>Ga0307378_10001607_pt1 | contig 36356 bp, 56 predicted proteins | sample UN1MG_FD_202238 | JGI IMG/M metagenome (GOLD analysis project Ga0307378, IMG submission 202238) | Soil microbial communities from Risofladan, Vaasa, Finland - UN-1 | ecosystem: Environmental > Terrestrial > Soil > Coastal area > Acid sulfate soil | place: Finland: Risofladan, Vaasa | collected... | reverse complement strand
AAAAGGTGATGTGCAACATCTACGATATATGAGAAGCTGTTTTCATGTACCAACCAGGGAGTGGATATGCCGATTACAGGAAAAAGGTCAAGTTGAACTGAGAAGTATAAAAGAAGCAATCCACCCAACCAGAATATTGGCATGGAGTGCATCCAAAGACCGAAAATGGTAAAAGAGATATCGAGTTTGCCTCCTCTCTTCCAAGAAGCAATTAGCCCTAATGATATACTTAGAAAAACCGTAATAATATATGATGAAAGCAAAAGGAGAACCGTGTTTGGAACTCTCTCAAGGACAAGATCAAGGACGGGTCTCTGATAATTAAAGGATAAACCTAAGTTTCCTTGGAGTAATTGTTGAATATATTTAACAAATTGAACATGAAGGGGCTTGTCAAGACCAAATTTAATTAACAATATTTTTCTCACCTCAGCGGTTATAGAAGGCGAAGCCATCATCGCAACGGGGTCTCCAGGCATAACTCTGAAAAGGAAAAAGTTGATTATGGTCACAATAAAGATTAGTATGATTGCGTAAACCCCTCTCTTTACAACAACTTTTCCTATACCCATTACAATCATCCAAATCTTTAGAGTGAAAGATATATTGTCTTTAGCTTTTTAACCTTTTTCACAATCAGATAAAAAAAAGAGGAAAAGTTAAGTTTTCTTTCGTAGGTAGAATGAGGCTGCCAGAATTATAATGACGATTGCAGCTCCTATGTAGTACATTGTATAGTCTGGTTTAGTAGGCTCTTCAGGCTCATAAGGTTCAGGCTCTTCAGGTCCGATAATGCTTGTGGTTTTTATGCTGCTTTCGCTCTCGGCGTAATCGGTACTACCTAGGTATTCTGCCTTGAAGTTGATGTCTCTAGCCAGCTCAGGTAGCCAACTGGAAGTTGCTTCGCCTTTTGTGTTTGTCCTTCCTGAGCCGAAAATAACACCGTCAGCAGAGAAGTCAATGTAAACGCCTTCTATGGGTTCTCCATCTTCGGTTTTTATGATCGCTGATACAGTTACTGGCTCTTCCGTTGTTCCAGTACTTGGTGCAGTTAGTGTCAACAATGTTTTGGTTGAAGCTATGGCTCCCTTTAGATGTAGCTTCAAGAAGCCTATCTCATCTAGGTAGGATAGTGGTCCAAAGGGAAGTGCGTTTTCATATCCTTCAAAGTCCTTAGAGTTGACAGCTATTAAGCCGTGGTTTCTTACTACGAGGGCATTTGGACATTGTTCTGAAAGTATCATCTGCATTTCATAGAGTATTTCTCGGAGTTTTTCTGGGTCTGCCTCTGCTGCTGCTTGCATATCTAATGCATCGTATGTGGCGTCGCTGAATCCTCTGCGGTTTATGCCGCCTGGTACACCCATGGGGGTTGTATACCAGCTGAGCATTTCACCGGGCCATGCGGAGTCAGGTGTCCAACCACCTAGATAACAGTCAAAGTCTTGTTCCAGTGTTACCTTGTTCCAGAAGGCTGGGCCGGATCCTGCTTCCAACTTTGTGTTTATTCCGACCTGTTTCCAGCTTTCAATTATTATTTCAGCTTGTCTTACGTAGATGTCGGTAGTACTGACATAAAGTGTTATTGCTAGTTTGCTGCCGTCCGGATAGTCTCTCCAGCCGTCGCCATCTTTATCTATGTACCCAGCCTCGTTTAGTAGTTCCTCAGCTTTTGAGAGGTCGTATAGATATACATGTACATCAGGGTTGACCCAGTCGCCGTATGCTGGTTGCAGGTGACGAAGGTTCGGATACGCATAGCCAAGGTATATCATCTCTATCAGCATATCCCTGTCTATAGTGTGGCACATGGCTTTTCTTAATTCGACGTCGCTGAACGGGGGTCTACGGTTGTTGAAGCATACTTCTCTGAATCCTGGGGCCTCGGTTTTGAAGACCTTCACATCTGGAAGACCTAAAACCGTAGCCACATCGGCTGGTCTTAATTCGACTGCATCAAGTTCGCCCTTCTGTAAGGCCATGAGCGCCATGTCTTGTTGCGGGATAACTAGGGAGAAGAACTTATCAATGTAAGGTCTTCCACCCCAATATTCCTCGTTTGCTTCTAGCTCTAGGTATTGTCCTGTCACCTGCTTAACGAACTTGAAAGGACCTGATCCAGTAAGTCCAGCTCCTATGCTGGGGTAGTAGGTAAAGGGGTCTTCTATGTTCTCCCATTCAGACTTTTTAACGATGAATACTCTTGTGCAAAGCCTTTCTGGAAAGCTTGTTCCTGCCTTTCGGTTAAGGTGGAATACGACTGTGTATGGATCTGGGGTGGTGATGTGATCTATTGCGTCACCGTCCGGGTTAATAACGTAAGGTGTCTTGTGTTCCAGAGAGTAATCATACGTGAACTTGACATCCGCTGATGTTAGTGGATCTCCGTCATGCCACTTAGCGTTCTCAACAAGGTGGAACGTTATAGACATTCCGTCTTCAGCAAAGTCCCAACTATCGGCTAGCTGCGGTGCTGGTTCCCAGTTCTGGTCTGTTATGACGAGGCGATCGTACATCAACGCGAATATGCGTAAGTTGTAGTTTGCAACATTTGTTATGGGAAGCAACTCGTGATCCTCGGTTCCCGTCATTCTAAAGGTTCCGCCGTATTCGTATTTTTGCTCAGCAATCACAGGTGCAAAGTTACTTATCAAAATCAGTGCCGCTAGAACTCCTATTAGACCTAGTCTCTTAGTCATTTCTTAATTTTCACCTTTTTTACATTAGTTTCTATGTACTTAAAACATTTATTATCTGCCTTTATACTAGACCAGAATAATTTAATTAAAAAAGGGTTAAGTTCTTCTACGTATGGTTGTGCCACCTATTGTAATGGCTGCAAGAAGGCCGCGAACAGCATCAGGATAGTTTTTGAATGTAGCTTTCACGGTTCTTCCATTTACTCTATCGATATAGGGAAGAACTGAAGCGGCGTCAGCCATCGTTGAACTCGTGTATCTAAGCTTGAACTCCACAGGTTCATTTACCCTATAAGGATCGATATCTCCTATGTTTTCCAGTGCTTCCTTTACGGTATTCCTGATTAATGTTCTAGCCTTCTTCGGATGTAGACACTTTGCTGCGGCCCTGCTTACCCCATACTTAACAATTGCTGTTTTGATGTTGGGAACGAAAGTCTTTGCTTCTCTTGATACGGCGTCATCACCAGAGACAAAAACCGATGGTACATTATGATAACCTGCAAGTGCTGCGTTAAGACCGAACTCCCCGGTTTCACGTCCATTTATAAAGATTCCATCAACTGTTCCCCCTGCGATGGTATGGGCAAGAACCCCTTTCAATGTGCCCTTCATTGAGTGATATCCTACATATAGGGCCGCATCAAAGCCTTCACTTATTCCTGACATCATCAGATCTGGCTTTGGTCTTCCACTGATCAAGTAGGCTGCTTCGTTTATCTCCCCAGGTTTTATATTCATCATGCTTCCATGGGCGTCACAAACCACTATCTCATCAGCACCAACCTCAAGTGCACCCTCAATTGCGGCATTCAAGTCACCTACCATGAGCATTCGTCCATATTCATACTCCTTTTGATCTTCCCCGGTCATACCTCCACCTACAATTCCGCTTATTCCTTCCATGTCGATGGAGATGAAAATCTTCTTTGGGTTATTAGTCATTTTACGTCAAATTCATATTTAACCAAGTTATATAAAAAAGAATGTGTCTCAGTCTTATGAATATGGTTTATGAAGTGTCTTGTCTCTCAAAATCTGTCCTAAAAAACAGCCTAAGAAACTAATAGGAGAAAAGATGATTAAGACAGTAACTAATATTCGAGAGATGTTTGCTCCAATAATAACAAAGATCATATCCATTGGAAAAGTTCCTACAAAAACTGGTATTGAAATAAAAACAAAGATAAATATAAAAGCTAACAGAATGGCTTGTATCCAGCACCTTAAAGCCTGTTCAAAATCCTCAAGTAAAAATGATGCCTGTACAGATATAATAAATATTAGCACTAGAAAAAGTGGGTTACGATGCCTTATTATCATTAAGAACCCGATCTGACCTTGGACTAGTGCAACCCCAAGGGCGATTAACAAGTTCCAAACTCTGCTTTCCAAGGCGACTTTACCTCTTAGTTTAATTAGAGTTGGAGCCTAAGAAATAAAGGTTATATCTTTTCTATAGATAATAGTATCTGATGAGCGAAACGAATGGAATTACAAAGTTATTAATCTATTCAATAATCGCAACAATTGCAACATCATCAGGGTTTTTTGTACTTGAACTAAGTGATTATGTGGGCACCACCACTTCTGCGAATCAGATCGAGGTCTCTGTTCTGAACATGTGGATAACTCCCTTTGAAGATAAACTAAATATAACAATTAATTTCTTTATAACCAACCCCACGACATATTCTCGAATTAACATCCAGTATATTCACTATAATATATATTTAAAAACCGATTCCGTTGAAGAATTCATAGGGAAAAACACATACTTCATACACGAGACCCTTATACCCCGTAAGGAGTTATCCTTCAATTCATCATTCTATGTTCAAAAGTCTAAGAATGAATATCTTTCAACTTGTGGCCATATTTCTAAACTAAAATGGAGGATAAATTGTCTAACTCTTCTAGAAACCCCTCTAAAAAACAATTATCAAGTAAAAGACATATATGTAGAAAGCAAGGGATCTACATAATTAATCAATTTAGATTATCTTCCTTAAAATAAATTTATTTTACTTTGTATCTATGATATGAAAAAATTATTAGTGTTTTATCTCTTTGTTTATCTAGGAGAGTAGCTTCTCTATGGCTTGCTTCAGCAGCTCCGCCACGTCGCCGTCGGGTGCGATCTGGGCCAGCCTGGCGTAGACTGCTGGCTCTATGCGTATGGGTACGAGTCGCCACTTAAGCTCCTTCCCGAGGAGCATCCTGACCCTGTCTCTGGTCTCCGGCGTCGTGAGCCCCTTCTCCATGACCTCTTCCGCTAGGGCGATCTGCTGGTAGGGCTCCAGCCTTAGGAGGGTGAGTGCGTGCTCTCGGGGGAGGTTCTGCTGCCTGACGGCCTCTCTCACCTTGGGGTGTAGCCTGAGGAGCCTCATGGAGTGGCTGACGTAGGTTCTCTCCTTTCCCACCTGGTGTGCTATATCGGAGACCTTGACGCCCATCTCCCTGAGGGCCGAGTAGGCCTCGGCCTCGTCTATGGGGTCCAGGTTCTCCCTGTGGAGGTTCTCCACGAGCCTCATGGCGAGGGACTCCTCGGCTCCGAGGGATCCGTCGAGGATTATCGCGGGAACCGTCTCTAGGCCGGCGATCTTTGAGGCGGCGAGCCGCCTCTTCCCTATCTGGAGGCTGTACCTTCCCTCCTCGCCGGGCTCGACTATGAGGGGCTGGAGGACTCCATGGAGGGCGATGGAGGCCGCGAGTTCATCTAAGGGCTCTTTTCCTATGATCTGCCTGATTCCCTCTTCAACGTCTATCTCTTCTATGCTTATATTCTCGAATCTTACCATATTTATCGTTAAGTGGTCAGGATTGTAAGTTTATATGGATTATATTAGAAACTATTAAAATCTAATAGTCTCGCCTTTGGTGTCTATCATTCTTCATGAGTTGGGCTACGGCGTACTCGACTGCGTGGCTCCTGTTCCTGTAGATTCTCTCTTTGATCTTCTCGTCTATCCAACGCAGTAGATCCCTGTCCATGTAGACGCTGGTTCCACTCTTACCCAATGTGTAGAGCCTCTTAGCTTCGTTTAAAATAGTAAAGGGATTGTTTTTATACCTTTCTAAAAAGGAAAAGAGTTTGTTTTTATGCCTTTTTAATCAAAAATACCGTTAAAAGATGATGAAAACCATTAAAAGGTGAATTCGTGGGTTATCGCACCCTCATTTATTCGAGGCTATTTTGTGGGGAGTGTTGCCGGCCCTGGAGCAAGGGTTGAAAATCCCTGGGAGCAGGAACCCGCCTAGCCGAGCCAATGTCAAACTCCCTGCAACGATTTCCCCGACATCTAGGATCCGATGGCTCCATTAGGCCCATAGCCCTCCCCACCAATAAAGGGTGAGCATCACCGCTTAAAGGTTACTGGCGTATCATTTTCCATTCAGGGTATCTTCTAAGATCCTGTTGTCTGAGTCCTTTCTCTATGATATCCCTTGTGGGTACCCTGTGGGTCTTCCCCGTTTCGATGTCCACAACCTTCTTGTAGATGCCGAACTCTTTCTCAAGTCTATCGACCAGTTTTTCGTGACACTCGTCCGAGCAGGTCACCCTATCTCCTAGGCATGGGGACCCACAGATCCAGCAGAGTATGGGTTCACTAAGCTTGCTCAAGGCTATCCTACTCCTTGTGCAACAAGAAGATGGAGTGGGGGCCCTTATCTTCGGGCCATAGCTCCAGTATTCTGCTCAACGCCTCCATAACGCTGTCGTCTGGTACATCAAGCGACACCTTTACCATCCTGGACTCCCTGTGTGCCTCCACCGATCTTATGTACCCTATTACGTCCTTGAGCTCCTCCATTGTGAAGCCCTCCAGGCTTATGTCCACGCTATTAATCTTCTGCTCTGGATCTATTCTCTCTCTCCTCCTCTTGGCATCTTGGGCATTCCAGCCTCATCGAGTAGCCGTGTGGGTATGTCACCACTCTACCGTGTGTGGGGCACTCTATGATGTAGTGGGGCAGGGAACCCTTCCATCCTTCATGTGTCTTGTGGCCTATGTAGAGGCGGCCATATAGTCTGAACACGAGCCTCTGCCATAGGTTCATGTCGCAGCCTCCTCGGGCTTTACTAGGTTCAGTATAGCACATTGAACATAATCGGGATCTATCTTCGATGCTAGGCTAATCAGTATTATACCTAGGCCTAGCAGGATTCTTGCTAATCCTTGTCTCAACATGAACACTTTACCTCATCTCCACTGATTTCAAACCCTTCTTTCTTTTTTATCGAATTCTGTGCCTTGCATTTGACCTCGGCATAACCTTCATCAATCTTAACCGTGGCCTCAATCAGCTCGGGGCAAGGGAAGCGTCTCTGCGTGTAGCTGCCTAGACACCACCATACAGGGACTTTTCTTTTCTCTTTAGTGCAATAGACCTCAGGGGTTTCAACCATTTGCTTCATCCTCTATCTTGTATCTTTTTTGACAGTGCCCACACCTATAATTTGTCCACCCGTCCTTCCATCCACGTATCATCTGTTTAGTGATCTCACCGCATCTGGGGCACTTTGGGGCTAATCCATCCATTTTATATCCTTCTATTCTTCTTTCTCTTTTTCTTTAGCCTCTTATTCTTACTCTTTTTTGACAGCCTCTTATTCCGAGGGATTAGGCCTCATCCTCCTCTTCTTCGAGCAGGTATGGATAGATACCCTTCGTCTTATCTAGGTACTCTAGGATGTCCTTGACTATGATCTCGATGTCCTTGGGGGTGACCCCGTGGGCGGTCATGGTAAGCAGGAAAATGGGGTCGTTGATGGCCCGCTCGAGGATAGATCGGGTCACTTGGGTGGTTCTATTGGCGAGTTTATCTTCATCCACTGGTTTAGCTTCCTTGCCATTTAATGACATTTGTCTCCGCTTAAAGGTTATGAGAATAAATAATAAAAAGGAGATGGGAAAAACATGAACCCTACTCAGGTTTCTCCTCTTCGGGCTTCTCTTCCTCTTCGGGCTTCTCTTCCACTTCGGGCTTCTCTTCCACTTCGGGCTTCTCTTCCACTTCGGGCTTCTCTTCCTCTTCGCACTTCTCTTTCTTCTTTTCTTCCTCGAACATTTGCATTACCCATTATTAACTCCACATAATCTATAATAAGACATTTGGTAACCAAATTTAACCGTTTAAAGGTTAAGGGTTTGGGGAGTGTTGCCGGCCCTGGAGCAAGGGTGAAAGAATTCCGGGAGCAGATGCCCGCCTGGCCGGATCACTGAATGGGCAAAATGACAGCCCCTCCCTGCAACGATTACCCGACATCTAGGATCCGATGGCTCCATTAGGCCCATAGCCCTCCCCACCATTTAACGGTACGAATCACTGCTTAAAGGTTGCGTGTAGATAGCTTCAATATTTTTCCTAGACTTCACCTTTTAGAATCTTTATTATTAACTGCTCAAGCCGGATTACGTGTAGAAGGGCCTTAGGGATAACCTCGGCGTTCTTCCCCTTCACATTTTTTATCATTTTCTCTAGATCCTTTATAATATCATCCACATCGACCTCTGGAAAATCGTCTTCTAGATAATGTACGATAACCGCCTCCTCGGGCTCACGGATGGGACTCACTATGACATAGTTTTCACTTATGACTATTACATGGCATTCTACAGACTGGCCTGTAGCCAGCATATCGAAGTATGGGCTATTCTGGTCGAACAATATTACACGCCCGTCTGGGAGCCGGCCTATTGGCTTACCCCCTCTACCAGGCAATGTCTTGACGGTTATCTTCTCTCCTAAACCTAGCTTCTGTAATTCACCCATAAATATACCTCTCTAACATAACTTCAAATCCTTCCCACAGCCATTTAAAGGGACTCATCGCCGCATAAAGGTTACGCATATGCAACACTGGTGCGTAACTACCTAAGACTTGAAATTAAATTTCGTTAACCTACCAGACCTTCCACCAAGGCTTCTTCTTGGCAGGCCTCTCTTCTACAGGCTTATCCACTTGGGGCTCCTCCTCGATGGGTTCCTCCTCGATGGACTCCTCCTTTATCACTGCTCGTAGATCATCGATTGTCTCAGGCTCGACTGCTTCCTCTTCAGGCTTCTCCTCTTTCTCCTTCTCAGACATTTCTAAACCTCACCATTTAATGGGTTGCATCACCGCTTAAGTGTTACGTGTGCGGGATTGTGACCTAAGTGCAGCGAATACGCACAGTAGAGAATGGTTTTTATTCACCAAGTAATCCCATTAAATGGAGATGAGTTTGGAGAAGGCTGATAGAGAGGAGGAGTTCCTCGCCAACATCTGCCAGGGAGGCAGGGTTACCGTACCCTTAGCGTACAGGGAGAGGCTTAATCTGAAGCAGGGAACCCGCGTAAGGATAAAGATACGGAATGACGAATCCTAGTTTTCTAAATGTTTCACTATTTGTTCGATGACCGAATATGGTCTGTGAGTATATTCATGCAATAGTCACCTAGTTCCACGCCCTTCGCATCGGAGAGCTGCTTCAGAGCCTCGTAATCCTGGGAATCGAGGCCGAAGTTGATTCGGACGATAAGGAGCCCCTTGGGTGCGCCTCTCTTCTCTTTTCCTTCTTTGACCCGGTCTAAGGCATTCTTGAAGGCTTCGAAGCCCCCTGTCCTCGACTCGTCTGCGAGGATGTTCTCCTCTTCTGGGGAGAGCTCCATCCTCGCCACCTTTAGAGCGTAGGTGAAGGGTATGTTTCCGCTTTGAACCTCGTTTTGAATTGCCTGTGAAAGATCGTTCATCCGCAGCCACTCACTGAGGGTTGACTTGGGCTTCCCTATAATTCTGGAGTACTCACTGAGGCTTATGTCGCCGACTGCGAGCCTACGCTTTATGGCCCTTCCAAGGGTGACGGGATCCACTCCCTTTCTGAAGACGTTCTCGCTGAGGCTGGCGTCCATGGCTTCCTCTTCGCTGGCTTCCCTCACGATGCAGGGGATCTCATTGATGCCTATCTGTCTGGCGCTGAGGAATCGACGCCTACCTACGTCTACCTCGTACATGTCGCCAACTAGTCTTACTATTATCGGCTGCAGTATCCCTATGGATCCAATGTTTTCTGCCAGCTCTGTGTCTTCCTCGTCTCCGAAGTAGTTCTCTGCTCTTATGTTAAGATCGCTTACCCTGATCTTGTCGATGGGGATCATTTCTATGTTCATATGTTTTACACTTTTATAATTATTCTTCATATTAATATAAAAATTATTCTACTTAAAGCCTAATCAGGGCGTCTATGGTCTCCCTAACTTCTGGCCAGACCTCTAACATCTTCGATATGATCTTCTCAGCCATGTACCGCTTGAATCCTTCCTCGTCGTACTTTGCAGAGTAGATCCGTCTGTGTCCTCCCTTCCCGGTGATCTCATAGTATGCCACTGCACCCTCGTCTACCATGAGGTTCATGAAGTTGATGATGGAGGCCCTGCTGATACTATCCCTCTGTGAGGGGTCAGTCATCATAGCCTTGTTCACGTTTACCCATATGTCGCGGCTGCTCGCGCCCTCGCCGTCCAAGTTCCATAGGTATCGGAAGGCTACCTCCTGGTAGTTCTTAACAACTGTTCTGAGTCCTTCTTCTTTAGTGTCGAATTCAACCATTCTTAAACACCGAGTAATGGTGACGGGTTAGGTTTTATTTAAAGTTTTAGTTACTATGGAGCCCCCGGGGGTTTTCTGAATAACTGTCTCCGGTTCGAGAGGTGACATACTGAGGTGGTTTTGTTTATCTATGCCAAGTTATTTCTAAAGGTTAGAAAAAAGGGTAATTTCTGATTCTATTCTTGTTTCTTCTCTAGGTAGACGAAGCCCCCGCCGTGAGATGCTTCTATATCGAGTTCTCTTGTCTCGATCCTTTTCTTTAGCTGTGTAACCATGTAGGCCGGCTCCCTATCCTCGACGGTTATCTCTACAAGAACATGTCCGCTTTTTATGAAGGCGTCTATCAACGGATCGTATATGCTCCTAATCCGTTTAGTCTTTGCACGTTTCTTTGTTGCTGGCTTCATCTCGTACTTTATTTCGCTCATCTATCTTTCCTCTATTCAATTTTCTCCAAGTAGATCCATTCATCTACACGTGAAATATTTATCTGGTCAATTATTCCTCTTTCTTCTATCTTCTTTTTGAGCATGTGCTTGACATAGGTTGTACCTCTGTTCTCCACCGTTATCTCCACAAGTTTATGCTCGGACTCCATGAACTCGTCGAGCATCTCGTCGTACTGGCCCTTGCGGTATATTCTAGTCTCCTTTATACCCGTCAGGAAGTCGTTCCAGGAGGACCACCTGTTTGCCTCGATGATTGGTAACGCCATATAATCCGAGATGGAGGGGTCGACGGTAACCTTGCGGACGTTATTCCATGGGTTCGCTCCTAGGGAGAAGTAGAATACGTCGCCGTATCTTCCATTCTCGAGGGCTGAGAACTTTGAGAAGACCGTGTTATGTCTCTCCATCCCCTCGCATCCACCTAGGCCCTTCAGCAGTTTCTTAAGGTAACTTGTCTCGGCCTGTGATAACAGCCTTACATTCTTAGGGAGAAGCCCTACCGTGCCGAATGATCTAATTTTTATCAGGGGTTCAGGCTTTTTCTCCTCGACCATAAGGTCTGGCTCAACTACGGGAGGCTCCGTTGTCAGGTTCTCAGCAGCCTCTTCCTGGGGCAACCCGAGGAATGCTAGGGCTGAGAGGCCGTCACCTGAACTTGCTCTCTCCCCTAGGGCAGCAAGGTATTCATCCTTGAAGCTGTACCTTACTGGTTGAGGCGTTTGGCTTCTCGGACGGCCACGCGGTCTAGGTATACGGGGAGTTCTCGGACGACGTGGCTTAGGTACATGGGGGTGCTTCTTGGGTGGTAGCATGGCCTTGATCTGTTCCTCACTGTAGACATCCTTAAGGAAGTAGTAGGTTGTGCCCCGCTTCGCCTTCTGTATGATGCCGAATGCATACATCAGGTCTAGGACGCTCCACGCTGTTCCATCTGTTACCCCAAGATGTTCTGCTATATCGCTTGCTTGTAGTGCTCTACCTGTTTCAGACATGTACTGCTTTATCTTGGGGATTCCTGTTTCGATTATGTTTTTAACCAATCATCGTGTCTCCAATTTTTAGTGACCTCTAACATGTAGATTAGGTTTCCACTAATTAATGGTATTAAATGGTAACTACTTATAACGCTTTCGCGTATGTAACACATACGCTACACATAAACACATAAAAAAGGGGGGTGCGGGTCTAGCCCGCGATTCTCTTGCTTATCTGCATTAGGCTTACTATGGCTGCTAGTGCCGCTACTAGGCTCGCGCCTATGGCGCCGTAGACTAGGGTGGATAGGTCGCTTGCTGATTTCTGTGCCTTTCCTGCCGCTTCGGCGGCTTTGTTGGCTGCCGTCGCTGCTTCGCTGGCTGTGCCGGCTACCGCGTTGACTGCCTCGATGGCTTTGTTGGCTGCGTCGACGGCTGCGTTGGATGCCTGGATGGCGCTTTGTACGTTGCTCTGTACTCCTGCGACTGCGTCTGTGACGGCCGAGATATCGCTCGTCAGGTCGTCGATGGCCTGGTTGAGGTCATCGATCCGTGCGCCGAAGATGTCGGCTTCGGATGTCTCCACGTTGAAGACGCCCTCAGCGATGACATCACCGTCGCTCTCACGCCACTTGTACGTCCAAGTGCCTAGAGGCGCGTCGTCCAGCAGCACCATCGGGTTTCCGGATGCCACCTGCGAAGATGTGGGGCACTCGTACCATGTCCCGACCTTGCTCCAGGTGTCGAGCGGGTCGCCGTCCCAGTACAGTTCGCCGTCTGGGTCGTATACTTTGATGTCTCCGCTATTGATCTGGTTGTTGGGGTCGTTGCCGAACGTGTGCTGTATCTTGAAGGACACGGTTTCTCCGATTCTGAATGTCGCCTTCCTAGGTGCAGAGTACATATGTATGTCGCCGATGACAAACTCTAGCTGCATGAAGTACTCTTGGCCGTTGTCTGTCTCGATGGTGGCGTTCACCCAATACTTGCCCTTGTCTAGGGTGTCGGAGTCTGGGACGATCCACATGGCGTCGTTGAGGAAACCAGTTTCGTTCAATTTAGCAACTGTACGTTCAATTTTATCAGTGTCAGGATCGTCGTCGTGATCCCATAGCTGTTTTAAATCCATGTCCCACTTGTCGGTCTCGTTAAAGAGCACGAAATCGATCTCATCCTCAGAGTTTAGAGTTCCGTCGACCTCTGGCCAGTTCCATCCGCTGATGTCCAAGGTGAACTCGTTAGGAGCCTCATATAGTTCGAACTCTAGGACGGTGTAATCTGTTACGGTGAAATCGGTTTCTACTGAGATCTCGGCATCTATATCCCATACTATTATGGTGTATTCACCAGGCTGTACCTGGGGCACGAAGAACTGGGGAGTATCTGAGCCTACCTTAAGCAGTCCATTGGTACACCGTTCTTCCTCGAAGATCGTGATGTCACCGAATGTTGCGTTCCATTCACCGGTTGCAGTGAAGCCGTTGCCTGTGAGAACGATCCTGTCGCCCACAACTGATTCGTCTTTACTGAGGAGAACCATGATAGTGCCAATTCTGAACTCTACGTCGTCATCGATATGGAAGGCACCGTCGGTATCGGCTAAAGCTGTGACAACCATGTCGTAGGTGCCGTCGTTCTCTGTCGGGACGGTGCAGGTGACCTTGAAGCTTCCGTCTGCGTCTACCTTGACATTGTCTTTAATGGTTGCGACTTCGCCTAATACATCGTGTAGCAGCGTTATCTTGACTTTGCTGTCCTTTATGTTCTGGAAGTTCTTGCCTGACACCGTGATGCCTGATCCTTGGGGACCGAATTCTGGGTCGGCAGATATGCTGGCTAGGCCAGTGATCTCGAAGCTGGCTTTTGCTGTGTAAGTTCCGCCAGTTATACGTATCTTGTAGTCGTCGTCCTTCTTGGTTGCACCAGGAACGATTATATCGAACTCGAACTCACCGTCAATGTTTGTCTTGTCTTTCCCGGTGTTTATACCGGCTGATCCAATTATATGGCATTCAGGCCCTAAGGTTGCACCCTTGTCTAGATAGGCTTTTACTTCGATGGAAGGTGGGAATCCCTCTCCGCTAATCTCTATCTTGTCGCCGACAGCACCCTCGTCTATGCTGATTGTTATTACGGCGCCGATCTCATAGCCGTCATATGCTCTGTTGTTCTTGGCGTCCATACCAACGACAAAGTATTCTCCTTCGCCGACGGTTGGGGGTATGGTCACTCTTCTGTTTTCGATTGAACCAAGATCATTCAACTGTGTCGCAGATATCAGTATATGGACACGGCTATTGAGTACACCGATGTAATCATAGTTTGCTTTAATTGGACCTGTGGTTTCACCTGTTGTCTCGATGTCTAGGGACCATTCGCCTGTGACATAGTTGATGCCACCGACATTAACCCAAGAACCAGTACTTTCACACCAGAGGTTACCTTTTCCAGTAATATCATCACCAATGTCGTTGACTGGTACACTGTTATCGCCGACAAGGAAGACTACGGTTCCAGGCATGACTGGTGTTTTGTCCAGTGTCCCATCGTAGTCGAACTCATCAGCAACAATAGTATCGATTTCGTGCATGGGTATATTATAGTTGGCTGAGCCACTGTAGGCAACAGTGATATCACCAGCAGGAGTTGCAACCTTATTCATTGTCACAATAAGAGTTCGTGTAGATGCCACGTAGGATGCAGTAAATAATGCTAGGAGATCGATAGACCAATTTGTTCCGTCATATGTAAGAGTAATACCGTCAAATGTAACTGCAATTGATGCTACAGCGACATAGTCATATTTGAGTACATGAGAGAACGCTTTAGGGGTTGTTGCATAGTCGCCCGCTGGAACTTTTGCTACAACTTCGGAGGTTACATCATAATTGTACCAATCCGTATAAGGTATTGGAGCAGCAGGGGTGCCTTCATCGGATTCGATGAAGAGCATGGCCACATCCTTGTTCTTACCAAAGCCCCATAGATCAACAAGAGGCTTGGAGCCTGCCAGTCCTGAGGATGAGCTCAGGTCACAGTCAGGTATAACTACAAACACCTTGCTGATCTTGGTTTCCTGGTCTGTGGCGGTGAACCATAGGTAGTGGTTGCCGACAGGGGCTTCAGGTACATCGAACCATATCTCGAAGCCTCCTTTACTGTCAGCCTCCGTGGTGTTCAGGTGCCCTTTGACTCCGTCCCAAGACTGTATCTTGTCCCAGTAGATTGAGACCTCGTAGCCTGAGGCAACTTGGTTCGCACCACCTTTTACGATGATGAGATTGCCCTTCTCACCTTTAGAGTCTTCTATATCTATGGTATCGTCGTTATCAACTATGATGGTATCAGCAAATAGTGCTGCGTTCGCGACTGGTACCATGGGTACCATCGCGATGAGCATCGTTGTTAATACTAGTAGCGTTATTAGCTTTTTACTATTCATTTTCTTTTTCTTTTCCTTTTTTCTATTGCTCTCTTTCAGGCAGCCTCTTCTGCCTCCGTGGTTGGCTCACGACCATAAGGTTAATCGGCCTCGTGGCTTTTACTCAGGGTTATCTCTATGGTGGATACGTTCCTAGTGCCTCCGCCTTCCTGCTCCATCTCCTCGGTTCCTATGGCAACATCGCAGGTGAGGCCTGATAGAAACCTGTTACGGGTGACCTCGGCGGCGTCCACGGCGGCGGATATGGCCCGTCCCCGGGCCCTGATAACCACCCTTTCTGGGTTTTCATTGAAGCTTTGGATTATCGCGGTTACGTAGGTCATCACGGGCTTGCTTCCGACGTATACTGTGTTTTCTTTCATTCGGTGAGTCGTCCTGAGTCTTGTTCGGCGGATCTGGGGCTTGTAATGGCGTTTAACGCCATTTTCTGCCCTTTTTCTCTACCGGCTGAAAGTCTTAAGTAGGTATCAAATATAAGGGTATGTACACAAAGCTATAGCGGTTGTATACATATCGGCTGGTGGCGATTGTTTTGAGCGACACTGATGGCAGGCGGCGGAGGCAGCGGTGGGATACCAAGGTGATATCGGGGAGGATCAGCCCAGGCATGTATGAGGCCGTCATAAAGGTGGTGGAGTCGGGTGCCTACGTGGATGTCACCGACTACCTCAGGGATTTGATCAGGAAGGATCTTGAGGCTAGGGGCATAGGCCTCGAGAACCTGTAGGTTTACGGGTTCTTTTGAGTTTGTGTGTGTAGTTTTGTGGTGCACACGTGTTAATATTAGTTGATGTTGATGTTTGACGTTCGGTCAAGGACGTAACAATACATGTATAAGAATAGAAAAGCCATGACTGGTCTTGAGACTGCCATTATCCTGGTTGCCTTCGTAATCACTGCGGCTGCCTTCGCCTTCGTGATCCTGAACATGGGGTTCCTGACGGCGGAGAAGGCTCAATCTGTTATCGCTGCCGGCATGAGTGAGGCTAGCTCATCGATGCTGACGGACAGCGGTGTTATCGCCCATTTCGATAACACTGATGGAGATCAGGCTGACATCGATCTCGTGAAGCTGATATTCTACTTGAAACTCAGCCAGGGACATGAACCCATCGACACGGATTCCAGCAAGCTATTAGGCACTTACACCAACGCCAGATGCCACGGCACGATCTATCCCTCTTCTACTAATAAAGGAGAATCGACATACACGACGGGAACAGCTCCTGTTTCTGCAATTACGGTGACGGCGCCCACCACTACGGCGACTTTCACCGCAACCCTATACGACGCTGCAGGCACAACCTTGTTGGAAGGACCAACAGTTTCGACTGGGGGTGTGGGTGTAGCAGATACAGTGGCATTCACTACAGCCCTAGCAGAGACAGATTACGTGGTGAAGATCACTAGATCAAGTGAACCAGATAGCTACGCACTTTCAGATGACGGAACAGGAGGGTCAGGTGGACCTATTACAACGATTCCTACTGATGTGATGACGGTTACACAAGTTAACGGCGACTCAGATTCTCTCCTTGAAGTCGGTGAAAAATTCAAGGTAACAATAGACTTCCCAGCCATAGATCCACTGGACTTTGATCCCGAAGGATCACTCACCATGGATGATGTCTACACGCATCCCTACGAGGAGTTCAGGGTAGAGCTGAGGCCCTCCGCGGGTGCGGTGCTATCCATTGAGAGACAGATACCTGCCGTATACAGCACTGTAATGGTAATTGACTAGCCCCCCCTTTTTTTCTTTTTAATCTTGTTAGAAGTATTGTTTCATTTTCTTACGGATGTTCTCGTCGACGAGGATTCCGTCCTCGTTGAACATTTTAACCCTGAGAAGGGATGAGGCTCTGACGCCGTTGCTGTATAGGTGTGCCTTTAGATCGTTTAGGCAGTTGAAGGTTTCTCCGTGTGCGGGGCATATGTACTGCTTACGCTGGTATAGACTCGTTATCTCGAGGCCTAGCAGTGTTTCTATTTGGTCGGCTCTTTTCTTGAAGGATAATACGTATGTGTTTAGCGCTTTGGCGATTTCTCTTTGGCCGATGTATACTCCTTTTTCCATCCTCATGGCGAGGTATATGGTGGCGGCCATGATGACTGAGGGCCTGCAGCCCATGAGGGCTGTCCTGTCCTTCCCGTAGGCGGTGGATATTAGCTTCGCCGCACGTTCGGCTATCCTGTCGGCTACCGTGGGATCGTGCCCTGTGGGGAGGAGGGTTTCGACGGTCTCCTTTATCTTCTCAAGGGGAACCCTGAGGCAGAGGAGGCACTCTCTAGTTTCCTGGTCTTGCAACTAGTCAGTCTCCCGTGTTCTCTGATATTGTTTGCCCGTTTTTGCCATACGCCTTTCCCGGCTACTCCCTTGGGAACCCCGATTAGGGCCCACGGGGCATTCCCAGAGAGAGAGATTCTCGGGGGCGTTGTGCGTGCCACGGGCCCGGGCACGGATGGGTTCCTATGGTTTTTAGCCCCATTCTGTGTCAGTGAATGGTATACGTATCATATATTTTTATGGTGGTATCTTCAACGACAATTTTACGTGATCTATGCGACCGCTGAAATATGGGTGGTAATTACGCCCCTTATAGAACTACTTATATAGGTGGTAATTACGCCCCTTATCAGGTGGTTGAATGGGCCGCAAAAGCCTAGCAGAAAAATACTACGAGCAAGTGAAGAAGAGCCACGAGGAAGAGAGCGGCACCTGGCTCGTCCTATACGACTTCAGGGAAATGAAGGCCAACACTAAATTCTGGACCAACATGAAACGCGTCGAGGAGCTGGTGAACGGAGGCTCCCTCATCCAGTACAGCGCCTACACAACAGACAGCAAGAGAGGCGCCATAACCGTGCACCTGCTGGCGGAGCACTACGGAGCGGATACAGTACTGTACCGGGCAGAGAGGATAGAGATTAAATAAAGGGCGTAATTACGCCCCATATAATTTAGTGATGCTTTACTCCCCCGGATAGGGGCAAGGCAGACCCCGCCTCCACGGCTCCGTGCCGTGGCTTGAAGAAAAAAGGGGTAAGATCAGGTCTGCGGGGGTTTAGCTCGGGATTTTCCAGATCATCACTCGCACATGATCCCAATTAAAAGGACTATCACGATCATCGTCATGGAATCTGAAGACCTTTATATGGTCGTCATCATTCCAGTAATAATGTAGACCTTGGTAAAGTTCATCGACGGCAGGTGTATAAATGGCGTGACCACCCAGATAGAACTGGTGAATGTTCTTAGTCTCAAAATCACGTCCTAGCACATATACAAAGAGATTCTGTGTACCCAAGTCGTGGGTGAATATTTTCTCCTTTTTTAATGCGATGAGTTGAAATCCGCTATCATAGTCTGGCTTGCCCAAGAATCCCTGAGGCCCTCGGGGTCCTGTAGTACCGGTATCACCTTTATCGCCTGTGTCTCCTTTCTCACCTGGGGGTCCCTCAAGCCCTTCTGGTCCTGCTAGTCCTGTATCGCCGGGGTCACCCTTCGGTCCTTCTGGTCCTGCTAGTCCTGTATCGCCGGGGTCACCCTTCGGTCCTTCTGGTCCTGCTAGTCCTGTATCGCCGGGGTCACCCTTCGGTCCTTCTGGTCCGGGGGTAAGTTCTATGTCCTCAATATACTCCCATATCTCGACGACGTTCTCCTGTAATCCGTTGATGGCATCCCATATCTCTTTGAATGGAACGCCATTGTTTTGCGTGTCCTTGTTGCCCGCGAAGGCAAAGGATATGCCTGATAACGCGATGATGGCGACTGCTATTATCCCTGCTTTCTTCTTGTTCATCTGCACTTTCCTACTTCTCCTATTCTATTCTCTTTCTCTGGTTTTTAGGCACTTTACTCCCCCGTCCAGGGGCAAGGCAGACCCCGCCTCCACGGCTACGCGCCGTGGCTTGAAAATAAAAAGGGGAACGGATCCATCTTCTCACTCATCGTATAGAAATCGTATCCCCGCTATGTCGCCAGGATTCAGATCTCTCTTCTTGATCTCGCCCTCCGTAGAGTAGCCGTACATTGTTTCATCGGAAGTTTCAGTCTTGTAGAGGTCGCCTAGTCCCGCTCCGTGCCCGATCTCATGGGTCGCTATGTTCTGGAGATCCATCACCTTAGGATAGGATGTAGCGTCTCCCCAGGTGTAGTCTATGTCGAACATGATGTCGAACTCTATGATCTCTCTCCCACTAGGTGGACCTCCGAAGTACCCCCATACTATGGCCACGGCTATGACCCCATCTCTGGGATAGTCTCCGAAGAAAATCTCGTTTATCCTGTTTGAGTAGACATCCTCCCAAACATCCCAGCTAGATGATCCCTTAGTGTAGGAGCCAAACAATTCTGTGCCTGTATGATCGTCCCACTCCTCAGCGGAAGCAGATATTGCTCCAATTATGAACTCTACAGAAAGACCGTATGTATTGTCGGGATCAATAACGTAGTTTACAGGAGTTTCCTTCCATTTGGCACCCTTTACTAGGAGCGTGTAGTATTCTTTATCGGCTTTCTGAGGTTTCCCTGGAGTCTCTTCGGGCTTCCCGTACCCCTTTTTGTAGTGTATGAAGACGATCTTCTCAAGCGGGCCTCTGTCAGGTTTTCCTGCAAAGACGATGGAAACGACGGGTATAGAGAGGATTACGATCAACGCAAAGCAGATGAGTCGATTAAGTTTCTTATTCACGGTTCTTTACCTCTTTTCCAGTTTTAGGCTCTTTACTCCCCCGTCCAGGGGCAAGGCGGCCCCGCCTCCACGATTGACGTACCGTGGCTTAAAAGTGAGGGTTTTGGAATCATGGTCACATCGTCCTCCAGATCATCCAGGCAATCACAATGTTAAAGATCGTCCATGTCGTGAACCCTGCAAGTAGTGCTACGCCTAGAGCATAGCCAAAGATTTTGTTTCTCAATAACTTGAAGAATCCTTCGTCAAGGAAGCTCCCATATTTGATGCCGAGTAAAGCGAAGTCTGTCGAGTCCACTGTGGCTTTATCACGATCGGCGCCTTCTGCTATCACCAGAACCCGTTTGACGACATCGTTGGTGGCTTTATCCAATCTCTCCTTCTCGCTTTCAGTCATTTCAGTTCACCATAAAAAAGTTAGTCTCCCGGGTTCTCTGGTCCAGGAGGACTCTTGGTTAGGGAGAGGCGTCCGCTCCTGTAGAGTGTGTATGTCGTCGTTCCTGCGATGATGATCAGTACCAGTATGCCGGCGATGTACCCCGGGGTCAGGACGAAGCCCGGGGGGGCCGTCACGGTGAAGACTTCCGTGAGGCCGTCGACTTTGACGGTATGCTCCTTAGGTTCTTCTTCAATCACATTTATGGTGATCGTTGTGGATGCTCCGCCTTCCAGCACTGTCTCGATGGGTGGCCCCTCGGGCGTGTCTCCGTCTACCATGATCTCTAGGATGTGGGTGCCGGCCACCTCGCCGATGTTCTTTATCGTGACGCTGACCGTTACCGCCTCTCCTGTAGGAACCTCAGTGGGCGAGACAGTGAAACCTGAGATGATGAACTCCGCAGGCTTGAGCGGTACCGGCGGGAGCTTTACCGTAAAGCTTCCTGTTAGGCCATCGACCACTACCTGGTAGGTTCCCTCGGCCTCTGGGGATAACTTGAACTCCACCTCCTCGGACTCTCCTCCATCGAGAGTAACCAACACGGTCATAGGCAAACCCTCAACACTGAGGTTCACGGTGCAGGTTCCCGTCTCCTCCCCGATGTTTGTGACGATGAAGGTTATGGTGACCTCCTCCCTGGGCTCGACATCCGCCGGCGTTATGGTGAGGTTGAATATGATGAACTCGGCGGGCTTTGGTGTCGGAGGCGTGGGCTTAGTTTCTTCAATCACCGTGACGATGCAGGTGTCAGATGCCTCCGCATTCCGATAGTCCTTCACTGTAAGCGTGACCGTGTAGGAGCCTATATCCAAGTATACATGTGATACCTTTTCTCCTGTGGCTTTCTTACCGTCTCCAAAGTCCCACTCATAACTCATTATGGAACCATCCGGGTCATAGCTACCTGATCCATCGAAGACCACTGTCTCGTCGACATAGATCGACTGATCAGGCCCCGCGTCTGCAATGGGCTTTTTGTTCGCCGCACCTGTTACTCGCGATGGTTCGGGTTCAGGCTCAGGCTCCGGTTCGGGTTCGATTTCCTCGCCGAGTAGACCGATCTCGAATTCGTAGGTTCCCGGCATGAGGTTGATCGCGGTGTATATGATGATGTTAAGTTGATTGTGAGAGTTCGCGTCAACGATTCTCTCCACCGTCGTGAAGACACCGGGTGGCTCCTGTACATACATGAGATCGAAGCCGTTTAGATTGATCTCATCGATGAAGATCTCGTCGTAGCCGATGATGGGCTCCTCCGATGTGACAGTCATTTCTACAGTGAGGGAGACAGACTCCTGTGCTACGTTGTCGAAAGTGATGATCATCTCATACGAGTTTCCTGCCACCATACTCTCGGGTAGGCGCTTGTCAAACTCCATATTCTCTATGGGGTATGCATGGACACCCGGAACTAGGATAAATGCTATGATCAGCACTGTCAACGCGATTGCGCATGTCTTTCTACTCATCTTCCTTCTTCCTCCTTTCTGATTTCGACCCGTCTCAGGGTCTCCTCAAGGGGCTCAGCCCCGATCAGACAAAAATTGGGAAAATATTGTTCAGTCTTAGTTCAATTCTAAGCGATATTTAGTATCTCGGTTAAAGTAGAGCCTTCCGCTACCGCGAAGACACTGACTCTGTATGGCGAACCTTGGGGGTCAATCGCATAATGTAAGACAGCAACTATGTACGTCGTGCTCTCTTCATCTGGAAATAGGTCGCTATAGCAATCTACTAGATCGCCAACGAAGCCTCCTCCAACTAGCAGGATTACTTTACCACTATCGAAGACAAGGCTTGGTCCTACTGGTATAGAGATCCATGTCTTGCCGTCAGGTGACCAGTAGAATTCCATATCGCCTTCATCTATGTTCACGCTCGAAGAGATTACTACGGCTGAAGTGATAGGCACAGGGGTGTTTGCTAGACTCTTTGTAGTTCCCGATACGGCGAAGACATCTCCTCCGTAGACAGTCGCGGTGAAGGACGCAACCCCTCCTACTCCGACGATTGGCTGTTTTATCGTCCTTGCTTTCGGCTCTATGAGTAGCTTTATGTTTTTAACTGGCTCACGATCTACAAAAAGCATTTTTGAATAGTCAGATGACCATCTTGCTTGCCATGCTTTGTATTGAGTTAAACCATCAACCAGCTTAGTATCTTCGGATCCGTCCCCGTTCATTACACGGAGATCGAAGTTTTCTCCATTGTACAGTATCTTGTCGTTTTCGTGCCAATAGGGACATTCTCCACCCGTTCCAATTGTCCTTATAAGTCCTGATCCGTCATGATGGAAAACTCCAACATGATGATCAGTGCTAGGACCCCAACTGCATGCTATCTCTAAACCGTCAGGCGACCAATTGGGTGCATATGCAGTCATTGAATAGTCAGTAATCTGAGTCAATACAGGCGTTGCTTCGTAGGTTACAGTCCATATGCTGTCGGTGCCAGCCTTTGCTGTAAATGCCAATTTAGAGCAATCAGAGGACCAAACTACATAATCAGTTCCTTTAACTCCATCAATATAACGAGGGTCATTTGGAGCAGGTCCATACGGATGGCTTGTGCTAATTATCTCAACTAGAGATCCGTCTGGTTTTATTACGATTATGCCATCAGAAGAGCCTAGGGCTATTAGTCCGTTTGAGCCCCAGTCAGGTTTTGTACCCCCCTCATATATCATTTTGGGGTCAGAACCGTCAGCATCCATTACGTATATGTTGTTGTCAGGATGGCTTTGATAGACGATTTCTGTTTCTTGTGATGAAAAGCTCCCAAGATAGTAACCTCCGTCCGTTGTCAATGGTTTAACGTATGCCTCAGGGGCTACGCTATCACTGAAGGGATAAAGCGTGAGTTCTATGGGAGACTTTACCGTTGCAGTTCCAGTTACTGTGTTGCTGAGGTAGTTGACGACTGCGCCGTATGCTACTGTTCCTGAGATCATCACTATGACAAGTATAGCTGCTATCGGTATGCTCTTTCCGAACATTTTAACATGTTTCATGTTTCATCTTTCCTTTAGTTTAACCCGTTTCGCCTCTCGGCATGCGACGGTTCCGCGCATCTTCCGCCCACGTGGGCTGTCGGCACTTTACTCCCCCGTCCAGGGGCAAGGCGGCTCTCGCCTCCACGGCTGCGTGCCGTGGCTTGAAGATTGAAAAAGGGGAAAGTTGGTTTGTTCATGGCTTTTCTACTTCCTGATTACTTTGATGGTGTCGGTGCCTGCAAACGGCGTTCCACCTAGGAGTTTACCTGTGACCGTCAACGTGACCTCGTAAAACTTGTTTCCGTAACCCTCGCCTAAGTATGCAGTGCTTAAGTACTCTATCAGCGCAGATCTGTCAAACTTTGCCATGAAAATGCCGTCTTGTATTTCCGACCACTCTGCTGGCATCCCCTCTAATTGGACGGTTGCAGGATCGATGTTTCCTACACCATATCCTTCAGGCGGGGTTATGAACGATGTAATATACTGGCCGTTGCTCTTCAAGTTCAAAGTTTCTGGCTTGATGTCAATTTCTACCTCGGTGGGAGGTACTGGTCGATCACTTTCAGTTATTGCATATATCGTACTACCTGTTGCTATCACTATGTCCATGAAGCCGTCATTGTTTATGTCAGCGATTGCTGGGCAAGAAGGATCGTCGTCATTGATGTCGAATGTCCATATTTCGCTTCCATCGGTACCACTTAGTGCGTAGACCTTCTGGCTATTGGAACCCGTAACAACATCAAGCACACCATCTTTATCTACATCAACAATTGATGGAGTTCCTTCAGTAGAGTAATATTTTTTGCCTAAAATATTATGGGACCATACCAGAGCACCTGTTTTTCCATCCAGCAGATATACGTAGGATTCGACACCATCTCCTTTGGTCGCCGTGGCGACAATGTCGTCAAAGCCGTCCTCATTAATGTCTACTACTGCAATTCCGAAGACCCGCCCAACTGTTTCGTAACTCCATATCTCGGCGCCGTCTGCTCCCGAGTACGCATATACGTTCTTGTCCCTGCAACCTACTGCAACGTCGAGCTTGCCATCACCGCTCACATCGTTCATTATGGAGAGAGATATTTGGAAGTCTTGTCCTGCAGCTGGTGAAGTCCACTGAGTAGTTCCATCGGCGTTTAAGGCTACGATCGTTTTCGTACCTAATGCCGCGAACACTATCTCAAGTCCGCCGTCCCCATCTACGTCCGCAATAGCAGGTTCAGTTCCTATACTGAAGGCTTTATTCCAAACTTCGGATCCATCAGCGTTCAGGAGCCAAATCTTGCCTGCGGCACCTGCTATTACCTCTAGGTCTCCGTCACCATCGACATCAGCAATCGCAACCTTTGTTCCGGCAGAACCCTTGTCTAGTACCCATTTCTCGGTTCCATCGTGTTCGAGAACTGTTATCTTGCCAGCGTATGAAACGAAGGCTATTTCCAAGAAACCGTCATCGTCAACATCCGCTAAAGCTGGACATGCATATGTACCGTAGTCGCCTGTCTGATATTTCCATTTAAGGCTTCCATCGGCTTCAATTGCGTAGATGCCACCAGTTCCTGCAAAGTTGGCTGTTCCAAGTATAGTCTCCAGTTCATCATCGTTATCTATATCAGCCAGCGATGGAGACGAGGAACTTATTGCATTGTCAGTCGTATAGATCCATAGTTCCTCTGGAGTTGATATTCCCTTTAATTCAGGATACGCGACTCCTGTGTTCCATAGATTCCCGTGAAACTTTGGCCAGTCGTTTGCTTCGGGTGAGTATGCTGAGGCTATGCCAATCACACTTGACAGAAACAGTATTGTCAGCAATGTTGCCGTCGTCTTCTTTCCTAGTTTGATCATTTTCTTTTCCTCTAGTTGCTCTCTTTCAGGCAGCCTTATCCTGCCTCCGGGGTTGGCTCCCGACCACGCGATTATGGTCACGTGGCTTATAGAACGTAGAAAGGGGAGCTTCATCTTATGTTCCCCTTGACCTGTTTTATCCACCACTTGAGGATTGGAGCCATCAGCAATGTCCAGCTGAGTACCATGTTGGTGATTCTCAATAACTCTGGAATCAACCCTGTTTCTCCTTCCCTTCTTTCTTCTCGGCCTCTCTGAGCTCCTGTAGCCTCCGTTTCTCTTCCCTGATCTTTGTGAGGCAGGCCTCCCTGACGAAGGCGCCTCGGCTGGGCCAGTATCCGAGCTCCTCCATGAGTTCGTCTATTTCATCCGAGATGCCTGTGGGGAGAGAAATGGTTACGTATTTGCTCTTACTGGCCATGGTGGGATCGCCTGATCTGTATTAGTGATCCATGTTATAACTATATGTGGTTATGGGTGATAAGAGTTTAGCTTTTTGTCGCAAAAAGGTGGACATTTGACGCCATCTGTTGGCGTAATTTTAAGTTAACGTTAAACTGTGGGTGGAGGAGGGTGAAAAATGGCGTTTTTACGGCACAAACGCGCGGTGTACGCATAGCACATGTGCGGCGTAGATATAGATATATGTTAAACTTTTGTGCGGAGGAGGCCCAGAAAATGAAGATCGGGCGATCCTACTGGGTCTCCTCCGCAAATATTTTCTTTGGGGCTACTCTCTTAAGGGTATCTTCTAGATAATCCATCCAGTACTATGTGGCCTGTGAGGGATCCTGTGGCTGAGTGGATGAAGACCATATAGTTGGCTAGGGTCCAGTTCAGCGGCGTCAACCCGCCCAGGAGGAGTATGTCCCCGAGGCTGCCGGCCACCAGGACGGCCCCGGATAGGGTCATGGAGGCTCTGGGTCCTATAAGGTGTGATAGGCCGTAGAAGGCGAGAAAGGCCCCCATCCACTCCAGGATGAAGGCTCCTTCCGAGGAGACTATCTTTAGGACCGCGAGGGATATCAGGGCTGATCCTGTGGCCAGTGGGAGCCCAGCTATTAGGTTCCTCGAGGACATGGTGTGCGGTTACACTTGATATTTTAAACGATTACTAAGTGGGCGTTTGTATCGGTGATATAGATTCAGGATAAGTTCTCATGTATAGGCTTAGATAGGGATCTCTATGGTTTCTGGGCCTAGTATTTCCTTAACCGTTTTGAGGTAATTCAAAAAGTTATTTCCTCTCTCGGTCAGTTTATAGATCCTATTTGATCTCTTGATGCCGTAAATTGGTTGTTCCTCTATGAATCCTTGGGCTATAAGCTTCTCTAGTGCCCTTTTAAGCGTGTTCCAGTTCATGTTGGCCCCGTACATTATTTGTGTAGGGAGGATTGTGCCGCTATCAATCTCAGTCAATATGTCTACGTATATCTCAAATCTTGATCTTCTCGACATCGTGTTTCTCAGCCCGTTTTAGGTTTTTATGTCGTCACTGTACTTTAGGTATTATGAAGTACCGATCCACGTATCTGCGGATGGCACAGAGAACCAGTTCCTCTCTACTGCCGAGGCCAATGAGCTCGACGACGTCATCCATCCTCTCAACGAGTTCGGGGGTGAGATTTATCTCTAGTTTCTCCATCAACTGTTTCACCTAGACTGGATTTTTCTATCGGGATCGCGGATATTGACGACTTCGTCCATCCATTCAATGTCTGTCCACATATTGCGGATAGTGCAGCGAACCAGATCCTCTTTGCTGTCGAGACCGAGGATTTTGACGACCTCGTCCATCCTCTTAATGGTTTCTTGGTTGAGGTGTATCTCCAGTATCTCAGGCTTCACCTCTATTCGTTTTTCCTCAACCTTTCTCTTAGCGCTCATTCCGTATAGTCGGGGGTTCGTCTCAGAGGATACGCTTAACCTTTATTCATCATAAATAAAGATCACTAACTGGCTTTGTCTTATCCATATCGCGATTCCATAATCGTATTATAAACCCTGAACAACCCCATAACACGAAATGAAAACCATAAAACTAAGCAAAAGGAAGGCCATAAGCCCCGTAATCGCCACAGTAATCCTAGTCGCCGTGGCCATCACCGTCGCCGTCGGCGTAAGCTACTGGATGAGCGGCATCGCAGGACAGTACACGAGCTTCGAAAAGGTCGAGATAAAGAGCGCTTACGCAAGCAGAAAATACGATGCTACTGCTACTACTCTATTCAAAGGATGGGTCATAGAATTTGGAGTACAGAATACTGGCTCCTCTCCAGCGACCTTGGATAGTCTCTTCATAAATGACAGACCGATAAAAGAGTACGGAATTACCGGAACAATAGATAATATTAGATGGACAAATATAAAACCAACAGATACAGCCACATGGGACGATTGGATTGATGTGACAAGCACAGTCGGAGTAAGCTTGGAGAGCGGAGATCAATCTACAATATACGTTATGATAGATGGAGAAAAAACATTAAACTTTGGGCCTGATGGTGTCGAGGGTGGAGGAGATGACTTTTATGAGGGCGGTCTCTTCAGCGCTGGCACAACAATAAACGTTAAAATCCACAGCGCAGGCGGCATGGACTACGTCAAACTTGTACGGCTCACCTAGGTATTCCTATCTTCCCTTTTTTATCTAATTGGTGAACAAAATTGAAGGAAAGAGAAAGGCTCAAAGAGAGAAGGGCTATATCCCCTGTAATATCTGCGTTGATATTGTCTGCGGTCGTCTTAACAGTCGGCGGGGTTGTGTGGACCTTCAGCCAGGGTGCCATGACCATATCTGCGGAGGACTATGCCGAATCCGTTATAGATATGACAGACACTATATCCGAGAGATTCATCATAGAACATGTCTACTATGAATATGTAGATGAGGTTCCCGAATTGTATGTTTTTGTATATAACTATGGGACTGTAGACATAGAAGTAAAAGTCGAAGTGAAAGGTGGAACCTATCCAGCTGCTGAAGAAACGTGGATCGAAATTCCATCGAAGGAGATGATCCCCTTTCCAACTATAGATTTAGGAACAATCCCATCATCTAAAGAAGAGCTAAACATTAGAATCTACACGAGGAGGGAAAACAATGCCTACTACAGGTATCTCGTGCCGTAGAGGAACCTCCACCATACTAGGAACCATCATCTTCGTAGGGATAATATTCAGTGCCTTCATACCTATGATGCTCGTCATAAAGCAGGCAGACACCCTCCATGAGATGAGGAAACATGAACTGGGAATCCTCGAACAGGAGAGAGGAGATGAGGCATTATATGTCTACGTCCAAACGGTAAAAGAGCCACCTAAACTTATAATCAAAGTTCAAAACAAGGGAGCACTAAGCGTAAACATAGTCAGGCTCTGGATAAATGATGATTCTTTCCCAATCGATTACAACGTTCAACCGATGAGCAGCATAGAGACAATCTATTCTTACACATTGCAAGTGCCTGAGGATGACGATTCATATTACATCGTTGTAACCACTGATAGAGGGAACTCGATAGCCTTCGACACCTACTTAAACTGGGATTTTGATCTGGGTTGGGGCTCAGATATTAAACTAGTAAATATCCTTATCAACTCACTCCCTGGTAATATATTCAAGATAAAGGTAATAGGACCTGAGTTAACAGAGCCTTTTACAGTTGACAATGAAACTCTTTCTCTGAAGTATGAACCTAAATTCTTTGATGTGCCAATCGAAGGAGAATATACGGTTAAAATCTATAGGGGAACGAAAGAAATCTTCTCCGAAATAGCGACGATATCAGACGAGGAGCCAGTTTATTGGGTGTTCGCGTGAGGCGTTCCCTAATATTCTTAGCCGTCTGCTCTGCTCTTGATGAATTAGTGACTTTCAGGAATCTCTCCCTGGGGGGCGTCGAGTTCAACCCGTGGGTGGCTTGGCTGATATCCGTTAACCCGTTGCTCTACCCGTTGTTTGATGCCGTCATAATAGCGGCTGCCTGGAGGATGGATAGATTTCTGATCGATTGGGGGGTAGAGACATGGATAGTCTGGACGGCCTCCGGCTTAGTCAGGCTGATGTGCTTCACCTTCAGCCTATTTTATTAATATATATGAGAAAAGATCGCCCTTGTTGGGTGGTGGTTCACCTCATGTCCTCAATCCGGGCATCCACATAAGACGGGTCACCACCGTGGATGTCAGGCACCGAACCTTCAACATCGAGGTGGTCGACTAAAAGCTCCAGGCTATAAACTAGCTCGTCCAGCCTCTTCTCGTGTTCAATCAATATCTCGATCAGGAGCTCCAGGACATCTATCTTCTCCGTGAAGGACATGGTTAAAGGGAACCTATCATCTGTTTAAGCCAACAGTGGATGCTGGGTATGTACCGTGTCTACGTACTAGACATACCATTCTGCCATCTTCAGCCTAGTTCATTGATTAGGGGTACATAATCCCTAAAAATCTTTGAAGCTGTATCCTATGGGGGCCCCGGGAAAATGCCCGCAACAAAAACCGCAAAAATATCTCTCATGAAGGTCCTGCGGCTGGGCCCCCTCATACCTTCTAATTCTTGATCCCTACTTAACGGGTTCCTCGGCCTCGGGGCAGAAAGGCTCAACCCCCTTCTCTTTAAGGAAGCCTCTTAGCGCGTCAAGTATCGCCTCCCCCCGGCCCAGGTAGATACCCTCCTCCACCAATCGATCCAAGGCATCCAGATACGGCTTAGTCATCGTTACGCTTACGCGGGTCTTAGACTTGTTGCCCAACTTTAGACACCTTGCCTTTCTTGCTATGGTATAGCAATCTTGCTATGTTAGAACAATCCCTATCATCGATCTGTTTAACTATTATGGAATAAAAAAATGGATTAACGATCTATGTCTCAAGCCTCGGGCTCGGCTACCTTAGCAGCGAACGGCTCAACCCCATAGCCCCTGAAGAGACTCCTCAGAGCCTCTAGGATCGCGTCTCCTCTGCCTAAATATATGCCCTCCTCCACCAGACGATCCAAGGCATCCAGGTAGGGCTTGGTCATCGTCACGCTTACACGAATCTTCTCAACCTTCTCAGACAATGTTGGCTCAACACCACCCTGATTTATACGTAAAACCCTTATATGTATTGCGTTTACATACGTTTTTGGATAAGTAAGAAAAGGTGATTATGTGTATGCAATTTGAAGGGAAGAACATGCCTAGAGAAAGAGTGAGTATAACGCTTCCAATGGAGTGTATGGAGTGGATAGACAAGAAAATCGAGAGCAGAACCTACGCCAACCGTAGCCATGCGATTGAGGTCCTAATTCTTGAGGCTATGAAGAGGGGATGAGTTTGGTAAAGTATGCCATCTAATCTTCATAAATCTATTTTGATTAAAGCAATTAATGAATATTTTGAGAGAGGTTACAAACTAATTGGTTTAGATAGTAATTTAACTGATAATTATCGACCGGATGCTGTAATGGAAAATAATGAGGAAATAGTAATAATCGAGGCTATTGTAACTTCAGAGAGTACACAAAATGTTGAGGATCTTCAACCACTTTTTTCTAAAACTATACGTATAGACAAGCGGAGAATTAAGCCTAAAAGAACCAAAATATTTAGGAGTTCAGAGGAGACAAAGTCTATAACTCTAAAAGTTTTTCAAGAGGCCTATCCCCAAGATCTCTATATCGCCGAGACATCGATGAAGGCAGGAATTTCTGGTCCTACTGGGGCTATGTATATTAGGGTTCTAGAGGCTGAAGGTAAAGTCGAGTTCACAAGGATAGTTGGAAGGTCAAAGATGTTCCGGTTAAAGAAATGAGTGTCTCCATTATTTAGCTGAGGCTGTATATGATCAAGGCTAGTCCAGTAACTGCTGGTCCTACTATTTTGATCGCTGCCTCGAGGGGTGAGGCGGCGACCATTGTGTCGGTGACTGATGTGCTAGCCGCGTATCCCGGTGTTCCTGCGAAGTATGCTTTGAGGGTGTAGGTTCCAGTTGTTGGTATGCTTGCGGGGATCGTGTAGACTCCTTGCATGTCTGTGATCACCGTTCCTAGTGAAGTGCCATTGTAGGAGACGCTTATACTCATGTTAGGTATGGCTACTCCTGTGTCGTCTCGGGTAAGTTGACCTAGGATATTGAATGTTTCTTCTGTTTTTACGGTTGCTGGAGCAGATATGGTGAGCGTGGTAGGTATGCCTACGGTTATCTCCTCGAAGTTGAACAGCATCATCCAGGGCTGGTTCTCAGGCCAAGGTATCTCGGGGTAAGGCACCCACTCTATGACGGTGGTGCCGCTCTCGTAGAGGGGTCTGTCGAAGTAATCTTCCCCGGAGACATAGCTCCATCCCTCGGGGTCCACGATTGAGTAGGAGTGATCGCCCTGGGAGATGCCGAAGAAGCGGGATATCCCGGTCTCGTCCGAGTACTTCACCGCCCCGTCGAGGGTACACTTGACCCCCGGGACGCCGGGGATGCAAGCGAACCTTACCTCAACCATGTTTCATCATCTCGAACCTAACATTATTAGAGCTATCCCTAGGGCAGCGGAGACAAGAGCTAGGATTGGCGTGAGGACGCCTACACCCAACCTTGCCTGTGCGGAGCTTGCGGCGAAGGGGACCACCCCAGGGAAAGCGGCTTCACATAAGACCTCCCCGACCTCGAGTGGAGCAGTTGCGGATATGTCGTAGCTACCGACGGTGTCGGTCGTGCCACTTCCTACATCATTCCAGACTCCAAGCTCGTATCTTTTGGCTATGATATCCATTCCCCCAAGCCCTGCACCGGTGTCTATCCTGGTGAGTTTGCCCTTGTAGTGGTATGTACCTCTCGGCTCGATGGAGGTTGGCTCCAGCGTTAGGGTGGTCTTCGTATCAACCCTGGCGATGAGTATGACTGTCTTATCCATAGAGGAGTCTACGACTGTGTCGTGGTACGCTTCCGCCCGTAGAGTGAGATCGCGTGAGGGCATCGTGTAAGACGGTTTTGGGTAAACATAATCGTACTCATCGACTGCTAGGGTTATGCTGCCAGTCCAAATAGTCGACCCGTCGAGATCCCTTATCCTGAGGCTTATGGCGCCAGCGAGGCTGCCTACGTTCTTGACGCCTATTGCGAGGGGCTCCGTGACGGAGCCGATTATGTCGCCGGCCTCGGCGGCGGGCGGGACACCGAAGTGTCTAATATCACCTCTAGCCACTCCAACCGTCAGCGTCGCCGTGGCGTAGCTTGGAAGATACCAGTCAGCCGGCATTCTAATTCAATTATATCCTAATAAAATGGAGAATAAAAGATAATCTAATTACTATAAAAATAGGAACGAGAGCGCGTATCCCGTTATAATGGGCAGCGGCAGAGGTATTTCTCCTGCCTCGACTGGTGGTGGAGTTATAGCTGTCGTGATCCTTGCTGAGGGGCTGCCGAACAGTCTCTGGCCGTCCCTGTCGTGGATCAAGTTCTGTATTACGGCTGATGCGTATGGGTCGTCACTCTTAGTCCATTCGTCTATCCATTTATTCCAGGATGCTAGGCTGACCATGTTAGCTTCTTCAGCCGTCTTTCCCTCGGCTAGGCTGTTGCATATTGCGTTAACAGAGTCGAAGAAGCCCCGGGCATAGTGGTCGATCTCAGGATCCGTTACCGCGACCCAGGTAAAGTCCACGGCGTACGCGAAGACGGCGAGGGCGCCCTTCTGAACAGAGTCCGGTGCAAGGTTAACGCCACAGCTACAGCTTAGGAGCAAGAGGACCCGCCCTATCAAGCGTTCATTTCCTCTGCACGTCATCATAATGACCTCCTGGTTCTGGGCTGTGTAGGTGTCCGGGTTCCCGTGGCCCAGCCAATAGCAGAAGATGGGGTCGTCTGATTCTAGGGCGGCGTCTATGTTATCCTTCGTTGCGTCTTGTATGCCGAGAGCCCTGATGAAAATCCGTCTCGAGGCATACTGAGCCGCCTTATTCATGTAGTAGAAGCCGTACTCTGTGGCTTTGTCGAAGCTGGGCATAACGAAGAGGGCTACTCCCGACTTAGGCATCTACTTCATCCTTCTAGCCATTTCATTAAGCATACCTTGATAGCTCTTGAGGAATTCCTGACCCTTCTCGTCTCTGAGCCTCACGTGCATCAGCGCCTCCTCAAGGGTCATCTCCGGCTGCCCTATAGAGTAGATCTTGGGCTTGGGCCCGGGCTGCCTCAGGAGACTCTCGTAGTATGCCTCGACTAGCCTCCAGTCCTCTTGAGGGGGGTTCATACCAGCTATAGTCATCGCCTGTATTACCTCGGCGACGGACTCACCCCTATTTAGCATATCAAGTGCCTGCCTTGGGGTTATTGGTAAACCTTTCACGATCCCAAACGGTAGATCGGCTAACGCCGGGTTCTGGGCTATGAAGCGACTAAGCTTCTGTATTTGGTATGCCATCTTAACTACCTCTTGGACTCTAAGTAACTATAGGCTACACCGCCAATTATTATTATCCCTGTCCCGATGGCGAGCCACGGCCAATTTGCCATAATCCACTCCCATGCAACTTCCCCCCATGGCCTTTGAGGGGTCTCTCCTGTGAAAGTGACATCGATGTATGTGTCTACGTCGACATTTACGACGCCAAACCAGGGAAAGGGCAGATACTGTTTGCAGGCATGCGCTCCAACTGTGTTGAGTCCGTTAATTATTGATACGTTGATTACGTCGGACTTTTCTTCATCCTTGGCTCCCTCGCCCCATATGAATTGCCTGGTCTCGGCGTCGTTGAAATAGATCATTAAGCCTACAGGGTCCTCGCTCGTCCGTGCCTTTGCGACCAGGCTTGAGCTTACTACCGTCGTCTTCGAAGGATCCCATGTTATAGTGACAGGCTTATTCACTCTGTCGCTGCAGACGCCTAGCCAAGGTATCACTAGCTTGAAAGTGGGAATCAGGTAAGGCTTGGCTGCGAAGCCGACGGGAAGGTAGAGCCTCTGTAAGACCATTTTAGTACCTCCTATTAGGCGGGGGGAGCTTGACTAGGGTTGGAACGACCAGGATTAAAAGGAGGCCAACGGCTAGCAGACCAAAAGCCCAGCTCGGAATCCCCCCGAATATCATGTAGACGGCTACAAGGGTGACGACGACGCCCACGACGCTGAGTATCGTAGGTATGAGGGGTATAAGAACGGCCCAAGCCATAGGAGATCCCGCTACCTGGATATTTATCCTATTTGCATCGGCGCTTGCCCAGACGGTCTCCACGCCTTGGGTCCTCAGACCAGCGATTAGTTTCTCAATTGCATTACGGGGGTTAGGAATCCCGTCTGTATCTATATGAAGCTCGTAATACTTTCCCTTCTCCGTCTCCCCCATGGAGAGAGTGACCTGGCTGAGGGGCATCAAGAAGCCAGATATTTTCTGTCCAACCGAATACATCCCTAACGGGGCACTCACAGCGTTGCCCACCCGTCGCCAGTAAAGCTCCTCCTTAGGAATCGAAGGCTGCCCACCAGACCTAGATAGTATCGTCTGAGAACCCGTTCCTGAGAGGTACTGCCTCCAAGTAGTGAGTTGCGTGCCATCGGCTCCGTAGAATAGCTGGGGAAGCAGAGAAGCGGCATACAGCCCATCGGATCTCCTATCCATGATGTAGCCTCTCAAGACGACGCTCTGATACCCGGGGCTAGTGACATTTGCCTGCATAGAGAAACTCTCGTCCCAATCAAGCATGAGCGACATATCTATTTCAAATTACGACGATGCAAGTAATAATGTTAACCCTGCAAATAAGGGACCATTTATCCTGACCCAGACAGGATCATAAACATCCTCGGTTATGAAATGATGCCCGAGCATGCCTGTGGTAAGACCCGAGAGGAAGCGATGCGTCTTAGGCGAGACAGCCCCTTTAAAAAGCGATAAAAGAGCAAGCCCAGCCACAGCTAATTGGCTATGGTGCAGCCCATCCGGCACATTATCTATAACCGTCCCGAGGGAACTCAGGAAAAAACCTGAGCTGAAGCCTAGAGATCCAGGAGACATCGTCGCCGCTCCCACGCCAAGTATGCCAGCGTTCGCGGCTAGGGAGGCAAACTCAAGCTGCCTGTTAAAGGGAACATCCGTGAAGACATAGGCCTCAGGGTCATAGACGATTCGACCCTGACTCCTAAGCCGACTCGATAGAACCCAGTCCTCTGCCCTCTTGACCTTTACATAGCCTCCTGATCTGAGCAAGGCGTCGCGTCTGAAGGCCATGTTTGCGCCCGAGAACATCCCTGCGCTGGCTGAGGCACTCAACCCTTGTGCATACAGATCCTCCATTGGCCCGGGTCTGGATGGTCTGATCGAACCGCCTACAGCCACAACATCAGGATCCGAAAAGTGTCTCAGAAGCTTCTCAAGCCAGAAGTCTGGATGGGTCGTATCCGCGTCTGTTGAGACTATGATCGGGTTTTTAGCGGCCTCGGCGCCAGCCTGCCTGAGAGCAGCTAACCCCACGTCCGGAATTATGATAACCTGGTCGGCTAGTTTCTCGGCTATCTCGACTGTCTTATCCGTGCTCCCGTTATCGACGACTATTATCTCGGACGGCGGCACCGTCTGGGCCCTCAGAGATCTGAGACAGTCTCCTATGAACTCCTCCTCGTTCAGGGCAGGAATGACCACCGAGGCCTCCAAGCAGATCAAATAGATAAATGTTGGAAGGATTAAAAATATCAATCGCATTAAATAGATACCAACCGACTTAACACCCGTTAAACCCAAAGGAGACAGTGGAAACAAGATGAGGAAAAATGAGAAAGAGGTGGTTGAACGCCTCTATAAACAAGTAATACCCTATAAAGCGGCACATCCGATGCTTGTTACCGTTTATGACACGCTTCAATTGTTAGTCAAAGAGGAACCGGATAAAGCTCTCGAAGTTGTAAAAATTTCGGAAGAGATGGAAGCAGCTAAACAAAGTAAGAAAGCGGAGTGAGCTGAGGAATGAGGCTTAGTTATATCTGGCCGTGGTTGAAGGCTGAGTTCGGGTGGCGTGTGCTGGGCAAGAGGTACGATGTCCGCCTGACAGAGAAGTCCCAAAGGCAGCTTGACGAGCTCCCCGCGGATGCACAAGCGGAGATAAGGAAGGCTATGGATCGCCTCAGTAGAAACCCGTACAGTAGCAATAGAATGGATCTTGATGAAGAGGAGGCCGATGGCTGATGGTTCAAGCACATAGTACTCACAGTATCATAGATGGGATGATTGAGGAGCTGGAA
>Ga0307378_10001605_pt1 | contig 36385 bp, 34 predicted proteins | sample UN1MG_FD_202238 | JGI IMG/M metagenome (GOLD analysis project Ga0307378, IMG submission 202238) | Soil microbial communities from Risofladan, Vaasa, Finland - UN-1 | ecosystem: Environmental > Terrestrial > Soil > Coastal area > Acid sulfate soil | place: Finland: Risofladan, Vaasa | collected... | reverse complement strand
CGACGATCGTGCTCTTTTCCGGCGTCTCGGACGTCCCGCGGATAAAAGAGCTGCAAGAGATTGGTGCGGAAGCGCAAGAGAAGATCAAGGAAGTGTCGAGCGAGAAAGAGAAGGAGTACAAAGAGCTCCTGAATTCCAACGACGCGATAAAGCCATTGTTCTGAGGTGATACCATTGAAAATTAACTACCGTCATATACTGACCCTGCTTCTCATAAGTGCGTTTTGTCTGATGCCGCTCTGCATGGTGGGCATCTGCGCTGCGGACGAGTCAACGTCATTACCGGAATCTTCGTTCATGAATGTTGAGGTAACGGATATACGGTATGATGAGGTGTATGAGACAGGATTGGTAGAAGGCGGCAGTGAAGTTTCTATAAAAGTTGTTTTTACGAACATCAGCAAGGAGCTGGATGAATCGACGCTTACGTTCTATTCTGAATTGGAGGGTGCAATAGGGAGTATAAGTGGGGAAGGCCTGGAAGAAAAAGCGCTTCAAAGTGACCGTTCTTATACCTTAAAGCATAAGAATGTCGTAGATGAAGTTGTCGTCGTTTGGTCAGGGAAGGCGCCTGAAGTAGGAATAAGAAATTCATACTCCTTTTTAAGCATAGCGCAAGAGACGACCGAGGGCAACTATTCGGTAGTTGATATAGAACGCGAGGTATCCTCCAAGGCAATAGAGGATGCGATCGTCAAGATTGACAACGCCAATAAGGAAGTAGCTAAGGCAAATGTGGCAATTGCAGACGCTGAGGATCGCGGTCTGGACGTAGAGGCGGCGCAGACGAGCATTGAGCTGGCGAATGAGCATTTGAGCAACGCCAATCAGTTTTACGGCGAGGGCAACCCGGAAGAGGCAATAGAAGAAGCTGAAGCGGCAATAACGTCCGCTCAAGATGCAGCAGCGAAGGCGGGGTCCGCAGTGGGGAGTAGAACATATCGAAATTACGGTATCATCGCCGTTGTGATCGTCGTTGTCGTTGTCGTTGTTGTATTGTTCCTTCAGCAAATGAAGAGGAAACGAGGCGTCTATTAATTAACCTGTTAAAGATTCGTTCGTATTCGTTGAGTGTGTTGTGTTGAGTTGAGGATGCAGCGAAGAGCGTATCATCCCGATGCATACTTAGAGCGTATGAGGAACGTTATGCAGGGGTTACAGGCGCGGACGAAGATCCTTGAGGTGATGGAGGAGAGAGAGAGCGCGCGAACCATACAAGAAGTTGCGAGCTTAACCGTTCTGAGTTATTCCGTCTCGCGACATCACTTACGGCTGCTGGAGGCCGAGCGGATAGTGAAGCGAACGAGGAAGAGGCCGTACAAGTGGCGATTGACGGGAAAAGGGCAGAGACGCCTGAATCACGTAGGCGAGCGAATCTTTATGTAGAAGTTGAAAGATATATAGGCTAAAAGGAGATAACTAACCAGACTGAAAGTGAGGTCGGGATAGCCAAGAGGTCTACGGCGGTAGGTTGCTAACCTACTTCCCCTTACGGGGAGCGAGGGTTCGAATCCCTCTCCCGGCGCTTATGCTCAAGCCCGTTTCTTTCCTTTACCAGCAGCACTTAGAACGCGAGATCGTGAAATCGCCCATACCCGTGAATCATATTCTACTTGTCCTGGACGAAACGGACCTTCTCGCGGACGAGCGAGGGTTGGAGAAACTCAGGCAGTTCGTACGCTGGTGCCATGCGCTGGGCATAGCGAGTATAAGTGTTTACGTCAGCGTCATCCACGACGGTATGGCCCCTGATTTATTGAAAACCGCGTATTCACAGCTCGAGACCGGGCTAAAAACGGCGTTGAGTGACGTAGAGGCGTCGCTCGTTATGTATGACGAACAAACGGACCGCGAACCCGTGTATGCACGATATCGCGAAGGCGCAGGCGAGGAGAACGGGAAGCAGATCACCATTTCGTTAGGGTTCAGTGGCAGGAGCGAGCTGACGAAGGCGACCAAAGAGATCGTAAAACAGGTAGAAGCCGGAGAACTCAAGCCGGACGAGATAGACGAGGACCTGATCGAATCGGAATTGCTCTTCAAGTCCGAACCCGACCTCGTTATCAGATCGGGCGCGACACGGTTAATGGATTTCCTCATCTGGCAGTCGGTCTATACCGAATTCTATTTTACGGACATGAACTGGGTGAACTTCCGGAAGATCGACCTCTTGCGAGCGGTGCGAGATTTCCAGATGCGTGAACGACGGTACGGGCGGTGAATCAATCGTAATTCATTCAACAAAAGGCACCTTCCGCATCCACACGCTCACCGCTCTCCGCGCCTGCTCGGGATTGGCAAACTCCTGTTCCACGTCAGGATCGCTGGGCGTGCCGATGAAGGGGTCGACTGTTCGCTTCGTCAGATCGACGACCCAGATCTGCGCGGTACCCACCTCGTGCTCTCGGATAAATGTGATGAAGGGCGCCGGCGTCTTCTCCGTTGGCACCGCCATTACCACTTCCTCCTCCGTTTGCATTTTCTCTAATAAATCAGGATGCTCGTCCATGAACCGGGGCACGAACTTAATCGAAGAGAAGATAAAGAGACGGAGACGGTGTTGTCGGGTCTCATCCTCTTTCACTGCACTCACCGCGAGGTAATCGGTTTCAGAATCCGCTGGTTCGTCCCTAATCGAGTAACTGCATCGTCTCATGAACTCCGTGAGCACGTCCTTCACCGTACCTAACGGACTTCGTATTGTGGCCCAGCGTAGAAACGCCGCCTCTAATTCCTCAGCCAGATAGCCATGCGTCGGCAGGCAGTAAAAAACCTCGCCTTGGTAATTTGTCTTGGTGTGCAGATCAGGCGAGAAGACGGAAATCTTCTCGGTGCTCGTTATGCTTGTGAAGATCTGCGTTTCTACATCACCATTTAAGGTTCGTTCTAACTCTTCTCGTTCCAGATCCGTGAGTGAGTCCAAGCACTCCCGTATCTTCAACCTCAGTTCGCCTTCCGAGAGCACCTTATGCTTCTGAGAATACGCGCCGAGGCGTTCAAATATCCGTAACAGCGGTTCTTTTTTCATTGTTGAGTGATAAGCAGTAGATTTAACTTAATTCTACAAGCGCTGTAATGTCTTCGGTTAAAGCATTTGAATTCGATAATGCAAGTATCATAAAGCTAAATGTTTTTATTCTCCCAAATGCTTTTTTGACATCTACTAAGAATTCAATTGCATCGTCCTTTCCTACCGTTTTAGGTGAAATAAACTTTCCATCTTTATAATCTACATAAAGTCCACGCCATTTCTCGTCCTCTAATGTGAATTCTTTCACTGTTCTGTCAGTCTCTTCCGATAAATCTTCCAAATCTACTTTAAAATCACTTATGTAAGAGAAAACAAGTTGGTTAAATTCAATAATGCTATCGGGTGAGTCTGAAAAATATTTAGTAATCTCTTTCTTATCTTCTTCACTTATTTCTAACTCTTCAACACTAAATAGCAGGGGCAAGGCTTCCATTAGTGTATCAATACCTTTCATAATTTTCTGCTTTTTAGTATGATTCATGAGTGGATTTTCTCTCTTATTTCTCCACTTCTTTTTATCGAGTACATCTTTATTCACGTGCCTATACAGAAGTACCCAAACGATACACACGGCAGCTTTACCCATTTCTTCATAAGCCAAAACACCAAAAGCATATGCATGCCCAAAACTTGAGCTTTCGATGAGCAAATCTGCATCTTTAATATACTGTTCTGCGTTCTCTAGGCACAGCTCAACGGCGTCTTTGAGTTCTTCTTTAGAGAAATATTCTGGTGATTTCATATCCTCCCCCTTTTGGTAATCGTAGCCCTAGACATATAAAGTTCCTTTATTATGCACAGCAATTGCAAGGATAAAGTGATAGAGGTTAAGCTCATTTCATATCTGTTTCGCTTTTCAGCGTCGTCGCTTTTTCGGGTAAAAAGTAGAGCAGGTCCTCCACAGAGCCAACACCGCATCACTTACTAAGTAAACTATCGATTTGCATTTTCCACATCCCTGCGTTATCAGCATGCAATATGATTTTTTCTTCTATCCCTTCAACCCTACTAATCCCTAATCCTTCCAAGAAACCGCTATCGCTTTCTCGTAATTTACTGGTTGTCTTATAGTAAATCTCTATGGCATCGGATACTATTTGTATATCCTCAATGCCATCTATAGGTAACTCAAACCACGTTCCAGAGACCCCTGAAATAGAAAAATCTATCTTACTCTTAGGAAGTTCTTCTAGAATTGACAAATCACTCCTTTTCTTAGAGAGTTCTTCTCCACGCAGTAAATACAAGTTCAAAAAGAGCAACCGTTTATTGGTAAGGTATATTTTTGCAAATCCTCTGCCCGTCAAACCTATTTGAGTTCGTTTGAGAATCCCCAAACTTTTCTTATGGATTTCTTTAGCGAAATCCACAGTGACAATCTCTCTACCCTCTGTAATTAATTCTTCATCACTTCTTAATTTTTTATAAAGGCCTAGATATTGCTCCATAGCAGAGACCCCCTTATGAGAAGATTTATATCGCCGATATTTAAAACTTTGTGATTATTTTAGCGATAGTGAATAAAAATCAGAGCGGTCTTTAAAAAATCTCCTGAATGGTTTAAGGCGAATAAAGCGGGAAAAAGATTTGAATGCTCTTTTTTTGCCTGATTTATTGAATAGCTCACTTCTCATTCCCTCCTCTCCTCACAGACGGCGCTCTCGGCGTTTTATACGGCCGTCGCATTTGCTCTCCGCACCGCAAACACGTGGTTGTCATGTACTCACTCCTGAGCCGGACTCGTGCGGTTTTCCCCGGAATGAGGAGCACATAGCAACGCTTGCAGAGCCGCATCTTCAGATGCTTCGGTATTCGCACCCGGTACCGCATCCCGATCGCACGCGCAAGCTCGATATATCGTTGACTGCGCTGCTCGCGCCCCTCTTTCGCTGCTACCTCGGCAAGCTGAAAGAGCCGCTCGATACGCTGCACTGCAAGATCCTCGATCCTTCTCCTTCGCTTCATGCACTAAAACGTTCTTAAATAAGAAAGGGGAGTTTTAAATATCAATAAGGAACAGCAAGCGGCTCCGTGGGAAACATCCTCGTGATTGTAAGTGTGGGCTGGGAACATAACCGTTGCCATATCCGATCCGTAGTGCAACCGATATCGAGAGAAGAAGATGGAAGAGGAAGAAAGAGAAAGGGAACTCTTGCTCGAAAAGGCAAGGATCATTGCGGACTATCAGTTTGGCCGGGGAGCAGGTGCCGTATTGTTCACTGATACCGTCGAATTCACACTCTCACGAACGCGACGAATAGCCCAAATAAAGGAAGGAAACGAGAGGATAGCCACACTCAGGAGTATTGACGGGCTCTTCACGCTGGGTATCGAAGGTGCGGAACGGTTACATCAGCATTTACCGTATCCACGGCTACGAGTGGTAATGAACGAAGAGAGCAGCGAGTTTGTACGAAAAGGCGAGACGGCGTTTTGCAAGCACGTACTCGACGCCGACCCTGCGATACGGGCGTATGACGAAGTACTCGTCGTGGACGAGCAGGATCGACTGCTTGCAACGGGCAGAGCGATGTTAGCCGGTGAAGAGTTGCACAGCTTTACGCACGGCGTCGCCGTAAAGGTACGGCACGGGATAGAGAAATAAACTACCCTGATCTCTCGTACAGTACACGTGGTTTCCAACACCAACATTCACTTTATTTTTATGGATAGAGGTGAGAGTAAGATAAGATGAGAGAGGCTGAAGTCGGCGAAGCGTTACGAAAGAGAGGGCTCACGTTAGCCACTGCAGAGTCGTGTACGGGTGGATTGGTAGGTCATTGGATAACCAACGTCTCCGGCAGCTCGGACTATTACAAAGGCGGTATAACCGCGTATGCCAATGACGTGAAGACTGAAATATTGCACGTTGCACGCGAGATAGTGGAAGAAAAGGGCGCAGTAAGCGCAGAATGTGCAAAGGCAATGGCGAACGGTGTAAGAACACTTCTGGATAGCGATATCGGGATTTCGACGACAGGCATTGCCGGACCCACCGGAGGAACCCCAGAGAAGCCTGTTGGATTAGTTTATATAGCAGTGGCAACAAAGGATTATGTGTATCATGAGAAGCATATCTTCCACGGAGATAGAGAGGGGAACAAGCGTGAGGCGGCTGATGCCGCTCTTGAACTACTAATCCGGTATCTCTCTTCTCTATAGGGAAGATGAAGTGAAAGGGCTCGTAGCTCAGAAAGGTAGAGCAGCGGGCTTTTAACCCGTCGGTCGCGGGTTCAAATCCCGTCGAGCCCGTAACAAAGCCGAAATAAATAAATGAAGAAAGGAAAAGTTTCGATACTTGAACATGAGTTAGTGCCTAAGCACGAGATAGTGGACGCTGGAGACGTAACAGAGCTTTTAAAGACGTATAAAATCGGGAAGGAGCAATTAACGAAGATTAAAGTCTCCGATCCTGTAATAAAAGAGATTAAAGCAGACGCAGGCGATGTCATTCGGATACGGCGTACCAGCAGAACGGCTGGTAAATCTATATCTTACCGGCTGGTTATAGAATAGAAGAGAGGAGTGGAGTGTGTAATTATGCTAGACCCAAGTGTTCTTTCAAAAGCATATTTGAAAAGGAGAAAAATAGCACAGCATCAGCTTGATTCGTTCAATTACTTCATCAATGAGGGCATGAGCAAAGTAATCGAGGAGCAGTCGCATATAGAGACCTCGATCAGTGCTGAAGATGAGGATGGGGGAAAGTATAAAATAGGCGTGAAGTTTGGTAAAATAAGCGTCGGCCTACCCAAATCGCGGGAAGCAGACGGCTCTTCTGAATTGATTTATCCGTCCCAGGTGCGATTACGGAATTTGAAATATGCCGCACCAATGTACTTGGACATGCAGATAGTGCGGAACTACGAGAACGAGGAGATCGGGACAAAGGAAGAGAGTGCGGAGGTGCACGTGGAAATCGGCGAGATGCCGATTATGGTGCGATCGAATAAATGTAACGTATCCAAAGAGGTTCGCGAGGAAAAAGAAGGGCGAAAACTCTCTGACGAGGAATATGAGGAGTGGTTGAAGAAAGAGGCAGGTGAGGACCCGCTCGATCCCGGTGGCTATTTCATTGTCAACGGTTCCGAGCACGTGATCATCACGCTGGAAGATCTCGCGCCAAATAGAATCTTCGTGAATTTCGAGGAGAAATACGGGAGTAAAAGTGTGGTTTCAAAGGTGTTTTCGCTTAAACAAGGATTCCGAGTGCCCATACGTGTGGAGATCAGTAAAAAAGACATACTGGAAGTTTCATTCCCCGCAGTGGGCCGGAAAATAGAGTTTATAACGCTTATGCGCGCGTTGGGACTCGAAAATGACGAGGAGATACTAAAAGCCGTCTCTAACGACCCGAAGATAAAAGAGCACATCAAGGGGAATATCGAAGAGAGCGAGATACGCACACAGGATGAAGCAATCGGGAAATTAGGTCGCAAAATCGCGCCGACGCAAGCAAAGGAGTATCGCGAAAAGCGCGTTAATTACATCCTGGATCGCTATTTCCTCCCGCATCTTGACGACAAGATTGGTAAGGCTCATTTCCTCGGCCGGATGGCGGAATCATGCTATGAACTGCTTTTAGGCAAGAGAGGCGAGGATGACAAGGATCATTACGCTAATAAAAGATTAAAGCTTGCAGGCGACCTGATGGAGGACCTTTTCCGTGTATCGTTCACCAAACTTATCCGTGACATGCGGTATCAATTGGAACGCGCACATATGCGAAGCCGCGAGCTGAAGATAGCGACCGCTATTCGTTCCGATGTGCTCACCGAGCGAATCACGCATGCGCTTGCCACCGGGAACTGGGTGGGTGGCCGAGCGGGCGTCTCGCAACTGTTGGAGCGCAGTAATTACGTGGCTACCGCGAGCCATCTCCGGCGTATAATCTCGCCGCTATCACGATCACAGCCACATTTTGAAGCGCGAGATTTGCATCCGACCCAGTGGGGTAAAATCTGCCCCAGTGAGACACCGGAAGGCCCGAACTGTGGCCTGGTCAAGAACTTCTCACAACTGGTTGAGATCTCGGTAGGGGAAGTCGAAGAGAACTTCAAGCACCTTTTATACGAACTTGATATTATCCCTCCGGCCCGTTCTTTGGAGATCAGTGAAGAAAACAGGACTCGGGTCTTCATGAACGGCGATTTCATCGGGTTCCACACCGATCCTGAGCGATTTGTGGAAGAGCTGAGATGGAAGCGGAGAGCAGGAGAAATATCCATCCAGGTAAACGTCGCTTACTATGCGGACCGAAAGGATATAATGATAAACTCCGATCGCGGGCGAGCAAGAAGACCGGTCATCCGGGTGGAGAAAGGCAAGCCGCGAGTTACCGAATCACATATCAAGAAACTGCTGAATGGTGAAATAGACTTTGACGACTTGGTGAACGAAGGAGCGATAGAGTACCTGGACTCTGAAGAGGAGGAGAATGCGCTGGTCGCGATGTACGAATCGGATTTGGCAAAACCCGATGGAGATGACTATACACATCTGGAAATCGACCCCTCTTTGATCTTGGGCGTAGTCGCCGGATTGATTCCATACCCCGATCACAATTCTTCACCACGTAACACGATGGGCGCGGCCATGCTGAAGCAATCTCTGGGCATCACCGCTGCAAATTTCAAGACGCGCACCGATACCCGAACGCATATTCTACAGAGTCCGCAGAAGCCCCTCGTAAAAACGCGGACCTCGGACCTCATTCTTCATGATAAACGACCTGCGGGACAGAACTTTGTCATTGCGGTTCTAAGCTACGAAGGCTACAATATGGAAGATGCGTTGATCTTGAATCGCGCGTCAATAAACCGGGGGTTGGGACGAAGTCATTTCTTCAGAACGTACGAAGGTGAGGAGATACGGTACCCCGGTGGCGAGGAGGATCGATTTGAGATACCTGATATGGAGATCGTGGGTGTGAGGAGCCACGAAGCGTATAACCAGCTTGATGAGGATGGTATAATCAATTCAGAGACCGAGGTGGCGCCAAATGACGTGCTAATCGGGAAGACAAGCCCACCGCGGTTCTTAGAGGAGACGACAGAGCTCTTGAGCCCATTAGAACGGCGCGATACCTCCGTGTGCACGCGCCCCAATGAACAAGGTGTGATTGATTCGGTCGTGCTCATGGAATCCAGTAGCAATAGAAGATTGGTTAAGGTTTCCGCTCGCGATCAAAAGATTCCTGAGATCGGCGATAAGTTTGCATCACGACATGGCCAGAAAGGCGTTATCGGCTTGATCGTGCCTCCGGAAGATATGCCGTTTACCGGCGACGGAATCGTCCCGGATATGATTATAAACCCCCACGCTATCCCTTCACGAATGACCGTGGGACACGTGCTGGAGATGATAGGCGGGAAAGCAGGCGCATTAGAAGGACGCTATATCAATGGGACTGCTTTCTTCGGTGAACCCGAGGAGGAATTACGAGATGCACTTGTGCGTGCCGGGTTCTCAGATACCGGTCGAGAGACGATGTGGGACGGGATAACCGGCGAGAAGATAGAGGCTGCGGTGTTTGTCGGCGTGGCGTATTATCAGAAGCTGTACCATCTGGTATCAGCGAAGATGCACGCACGTGCGCGCGGGCCCGTGCAGATATTAACGAGACAACCGACGGAAGGCAAAGCGAGAGAAGGTGGGCTCCGTTTCGGTGAGATGGAACGAGACGTCCTCATTGGCTATGGTGCTGCGATTGCGCTCAAAGACCGTTTATTGGACGAGTCTGACAAGGTTGTTGAGCTGGTCTGCGGGAATTGTGGTATGATTGCATGCCCCGGTATAAAAACAGGTGCGGTATCTTGCCCCAATTGTGGCGCTGATACCGATATATACCCAGTGGAGATGAGTTATGCGTTTAAACTTCTGCTTGACGAAATGAAGGCAATGTGTATTGCTCCACGATTAGAATTAGAAGAGGCGGTTTAAAATGCGGACGAAGAGGATAAAGGGGATAAAATTCGGCTTGCTCTCATCGAAAGAGATACGAAAGATGAGTGCTTCGCGGATCATCACCCCCGATACGTATGGTGAAGATGGGTTCCCGATCGAGCGTGGATTGGTAAACCAGCATATTGGCGTTATTGATCCAGGGTTACGATGCAAGACCTGTGGTGGTCGAATGGGGGAATGTCCCGGGCATTTCGGACACATTGATCTTGAAGCACCAGTCATTCATATCGGCTATGCAAAGGTTATATATCGTATGCTGGCGGCGACCTGCAGGATCTGCGGTAAAGTCCTCCTCGGGGAGGAAGACAGGAATCAGTTCCTGGCAGATATAGAGCACCAGAAAGAGAAGAAAACGGACGTAGGAGCTGTAGTGAAGCTGGTATTCAAGGAAGCGGCGAAGAATAGTGTCTGCATGTACTGCGATGAACCACAGCAACGCATAAAATACGAAAAACCCACGACGTATAAAGAGGTAGACGAAGAAGGGAAAGAGCGCAGATTGATGCCCACCGATGTAAGAGAACTTCTTGAACGAATACCAGACGAAGATATAGCCCTTTTCGGTATGGATCCAAAAAGCGCGCGACCTGAATGGATGGTCCTCACCGTATTGCCCGTTCCGCCGGTAACTGCGAGACCGTCTATTACGTTAGAAAGCGGCCAGCGCAGCGAAGACGACCTGACCCATAAATTGGTGGATATAATACGAATCAATCAGCGATTCATGGAGAATAGAGATGCAGGCGCACCGCAGTTGATAATAGAAGACCTGTGGGAACTTCTTCAGTATCATGTAAACACGTACTTCAATAACGATGTTTCCGGAGTGCCACCGGCTCGGCATCGGAGTGGAAGACCGCTTAAAACAATCTCACAGCGATTGAAAGGCAAAGAAGGCAGATTCAGGGGTTCATTGTCCGGTAAGCGCGTGAATTTCTCCGCTCGAACCGTTATATCCCCCGATCCTGACATTGACATAGACATGGTTGGCGTGCCAGAAGCGGTCGCGAAAGAGTTGACCGTCACGGTTAACGTGACTGAACGGAACATGGAGGTGATACGAGAGACCGTAAAACGGGGTAAAAAGCATCCTGGCGTGAATTACGTGCGTCGCGCTGATGGTAGGAAAGTAAAAGTAACCGAGAGCAATTATGAGACGTTGGCGGATGAGTTAGACCTTGGATGGAAGGTGGAACGGCATCTCGTGAACGGCGACATTGTGTTGTTCAACCGACAGCCCTCTCTGCATCGCTTGAGCATGATGGCGCACTACGTACAGGTAATGCCCGGTCGGACGTTTAGGTTGAATCCTACCGTCTGCCCACCGTATAACGCGGATTTTGACGGCGACGAAATGAACATGCATGTGCTGCAAACCGAAGAGGCACGAGCAGAAGCGAAGATCCTAATGGCTGTGCAGCGAAACATAATATCACCCCGATTCGGCAGACCGATCATCGGCAGCATCCATGATTACATCACCGGCTTGTTCTTACTCACGCGGGGCGCGAAGCAGTTTGAAAAGGAGAAAGTGCTAGACATTCTGCATAAAATCGACGTTGATGATTTAGGCGAGCCTGCAGGTGCCTTCGAGCCGGAAACGGCAGATACGAGCATTGGTGCTCCGCGCCTTATCCCCTATTGGACAGAGAAGCAGACCTTCAGCATGATATTGCCGCAGGGTTTGAATTTGGAGTTCCGCGGGAAGACCTGTGCGAAATGCCTTGAACGAGGCGTTGACTGCAAGCGGGAAGATTGCCCCCGCGACGCGTATGTGAAGATCCAGGATGGCAATTTAGTATCCGGAATAATAGATGAGACGGCGTTGGGCTCGTTCAAAGGCGTCATAATAGAGCGGATTTTTAGACAATACGGGGAGGAGGTCACAAAGACGTTTATCAAAGATGCGTCCCGGCTTGCGATTAACTATATCAAGAGATCGGGGTTCAGTTTTGGGATAAGCGATGAGGATATTCCAGAAGAAGGCAAGGTAGAGATACGTGTAGAGGCTATAAATGAAGCTGAGAAGAAAGTCGAGGATCTGATACGAGCGTACGAGGGCGATGAGTTGGAAACGTTGCCAGGGAGGACATTGGATGAGACACTGGAACTGTTGGTCATGCAGGCGCTAGGTCGTGCACGAGATGATTCCGGCGACATTGCAGAGAAATATCTCGGCATTGAGAACCCCGGCGTGCTCATGGCGAAATCAGGTGCAAGAGGGTCCATGCTCAATTTAACGCAAATGGCTGCCTGTGTCGGTCAACAATCGGTTCGTGGAGAGCGGATAAAGCGCGGATACCAAGGGAGAACGCTACCGCACTTTAAGCCGGGCGACCGCAGTGCAGATGCTCACGGCTTCGTACGGGCCTCCTTCAAGGATGGCTTGACCCCCACGGAATACTTCTTCCATGCTATTGGTGGCCGAGAGGCTTTGGTGGATACCGCGGTTCGTACTTCTCAGAGCGGATATTTCCAGAGACGGCTCATCAATGCGTTACAGGACCTCGAAGTGAAGAATGACGGAACGGTCCGAGAGACGAGAGGGACCGTCGTGCAATTTAAATACGGCGATGATGGCATAGATCCTTCAAAAGGCGAGTTCGGGAAAGTGGTAGACATAGATAAAGTAATAAAGGAGTCACTAGGTGCGGAAACATGAGAAGTACTATAAACTATGGGAATCCTCAAATCGGCCTATCATCGCCTAAACGAATCCATATGTCAGTATTCAAATCTTTACCGATTTATGAGGGTATAGTGCGTGCAGGCGAAGCTAAGATACGATGGAGTTGAAGTCCGTGACGGAAGGAAAAGAAGAAGTGGTAAAAGGATTGGAGAATGCGGGGATCGAAGGAGAACTAGCGGAGTTCATAACGGAAGATTTTATGCCTGTCAAGTTCACTGTTGATCTTGAAGAGCAGTTAGAAGATGCGTATGCGGACGATATACTAACGATACTGGGCCGGGAAGTGGAAGGAGAGATAAAGCCCGGAGACATAGCACTGAAGGTGAATAAAAGCGAGCTCCCCGAGAATATAAAAGGTGAATTGAAGCGGAAACTAGGGGTTGTAAGGGAAAAGCTAAGCCAGGATACGCTGGATGAAATCGTAGCGAAAGTTGTCGCGAGCTATGTCGCTGCGAAGATTGAGCCACGGGAAGCGGTGGGAATCGTTGCCGCGCAGTCCATTGGTGAGCCAGGGACGCAGATGACGATGCGTACGTTCCACTACGCCGGTGTGGGTGCTATCTACATTACACTCGGTTTACCACGGATCATAGAGATTGTGGACGCGCGTAAGAAGCTATCCACGCCGACAATGACGATAAAACTGTTAGAAGAATATGCCTCGGAGCGAAATAAAGCAGAAGAACTGGCTATGAGGATTCAAGAGGCGCACATAAGCGATATAGGCAGAGTAGAAACCTCCGCAGAAGATATGTCCGTGTGGTTGGCACTAAACGAGCGGGATTTGGAGAAGCGGTATATAACGAGGGAGGAAGTGGTGGAGAAGATAAAGGGCTTGAGTACGGAGACGCTGATAGAAGAGATGGACGGTGGGCAATTGCGAATATACAACGGGAGCACAACCTTTCAAGAGCGGTCGAAATTTGAGAAGACGATAGCAACCACGCTGGTGAAAGGGATAGAAGGAATAAAGCAAGTTTTGACACGAAAGGGGCTCGGAGAGGAATACGTGCTTTATACCGTGGGTTCGGAATTGAAAAAGCTGAAGAATCAGAAGATAGAGGGTGTTGATTTCCAGCGGACCACTACGAATAACATCGCGGAGATTGCGGAGGTATTGGGCATAGAAGCAGCGCGTAACGCCATAATAGAAGAGATGATAAGCACGTTAAATGAGCAAGGATTGGATGTGGATCCCCGCCATATAACGTTAATCGCCGATGCGATGACGATGGATGGCGAGGTGAAGCAGATAGGGCGGCACGGAATAGCGGGCGAGAAAGCCTCGGTGCTCTCACGAGCCGCCTTTGAAGTCACCGTAGACAACCTCTTGGAGGCCGCTATACACGGAGAGACGGACGAGTTGAAAGGCGTTACTGAGAATGTAATCGTGGGACAACCGATAAAATTAGGGACCGGCGCAGTAGACTTGGTAGCTAGAAAGTGAGTCCAAAACTCAAACTACAAAAAGACCGGTAACAAAGATAAGCTAAGATAGAGATAGAATAAGATATATTAGGAGAAACAGGATGGCAAATAGAAAATCGGGTTCGGTTGAGTTATCAGCTGTGGATAGAGAATTACAGAAGGTTTTAAGCAACGGTAAAGTACTAATCGGGTCAAATGAGACGCTCAAGGCGTTTAATAATAAAGAGGCGAAAGTGATCATCCACGCTTCTAACTGTCCTGCGGTGATACGACGGGTGTTTGAGGACGCAGGGGGGAACGGAAACGGAGAATTGATTATCTATGAGTATCCAGCGAACAGCATTGAACTCGGGCTTGCGTGTGGGAAACCGTATCCTATTGCCTCTTTATGTATTACTGATACGGGAAATTCTGAGATCGCGCGGATTCTGACCCCGAACGTTCAACCGAAAGAGAAAACATTGAGTATCAGTACGAGATAAATAAGAGAAGAGCACAGGTGAGCAAAACTGAGAAAGTTAGATACTGAGGGAATCAGGTGCATAGGAATTTTTGAGCAGTCTACCGGTGCGGGAGTCAGGGATTGCATAGTAGATAACGAAGCGAATAAGGTGATAATGGTCGTGAAGAAAGGCGATATGGGCCTGGCCATTGGTAAGGGAGGCATGAACATAAACAAGGTGAAGCAACTGCTGAAGAAGGATATCGAGGTTGTGGAGCATTCCCCGGATATCAAGGAGTTCATCGAGAATCTGCTTCGCCCCGCTTACGTGAAGAGTGTCGAGCTCCTGAACAAGAATGACCAGATGTGCGCATACGTTGAGGTGCTCACGAAGCATAAGGGCATCGCGATAGGGCGAGATGGCGAACGGATAAAGAAGGTCAAATTACTGGTGAAAAGGAACCTGGGTGTGGATAACGTAATCATAAAATAATCACGGTAGGCGGTATAAAATACAAAACGGTGTAAAACGTTTTATCAAAGAAGAAGTAAGTTGTAGTAGTAAAGTTCTTGTGGAGTAAAAGAGATGGGAAGAGGAATATACGCAGCGAGAAAGGTGAAAAATAGGAGGAAGGTATTTAGGATGAAGAGCCCGGACTACGCACGGCGGGTGTTGAAATCGGCGAGGAAGGCGGACCCGTTGGAGGGCGCGCACATGTCCCGGGCGATTGTCCTGGAGAAGGTGGGAATAGAGGCAAAGCAGCCGAACTCTGCGATACGGAAATGTGTTCGTGTGCAGCTCATTAAGAATGGGAAACAGGTGACTGCTTTTTGCCCCGGTGATGGTGCGATAAAGTTTATAGACGAGCACGATGAGGTCTTGATAGACGGCATAGGCGGAAGAAAGGGCAGGTCGTATGGAGACCTCTCGGGTGTTCGATTTAAGGTCGTTGGGGTAAACGACATTTCATTACAGGAATTAGTGCGAGGAAGGAAAGAGAAGACGTTGAGGTGATGGTGACGATGCAGATACAGATGAATTTCGATAAGATATTCGATAAGTGGGACATATCCGAAGTGACAATAGCGGACATGGGCTTAGAGCAGCATATCAGTCTCAAGCCTGTGTCTGCATTGCATACCGGAGGACGACATGCGAAACAGCAGTTCGAGGAATCAAAGGTGTGCATTGTGGAACTCCTGATTAACAAAATGATGCACTCGGAGAAGAACACGGGTAAGAAAATGAAGACCTACAAGATCGTTAGGAATGCTTTTGATATAATCAACGAGTCAACAGGTATGAACCCACTGCAGGTGCTCGTGGATGCGATCCGAAATGCAGGCCCACTAGAAGAGACCATCAGGCTGCGATTTGGCGGCATATTGGTTCCCAAAGCCGTGGATGCAACTTCACAAAGGCGTGTAGATCAAGCGCTACGGTACATTACGCAGGGCGCGCAGAAATGCGCATTTAAGAGCAAGAGGAGCATAGATCAGTGCCTTGCTGATGAACTCATAGCGGCATCTAAAAACGCGAAGTGCTTCTCGGTAAGCAAGAAAGAGGAGAGAGAACGAATAGCACGGGCGGCGAGGTGAAGCGATTATAACCTCGCTTTTGGCTCTTCTCTAGTGCCACGCCACGTACGTTTTGATTGAATTGAAGGTCTTGCTTTTAGCGTTGAGCGACCGTAGTTTATATGTGTGAAGATCACAGAGATAATTACGTGATGCTCGCTATTTGCATCACGGCTGAAGAAGCGAAAGTAAGGTAAGTAGCGAAAGGAGGATTTGTAAGGTATGGGATATAGTGGAGAAAGAAGGGGATTTAGTTCCCCATTGAATATTGGCGAGACCTACAACGTAACGATAGAAGACGTAGGTAGAGAAGGAGATGGCATAGCTCGAGTAGAGGGTTTTGTGGTTTTCGTGCCCAACACGAAGAAAGGGGATAGTGTGAAGATACGAGTAACGAAAGTATCGAGAAGAGTCGCATTTGCGGAAGTAGTTGCGGAATGAGGTTGGTCATCACGCTTACAACATACTGCATCTCCAAGACCGAGCGAGCTATAGGTTTCCTATAGCTTATCTCTTTATTTTATTTTTTACGGGTGAATCAATCCACCGTGCTTGCTGGTGAGCGTCAGGTGAAATGCCCCAGACGCACACGTATATAATGGTATATTTGATGGGGTACATTCACGCCCGTTGCCTTTTCCAAACCCTCAAAGCCCGGTGCTGAGTTCACCTCGCATACCTTGAAATGTTCCCCGTCAAAAAGAATGTCCACCCCGGCAAGGTCCAGGTTAAGAAGTTGTGATGCTTTCACCGACAGCCACTCCACTTCCGGGTTCAGTTCATAGGGCTCTCCAGAACCACCGGCTGCAATGTTCGCCTTGAATTTCCCCTCTTTACCCTTTCTTAGCATTGCTGCGATGGGCATCCCCCCAACCACAAAGACTCTGATATCCTTCCCTTTACTCGAAGAAACAAATTCTTGAATGATGAAATTAACATTTACGTCCCGGGCTTCATTCAGGATATCCAGCAAGTCCTCCAAGTGCTCGCGATTCTCGCAGAGAAAGACCCCCTTACCTTCGGATCCCGAGAGCGTCTTAACGATTAGTGGACATGCGAACTCTTTCTCAATGAGATCTACGTTTACCGGGAATCGCGCCAGCATTGTTTTGGGCGTTGGTAAGTTATCGGCCGCCAAAATTTGTAGCGTGTGTAGTTTGTCCTTGGCTTGCTCTATGCTTTCTGCACCGTTGATCACCGGAACTTTCAGGCGTTCTAATTGCCGGATTACGGCGAGCCCGAAATAAGTGGTTCCGGAGCCCATGCGCGGAAGCACGAAGTCAGGAAGAGAAACTTCCCGGCCATTATGAATAAGGCTCTTCCTGCCGCCTTTTGTGGTAATTATATCAAAATCATTGGGATCGTAGAACTCAAGTTCAGTGCCTTCTTCCTGAGCCACTTCTTGAAAGCGTCGATTTTCGTAGCTATCCCTGTTTTTACCCTTACAAATAATCCAACCCTTCATTCTGAATCCCCCCTGCTATGGCAAGTCTTTCTCGTCGCTTCCTTTCTTTACCGCTTCTTTTGCTCCACTTTCACTTCACTGATCCGTGAGTTCAATAGATATTCCCACTATATTATACCATCCAATCAGTAGGATTAAGGTTATATACCTTCTCGCACGATAGAGAGATATGGAAGCACTCGCCTTCTTCATTTATGCCTTCACCTCCATCTTCATTATCGTGAACCCCATCAGCGGGCTCATCACGTTTATCTCGTTAACTGCCGGAATGACGACACGCGAAAAAGCCGAGATAGCCAAACGCTCGGTTATGGTGGCCTGTGTGCTGGCGATTATTTTCGCGCTCTCGGGCGAGTTGATATTACGGATCTTCGGGGTGACCGTGGACTCCTTACGCGTTGCCGGCGGAGTGCTGCTTTTTCTCATCGCTTTGAACATGTTACATGCGAAGATCTCACGCGAAAGTGTTACGGAAGAGGAGATCAAAGACGCTGCGGATCGCGAGGACATATCGGTCTTCCCCATTGCCACGCCCTTATTAACAGGTCCGGGCGCCATTACCACGGTCATCGTCGTGATCAGAACAGGGCAGACACTGGAATTGAAACTCATCGCGATCCTGGCTATCGTATTAACCTTCGCGCTCTCGTATCCCATCTTCCGATTCGCGAACAAGATCGATAAAGTACTGGGCGTTACCGGCTCGTTAGTGATCACGCGGGTTATGGGACTTTTACTGGGCGCCATCGCGGTTAATTTCATCGCAACCGGGATACGGAACATTTACATGTCTATGCTGTAGTAGTGCTAATGCCCGTACGGGTCGGCTCGGCTCGACTCGGCTCGGCGCGATAGTCGATAGATAGCCTACTCCACCTGGAATTTGGTAACCCCGTCCAAACTCTTCAGCAGACTATTCAATTCTTCAAGCGCCTGTAAATTGATTATCACACGAAAGACAAATTTAAAAGTTCCTCGTGCATGAGAGATCTCTAAACCCTCAATCTTCGGCTTGAATTTCGCGAGCGCCGCCAATAACGTTGCCTCGGATAATCGCTGGTCAAATGAGATAGTCAGCCGCCTGGAATGGCCGCCAAATCCACGCATCTCGAAGATATAATCGATTAAAAAGACGAGAAGACACTGGAACGTGGTGATTACACCGACGACATAGTAGCCCGCGCCAAAAGCCACCCCCGTGGCTCCGATAAGCCATATTGCCGCGGCGGTCGTGAATCCTGCAACGGACGGCCCTTCTTTGATAAGCGTCCCCGCACCGAGAAAACCAATGCCCGTAACAACCCCGGCAGCAATAGGAATACTTTGTCCTGATTTTAGGAGGCCCTCGGTAACGAGCATGAACGCACATGATCCGGCCGCGACGAGGGTGAACGTGCCGAACCCAAGCGGTTTCATGCGAATTTGCCGCTCCAAGCCGACGACAAGGCCCGCTAAAAAGGCGAAGGTCAGTCGTATAACGATAGTTGTGAGAGCCACGTATTCCATCTCGATACACCTCGATAGGGATAACGGCAGTGGCTGTATAAATAACTTTGATATCCTTCTCTTCATTGCTTAACGGGCTTTCTTTGTTTGTGCCACTTCGCTTGAACCGGGCGGGGCCGGCTGCTAGTCGTGTCGCGAATGATTAGCGGCTACTACAGAGTACTCAAAAGATTTATTAATCCATGACCGATATGAGAGAGAAAGTGAGCTATAGAAAGAGACGAATATGAAAGAGGCGGTTATAAGCGAAAAGGCGCCGTCAAGGCGGATAATGGCGGGAGAGAAGAAGACTCTCGGCCCCGTCTCTAATTTAGAGGAGCATTTAAGTCCCGATTGGTGGCGACGGATCTTCAATTCGATCTATTTGAAGACCGATGCGGATATCGTTGAAGACCAGAATATTACACGAAAAGAGGTCGATCACTTCTCTGATACGCTTCGCCTTTCGCCTGACGATAAGATTCTCGATCTCTGCTGTGGGCAGGGCCGGCATTCCTTAGAACTGGCGAGGAGAGGATTTCGCAATGTAGAAGGGTTAGACCGCTCTCATTACCTTGTACAGCGGGCGAAAGCGCAGGCGAAGAAGGAGGGGCTCTCGCTCAAGTTTCGAGAAGGGGATGCCCGGAGGCTGTCGTATCCCTCGGATACCTTCGATGCGGTGATGCTGCTCGGTAATAGTTTCGGGTACTTCGAGACGGTTCAAGACGACCTCCGAGTGCTTAAGGAGATCTTCAGGGTGCTGAAACCCTGGGGACGGTTTCTCATCGACGTTGCCGACGGTGCACATACCCGCGAGCATTTCCAGCCACGTTCGTGGGAATGGATCGATAAGAACCTTTTTGTCTGTCGTGAGCGTTCGCTCGCACTGGATGGGCAGCGGTTGATCTCGCGCGAGGTGGTAACGCACGTGGGCAAAGGCGTGATTGTGGACCAACTCTACGCAGAGCGACTGTACACGCGTGAGACCCTCCATGAGCTTCTGAAGAATGCGAGCTTTAGCGAGATCACGTCCCATGGCGAATTTCTCTCGGATTCTTTGCGGAATCAAGATCTGGGGATGATGGAGAAGCGCATTCTGGTTACCGCCGTGGTGAGAAAGGATTGGACACCGGTAAAGAAGCGGAAGAGAAGCGGGATACGGAATATCGTGGTGATCCTGGGCGATCCCAACAAACCCGACTGCGTAAAGCCCTCGTGCGTCTTTGACGACGACGATTTGTACACCATTGACCAGTTGAAGGGAGCGTTGCGGGAATTGAAGGACTTCCGCGTCACCTATCTCTACAACCACAATACGCTCATTCAGGATCTGGTAAAGAAGGAATCGAAGATAGATTTCATCTTCAACCTCTGCGATGAAGGGTTTTTAAACGATGCGAAGAAGGAATTGCACGTTCCTGCGATTCTGGAAATGCTCGGCATCCCGTATACCGGTTCGGGCCCGCAGTGTCTCGCGTTCTGTTTCGACAAGTCGCTGGTACGCGGCATCGCAAAAGAGATCGAGATTCCCGTGCCGGACGCGATATTCATCAAGCCGGAAGACAGCACCTTCGAGTTACAGTTCGACTTCCCGGTACTGGTAAAGCCGAACTTCGGTGACTCCAGCTTTGGGATAACACAGCGAAGTGTGGCGTACAACCCTGAGGAACTGACGAACGCGATTTCGGAGATTCGAGAGAAATTTGGCTATGATAAACCGATACTCGTAGAGGAGTTTCTGACTGGTAAAGATTTGAGCGTGGGTATTATTGGCAATCCGCCCGAAACGTATACGGTTCTCCCGATTATTGAGGAGGATTATTCTGTGCTCCCCAAAGGATTGCCGAGAATCTGCGGCTACGAAGCGAAGTGGCTCCCGGAATCACCCTATTGGAATATCCGCTCTGTTCCTGCAGAACTTCCTGAAGAAGTAGAGCGAAAACTCGTGGAGTGGTCTTTGAAACTCTTTGAACGGCTGGATTGCCGAGATTATGCCCGGTTAGACTGGCGATTGGATGCGCAGGGCAACCCAAAACTCTTGGAAGTTAATCCTAACCCTGGATGGTGCTGGGATGGGCATCTGGCGAAGATGTCTGCTGTTGCGAACATGTCCTACGCAGAGATGCTGGGAGACATACTGAAAACCGCGGAAGCACGCATGGCGCATCTGCAGGAAGGTGAAAGGACCACTGCGAGCGTTATAACCAACGTGCCTGAAGGAAGAGATTAGAAAAAGATTGTGTCGTCAAATCTGAAAATCACTAGTTTTTTAGATAGCGCCGTGTCCCACCATCACTCTGTAGTTTAGAAAAGGCGAGTTAGGAGTTTAGAACTATTTAAACATAGCACCATAATTGTATAGTAGTAAAAAAAATGAAAGTCGCATACGTGTCCACCTATCTCCCGCAGGAGTGTGGCATTGCTACGTACACGGATTATGTTATTCAAGGGATCAGAATGGTGAGTCCCTTAGTTAACATTAAGGTGGTAGCCGAGAAGGGTGCGGCACCCGTCAAGCAGAACAAATTTGAGGTGGTTCCCTGCTGGGATAGGAACGAGAATTATGTAGAACCCATTATGCGCAATATAAAGGACGCTGATATAGTCCATATTCAGCATGAATACGGTATTTACAGTCTTGATGGGAGATTGCCGTCGCTGCTTAAGAGATTGAAAGCCGCGGGGAAAAGGACGATTATAACTATCCATTGTATAAGGCCACGCCAAATCTCTACAAACGGGGCGAAGGAGGAGCTTTTCGTTAAGAAGCTTGCGGAGCTTGCCGACGAGGTTATTGTCCATCTCGATGCGCAGAAAGCGATATTAGAGCGGCTTAAGATACCATCGGTTAAGATCCATGTTATCACTCATGGTACAGCGCTCAGTAATGCCGATAAGAAAGTGTCGAGGGTGAGGCTGCAATTACCAGAAAAGGGGAAGATAATTACTGTTTTTGGCTTTATCAGCCCTTTTAAAGGTCTGGATCTTTCGCTTGAGGTGCTCAAGGAGGTTCGGGAAGAAGTCGAAGATGCATACCTCTTTATTGCAGGCGGGGTTCCTCCTAATGCACCAAAAATAGTTATGGATTACGTAGAAATGCTCAAAAGGAGGATTGAAGAACTTGGCCTTGCCGATAGCGTAATATTCCCCAACAAATTCTTTCCAAACGAGGAAATACCCTATATTTTTGGTGCATCCGATGTTGTTTTATACCCACATTATCACGAAGATCGGTCTGCCTCTGGTTCAGTTCATCTTGCAATAGGAGCAAAGAAACCAGTTATCGTCTTTCGGGTGCCGAAGTTTGAGGTGGTTAAAAATATCTCTGACGAACTGCTCTTTCTTCCCGGTGACGTATCAGGGGTTGCAAGAACTGCTATTCGCCTCTTTAAGGATAAAGAATTTGCGCGCTATATACTTGAGGGAACGGAGCAATACCGGAGAATGACCTCATGGCCGGTAACCGTACGCAAACATCTGCGATTGTATCTTGGTGTGGAATAAGGAATTGGCATTTGTACAGCACACACATTTTGAACTTTGCAGGGATAAAGTGGCGAGACATATCTCCATAGGGGCGGAATTAAAGAAGCAGCTTTGCCTGTTCTTCGAAGAGTCCGAGGAGAGGATTACAGAATCTCGATGAAAAAGCAGGAGAAGATGTAGCGATTACTGCAGCGTAGAAATGGGAAGCTATATATAGTTGCTTTTAAATTCATATAAAGCACGATAAAGCAGGGTGAAAAGCGAATGAAGATAGCAGTAATGACCTCTTGGAATGACGAAACGGGCGCTGCGGTGCATGCAAAAGCACTGGTGAAAGCGTGGAGAGCGCAGGGGCATAAAGTAACCGTGTTCAGTTTCCTTAAGGAGACGTGCCCAGAATGCAACTTTACCGGTAAGGATGAGCGCTATGTGATACGGTGCTTTGGCAAGGACTTCATAGACCCAAGACCAATCTTCACGTCAGAGTTTGATATCTTTGTCGTTGAGGATTTAAGGACTCTTCCGATAGAGCAGTTAGCCCGGATATTCCCGCTGATTAGAGAGCGGGCAAGAACGGTTCATATCGTTCACGAGGATAAATTACCGGAGGAAACGTGGTTTTATCAGTTTGTCTGGGATAAAGTGATTCACCTCGACGAGCGGCAACATTTCCTGAAGGATGTGTATCCCGATGCGGATTTCATCCCATTTCCCTGCTTCCCTGTAAGACGCGGCGATAAGGTGGAGAGCAGAAAGAGACTTGGTTTGCCCCAGGATAAAAAAATAATCTATCATTTCTGCCAGAGGGGGTATGTACCGTATCTCAGACGCTTGTGTGAAGAGCTGAGGTTAAATTCGGTTTTATTATTTGTGATTTCTCCGGACTTCGAGTTTTTTGGTAAAGAGTCACCACAGCCGTGGATGATCGTTCGGGAGGAAGATGCCTTATCAGATGAGCGGTTTGATGAGTATCTCTTTGCTTCAGATGCGGTTATTCTCCATAAATACCAGAACAGATTTCACCGGCTCCTCTCAGCCGCAACCTTCCAGGCAATGGGTGCGGGTTGCCCGATCTTTATTCCACAGCAATCAGAGTATTTCCAACCGATGAAGGATGAAGTGGTCTATTATACGGATACCGAGGATCTCTGCGGGAAATTGAAACCTCTGTTAAATGACGAAATGACTGCGAAGCGAGTGATGGAGGCGGCAGAAGTGTTCACACGCATAAGGTCTGCGGAAAAGATAGCGGATAGATACATAGATGTTTTTACCGAGGTACTGAAGGGAAGATGAGGGTAAAGCGTTACGAAGGCAACCCGATATTGAAGCCCAAGCCCGAGAATGTTTGGGAATCGGAAAACGTTTTTAATACTGCGGCTATTTACGATCGTGGTTTATTTCACCTCCTTTACCGGGCAATGGGCGCAGATGGTATTTCACGAATTGGTTATGCGGTAAGTACAGATGGCTTCAACTTCTTTCGCTTTGACAGGCCGGTCTTCACGCCGAAAAGGATATTGGAACCCCGAGGGTGTGAGGATCCGCGGATAGTAAAGATTGAAGATAGATATTATATGACGTACACCGCTTATTCTGAGCGGGGGGTGCGGATCGGTTTGGCCTCTACGGACAACTTCCTCGAATGGGAGCGATACCGGTTGGAATGGCCGGAGCTGAACAACAAAGATGCCGTCCTCTTTCCCGAGAAGATTGATGGTAAATATGTACTGCTCCATAGACCGATGGATCACGAACCCATGGGTATCTGGATTGCGTACTCAGATAACTTAGTTGATTGGCATGAGGAGCGGGAGATTATGGCGCCTCTCGGCGATGTGAGCTGGGAGAGTAATAAGATCGGTGCGGGTGCTCCGCCAATAAAGACGGATAAGGGATGGCTGCTGATATACCATAGCGTTGGTGAGGACGAGGTGTATAGAATGGGAGCAGCGATGCTCAGCCTGGACGACCCTTCAGATATCTTATACAGGTGTCCTGAACCTATCCTCGAACCAGAGATGTATTATGAACTAATAGGGGCGGTCCCGCGTGTTGTCTTTGCATGCGGGGCATGTGAGGTGAAGAATGAATACTACATTTATTACGGTGGAGCGGACCGGGTAGTTTGTGTCGCCACGGTGGATAAAGAAGAGCTATTGCGCGAGATGGTGTCACAATCCTCGTGGTGAACTCTTAAATCGTTTCTATCAGTCTATTCACTATACTTTCCACATCGTTTTCTACACTCGCTAAATCTTTATTTACTACCGTCAATCCCAATCCGCTCTTTGGAGAGCATATTTTTGCACATAAGATAATTTAACATAATAGAATAACCTTTTTTAATTTGAAGTGTAATATAGAGTTGATTAGAATGGATCGCGGAAACCACTCACTTATAGAAGAGTATTTTCACATTGCACTTTTTAGCATGGAGATAGGCATGAATCCCAAGATCCCGACGTATAGTGGCGGACTGGGCGTCTTGGCCGGCGATATCTTAAGATCATGCGCGGATTTGAATGTTCCGCTCGTGGCAGTTACGCTCGCCAGTAACAAGGGCTACTTATCACAATTTTTAGATGACGAGGGAAATCAAACAGAGGGATCGGTGTGCTGGAGGATCCATGATTTTGCAACACTCATGACCCCTAAGGTATCGGTACCTCTTGCGGGAAAGGACGTGAAGGTACAGGCCTGGAAATACCTCATAACCGGTTTGGAGGGCCATCAAGTGCCGGTCTATCTTCTTGATACCGACCTCTTTGAGAATAGTGATACTGACCGGGAGATAACCTCGTATCTCTACGGTGGTGATGAACGCTATCGATTGTCACAGGAGATTGTGCTCGGAATCGGCGGTGTACGTATGCTCGCGGCCTTAGGGCACACGGATATCAGAAAATATCACCTAAATGAAGGGCATTCTGCTTTGGTCGCGGTCGAACTGGCGAAGGAAATCAGAAAAAATTCGCCGAATCTCTCTGCTGGGCAGATTGAGGAGTTAGTGCGTCATAAATGCGTATTTACGACACACACGCCGATTCCAGCCGGTCACGATCGTTTTCCGGTGCCCCTGGTAAAAAGTCTCCTCGATGGATACTGCGACGAGGCGGAAATAGATAACATTTGCTATAAAGACGAATTAAACATGACCTTACTCGCGCTAGAGCACAGCGGTCATATAAATGGTGTGGCGAAGCGGCATGAAGAAATTTCACGCAATATGTTCCCTGGTTATCCTATCGATTCGATAACGAACGGTGTGCACCATGTATTCTGGACTTCCAAACCGTTCCGCAGGCTGTATGATAAGCATACCAGCGGCTGGCGAAAAGATCCGTTTAATCTGAGGTATGTGATGTCAATACCACCGGAAGAGATTGTGCAAGCACATCGCGAAGCAAAGAGGATGCTGATCGATCTTGTCAATGCAAAGCACACTATCGGGATGGATTATGATACCTGTACCGTGGGCTTTGCCCGGCGAATGGCACGGTATAAGCGGCCGCATCTTTTGTTCAGTAATCCGGACAGATTAGTAAGTATTACGAAAAATAGTGGCCCGATTCAGGTCATCATTGCGGGCAAAGCGCACCCTAAGGATCCGTTTGGGAAGGAGCTGATAAAGAGTATCTTTGTAGCCATGAAGAGATTGGAAACGGATATAAAGATTGTATTCCTCGAAAATTACGATATGGAGCTCGCGCAGTTTATCACTTCGGGTGTGGACGTGTGGCTCAATACGCCGAAAATACCGTGTGAAGCGTCGGGTACCAGCGGCATGAAAGCGTGCCTCAACGGCGTCCCGAGCTTGAGTGTGCTCGATGGCTGGTGGGTGGAAGGGTGCGTAGAGGGCGTGACCGGATGGGCGATAGAGACAAAGGTTGCAAATGTCTGCGAATTGGAAATGGATGATTCAGAAGAGGCTGAAAGTCTTTATAGGAAATTAGATCAGGTGGTATTACCAATGTTTTATACCGACCGCGAGAAATGGGCCCAGATCATGCGCTATGCCATTGCCTTTAATGGCTCGTTCTTCAATTCGCATCGAATGGTCCTGCAGTATCTCCTGAATGCTTATTTTGCAGAGTGAGTCACGCGCCATTTCTTTGCAATTTTTCGGAATACCACTGGTTCGTACGTACATCAGAAGTCAGCATGTACCTTCGCAACAAAGAGTATCAGCATAAGATTATCAAGTTTGAAAGCCGGGGTCACTTATAGTTGTAAGGTGAGATTTAGTTAGCCGGGTGTAAGAATCGGAATCGAACGAACGGTAGGCGGTCTCAGCCTTTTTCTGCGGTATCCATCTATCTAGCGCCGGTGATCGGGATTTATTTGATTGAAGGGCCTTCTCGCCTCCAATTTCTCACTGCGTGGACCGAGAAGCTTTTTGAGCAGAGCAGCGGGGCTCGCTCCGTTCTCTGTGCGCCTAACGGCACCGAGCTCAGCCGCTGTGCGGAGCAAGCGGAGGCGCTGTCGGCGGAAAGCGCGGGTTGGTCGGCTTGTAATATCATCTCCTCTTGCGTTTCACAACAATGTTATAAATTTTCAGGGCCGCCCTTTCTGGATCTTCATGTTCCCAAACTCGAATAACTCTCCATCCTGCTGCTTTCAACTGTCTTGTTGTGTCTGTATCGCGTTCCTGATTCTGCTTGATTTTCTGTTCCCAGAATTCGGCATTCGCTTTAGCTTGTGTACCGTGAATTGGACAACCATGCCAGAAACATCCATCAACAAATACTGCAACTTTCGCAGATCGAAAAACAACGTCTGCTTTCCTGTTCAATTCTTTGATGGGCTTCACATCAATCCGAAACCGCAGCCCCTTCTTATGAAGCGCCGAGCGAAGAGCCTTCTCTGGAGCAGTGTCTCTTGGTTTGGCGGCCTTCATCCTTTTGAATGCTGCTTCAGATGATGGGCTTGGATTTCTTATGCGTCTCTTTACTTCCTTACTTGATTCACCAGTCATAGATGTGGAGGGCCTATTTCCCAGATAGCAACGTTCTTACTCTTCCCCTTATATTCTCATACACTGTCGTGAGTTTCACCTTGGCTATATCAGTCAATAAGGCTGTGTGGGCCAGTGCATCTCTAATCGGTTTATATTCTCTAGCATCCCTAGAAAGGCTGGCCTTTGTGATAGGGTCTTCTTTATCAACCAGGTTTGCAAGGCCATCCATTGACAAATAGCTTAAATCACCGCTTGTTCGTCTTATATCAATACTTATGTTCCCCCGGTTTTTATTATTCTTCTCCCTAGTTTTTTTATCGGTGATCTCTCCGATCGCCTCTGGCGATAATTCAATGGCTTTATCCTCGATATATTTTCGGATCAAATTCTCGGAAACAAAACAGTCCGCATAGGAGGTAAAATTGAACTGTGCGTCATCTGCCAATGCATCTACCCACTGAGCTACCTTCCCCTTTTTCTCAGATTCCTTTGGCAAAGAATACTCATCCGAAACAAAATTGAATAATTCCCTAGCTTTTCTTTCTTTCGGCGGTATGGATTTGTTTTCAGAATCTCCTGGTTTTCTATGGTCTCTTCTCCATTTATCCCATTGATCAATGATTTTGTTTATAACCTGTTTCTTTAGTTTGTCCAGTAACATCTCATATTTTGGATCATCTGCTTTTATACCTTCTCTGCTAGTTGCGAACCTATCGTTTTCGTCATCGAGATCATCATAATGGATTTGACCATACAGGTAATTCTCTGGGATTCGGGCGGTTGGAATGTGTTTGATTATATCTCTTTCTCTTAATCTGCCATTGACAAAGAGATCTATCGAAGCTTTTTCTTCAGTTCCAAGAACTTTTAAATGAGTTGGTGTCTCAACGGAGGCAATGAAACCATTTATATCACCATCAATCTCTAACGTCTCTTCTTCTAAAATATTGAATTTATCATGAAGTCTATTTATATAAGGATCTTCCAACGAATTGATTATCCAAAGAAATTGAGTTCTGTCGGCGAGTTTGTCTAAGTCTTCTATCGTGACTTTTTCTTCGTTTAAATAGATATTAAAATCACTATCTATTAATGAAAAACGGAAATATAGTGCTATCGCATATTTTAGATAATCAATCGTATTCTTGATTCCTTCTATTAAATTATCGAAATATACTATTGTACCTTTGGAATGGTTTTCAATGTAATTGGAGAATACCTGTTCTTCCCAAGTTCCAAGCGCGTATTCTTGAGGAGTCAAATCTTGATTTATCGCTTCATCTAAACCAGAGTTATCGATTGTCCCCCCGATGTAATCACTGTTTGCTTTTTTTGATATAATCGATATCTTATCAGCACAGGACAACATGGCTAATTTACCGATTCCCTTCCTACCAATATAGGGTCTTCCCTTGTCTGAGCTGGTCTTGCCCTCCTTTCTTTTTGAATACCCAATCTTTAAAAACTTGTTCTGAAAATCATCCGCAGTCATTCCATCCCCATCATCTTTAATAACTAGATAGTTTTCTTCCCTATTTACGTAAATCCATACATTTTCAGCATCGGCATCCCATGAATTTGATATAGCTTCGCCGAGAACAGTTATAAAACTACGATAAAGATTTCTACCTAAATGATTTAAAACGCTCAAGGAAATCTCGAAAGTGAATTGGCTATCATTTGGCATGATTACTCTCCAAATGTTTGATTATGCTTTTGCCGATATTTTCGGCGAGTTTAATCGGAACGGCATTTCCTATATGGATACCGAGTCTCTTTATTGAAATTCCGTCATTGCTGGGGTCGATGAATTCATAGTCGGGCGGAAAAGTCTGCAATAATGATCCTTCCCTTAGCGATAAAGCCCTGTCTTGTTCGGGATGTCCGAAACGGCCCGTTCCGTAATTATAAAACTGTGTCGTTATCGTAGGCGATGGTTCCTCCCAACGCATCCTGCCATATACTGATGGATATGTCTTCCCCGTCTCTTTTTTATGACAAGGCAATAATAGTGATTCATCCCAATCCCGCCAAGAACCGCCGGGTTTGGATTGCTTTATTCGCGCCATGTTAATGTCTGTAAAGCTACAAGCTCTGTGAAGTGGATCTTGCCGTGACGTTTGACCGGCACAAATCCGATCTAATTCGCCTATAGTTTCTTTGACGGTTTTGTATTTGTCCTTTTCCGTCGTTTTCGGAATCAATTCGATTTCCCCAAATCGAGAAGCAAGAAGAACAAGCCTCGTTCGCGTTTGCGGTATTCCGTAGTCGGGGCAGTAGACATTTGAATATGAAACGAAATAGCCGTTTCTTTCCAGAAAGACAACGAAATCCTTGAATATCTCTTGTTTTGCCAGATTGGGAACGTTTTCCATGGTTACTATATCTGGACCTATTTCATCCATCAACCTCATAAATTCACATATTAAACGCCATCTCTTCGTTTGTTCCCTGTTCTTGACTTTGTTCGAGTGAGTCGAGAAGGGTTGGCAAGGCGCACACCCAGCCAGAATCTTAACTTGATTACTATCTGACCAGTATCTTGTGTTTATTTCATCACCTTGGACTTGCGAGATATCCTTCAGGACGAACTCTGCTCGTACGTTTTGTTCGTAAGCATATCGGCACGATTCGTCCAAGTCCACACCCGCTAGGACAGATATGCCTGCCTTCTTCAATCCAAAAGAAAGCCCACCTATCCCGCAGAACAAATCAATAGCCGATATCTTCATACCTACCCCCCCAGTTGAATCTAAATTTTCCTTATTGAGGCTTGTCTTTGCACCTGCCGCCGAACAGTTACTTTTATAGTATTGCTTCTGTCTGCATAAAAGTGTTGCGGTTTATTCACATACACTAAATATTTCGAAGTAAACGGGGCACCACATCAAAGCGAACTCGCACTAAGGTGCTGTTTCGTGCGGTGTGTGGTTCCAAGATTACAGGAGTATCCTTGCCTGGGATGTTCATCGAGTGGAACGAAAGAAGGGGAGACGAGTTTATTTATGAAGGGGCATTCTCTTTTGGATAGTAATAAGCGAAATACTATGAGGACTCAACAGTTTGAGTAACCTTACATAAGTACTTGATCACCACTATAAAAGGATAAAGAGAGAGAGAGGGGAGAAATGGATTTTAACATCGAGATCTTGCCGATAGAAGAGATAAACCCAGCGAGAACCAAGCAGGTCATATTGAAACGACCCCAGGCATCCTGGTCGCAATCCGTTTACTCGGTTCCCCTTGGGAACAAAGTCATTCCCAACCGTGACTATCCCTACGAAGGACTCTCGGTCTTGCTCGATGGTGAAAATTATCATTTCTTGGACGGAATAGCAGTGGGCGCGAAGATAGGAGGGGAGTACGTCAAGCTCGCTCCAAAGCAGGTGACCGTTTCGCCCTGGAAGCTGACGTATATTTATGATAATGCGGCGGAGCACGTTCATCTCGTGACGAGCTACTATTTGATGAAGGGCGAAGACGCACGGCAAAACGGCGTTACTGCGTGCATCTCGCTGGAGGGCAACGTATCGTCGGTGGTAATTGAGCCGTTGATAGATATCCGGCATATGTACGAGGATTCAAGGCCAGAGGAACATTTCTGCAGAGTGCTCAGTGATGGTATGCTTATCTGGCGGGGCGAGAAGTGTATTTCACTTCGAACGGCACATGCGTGTGAAGTGCGAACCTGGCAGAAGGACATCGAGTGGTGGTATAAACTTGGCTCGGGATTCCGAGAGAAGACAGATGCTGGTGCGGTATTCAAAAGCGAACAGAAGAGGCCCGTTTCGGTTGGCGAGCTTGAAATTCCTCTTGATGATACCGCTCCTGTCTTACTGGTGATTGCGTGCAGCAATTCAGAAACACAGCTTGAACGGCTGCACGACCAGGGAAAGGATTGGATGCGCGATGAAGCCGAAGAGCAGAAGAGAGCAGAAGAAATAGTAAAATCCCTTGAAATCGCTGAGACTAATACTGCACTTGCGTTCAGAGCACTCGCACTTTCGAAATTTGGCATGTATCTAAACGGGAATTTTTTTTACGAAGCGGGCGATTTCTGGTTCCGAACACCGTGGTTCCGGGACCTGTTTGAAGGGATTATCAACAACATCGAGACCTTAACACGCATTGGAGACACTGAAAAAATCAAGAAGATCATTCTGCATTCGTTTGAGTATCAAGACAGCTATGGTCGAATCCCCAACCGATTCCCTGAACGGAAAACGGAGGATTTGGACTATAACAATGCAGATGCAACGTTTCTCGCATTCATTGCTGCAGGTGAGCTTTTAAAGAGGGATTGGGACGCTGATTTCGCCGCGTTGGTTTTAGAACGGGCGGCATTCACCATCTCACGATTCAAAATGAACGATGTGGAGGCCATAAACGGCGCGCCTGTTATCCACGGAAACGGGCTTGTTTCCGTCGTTCCCTGGCATTCGTGGACCGATTCGAAACGCACCGTAGAAATCGCAGGGAAAAAAACGGAGGTCCCGGTACGAATACCTGATTCGTGGTTAGAAGAACTGAACGCCGAAAACGACCCGGATAAGCCACGGTATCTCTTACCTGAGATCAACGCACAATGGATAAAAATGTTGAGTCATTGTGTGAGACTCGCCACGGAGAGTGGGAATACAAAGGAGACGTTTGCCTCGCTATTAGAAAAAGCAATTGAGAACTTTAAAACGGTATTCTGGGATGCGAGGGAAAACAATTTGTACAATCTCGTGACATTGGCCGGGGAAAAAGATATAACGCCCGGATCACCTGCTGTCGTTGCAGTCTCTTTACTGGCGGATGAAGCGGTTTTTACCAACGACGAAGTGGTGAACTTTATCAGGAACGTGAAGCGGAATCTACTCGTAGAGCGAAATGGGCTTCCTTTTGGCATACTCGTGAAGCAGTCTCCGAAGCGGACCTACTATGGCGATGAGGAATATCACGAGGCAGTGGTCTGGCCGCGCGATACGCCGTATCTCATACGACTTTTGCGTTATGACCCCGAACCCGAAAAAGAAACGATAGAAGGGTTATTGAGGAGCAATTTAGAGCATCAGATGAACGAAGGCTTTGTCTTTTACAACAGCGAGTTGTTCAGTCCGGATAATGGTGCAGTGGTTCCGGTGAAAAATCCGGTGCAGTTCTGGTCACAGTGGGTGGATCCGTACCTAGAGCCACGGTTTTAAGATTGCTTGCACCGATTTGCAAGCCCCGTTCTGAACTCGGGAAAGCGCCCAGCTCTTTTCAGAATGCCGTTGCGGGTTTTCGGCTTTATTCCCGCGACTAATTTTTATGGGGATTGCTCCACCACCTCTATCTCTTTTTCGGTCAATACGTACAACTCATAAACCAAGTTATCAATCTGCGCATCCACAATCTTTATCTGCCGTTCGTAAAGCTCTTTGTCTCGCTCCATTCTCGCTTCCTGTTTTTTTCTATGAAGTTCGAGCATGCTATCCACTAGAGCTACGAGTTTGTCGTGTTTGCTTTACTTTAGGTTTATTTTTGAATTTGTATATTTTTAGCGGTGCGTGGACTGGAATCATGAGCTCTCACAACGATATATGGTATGTTATTGTTTTCTTTCCGCAAAACAGGTTTTCCCAAATTTATCACAAGGCATCTGCCAAGTTATACATTCCCCTGGTTTATTTAGGATGAATTCGATTATACTTAATCCTTTCACACAGAACTGGCCATTTTTAACACCAAACGGAATATGACAACGTTTATTTGGATCAATAGATCCTAAAATTTCGGCTGAAATGTAATCAAACAATTTTTTAACCCCAGTGAGAATGTCCGCTATAAACAACAACACATCATCAATTTCGATCAGTGCATCTCTTTCTGGTCTTGGTGAATCTGTTCGACTGAAATAAGTTATGAAATATTTATCTTCCTTTTTATCGACAAAAATAGTTCCAAGTAAGAAATGTGTTTCTTCTGATCGTAATATGTGAAATTTTTCATACCAAGTTAAATCTCTAAGAACTTCTGAGTAACTTACGAATTCATTAATATTCGAATTCTGTAATACCATTTTTCTCTGATCATTAAAACTCCTTGATGGCGTAGGTTTGCCTTTAGGAGAAAGTAAGGAACTGTAGATTGTAGCATATATGTTTAAAAATGAATACACATCTGAGAAAAAGTGTCGCACCATACATAGGAGTTTGTTATAAGGAACAGTGGATGTATATCCTTTCTTCTCTGCTTCAATATAATCCTCAATTACTTTATTAAAATTGTTTTGTATCTTATTATACGATTCAACAATACAAAAGTAATTAGTTTTTAGAGATTCAAATAACCTTAATCCTTGTGTTTGGCATCTTGGGTGAATTTGATAATAAATAGAGCATAATTTAACTCGTTCCTCCGTAGATGCTGACTTTATATATTCGAGATACTTGAATTCTTCTTCCATTTACATCACCTCATCCATTCCCTTCAACCATCTTTATCTCCTCTTCCGTCAGCCCGTACAAGTCATAAACCAGCTTATCAATCCAATAATTTTAATCTGCCGTTCATAGAGCTCTTTATCCCTTTCCATCTTTGCATCGTGGTATTTATTTGATTTCCATCTGTCCCTTTTCAATCACACTGTGTTTTTATTCCCAAATTTCAATTTCTTCTCTTTTAAATTTAATATTCCCGCTAAAGAGAAACTTATATTCAAACTTATAAGTGGTATTTAATATTCCATCGTGCTCACTACTCAATTTTTTATCTTTTATTTTTGCCTCTATTTTTGGATAATTGATTATCATTCCGTCAAAAGTAGGAGGCAAATTTTCAATTTTGCCTTTTATAATCTGCCGTCGTTCTAATTTAACCCTCAGAACTTCTTTATTTAAAATTTTATTTAAAATATCATCGGGGATATCTAAAACCGTACTAATGCAAGCTATTAACCCTTTTCTTAAAGAGGGAATGTATCCTACAGCTTCTTTCACGAAATCAGTGCTTAACTCTTCTTTACCATGCAGAATTCCATTTCTAATATCTTTAATTTTGCCAAAATCGTCACATCGCAATTTATCTACAAATACTTTTATTACACCTATCCAGTCATTAGGAATCCTCTCACGGCACCCTTCTTTATCTACCTTGTAAATGGTTAACATTCCTTTTTTCCCCCAGACAAGATAATATTTTCTCCCATCAGATATTATACACTTACCCTTTTTTTCTTTCGTGATAGTAGCATTTGTAGACAGTGATAATCTTTTTATTAATTCCCTTGGGATAACACACTTGTCCAGTTCTTCCTTTAATCCTGCATCTGCATTACTTTTTAATATCCCGCTTAATATTTCTACTCCAATCCAATAAAAAATAAACTCATCTAATCCTTCCGCGTTAAGTCCTTTTCTAAACCAAGACATTGCTCTCATTAATCTTTTCTGATACTCGTTTTTATCATACTTTTTCTGAATTTCACCAAAAATAGCAGTATCTATTTTCACCACAGACCTATTTATAAAATCATCTTTAAATGGATAAATATAAAATTTGGATGGTGATAGATTTAAATCACGTTTAATCTCAATGACGTTAATAATATTAGCAGCATCACAAAAACTTAGCGTTGAAAAGCTGATAAGATTCAAAATGAGTTCTACAACCCCCTTTGATTTCTCTTTTGCTTCTTCTTCATTTGTTGCATGTGTCTGTACAATAAATTCCAATCCTAAATGTAGTTTATTTGCCTCTTCTTGTCTAATGTAATCCCTCATTGCGATTGTAGTATCTCCAAAATTAAATTGCCATGCGGGTAAAGGAGTTTGTTGCCATTCTTCCCAATCACTGATCGTTAATAGCGTTTTTGTGTAATATTGAATATAAAACTCTCGCATAGTTTCAATTCTTGTATCTATCATAGCCCCTCACCTCCGCAATCATTTATCTACACCCCTCCTCTTTCCACCACCTTCACTTCTTCCTCCGTCAGCCCGTACAACTCATAAACTAATTGGTCAATCTGCGCATCAACAACTTTTATCTGTCGTTCGTAAAGCTCTTTATCGCGCTCCATTTTTGCATCGTGATGTTTCTTATGGAGTTCGAGCATCTGTTCGACCAACAACACGAGTTTATCGTGCTGGGCTTTTTCTTTTGGATCGTCAAAGTTTATGGTTCGAATAGGTAGTTGCTCGATGAACTGCTTATTTGCTGCTAAATAACCCCCACGAAAGTTAGTAGACACCTGTCTAAGGTAGAGGTTTAATAAGCGAGAGTTTAACAATCCACACAAATAATTATAGCTAAACCTTGTTTCGTCAATTGTGACGCCATACCCTCCCGTTGTGACATTAATAAAGTAGAAATTATCGTTTTTGTCGTAGTAGTTTGCGAGAACTGTTATCATGTAAGGGATCATTAACTTGGGTTGTTCCCACATCCCCAAGTTTTGGGTACGCCCGAAGCGATACCATTGCTGATCCTTGAATTTACCACTCTCTCGGCTTTCAAGCAGCCGTTTATTCTGCTTGAGATACGCCCAGAGGATAATTTTCCTGCATCTCATCTGGAGTGTAGAGTCGTGCTGAGCATTCATTGACTTCATAGGGAAAAAGCACGAGTGCCGTAGGATTTGCCGAATATCGACCGATATTCCCGCTACGAACAACAGGTTTAAGAATGCCCCTCTCTATTTTGATCCATGCGTTCAGTTCTTTCGACCGAACGTCAACAATATCTTCATTTTCATTTTGATCCCTAACTCCGCATCATTTTAGGGAATACATCAATCCCTAACAGTTTGTCGAGTTCAGCCACTTTTCTCGGAATCTCTGAAATTACTTCCTGCTCGCCATCCGTGACGATATAAACCTTTGAAAACT
>Ga0307378_10001604_pt1 | contig 36416 bp, 30 predicted proteins | sample UN1MG_FD_202238 | JGI IMG/M metagenome (GOLD analysis project Ga0307378, IMG submission 202238) | Soil microbial communities from Risofladan, Vaasa, Finland - UN-1 | ecosystem: Environmental > Terrestrial > Soil > Coastal area > Acid sulfate soil | place: Finland: Risofladan, Vaasa | collected... | reverse complement strand
TAAAATGTTAAGCAAAAAGGAACCGCCGGTTCCTATAACATATTGTTTTATAGAGGAAAATTTGTACGAAAACTCAAAAATTAAACCCCTTAATATCAATGTGATAACACATGATCGGGAACATCTGTAAGGAGGCTATCTATGGTGACGATAAATAAAGAAATAAAAGCTATTATTGATTCCACATGTGATCTTCCTCCCATGCCATTAGTGGCCAGCCGAATCGTATCCCTGGCTTCGGACCCCAATACGGATTCCAAGATTCTGGAGCGGGCTATCCTTGCGGATCAGGCACTGACCGCTAAAATCTTAAAACTTGCCAACTCCTCCTTCTACGGATGTATTCGAGCCATTAACACCATAGCCGCGGCTATTGTTCTGATTGGATTTAAGGGCATAAAGAGTATGGCCTTAGCCGCTTCTTTGAAAAGTTTTTATCGAAGGACAGACCTTACTGAAAAAATGCTCTGGGAACACTCGGTTGGCTCAGCTATCGCTGCCCACCTCTTGTCCAAAAATTTGCATTGTCATGTTGAAGATGCCTTTGTTGGAGGATTGATGCACGATATCGGTAAAGTCATTCTGAACACCCAGTTGAATGAGACTTTTAGCGAGATTGTACAGATGGCTTACAATGAGGATATTTCGTTTGCCGATGTTGAAAGGGAGACCCTGGGTTTTACCCATGCGCAGATTGGTGGCTTAATGGTGAAGAAGTGGAACCTTTCGAGGGAATTGGAAGAAGCGATCACCTACCACCACAGCCTTGAAGATATTGATCCTCTGGAAGTGGAAGTACTCAAATTTGCAGCTCTCTTGAACCTCGCCGATCAAATATGCATCTATTTAGGGATCGGCTACCGCAACCCCCGGGAGGATATAAATTTTCAGACATTGAGGTCAGCTCAGATACTGGGAATCAGCGAACCGGATATTCTTCGAATTGCTGAAGAAGTTAAAGTCAGCTATGAGGCGGAAAAAGGGGATTTTTGATAAACAGGCAGAATTCAAGACCAAGAAGCCAGAATCCCTCTCGTAATATACGCTTGACTTCGTACTGAGTATTGGACGGGAATGACGAAATAAACGAAGGACTTCGCCGCCGATCATAACTGTATAGTGACTTACACAGTGCTGTACCAGTGCCCTCCGTCTAAAAAATGTGAACACGTCACCAATTACCCTACTTCAATATTAACTGAGCGATTTGCGTAAATTCATCAATAGATGCTGCTTTAACCGCTTTCCTGAGAAGTATCCTCAAGACCGCCGGATCGTTTATATCGTTTATTATTTTTATCATTGACTCTGACACAACATCAAAACGCGCCTCAAGGGTATCAATGAGAGCTTCACGAGCAGTTTGGATGATTCCCTGCTGCACTTGCTGTATTCCCTGTTGCATTCCCTGCTGTATTCCCTGCTCTAACCCCTGTTTTCTGCCTTCTTCTCTGAGTGAATCTGCAATGGTAGGCATGATCTCACCTCCTCTATCCGATAAGGCCTTCTCTACAGCCTCCTTGATATCTCCATAGGTTGCATGCTCCTTTGGAACTGCATTGAGAAGGTATCTTATTAAAGTTTCGATAAATTCTATCTCTGTTTTTTTCTCAGAAAGGTCCCTCACAAGACCAAGTATTTTCGGCAAATGCTCTCTCAGATCCCTTCGGGAAATATATTTCAGAGCGAGTAAAGCTGCCCGAAGCATAACTTCACCCTTCATCTCCTGGTCACTGTATCCTGAAGCATCCCAGAGAAGATACTGAAAATCCGGAATAAAGCAGGACATCTCCTCATGATAGAGAAAAAAATCCTTATAGTTCAATCTCGCTCGCCATTGACCCTCTCCATGATAGACAATCATCGGAATGATGACCGGAAACCAGGGCCCGCTTCTTTCCTGAAGCCAAACATCCCAGATTTTCACCATGTATCTTAGGATATGAAAGGCGGTTGAGGGTTCCTGATAGCTCTTGTGCTCAAAGAGAAGATAAACATATCCGAGTGATCCATCCCTGAGATTGACTTTGCAAAGAAGATCCGAGAAATATTCAGCCAGATGTTTATCAACAAAGGTCTCCTTCGTATATTCGAGGGACTCTAGATCCAAAAGGTTCACGATATGAGCTGGCAGGTAATTCAGTAAAAAGTCTTGGGCATTGATCTTGCTGGAAAAAACCTTTTTGAAAAATTTATCATGGGGATTATTAATCTCATTCATAAAATAACTATAGCATTTCTTTCACTATCTTGGCAATGCGTAAATCAAGCGCGAGCTTTTCCAAAGCCTATCCCCCAATACCCTCTCATTGGGGTCGGCCACTGACTACTAACCACCGACTCCACTACCCTACGGGAAGCATGACTGAAATCCTGGTCCCCTTTCCCTCTTTACTTTCGACGTGTATCTGGCCGTGGTGCTTATCGATTATCTCCTTGATCACAGCCATTCCCAGGCCCGTTCCATTCTCACCTTTGGTTGTGTAGAAAGGGTCGAAGATTCGGTCAAGATCCTCGGCGGCAATTCCGCAGCCGTTATCCTGGATAAAGACCAGTACCTTTTGGTCTCCCTCGGCTTTGGCCGTTCCTATGGTCAAAACACTGCCCTCAGTCCGGTTCCGCATGGACTGAGAAGCATTGACGATCAAATTTATGAAAACCTGCTTAAGCTGTTCTTCATCTCCCTGAACGAAAGGCAGATTGGGAGAATATTCCTCGATAACCTCATGGTATTTAATCTGACCAGTGATATCCCTGAGAAAGCCCAGGGTTTTTTTCAGGATTTTATTTGTATCGACTAAGGTAATCAGAGGTGGCTTGGGCTTACTGATCGTGAGCAGATCCTTGGTCATTTTTTTCAACCGAAGAGCCTGATTGATAATGAACTTGATGTTTTTTTCCTTTGGATACTTTGACTCCAGCAATTCCGCATATCCCAGGATGCCAAACAGGGGGTTTCCCATTTCATGGCTGATTTTCCCAGCCAGAAGACCCAGGGTTGCCAGTTTTTCCGATTGAATTAACTCCTGCTCCAGTCTCTTCTTTTCTGAGATATCTCTCATAACGAGCACATTCCCTTTGACTTTTTGGTCATTATCCAGAAGAAGCGAGATAGTATAGCCGATCGTTTGATCCTTTGAACTATGACCTGGGTTTTTCACCCTGTCCTGCAACTCGAATTCATGAGAAATGTTCCATGCCTCCTCTTGAATAACCTTCTGCATTGCACGAACCAGGGCCGTCGGGAATACCAGTTGATAGTTTTTCCCCACGATGTGCGCTTTACTTCCACTATTGAGGAGCTCAAGAGCATGGGTATTGATCATAGTAACATTGTGCGCCAGGTCCAGAGTGATCAAGCCGGATGAAATGCTTTCAATAACATTATTGATGAAAGTATTCAGCTCTTCCAGGTCACTGGTTCGCTCCCTGACTTTACTCTCCAGCCCTTTCTGATACCTCAGATTTTCTTCCTCCAGCCTTTTTCGTTCATCACTGAGCCACTTCTTTTCCATAGCCCTCCCCACGACCTGGCACAGTTGCTGGCGAGTGATGGGTTTGGAAAGATAATCATAGGCCCCCTGGCGGACTGACTCAATGGCAGTGTCAATGTTTGGTTCTCCGGTAATCATGATTACTGGAATTTCCGGAAAACGTTCCTTTATTAGCTTCAGCAATGCAATGCCGTTCGTGCCGGGGATGAGAATATCGCTGATAATTACATCAAAGTTATACGTATTTAAACTTTCCTGCACCTCACAGAGGGTGGAAGCAGTCTTTACCGTGTATCCTTCCTTTTCCAGTATCCTGTTAAAGGTAAGGCAAATTCCCTTCTCATCATCAATTATCAGAATATGTTTCATCCTTTATCTCCTTAGGTTGTAGTCGCCTGGTTTATCGGCAGGTCAATGGTGAATATGGTGAATTCTCCCTCCTGGCTCTCAACTTTGATACTTCCATGATGATCTTTGATAATTCCGTAGCTGATACTTAAACCCAGCCCCGTTCCTTTATCGTCCCTTTTCGTGGTGAAAAAAGGATCGAACACCCGATCCAAATTTTTCGGTTTTATTCCTGTGCCAGTATCACGGAAGGTGATCCGGACCATGGAGGACGCTGATCGGGAAATGGGGATAAAAAAAGGAACGTCGCATTTCAAATCTGTCCCCATTCCCCGATCAGCGTCTATAATTGGAGAGTGGTTCTCCTGAATCTTCCGAACATCGATCCGGAGCATTTTTTCAAAAGACTCCTCTCTCATTTCGGATTTTTCCAGCAAGGCATCCTTGGCATTTATAATCAGGTTAAGAAATACCTGTTCCATGAGGCCGCCCCGTAAACAAAGGGTGGGAATATCGGGTTCATAATTTCGCTCAATCAGAATGTTCTCCTTTTCCAGTCGCCTTTGCATGAATGAAAGTGCTAGATCTATCAGAGCAGGGACAGAGACATTACTGCACTCTAGCTTGCCCTGCCGGGCAAAGATCAGGAGATCTTTAATGATTTTGCTGATTCTTAGACTTGCTTCCAGTATGCCCTGGGCATAGGTATGGGGTTCCGTATTGGGCATAATCTCATCGAGCAGCAATTCCGCATAGCTTACAATAACATTCATGGGATTGTTAATTTCATGTGCCATACCCGCTGCCAGTTCGCCAATGGAAGCCAGCTTGGACGATTGGACCAGGTGTGCCTGGATCGTCTCCAGTTTCTGACAGGCATTTTTCAAGTCTTTGGTTCGTAACTCCACTTTCTTCTCCAGAGTTTTCCCCCACTCTTCCGACTCCTCTCTCGACTTTCGCAGTGCCTGAATCATCCGGTTAAATGAGGAAGCAAGCTGGCCGATTTCGTCACGATTTTTAATCTGAATGGTTTCCGATAAGTCCCCTTCCGTAGCGATCCTGTTGGCAAACTGAGTGAGATGCCTGATCGGCCTGGTAAGAGTTGGGGGGATGAGGACGCTGAAAAGAGTAGCTAGTGAGATAATGAACAGAATAGACCAGATAATAAAGCTTTTTGATCGTTTAGCTACTCGCTGATACTCTCTTTCCTGCTTATCGATTCTCGCCATAAGATTGGTGCGAATCCGGTTAACCAACTGCTGGAGCTCCTCCATGGCCGGAATGGTGCGACGGGCATAGATTTCCCTTGCCTGCCGATTGCCCTCGATCCGCTGATGGACCAACGTATCCAGCCTGGAAAAATGAGCTACGAACTCCTCATTGGCTGACATAACGTGCTGATAATAGAACCTTTCGGCCTCTTTCCATCTGCCATGCCGGATCAGTTGAAACACCTGTTCGAAGAGATGGTGAATATGCTGGTGTGACTCCTCCAATAGGTGTAAATATGACAAGCCCTCCTTATCGCTCGCAGAAAAGTTCTCATAGAGCTGGTCAAGAGAACACATTCCCTTCTCAAGAGAATAAAAAACACTCTTGTCTTTTTCCTCTATCGCCTTGGAAATATTAGAGATCCATAACATATGTTTATTCTTTTGTTCCTCCATCAGATGGGCTAAGTCTCTTTGTCGGCCAGGCCTGTAAAGAAGGGGGAGGATCTGTTTGGCTGACTCATGGAGAATCCGGTGAGGTCGCTCGATCCTATCGTGTATCTCCTTAGTTTCTTCATCCGGAGGTGTGAATGAATGGCGCCATTTACCGAATTCGCACTGGAGGGGATCGAGACTCCCTTGAAAATTTTGGTCCAGTAAAAAGGCTTCGCCCAGGTCATTCATCCATTTTCGGTGAGAGCCCATGCTCTCGTCCAGAAACATATCCAAAAGGAGCATCCGGTTCAGTTCTCCGGATAGCGTTTCCATCGTGACGAAGGCATGATAGGAAACAGAAGCAAGAATAGCCATCAGCACAAGCACCACCAGGAAACTGATTATAATCTTTTGGGTAAAGCTATTTATTTTCATAAGAATAATTTCATTTGAGTACAGAATAAAAAATTCAGAAGTAAGGTTTTTTCGAGTGGTTCGTGGTTAAGTTGTTTTTTTCCTGGCTTCTGAATTCTGACTCCTGAATTCTGACTCCTCTAGTAACAGTTGCTTTCTTATTCGGAAGATAGGGTATTTTCATCGGGGGGGGCTAACGGCAGTTTTACTCACCTCATATTGAAAAAATCACTCGAATACCTGGCAGAGTACAGGTACAAATTTTCAGAAGTCTTTCTGTCTTCAAACCGTAAAGAAATATCAAGGGGGGAAGAAAAGACCATCCTTTTTTCCTATCGATTTTGGATGCCGTTAATTGGGCGTCATTTTGGATGCCATTTTTACGAGATAACGGGAGCTTATTATGTTAGAAGATGCGGAATTGATATTGGAATTTTGTACGGAGGCGAAGGAGCATCTGGGCAATATGGACATGGCCCTTCTATCCCTGGAAGAGAACCCGAAGGATAAGGAGGCTATCAATGCGGCCTTCCGGTCCATTCATACCATTAAGGGGGTGGCTGGGTTCTTCAACCTTGTGTCCATCGGTCAACTGACTCATGTAGCAGAGGATATCCTGTTTACGGCCAGAGATAAGGGCGTAGTTTTGCGGCCCATAGTGATCGATATGCTCTTTGAAACGGTGGACATGCTTCGAAAGCTGATAGGAAAGGTTCAGAGCGAGGTAAATGAAGGGCATCTTTCCCAGGATGAAATCCCTCATGAGGTTGCTCAATTGATCAGCAGACTGCAATTGGCTGCCATGAACGACGACAGCAAAAAGCTCGGAGAAATCATGGTAGAGCAAGGGACCATCAGTGAAGAGGACATCGAAGATGCCTTGCAGAAACAAGCGGGTGGGGAGCCTGGCAAAATCGGAGAAGTGCTGATCCGTTCAGGGAAAGTAGAAACCAAGGATGTAGCTAAAGCAATCCGTGAGCAGAAAATTTGCCAGGGAACAAAGGGGACAAAAGAGGGCAGAAGGCCACTGATAGAGGAGGGAATCAGGGTCAGTGTAGATAAACTGGACAGTCTGGTAGATATGGTCGGGGAACTGGTAATTGCTCAAATCCAGGTGGCCAGCAGGCAGGGAGTGGGGAACAGGGAGCAGGCAGCAGGGCACCCCTCCCCTGTGGCAGAGGTCCACGATCAGAAGCTCAGCAAAAATATTGCGCACTTGGGCAAGATCATCAGGGAGTTGCAAAATCTGACTATGTCTATGCATATGCTGCCGATCCACCCCCTTTTCCAAAAGATGGAAAGGCTGGTGCGGGATTTGAGTCGAAAAGCCAACAAGATGGTGAAGGTCACTCTGAAAGGTGAGGAAACCGAGCTGGACAAGCAGGTAATCGATGCCTTGGGTGATCCCCTGGTTCATATGCTGCGCAACGCGGTAGATCACGGGCTTGAGGACCCCGAAGTGCGTATGGCCCAGGGAAAGGATAAGGTAGGAAATATTTATTTGGAAGCCCGGCATGAAGCAGGAAATATCGTCATCGAGGTAAGGGACGACGGACGGGGCCTATCTGAAAAGAAGATCTACGAAAAGGCCCGGCAAAAGGGACTCATTATTGAGGGGAAGGAGTATTCACGAGGAGAAATCCTCAATTTTATCTTTAATCCCGGTTTTTCTACGGCTGAAAAAACTACTGATATTTCAGGCCGCGGCGTAGGAATGGATGTGGTTAGAAAAAAAGTGGGGTCCTTGCGGGGCGTAGTCTCTCTGGAGACCAAAGAGGGGGAAGGAACCCGCTTCAATATCCGGCTTCCCCTGACCATGGCCATTATTGACGGCATGTTGGTACAGGCTGGAAAAGAGCGATACATATTCCCCACCTATTGCATAGAAGAATCGTTAAAACCCAAAAAAGAACAGATCATTATCTGCCATGACCGCGGAAAAGTGCTCCATCTGAGAGATTCAATCATTCCCCTGATCTGCCTGGAGCAATTTTTGGGTATGAACTCTTCAACTGAGGATCGGGCGGAATCGGAAGAAGAACTGGTTATAGTCATCCATGATGGATCAAATCGAGTTGGTTTTTTTGTGGATAATCTCATTGGACAGCAGCAGGTGGTCATTAAATCATTAGGTGAGGCATTCCAGGGACTCATAGGTATTTCAGGCGGGGCTATCCTGGCTGACGGACGGATAGGGCTGATTCTGGATGCACATGGATTACTCGAATATTATTCTTCGCATTAAAGATAAAGACAGGCACTCATATTCATTAGACACCACATTGACAAAATAAGTGGGGACAAGAAGAGCAAGAAGGGCAAGAAGGGACACGAAGAGCACGAAGGGACACGAAGAGCACGAAGATAAAAAATAAGCAAGGTAGAGTAAAGAACAGCAGGGCAGGGCACCCATGTCATAGTTTAAACCACATGTCATAGTTAAAAAGAGTAAAGCCTTTGATGAGTTGTCCAGGAACTGGTATTAAAAGGTTTGTTCTATAAAAAGTTTAATTTCTTCGCGATCTTCGTGGCCCTTCGTGTCCTTATTCCTTTACCACAAATGATTTAATTTGGAGTCAAATAAATATGAGCGATTATTTTTACTGACAACTGTTTTTACTTATAAAGGGGGAAACACTATGCCAGAGGCATTATTAGAGAGGAATAGTCAGTCCCTGGCCGGAAGAGAGGGAAAATACCTAACCTTTACTCTGGCTCATCAGGAATACGGACTGGAAATTATGAAAGTGAAAGAAATAATCGGGGCTATGGAGGTAACGACTGTACCACAAACCCCCGGCTATGTGGAGGGTGTAATCAACCTTCGGGGAAAGATTATCCCGGTGATTAATCTGCGTATGAAGTTTGGCATGGAATTTCTGGAGCATACTGACCGCACCTGTATTATCGTGACGGAAATCCACGGGAAAGCAGGATATATACCTATGGGTATGGTAGTGGATTCGGTGTCTGAAGTCTTGAATATCAAAGGGGAGGAGATGGAGACAACCCCCAATTTTGGCGTAAAGCTGGATACGGAATATATTTTGGGTATGGCCAAGGTCAAGGGGAAGGTAATCATTTTGTTGGATATAAATCAGGTTCTCAATGCCGAGGGCATGCTGCTGATGGAAGGCTTAAGGTCGGAAGAATCATCAGAATCAAGAGAAGATGTACATGATTATCTCGATGAGGAGGAGAAAGAATAATGTTTGATACCATAGGGAAAAGAATAGGGGTTGGCTTTGCGGTCGTCCTTTTGCTTCTCACGATACTGGGAAGCATCAGCTACTATGTCATCGAACGCATGGGAGCCTTAAGAGAGACAGACGATTTTGCCATGTCTGCGACCGCTAATATAAATGAGATAGAGAGAGACCACCTGGCCTGGGTCAATGCTGTCTCGGATTTGTTTCTTAATAAAAATGTCACGAAGCTGGATGTCCAGACAGATGATCATCAGTGTAAATTCGGAAAGTGGCTCTATAGTGATGAAATCACCAGTTTGGCTGAGGTTGATCCGGAAATTGCACGGCTCCTGGAAAAGATCAAACAGCCCCATCAGGCACTGCATGATTCAGCCAAACAGATAGATGCTTTATATACTGAATTTGACTTATCAATTGATGCTATGCTGGCAGAGCGATGGATTGATCATCTGAATTGGGCTAACAATCTGGGAAATTACCTGCTGACATCAAAAAGGTTTACCGGAACTCTGGACCCTCATCAGTGCGCCTTTGGCCAATGGTATTATTCATTCCATACAGAGGATCAAAAGCTCACAGAATTGCTGCAAAAGTGGGAAAAACTTCATAATGATCTCCACTATTCAGCCCAGAAAATCATTGATGCTTTTGAGAGTGGAGATAAAGCCAAGGCCACTGAGATTTATGAGCAGGAGACCATGACTGCCCTGGAGCAACTTGGCCTTTGCTACCGGGAGACTATGGGCTATATAGACAGCATGGTCGAGAATAATAACCGGGCAATTCAGGTTTTTCAGGATATAACCGAACACAATACCGCATTGGTCATGGGATCTTTGACTGATATAGAGGTATTACTGGATAAACATCAACGAGTCGTCTCCAATAAATATGACTCCTTTTACTCATTTGTTCAAAAATTCATCCCCATAACTGCTGTGCTTATCCTGATTCTCGGCGCGATGATAGCCTTTTTCCTGTCCAGCAATATCGTAGGTAACCTGCGGCAGATTATTCTCAACCTGTCCGGTGGATCACAACAGGTTTACTCTGCTTCAGAGCAGATTTCGTCAGCCAGCATGCAATTGGCTGAAGGTTCATCAGAACAGGCATCATCCCTGCAGGAGACCTCGGCCTCCCTGGAAGAAATCACCTCCATGACTAAAAATAATGCAGATCATGCCCATCAGGCCAACCAATTGATGGAGGAAACCAGATCCGTCGTTGCAGAGGCCAGCCAATCGATGAGAGCTATGGATCAGTCCATGACCGAAATCTCCACAGCCGGTGAAGAAATAGGCAAAATCATCAAGACCATCGATGAAATCGCTTTCCAGACCAATCTCCTGGCCCTCAATGCAGCGGTCGAAGCGGCCAGAGCTGGCGAGGCGGGCAAGGGGTTCGCCGTAGTCGCGGATGAGGTCCGCAATCTGGCTCAGAGAGCAGCCGATGCAGCCAAGAATACCTCCGGCATGATTGAGAATACGGTCCGTAAGATTAATGACGGCTCCGGTCTGGCCAAGCGTACTTTTGTAGCTTTTGAAAAGGTTTCGGGCAGTGCCGGTAAAGTAGCGGATCTGGTCAGCGAGATCGCTGCTGCATCCAAGGAACAGTCACAGGGTATTGACCAGGTAAATATAGCCATCAACCAGATAGATAAAGTGACCCAGCAAACCGCAGCCAATGCCTCCCAGGGAGCTAATGCAGCCGAAAAATTGCAGATACAATCAGAAAACCTGAAGGTGATGGTGGCTGATCTCACCAGAATCGTCGGCGGTACTTATTCTGCCCAGGAATTAGTCGTCAGGAATGAGGCTGTTCTTTCTTCGCCTCAACTTCCAAGAATAGCAGGGCCCAAAAAAGGAATGATCGAGAGGAGAACAAAGGTCACGGCCCATACAAGAGGGGGAAGAGTAGTCAAACCCGAAGAAATAATCCCTCTGGATGATAATAATTTCAATGATTTTAATGGATAAGGAGAGAAATTCTCAGTGTAACTACTCAGGTTGTTTAGGCTGTAGGTTGTTAGTAATCCAGGCTGTAGGCTGTTAGTCGTTGTCTTTTCCTACAGCCTAAATGCCTACAGCCTATCTAACTGAGTTACTTCTCAGTTTTCAGTGTCTTTATTTATATTTGATAGCTGAAAACCGATAACTGTCTTTTCTGGTACCTTGTCTTTTCTGATACGCTGTCTTTGCTGATATAACTGACAACTGAAAGCTGATAACGGCATTAATGGATGATCGAATCTATCAAAAATATGCAACCCTGATCTATGCTCAGAGCGGGATCAATCTGGGGGAGACAAAGAAGGAACTGGTTCGGGCCAGAGTAGCCAAACGAATGCATACTCTGGGCCTTTCCGATTACCAGGATTATTATGAATATGTGGTCCATGATCCTGATCCTAAGAAGGAGGAACTATCCCATTTACTGGATGCAATCTCAACCCATGTTACCAGTTTCTTTCGAGAAAAGGGTCACTTTGATTTCATGGCTTCTACCGTAAAAGAATGCTTCAAGGCAGGGCAGCGGACATTTCGGTTCTGGTCTGCCGGATGCTCAAGCGGTGAAGAGCCTTATTCTTTAGCTATCACTATTCTGGATGCCCTGGGACAGCCCCTCTCCCTCACCTCAGGGGATAGGGGAAGAGGTGAGGGAGCATGTAAAGAGGAGAAATTTCTGGATGTGAAAATCCTGGCCACGGATATCTCAAGGCAAATTTTAAGTAAAGCCAGGCAAGGGATTTACGAGAAGCAAAAGCTGATCGCTATTCCTGGACAGGAAGGTAAATACTTCCGCCCCCTGGGAGGCGGGAGCACCTCTGGCAATGGCCTTATGGAGGTGCAGGATTTTGTCCGAAAGATGGTCGTTTTTAATTACCTGAATCTTCAGGGAGAAGAATACCCCTTTCGGGGGCCGATGGATGCAATCTTTTGTCGAAATGTAATGATCTACTTCGATGACCAGGGCCGCAGGAGAGTGATTGATCGGTTTCGCAGGCTGCTCAGAGTCGAAGGGTATTTGCTTATTGGCCATTCTGAAAGTTTACTCGGAATGGCTGATGGATTTCGTTATGTTCAGCCCTCTGTTTACCAAAAGATGTAAGGCGTAAGACCAACAGCCGAAGGATGAGAGGAAGAAGAGGAAGAGTGGATAATACAAGCTTAGAACCCATAAACTACTTCCTGGAACCGGGGTGCCTGTACTTGGCTACATCGCCGGCACTCATTTCAACGGTGCTGGGATCATGCGTCTCAATCTGCCTGTGGGACAAGAGACAGAGACTTGGGGGAATGAACCATTTTGTCCTTCCAAAATATCAGAACTTCAGCCAGAAGGGCGGGCGACAGGAGATGACTACCAGATTCGGTAATGTGGCTATCCCTCTTCTGATCAAGATGATGCAGGAAGAGGGTGCTTCCCTGACAGATCTGGAGGCACAGATCTTTGGTGGGGCCAAAGTAGTTCGCAACATCTCTATGGACATAGGCAGGGAGAATGTAGACATAGCCAGGAAAATCCTTAATCATTTTGGAGTCCATATAATTTCAGAGGATGTGGAAGGCCAACTGGGACGAAAGGTTGTTTTCAATACCCTCACCGGAGAGGCTGTAGTTTTAAAAGTCAAACAGTTGAGAAAAACAGATTGGAGTCATCGGTAATGAAACCGGTAATGAAAAAGATCAAGGTCCTGATCGTTGATGATTCAGCAGTAGTGCGGGCTATTCTGTCTAAAGAACTGGCCCGTGATCCGGAAATCGATGTCGTGGGGACTGCTCCTGACCCTTATGTGGCTCGTGATAAAATCGTCCGGTTACAGCCGGATGTCATTACCCTGGATATCGAGATGCCCAGAATGGATGGGCTGTCTTTTTTAAGAAAACTGATGCAGTACTATCCCCTGCCGACTATCGTCGTGAGCTCTCTGGCTGGAAAAGGAAGCTCCGTGGCTCTTGAGGCGCTTGAACTGGGGGCTGTCGAAGTAATGGCCAAACCGGGGGAATCATACTCCATTGGCGATATGGGTGAACAATTGGTGGATAAAATTAAAGGGGCTGCCAGAATCGATGTTCGATCCTGGCTAAATAAAAAAGCGCAGGACTTCACTCCCCAGCCGGAAATTAGAGCAGCCCAGAAATCCATGGGCAAGACCACTGGTATGGTGGTCGCTATCGGAGCCTCTACCGGCGGGACCGAGGCTATTAAAGATGTCCTGGTCAGAATGCCTCCGAGCGCGCCGGGAATAGTGATTGTCCAGCACATGCCTGCCCATTTTACACGCGCCTTTGCTGAACGGCTCAATGCACTTTGCAAGATCGAGGTCAAGGAGGCGGAAACCGGTGACTCGGTTATTCCGGGGAGAGCATTATTGGCCCCAGGCAACTACCATATGACCCTTACAAGAAGCGGAGCCAGATACTCCGTAGAGATCAGGAATGGCCCACTGGTCCACCATCAGAGACCCGCTGTGGATGTCTTATTTGATTCTGTGGCCGAATTTGCCGGTTCTAATGCCATCGGAGTAATTTTGACCGGTATGGGATCTGACGGAGCAGAAGGGTTAGCAAAAATGAAGGCTGCGGGTGCCCGCACCATTGCTCAGGATGAAGCGAGCTGCGTCGTTTTCGGCATGCCAAAGGAAGCCATCAAAAGAGGAGCAGCCGATATTATAGCCCCTCTATCGGATATCGCCCGGCAAATATTGAATTAGTGATTGAATAAGTGTTGGTATTGGGGCCATCCCCAGTTTACGGGTCGCCTCTAAGGATCGGCTCTAAGGCAAGGATATTGGATACGAAAAATTTGTTACTCGAAGATATTGAGTATAAAATTGATAAAACCTCTTTAGGCGTATGGCGGCGTTTTGCCTATCCCAGCGGAGAGCTTTTCGAAGAATTCGTCTCTTATCGAAAAATGTTTGGTTTGCCTTTACTGCACTATACCCGCGGCAGATGTCCGGAGACAGGAAAACGTATCGTTGCCAGAGGTATCGTTGCAGTAGGCCGATTATCGCTGGGTGTACTGGCTATTGGACATGCATCAGGGGGGATTATCGCCATCGGGCAATTGGGCTTGGGACTTTTGTTGGGACTTGGGCAAGCCTCTACAGGTCTGTATGCAATTGGACAACTCGCTATCGGAGGCATTTTTGGACTTGGTCAGATAGCCACCGGATATGTGGCAATTGGCCAATTGGGCTTTGGTAAGTACGTATTAGGTCAGTTAGGTTACGGCCGATATGTATGGGATACCCGAGGGGCATCTTCGGTCGCTGAACAGTTTTTTCGGTCTATTCGGTCTATGATAAACTGGCTTTTCAGGTCATTATAGGGATCTGACCTTATAACGATCAGACCTTATATTATACATACACCTTTATCTGCCTCTACCGCATATCTACCTCTACCGCATATCTACCTCTATTGCATATCTGCCTCTACCGCATATCTGCCTCTATCGCACCCCTTTCCTTACTGTCTGTAAATGTTGTTATTATGGCCCTATGATCTGGATTTGCTCCGGTCCTGCGATCACCTCACCAATTATAGCCGCAGGCAGGCTCTGACTTTTGGAGAGAGTTTCCAGGAATTGGCTGGCAGAATCCGCAGGAAGACAAATCAGAAGGCCACCTGATGTTTGCGGATCAACGAGCAAATCCTGAAGCTCCTGAGCAATGGATTCCAAACCAGCAAGGGAACTTTGGATAAATTCCCTGTTTCGATAGGCACCGGCAGGAACCAATCCCAATCGGGCATAATCAAGGGCACCCTCCAGGAGTGGTATGCTTTGGCTGTAGATCCGGATAGCGCAGCCGGAGCCATCCACCATCTCCCTGATGTGTCCCAAAAGGCCAAAGCCGGTAATATCAGTACATGCATGGACCTCATAATCACTCATGATCCGGCCAGGGATTTTATTCAGGCTGCACATAGACCGGATCATAGCCCGGACATGCTCAGGTTCAGCCATATCTGCCTTCAGGGCTGTGGCCACAACTCCGGTTCCTATGGGTTTGGTCAGCACCAGTCTGTCTCCTGGCCTTGGGGTGTTATTTCTGATGATTTTTTGAGGATGAATGAGCCCGGCCACAGACATGCCGTATTTGATCTCTTCATCATCAATGCTGTGGCCGCCGATCAAGGGAATCCCGGCTTCAGCCAGGGCAGCCATTCCTCCACGCAGGATTTGTTCCAGAACCTCAATTTCCATGCAGCGAATGGGAAAGGCCACGATATTCAGGGCAGAAATCGGCGTGCCTCCCATGGCGTATACATCGCTCAGGGAGTTGGCCGCTGCAATTTTTCCAAAATCAAAAGGGTCATCCACGATAGGAGTAAAAAAGTCCACTGTTTGAATTAAAGCCAGATCCTCCGAGATTTGATACACGCCAGCATCCTCAGCATGGCCGAATCCTGCCAATACCTTCGGGTGCTCCGCCTGCGGCAGACGGGACAATAGAGCTTGCAGGTCACCCGGACCCAATTTGGAAGCTCAGCCAGCAGATTTTACGCCTTGAGTCAATTTGATTTTTTCCTTATTGCTCATGCAGTCAATCACCCCCTTCTCGCATATCTATTCGCTCTTGCATATCTATTCGCTCTTGACCTGCATAGATGTTCATTCCCTCGGAGCGCAAAAATCCAATCAGTGTCATCCCGACCCTTCTGCTTAAACTTACAGCCAGAGAGGTAGGGGCAGAAATGGAAGCGACTACAGGGATGCGGCTGCGGGCTGCTTTGCGAATCAGGGTATAATTGGTTCGGCCACTAAGGAATAAAATCTTATCCGAAAGATCCTCATTAGTAAGCAAAGCATGTCCGATAGCTTTATCCAGGGCATTATGCCGTGCCATATCCTCAAAGCAGAAGAGATAATTCCCCTCGCGGTCAAAAATCAAAGCCGCATGCGTCGCGCCGGTAAGAGCAAAAAGGGCCTGTTTCTCCCTGGCCTGACCCTCTATGTTGCGCAGGGTCGAGAGGGAGACATGGAACTGACAGAAGATCCTGCCGAGAAAGGGGAAAATCCTGTTGACTATTTCGGTCTCATCCCCTGAAATTTCCATTGATAGGTTTTCCACAGAATCGGTCCATGAAGGAGAGGAAGGGGAGAGGGGGAGACGGGGAGATGGGGGGACGGGGGGACGGGGAGAGGATGTGGATGATGGAGGTGATGAGGATGACAGAGATGATGGAGATGATAGGGATGATGGAGGAGATGAGGATGATGGAGATAATGGAGAAGTCAAAGCCATGCCTGGCCGGAATAAGGGCAAATGTTCAAGCCGCAGGTCAATGCAGTTTTCTTGTGGATAGCACTCCTCCCATTGAAGAGCACCTTCTTTCCATGAGTCGGGTAAAATTCCTTCCGTAAAGCAAAAGCCCAAGGCAAGCTCCCTGTCCTGGCCTGGAGTTCGCATCAGGGTTGCGCAAGGAAATCCGTTGACTCGGATCTTTAAGGGGATCTCCCTGATGATCTCATCCTGTATCGATAAAAATCCATCTTTTTTGATCTTGATGATATCAGCAGATGTATGGTTCTTCACCTGGCCCATTCCCCTTATTTTTGTTTAGGCTGTCCGGATTTAGTCTGCCCGGATTTAGGCTGATCAGTTGATTCGGGCTGGCCGGATTTGGCCTGATCAGTTGGTTTGGATATTCTACCGCCGGACCCGGCAACCATCTTATGGTCTTCACTCATGATCTGACGTTTCCATTTCATAACTTGGAATGTTACTCCACCCACGGCCAGAAAGATAATAGCGCTGGAATAAAATAAAATTTGGTGGTCTGCATAGAGTCTGGCTAAAAACAATAGGGACAAAACTAAAAGTATTGTTCCCATGACCAATAAGAAGAGAGAAGAAAAAAACAGGCCGATTTTTTTTTTCCTATGACCATGCCATACACGCAAGAATATATCATAAGAACCGAATAAAAGTACCAGACCCAGGATATACAGACCAAAGGAATCAAAAATGATGTCTAATTCAGCCATGCCTTTTCCTTATTTTCTATAGTGGTTTGCGCTTGAATGAGCTACTATATCAAATTGTTATCCTTATCACGCGGAGAGCCATTGAATAGGTTAACCATATCATTTCCCCCTATCTTTGGCAAGGAGGGAAAACGAACTCTCCACCGGACACTTTTAGAGAGGCGCACGATTAGACGCCTTTACCCGTCATTCCCGCGAAGGCGGGAATCCAGTTTTTCTTCCATGAGCTTCTGGATTCCCGCTTTCGCGGGAATGACAGATGTTGCCTGCTGGCGAACTTGGTCAACAGCTTGGCTGTCTCCGGTTGGAGCGAGAATAAAAAGTGTCCGGTAGTGAGAAAACGAATGATTCTCGCACCTCTTACTGGGCTATGATAAAAGAATCGGTATAACCCATGCTTTCGCATTCCCGTAAAGTTTTTTGGGCTGAAGAGATATGGTCAAAAGGCCCGATCCAGATTCGATAGAGCTCTGAAGAATCAGGTCTTTGATAGACTACCAGATGGGCTGGATAATCCGAAGAGAGCTTTTGCTGCAAGTGGTCCGCATTGGACCGATAGCTGAAGGCCCCGATCTGAATAAAGAATCCGCCTTCAGGCCCTATTTTCTCAGGCAACTGAACCAGCTCAATTCTTACCGGAGCAAGGCCGTCCGCAGCCATGCCCAGGGAACAGGCTGCACCATAGGATAGATCGAGAATTCTGTTTTTGACAAAAGGCCCACGATCATTGATCTTGACCACAAGAGATTTTTCATTCCGCAGATTAGTTACTCGCGTATAGCAGCCCAAGGGAAGATACTTATGGGCGGCTGTGCTTTTATACATGTCATAGACTTCACCATTTGCAGTCCTTCGGCCATGAAAATCTGACCCGTACCAGGAGGCAATTCCCTCCTCCGTGTGATGGAGGGGAAACTCAGGACCCTTTTGGGGACCTTTTGGATATTGGGGACGTTTAGGGTAGATGGTGGGTCTCACAGCACAGGCCAGACATGTGGTATAAATCAGCAAAACCAAAATGTATCGGAAAGTGGAACGAGAAAGACGCATGCCTATTTTTTACCATTTTTGATATTTTAAAATCAAGAGGAAAAATCATCGTTTATCATATTTGTGGAATTAGCTTATCATATTCGAGGAATTAATATAAGTGGAAGCAACAAAAAAAAGAGACAAGGACCGGAAAAAGAGACAAGGACCTCTGGTCGCAGACAAACCAGAGGTCCTAGCGGCATATGTCGCCTTGCCGATATGGGGGAAAGGGCTTATTGTTTCCCTTCGTGGCTCATGAGAACCAAAAGTTCTCCTAACCGAAAGAGCCTTAATTTCGGATGCTGGGGGCATTAATACGGCTTTACCTGGGGCTAAAAACTTTTATCTATCCGCGGGCTGAAAGTTTTCGAGTTCTTTTTCCAGCCCGGCGATAATTTCAATGGTTTCTTTTCTGATGGCCATATTTCTCAGAAAATCACAGTACTGCTGGATTGTGCCTGCCGCTTTTACTGCTTCGGATTTATGGGGGAAAGGAATAACTCTTTTGGTGACATTGTGCAGCCTTTGACGCAGGCCACCCTTTTCCTTCAAAGTATTTTCCATTTCCTCCAGAGTCTGATTTATACTTGATGATTGCATAACCTTCTGATTTTTTTGGGGGCGCTTCATTTCCCGCACCACTCGTATTAATTGAAGAACATCTTCCAGGATTTCCTTATCTGGTCCGAAGTACTTGCGGGCAGTGTCCAAAATCGTGGAAAAGTGATTTTTTTCTTCATCCTTCCCCAGCATGCAGATCAGATAATACAGTTGGTCAAGGTCCTTATCCTCCACCTTGGTTCGATAATCGAGAATGGCCGAGGCACGCAAAAGATTCTGCATCTTGACACTGGTGCGGTCACTGATCATGAATTTGGGCTTTTCCGGATCAATGGCTCTCATCTCTTCGGCGTACTTTCTCACAACGTAATTTTTCAGAAAAAGGACGTATTCCGGGATGACTATGTCCTGGCTTTTAATGATCTCCTTGAGAGAGGAGAAATCATCCAGATCAATTTTTTCTTCCGGTTCAACTACGCCACCATGATTTTCCTGGTAAACAAGATCAATGGCCATTTGAAGGTAGAGATCCTTATTTTCCGGAATATAGCTTTTATAGAGAAATCGATCCAAAACCGCCTCCAACACCTCATTGGCCCGCAGATAATTGGCTGCGGCAATAACCGTGCTGAGAGGAGAGGAAATTTGCTGCTCACCATTGATGAGTCTTTTTTCATTTAAAAGCGAAAGCAAAGAGCGCAGGAGCATGTCATTGGCATCGAAGATCTCATCCAGAAAGGCAAAATCTGACATAACAAGGGATCCCTCAACATTGTGAAGCAGTTTCCCTCTCTTAAGCTGAACAATATCATAACCTCCAAACAGATTGTCGGGCATGGTATCTTTGGTAAGTTGCTTCTCAAAAACCACGGCCTGATCAAAGCACGTAAAAATTTGCCTTACAAGCAAACTCTTGGCCATACCGGTTCGGCTAAAGAGCAATTGATGCTCTCCGGTGAGAAGAGCATAGAATGATTGACGGATGATTTCTTCGCGACCCACAATTTGATACCCGACAAATTCCATCAGGTCATTTATCTTTTTCACGCTCTGAACGAGGCTTCCCTGGAGCTCTTCCACCTGAACCGAGGTATAATTCACTGGAAAATTATAAGCTATTGCTTTTCCCTCAGCTCTCATTTTAATACCCCCATACTTTCGCTTTTTTTTATCGTTTCTTAAGGTGCCTTATCGCTCCTGCATATTGTTTAGGAAGTAATGCAATATGAGTGCCAATTTTTGGTGGGAAGGAAAAGAAAAAAATATTATTATTAGTAGTAGTATTATTATCAATTAGTTAATAGGCTAATCGTCGGAGCTGCACAGGAGACATCAGCGAAAAGATCAGTCGATAGTTATAAGAATCGATGATTTTTTTGCCATAGGGAAAGTAAAAAAGGACTGGATTAGCTTTCCCATGCTGAATTGATAGGGGAAGAAAAGGTTATTTGCATTATTGCCAATTTATTTGCAAAAATGCCAGAAGGGCTGAGCGTCTTGAAAAGAAGGGGATATTCCAGAGTAATTCGAACACGTATTCCAGAAATTATCGACCGGATTCCGGAGTTAATCGACCGAATTTTTGAGTTAATTGACCGGATTTCAGAGTTAATCGACCGGATTTTTGAATGGGTATTGAAAAATTGCCCGAAGCTGCTTTATTTCGCATTCAACATTCATTCAGGACGACGTGTTGGCCAATCTTCACAATCCTCAACAGTTTCGGGGGCCGGGGTAAAAAATCCCTTTTTTGGTTACTACTCACGCAAGAATTTCCAGTATAACAGCTATTGGGGCGAAAAATTTTACCACATAAAACAAGTTATGCCTGTTATAATATGTGACATAATTGGAAATAGAATCTTTTTTCGGTCCGTCATCTTTACCGTATTTAGAGCCCATCCTAAAACCTCTGGCAGCAGGTGCAATAATTCATCTGAAATGTGATTTTGGGATAGCCTCTTAGTGGGCAGCCAACAGATTAACACCAACTTTTGCAACTTTATCAATAACTTTGGCGGCAGACTCTAACTTGTTAATAGTGTCTGCTGTTTTTGTAATATCTTTTATAGCTTCCTCAATAGTACTGCGGGCTATTGCTAAGCTTTTTATAGCATCCTTAAACTCATGTGTCTGGCTGTCTATTTCCTGCTTGGTGATTTTCTCTAAAAGGGCGAAATAGATTCGCCGGATCTTTCTCAGGCTCGACTCGTACTCTAGATCCCTGGTATGGCGAAGAAGTTTATTAATCTCCCTTATAATATCACTAATTTCTGTTCCCAATGTTTCCATCGGTTATCCTCCTTGCTGGCTATTTATTCTTTAGCCGTTAGAAGTTTGTCGTGGAACTGTTTAATTGACTTGGCAAGTTCGGTTAGGTTCTTGATTTCTTTAACCATTTTTTCAGTCGTAAATTTGTCAGCCTTTACTGCTTCTTGCAAAGCTGCGTGGGCATCTGAAATTTTTCGGCTAGCGGAAACTATGCCGTCAAGTAATCTGGATGCGATATCTATGCATTCGTATGACTTGCGGATGTCACGAAGCTTTGCAACACGCTGATCGAAGGAAAGGCCCATTACCTCTTTTTGATAAGCTTTCACTTTATCTGTCCAGATAACATCCAAATTAGCCAGTACCAAGCTTTTCAGTGCCGGAATTTCGCTAGACACAAGTTTCATAGCATTCTGAATCGAAAAATTTGTCTGAATCACAATCGTTTTTAATGCAGCACGGCGCTGCTTTTCCGCTATCGTTGTTCCAATTAAATCTATAGCAGTAGCTATTATGGCAAGGTCTTTGTCAGATAAAGGCAGCGGTTCTTTTTTAATGCTGGCATAAGTATTTTGTAGCTTACCGAGCGATCCATAGAGATCCTTGGAGGCTGCATCAATCTCTTTTCTGAAATCAGCGCTCGCTAAGTCCCCAAGAGCCTTCGCATAGTTCTCGACGCCTCTTAGCAGCGATATGCGCGCAGCTAAATCTGAATCAACAATAAGTTTCTCAAATGTATCGTCGTCCGGAGATAGATTGGGGTCTGCCGCAATATCAGAAATATGCTGCTCAATGGTTGTCTCATTGACATACTCATAGGCATCCGCCGCCTGCTTTGCCAAATCAGCGCTCGCTTGTGAAAATGCACCGACATGGTTAAGGGGAACAGCGCACCCAGCCCAAAAAATAGCTATAGCGAATAGTGTCGCACTAGCCAGTGCTGTTCTAAATATAGATTTTCCCGCCATATTTTTCTTATCTATCCAAAATTTTTCAAAAACACTGCCTTGAAACAGATCCCTCTGAATAGGAGTTTATTAACTCTGGTTCATAAGAAACTCCAGGAGAAAATAAACGTGTAAAATTTCCTATTTTCCCTTCAACCTAATATTACAACGAGACAGGGAAGAATGATCTCCCGCAGAGACGCAGAGGCGCAGAGAAAGACTGAAAATGATACCTCTGCGTCTCTGCGTCTCTGCGGGAGAAATATCAAATAGCACATGGATTCCCGCTACCCGCTTAAAGCCTGCGGGGACAAGCTTCGCGGGAATGATGTTTTGAAAGTCTCGTTGTAGTACTCATTACTCAACACAATCTTCACCAGAGGGCTATTGATTGGTTTAACAATAAAAAATAAGCCGCTTTTAAAATCTAATACTAACCTTATTTGTACTTTTAGTCAAAATAAATTTTAGAAAAGTATAAGAACTTGAATTTGTATTTTTTCATCCAAAAATGAAAAGCCAGTTAACATTTTTTTCAGTAGCTGGCTGCGTCGATTTTTATTGCTATCGAGTTGAAAATTACACTCCTCCTGTTCCATCCGTTTTAATTGGATTGAGTTTCAGCCAATATAAATAGTATAATAAAATTTATATGTAATATTATCATGTCAAAGATAATGCCTTGGATTTACCAGGAGCTATGCAAACCATAAAAACACTCCTTTAGATGAGGTAAGCGATGGAGCCAAAAAGTAGACGTTTACCCAAGTGCGGCAGTGATGTGAGCAGCACTGCCAGGAAAAAGATTACCCCTATCCGTCTTTTTCTTTCCTCGCCCGGCGATGTTGAGGCCGAGCGGCAAAGAGTCCATGCCGTAGTAGTCCAAATTCAGCACATGCTGGGGAGCAGGCTTGGTTTCTTCCTTGAGCTCATCGAGTGGGAAACGCATGTGGCAGGGGATATGGGGCGGCCTCAAGAAGTGATCAACAGCCAGATCGGTGACTATGATATTTTTGTAGGCATTATGTGGAAGCGGTTCGGCACACCCACCGGTATTGCTGAATCCGGTACCGAAGAAGAATTCAATAGTGCCTATGCCAATTGGCAGCAGTTTAAACGGCCGCGTATTTTATTTTATTTCAGCGATGTGCCTTATAAGCCCAAAAACAGGGATGAGAAGGAGCAGTGGGATAAGGTTTTCGATTTCCAGGAAAAAATGCAGGAAAAGGGCCTGGTTTTCAACTACCAATCACCGGAAAAATTTGCCGATTTACTCCGCGATCATCTGGCCAAAGTTCTGCAAGATTGGCTCTCAACAGATGAAGATACACCACCGATCGCGGATTTTAGCCACTACCTCGGCTATCTGAAGGCGGAGACCGCGTATATGGATATTCGCGGCCTGGTGACTGGTGAAGGCAAGATACATCAATTCGGCATAGATCAGCTCTATATTCCCTTAAAGACTACCAGTGCTGCAGGCCGGTTGTCTGAAAAAGGCGACGCAAGAGCCGGGCAGCATCATGCAGGTCAGCATCATGCCGGTCAGCACCCTGAAGAAATCCCTGAAGGAATGATGTCAGGTGAAGTGTCCTTGCAGGAGGCACTGCAGGAAGTCATGAAGGAGGCTATGAATGAAGCCATGCACAAGTGCGGGCTGATCATCAAGGGCGATCCTGGTGCTGGGAAAAGCACCTTTTTGCGTTTGATCACCTTTACGCTCTGTCAGAAATGGCTTGGGGAAGAGTCTAGCGCCAGCGCAGCAGCAAGGATTCTCTGGCCAGACCAGCCGCCTTTACCTGTTTTGATTCGTCTAGGCAGATTGGCTGAGCATATTCACGAATGGAAAGTCATAGATCCTGCTCACTCGCCGACACATGAAGACAGCCCCGAATGGCTGCTCCATTTTCTGGATAAGCAGGGCATAGAAAATAATTGGCAAATTTCAGCCGATGATTTTCGCCGGGAGCTGAAAGGCGGGCGTTGTTTGATCATGCTCGATGGTCTGGACGAGGCACCGGATTCAAAGACGCGCCAGAAGATAAGTTCACTGGCCACGCAACTGCTCAGGGCTTACCCACAATGCTGCGTTGTTCTGACCAGCAGGCCGGGTGCACTGGCAGGCAAAGGCATGCCCGATGGAGACTTCGCTCTGGCAGAGATTGCGCCCCTCGATGAGCAGGCCATGAAGGTCTTTCTGACCCAATGGGGCTCTGCTCTTTATGCCGAGGCGCCGGGAAAATCCCGGCGTCACCTTGAGGAACTCACCTTTGCGCTTCAGGCCAGACCGGAGATTCGACGGATGGCCAGTACTCCGGTCATGCTCACTGCCCTGGTCGTGGTTCATTGGAACGAAAGCCGGCTGCCTGAGCAGCGCGCCGAGCTCTACGAATCCATTGTTACCTGGCTGCTGCGTGCCAGAGAACAGCGCACGGGCCGCCTCACAGTTGACCGCTGCCAGAAACTTCTACAGAAGCTGACCCTGGCCATGTTCACCCACCCTGATGGCCGCCGGAGGCAGGTGGGGTTGCGCTGGGCTGCCGAGCAACTGGCTTCTGAGTTTGATCCAACCCGTGAGAATACGGCAGTGGAACTGGCCGAGTGCTTCCTGTGCGATGAAATGCTGGACAGCGGCATCATTGTCGAGCGAAACCAGCGCCTTGAGTTCTGGCATCTGAGTTTTCAGGAATACCTGGCCGCCTGCGAGATCGGCGGCTTCCGGGAGACGAGACAGTTAGATGTGCTGTTTAAAAACGAGCGGCTCTATAGCAGTGAATGGCGTGAGACTGTGCTCTTATTAAGCGGCGTACTGTACAAACAGGGTCTGGAGAAAATCAATTACCTGATTGACGAAATTATCTGCCGGGGGCCGCAGAAGGGGACCAACGATGCCCTGCCCCAATTGGCCAGAGAGGTTGGGCTTTTGGGCGGTATCGAGCGTGACCTGTCACCTTTTAAGTTTAAGCCTGCCAATTCTGCCTATCCTGAAATTGTACGCCAGGTTATGGGCATTTTTGATAAGGCTGCTTACCGGAATGTGCCAGTGCAGGTGCGCATTGAGGCTGCCGATGCGCTGGCCCAGGTGGGCGATCCGCGTTTTGAGGGAGCTGATCCCAGGACAGGGCCTATGGTCTATATACCTGGCGGAAAGTTTTGGATGGGCGCGCAGAAGGACAATTCTGGGGGACAGAATTTTGATCAGGATGTCTATGCTTCATTTCCTGAATCGTCAGTCCATCAGGTGGAATTATCCGCTTATCGCATTGGCGAATATCCGGTAACGGTTGGGCAATACCGAAGGTTTATGGAGGATGGGGGATATGAGGAAAAGCAATACTGGGAAACAACAGGTGGCTTTGATCAGTTCAAAGAGCCTGATAAGTGGGAGGATCAAAAGCAGTACCCATCACGACCAGTAGTGTATGTGAGTTGGTTTGAGGCTGCCGCCTATGCCTGCTGGGCCGGTGGGCGGCTACCCACCGAGGCTGAATGGGAACGTACGGCACGCGGCCCTGGCCAGGAATATCGAAAATACCCGTGGGGCAATGATAATCCGACAGGAGAGACCGCCAATTTCGATAAAAGCGGAATAGGGAAGGTTACGCCGGTGGGGATCTTCCCTGGGGGCTGCTCACCTGAAGGGGCGCACGACTTGGCTGGTAATGTCTGGGAATGGTGCTGGGATTGGTACAGCAAAGAATACTACAATCTTTGTGCGCAACAGGGCGTGGTGAAAGACCCAACTGGGCCGGAGAAGGGTGATGGCCGCGTGGTTCGCGGGGGCTCGTTCTACTTCATTCTGAACAATCTGCGTTGCGCCGCCCGTATCTGGTACGACCTGGTTAACCGTTACAACGATTTGGGTTTTCGGTTGGTTTGCGGCCCCTCAGTCTGATCCTCTGAACTTCTGATCATCTGAAAATCTGAAGCGGGGCGAAAATTATGCAAGAATTGATTATTTTCAAGAAGTCATACGATTTTTCCAAATGGCTATTTCAACATACTAACAAGTTCCCCAGAAGCCACCGGTTCAGTGTGGCAGTGAAGCTGGAGAATGGCATGCTGGAATTTTTGCGGCTGATCAGTGTGGCCAATCATAGGCGGCAGAAATTACCCCTGCTCAAGGCAGCGGATGAGGAATTGGTGGTCCTGCGGATTTTTTTGCGGTTAGGCCATGATTTAAAATGCATTTCCACCTCATCTTATGAGTATGCAATCAAGCAATTGGAAGAAATTGGCAAGATGCTGGGCGGCTGGGTCAAAAGCCAGGCTGCCTGAAGCGTATGTTGAGGCGTATTCGGCCTGCGGTGCTTTAAAAAGCACGGGGCATTTCATAAAAAGGTATCTGGAAAGCCTGCGTCTGCGCCTGCACCCCCGCAAGTGTCACGTTCGTCCTGTTGCTGCGGGGCTTCGGTTTCTCGGACAGATAATCTATCCGGATCGCCGCCTTCTTCCTCAAAGCAATGTGCGCCGTTTTATGCAGCGGATGCGGAAATTCCAGCGATTGTACGCATCAGGTGAAAGGTCATTGGATCAAATCAGGCCATCTCTGCAAAGCTGGCTGGGCCACGCCAGGCAGGCCCACACACTGGCCCTGCGGCAAGGTTTATTGGAAAAGGTTTCGTTTCAGAGGAATATTCACAGAAGTATACGAAGTATATGAGGAATATATCATGTTAAAATGCCTTACCAACTTAAAATGCCTTCCAAACATATGGAAACAGCTACTTTTGCTAATGACCGCCCTCAGCGGCATACCGGGACTCTGGGTAATTATCAATGCCGTAAACCGGTTTCTCAATAATCGCAACCTGAGAAAACGGTTGCCATCAGACTATACACTACAGTTAATTAAAATGAAAATCCAATATTATATCTGGCCTGATTGCCAGAGTGTGGACCCTGCCCAGAGTGATGAGGTCAGACACACGGTAGCTGTACGTCATGACCTTTGCAGCACTATGGATAGGCTGCTTAAAGAGGATACGATCCACAAGCATTACATTCTTCTGGCTGATACCGGCATGGGTAAAACATCCTTCCTCCTGAATTACTTTGCCAGCCACCTGCGGCGTCTGGGTAAGAAATCCTTTAATATGGAATTTGTTCCTCTGGCTGTGCCAGGACTCCAGGAGCGCCTGAAAAAGGTCCGCTCACCTGAAAATACCGTGTTGCTGCTGGATGCCTTTGATGAGGACAGCGAGGCAATTCAGGATCATGTCAGAAGGATCGGTGATATCATGCAATGGACACGCGATTTCTATCGCGTGGTAATCACCTGCCGGACTCAGTTTTTCCCTCGGGATGAGGAAATGCCGGTAGAGACTGGGATTATCAAAGCTGTACCGCGCGGACTGGGGGAGGGACCACAGTTTACCTTTTACAAAATTTATCTTTCTCCCTTCAGTGACAAACAGGTCCAGGCTTATTTGAATCGTCGTTTTCCCATTTGGCAAAAGGATCGCCGCCAGCAGGCACGGCACATGGTGGATAAAATCCCCAACCTGGCAGTAAGGCCACTGGTGCTGACTTACATAGATGATCTGATTAATTCCGGCAAGTCCTTTGCAAACTGCTACCAGATCTATACTGTTGTGATAGATGGCTGGCTGGAAAGGGAGCGTGCTTTTGTAAAAGATAAAGAGTCTTTATATGAGTTTTCCAACAAACTGGCCGTGGAACTGTTTGCCAATCTGGAAAAAGGGCAAAGCGATCGAATCCACTACAGTGAAATTGAACCGCTGGCCAAGCAGTTTGACATTAACCTTGCCACCTGGCAATTGACTGGCCGATCTCTGCTTAACCGGGATGCTGAGGGAAATTATAAATTTGCCCACCGTTCGTTTATGGAGTTTCTATTCGCCCATCAGCTCATTGAGGGGAACCAAAAGGCATTGCAGATTCCCGCCAGGTATTGGACAGAGCAGGTGAAATCGTTTCTGTTTGATAAATATGGCAAAAATGCCTGGGAATTCCCGATTGCCATAAAATTCGCTTTCTTCTTTGTTAGCTTTCAAGGAGGAACTTTCCAATTCAGCAAAACCGGGAAGGCCGTTGAAGTCAGACCCTTTGCCATGTCCATATACCCGGTGACAAACCAGGAATACGAAGAATTCGATCCCTCCCACCGTGTGAAGCGTGACCAGTACTCTGACCAGGATGATCAGCCGGTGGTACACGTTTCCTGGAAAGAAGCGAACAGCTACTGCCAGTGGCTGAGTAAGGAGACGGGCAAGAATTACCGGTTGCCTACGGAAGCAGAATGGGAATTTGCTGCCAGCGGGGGAAGTCAACGTCAATACCCCTGGGGGAATGAAGAGCCCACCCCGGAGCGTGCTAATTATAAAGAATCAAAAATCGGCAAGACTACACCCGTGGGCTCCTACCCTCTGGGAATGACGCCAGAAGGGCTTTTCGATATGGCTGGCAATGTCTGGGAATGGTGCGATGATTGGTATGATGATGAGGATAAAAAGGGATTTGGCCGCGTGGTTCGCGGGGGCTCGTTCATTCTCAATCAGTACAATCTGCGTTGCGCCGCCCGTGGCAGGCTCAACCTGGATTACCGTAACTTCGTCATTGGTTTTCGGTTGGTTTGCGGCCCCTCAGTCTGATCCTCTGAATATCTGACCATCTGAAAATCTGAAGCGGGGCGAAAATTATGCAAGAATTGACTATTTTCAAGAAGTCATACGATTTTTCCAAATGGCTTTTTTAACATATCAATAAATTTCCCAGAAGCCACAGGTTCAGCGTGGCGGTGAAGCTGGAGAATGGCATGCTGGAGTTTTTGCGACTGATCAGTGTAGCCAACCATAGGCGGCAGAAATTACCCCTGCTCAAGGCAGCGGATGAAGAATTAGTGGTCCTGCGGATTTTTTTTTGCGGTTAGGCCATGATTTAAAATGCATTATCTTGACTGTATATACATTTTACTTTTAGTGAGGTGAAACATGAAAATAAGCTATGATGAGACGGTTGATGCTCTCTATATTAGCTTTATAGATGAGCCAAAGCAAGTAACGACTCAGCGTCTTAGTGAAGATGTAGCTGTAGATTACGGGCCTGATGGAGAAGTGGTTGGTATTGAAGTTTTAGCGGCCCGTGAACATATTTTTAAGGAAGAAGGTACCCTGAAAGTTATACTTGAAAATTTGCAGGCCGCTTGATTTGATGCATGCCGCTTGATTTGATGCATGCCGCTTGATATAGCTGGAAATTATAGAGAACATCTGGTTATAACAATCAAACATCCCCTTTTAAAAAAAGTAAGTGCAAAAAGGGAAATGGATGAGTTATTATATTAGAAGGAGAAACCTTTAATCATTGGTGATTTCGTGAACCTTAAATTATGCGAAATGGAGATTCCCCGAAAATGGAGAGGAAAATTCGACATTTTTTCTCTACTACAATAGGAAAGACCGCGTCATAGTGATAGTTGTATTTGTTTTGGACGTGATATTTCCTTAATAATATTAGAATAGGAAATTTTTTTGTCAATTTTAGCCAAACTATCATGTGCGCATAAGGTCAAAATTTTTTGTAAATCTTCTGTGCTAGAAATAGTATAAAATTCTTTTTTAGGAGAAAAATAAATTAATAGTTTTTTATTTTGCTTTATTAAATTTAACATGTTATTTAAAGTCCCTGCGCTTTTTCCATCCCAAAGCATAAATCCATAATCGGCATCTATTGCCATTCTATGGTCCTTTACCATATAAAACTTCAGTCCATGTGCACCCATAGGTGTCTCTACTTTGGTAGTTTTCCAACTGCCAAGGTTATTTCTGCATGTTTCTCCTGAACAATAAACCACTAACGAATTATATTTACTTTCTAAAAAATATTTTTGAACCGCTTTATCTGCACCATTGGCATCACCTACCAAGACCTCAAACCCTTGCTTAACTATATTATGTAATCTATTGCGTATTTCGTCATTTAGTCTATTTATATTTCTTGAACCACCAATAAAAACTTTCACTTAGCGTCGGCTCCTGGTTTTAGTTAAGGTTATAACATAAACATTTTTGACCTTTGCTTTGTTGTATAAAATTGATGTTATTGCCTTCAGCGTCGCACCAGACCTATAAAGATCATCTATAACCAATACATTCATTCCAGAAAGATTATAACTTTTATTAATCTCAAATGCATCAGCTAAAATTCGCTCTCTTTCATTTGGATCTTCTATTTCTTTCAACTGAGAAGTCTGTTTAGTTTTTAATATGGCATCTTGAAAGAACGGTACTCCAGTTTTTTGGCTTAATTCACGACCTACCACAAATACAGGCTGGAATTGCCGTTTGATATTTGATGGCGGGGCGGGAATAATGCAACCCAATTTTTGTATTCCTTCAATTGCCAGTATAAAATCAATAATATTCGGAATAACCGTCAAATCAGATCGATACTTCAGTCTATATACAAGCTCGCCGATTTTAGTATGAGTAGTATCGAAACGATCTCTACCTGTTTCATCAACTCCGAGATATTTACTACTTTGAGTGTGTAGATCTAAGGCATACCCTTTTTTCCAGTTACCATGAATTTCAATTGTCAATGTATATTCTTCCCTGTGCGGTAGTCAAAATCTGGGATATATAGTTTAACCTTTTCCAATAGTGGTGAAGGCACAACCTTTTTCCATATAACCTTAATATTAATCCAATCTCAATCAATAGTCAAAATTGTACATTGAAAATTTATCATAAAGTATCAAAGGCAAAGTTTGTATCGTTCTCTACCATCTAAATTTGCACAAATCTTCGTAATACCCTTTTTTCTTGAGGTGCAATTTGACAAAAACGATCGTTTATTTTTTTGTTGAAGTTAGAAGAAAAGGAATTTCTTCTAACTGATATAATCCTTATTGCGGTTGGTGTTACGAATGTTGGGGTTAGGCCAATTGGGGGCACTGGTTCAGCCTAATGAACCTATCCAAAAATAGAGCCAAAGGTTCCTTGGTACAGGCGGAACGCCTATCCTGGCCGTAGCACAAGCGTCTCGCTTGTGCAGGTTAACAAAACAGGATTATTTTGGGATCGGCTCTATTTTTATACTCCAGCCTCTGCAACAAACGCCTCAAGAATTGGCGGATCAATTTCAAGGACATCCTCTCCAAAAGTTTCGATGTGAAAGCGAATCGCTGATTTTACATCCGAAAGAGCTTCTTCATATGTATCGCCTTGGCCCACAACGATACCCTTAAGACCTAATGGATAAGCTACATAACCATCGGGATGTTTTTCTACAATGACTTTGTATTGTCTCATGTCATCAGCCTCCTCTCTTGAATGATAATACATACTATTTAGGCGTTGGATAAAGGCTGACTATATAAGATTGTTGCCATTCATCTTTATCATTAAATTCTAATAAGGGACCAAATGGTTTAGATCCGTATAAAATTCCTAAATATTTCCACCAAGGTACCAAAAAATGCGCTGCTGCTGTTGCCCCTGCTCCCCGCCAGCCCATCCCAGATTGAATGACCAAAGGTGCTTGGGGGGCATAGTGATTAATATTTCGTAACTACTCAGGTAGATAGGTTGTAGGCATTTAGGCTGTAGGAAAAGACAATGCGTCCCGTCTGCAAGAAAGGCTTTTAGCCTAATAGCCTAATAGCCTACAGCCTAAACAACCTGAGTAGTTACGAAGAGACAAGGAAGAGCATGAGAATTTCCCCCTCCTCAATAATAAGGTTATGGTAAAGAATCCAGAACGGGAGTCAGAATCCAGAATAAAAGCTCCTGTGATTCCTCATTCCGGATGCTGACTTCTGGATTCTGAATTCTTAGGTATGCTAGATATGAATCTCAATTCATAGTTACTGCAAAAAAGTTCATAGCATAAATCCTCATTAAATTAAAATGATCAATATTTTCCAAAATAGTTATAATTATATTTCAATATGTTACATTAAAATATAAGTTAATATTTGGTATATTTATTGCATTCTTCTTTAACTTTACAGAGATAGTGCTAAAAGTTTATTACTCCTTAGCTTGTTTCTCATCTTTTTAGCGGATTATCAGAAAGAGTGTGTTGAGAAAATGTAGTTGCACCCTTTAGGGTGCGTAGTGCAGAGCACAGGTGTTTAAGCCTTGCAGTTATCAGGCATGGGGCATGAAACGCAGGTTTGTAAGCCTTGCGGCCAACCCCCTGATGGTTACTTCTTCAGGGGTGTACGGATGTAAAAAACTGGTAATACCCCCCGGAAATATGCACGAATGCTTCAGCATTTTTTTCTAAGAGCTAAGTATTTTCAAAATATAAGGAGGATAAGCATGTCTATGTTCAGAGATGCAGAGGAAGACGCAAACGGTGATTCTCATATTCTTTCCGGTCTGCCTTCGGAAACCGAAATAACGGCGTCAAGCGGTCAAACCAGAAGCCACGATCAGTGCAGCACATGGGGAGATGCTCCTCAAACCGATGGCGGTCCCGGATCATGCGGAGCTGAGGGCACTCGCCATATTGACCATCATGGACATGACAGCAATAGCGGCCAAAAAAGCGAGTATACCGTTCGTATTACTATTAATAATGCTTTTCTGCTTGGCACTATTTTTTTGTGTTGTCGTGACAACAGCAGCAGGCGGCCAGGCAGTGGGGGACATATTGTCAGTCTTTACGATGCCGGAGCCGGTTCCTCACATGTCCTCGTCAACCCGGAAGAAAATCCTACCGATTGTGCTGAGAGTGGTGAGTTCGCAGCAAAGGATATGGAGATACCGGATACGGTGTGGTCAAGGTACTGTGGTCAAAAGGCACGTTGGATTCCGACTGGGTTTAGATGATGGTTTGATGTCCTGCTGCTTGAGCGGTAAAGGAGATGACCTTTTCTATGAATGGACCAGACAGAGCGGCTGCCCCCTCCATCCGTGGACGCTGCCATGACTGATATTATTGGCTGATATCATGAGCTGATATCCATTTAACAGGCACTATTGAAAATGGCAAAGGAATGGGGACAGATTTGAAATGCGAGATCGACGTTCCTTTTTGTATCCCCATTCCTTACTTAAAATGGCACTGTTAAAAATTCGGGGAGCAGATAGTGAGTAACCTTGAGTGATGGATAAGGAAAAATTTGAAGATTTCCTCCGGCGGCGGTTTTGCCTACTGCCCAAAGAGAAGAACGGTTTGGAAAATGTGCTCAATTGCGGAGAGAATAAGCTTTGGAAAAGCTCGCTGTTGAAGGAGGGGCGTCTCCTTCACGATGCTCTGCTCCGTGCTACGTTTGATTCTCCCATAGTTGATGCTCAACGCAGGCGTGCCTCTTTATGTCTTGATGGTACTCCAATTGTATATTCACTTAAATTGAGACTGGAGGCTGATCAATTGGGGCAAAAGGCCGATGAGCTACCCTTTCGTATGCTTGTCGAACCTGGCGGCTTGGGCATTACTGTAGCTGAGCAGATCGACAGCTCGCTAAGCATCGTTGATACCCTGTTGCATGGATTGGGCTGGCAGTCTACAGTGGACGACCTTAATGAAGTCATCCGGTGTGTATTTCCTCGCCGTGCCTCTGAGCTGAGCCATTGGGGGGGTGGTATCTGGCTGGGTATGGATTTTACCCCCGGTTGGGTAGAGCTTCGGCTCTACTGCAATCTGAGATATGGAAGCGAACTGGCCAGATGGCAGAGGTTAGCCGATGTCCTGTCCTGGTTCGGTGACCCATCGCTGGCTGGACCGCTCAAATCGCTGATCGAGCGAGTCTCTCCATACGCCGTTCCTGTAGGATTGGGCCTGGTGGTGTCGCAGCGGATCTGCGGGTTTCGCCTGTATGCAGGTGTGCATGAGCCAAGCTTACCCACTATCATGCAAGCCTGGCCGGACCAGACAGAGGATATGGCCCGCAATTTTGGCCTTTTCTGCAAAGCCTTCACCAGGGTGTGCGGCCCGTTTGCCCGGCAATCCGTGACTTTTGGGTTCGATTTTCTCCTTGGCCAGAACGGCTTTCTGCATCCGCAGATCAGCCGGACTAAGATTGACGTGTCCTGCCAGGTCATCTCAGGCGGGGCTGTACCTCTTCTACTCCCTATGCTGCGTGACCTTTTCGATACCTGGCAACTGGATTCCAGAAAGCTCGACGCTTTTCTCGAAGATCTGTGGATCTGCTTTGGTGGATCATCCTTTGAACACGTGAGTCTGGGATTCGGTGAGAAATTGGACCATGTCACCATCTATGCCAAACCCCACGGGTACGATCAGATATAAGCTGACGGCCTGACTTCATCCTGCCGGTCACCTTCTTTCGCAGTTCCTCCAAGTCGAAGATGATTACTATTTAACCTTGCCAGAGTAATACAAATCCTGAAAACTCCCCGATGTTTTGGTATCAGAGGAGTAATATGAGTATCAGAGGAGTAATAATGGATATACGACTCCATACATAAGTTACGGAATTTTAAGGAGGAGTTGCAAATTGAAAAAGATTGTCAGCCTTTCGGCCTTTATGAATAGGGTCTTTATGAATAGGGTCACGGTTATTTTTATGGTTATTTTTATGGTAATGTTTATGGTTATCTGTATGGTTGCGTTTTCCTGTTTTGCAGAGGAAGGTTGCCCTGATGCAACATTTATATGTCCTTTAGGCGAAGAAATTTCGCTATGCTTATGCTGGAATTGGGATAGCTTAAGTTGCCAGATTTGTCGTTCCATAGTAGACGAGGTTGATTCAAAATGTAACCACCCTAATTGTACTGAAGAGTGGTTAAGCCATTCGGACGGGTGCAGCGCTCCAGGAATTTCTGAAGAAATGACTAAAGTATTTGGAGCCGCCTGTTATATCCATGACCTTTGCTATTCTTCTCCTGGTCGGCCAAAATCTGACTGTGACAGTGAATTTCTTTCCAATATGCTCGAAATATGCAGCTTTCCCGGAGTGCCCGGTACTATAGGAGGAGGTACCTGTGAAGCTGCTGCCAGGATTGCATACCGTGCCGTAGTTGAGTTTGGACAGGATGCTTATGACAAGGATCAGGTATGGGCAGAAAACCATTGTTATGAGAATACCGTACCCGAATGCTTGCGATAGCAGGGATACTGATTGTGGCTGTGAGTAGTGCGTGGATGACAGTGAGTGAGGTGGATAGGCGTTTATCGAGTCAACATAGACAAAATGTTGTCTATTTTTTCGTTTTACATTATTTTGTATTAATTTTTGCCAATTTATTGAATGGAGGATGGTGCCATGGCTAAAAATCGGTCAAACGCAAATTGACCATGGCCGAAAGCTTCAGGGATAAGGAATGTAGCCAGATATTATTTCAGGCTATGGCAAATGCCAGAAACTTTGTTCCATTTTTGCCAGGCGCTAAAAATGCTCATAAGAGCCCATTTATGTTAGCTCAAGGCCAAACACATGATTTGCCCTGGATTCAAACGATGAATTTTCATAACGCATTCTTATTCACTGCTAATGCCGCTTAATTTTTTCTTGAATATATAGGCTAAATCAGAATTTTATTGCTCTATACCTATACTTGTAGACTTATGCGCCGGTGATGAAACATCTAATTCAGGAAATTTCTAAATCAAATAATTAAAATATTAATTAGAAGAAAAGGACTTTCTTCTAACCACAACCAAAAAATAAACGATCATTTATTTTTTCATTAAGATTAGAAGAAAAGGAGTTTCTTCTAATCAGGAGGGTAAAGAAAAAGCCCACCGGTTTTTTACCAGTGGGCTATGGAAGTGGTAAAAGCAAGATGCTTTATTAGCTCAACTTCTTCTTCACTCCTACAATTCCTAATAATCCAAAAAGGAAAAGCAAACAAGTTGATGGTTCGGGGACGGGATTTATGATATTATCGACGAAAGATGCGTAATACGATACCCTGGTGTCTCCAGCGAATTCACCAAAACTGCTGTTGAGACCCGACAAAATATCAGACGTGGCGCCATTATAATAAGCAAGCGTTATTCCGTAAGAAGTAATACCGGCAATCTCGTTGTTAATGAAGGTCGGGCCACCCGAGTCGCCGGGCGCACACATTACCTCATCATAACCGAGCCCAAGGTCCGAGATACCAAAGAAAAAGCCAAATGCGTCGTTTGTTGCAAGACCATTATCGAAGTCGTACTGAAGCACAGATTCTGACACGAAATCTACCCCCGATGAAAGGCCTAAAGCTTCGAGCATAAGATTGGCACTCGAATCATACAGGTTTAATCCTTCTCGCTTATATCCTGCACCCAATATATCTCCGGTATTTCCAGTCCCGGATTTGCCGAAGCCGACCTTTGTGCCGATTTCCCCGACCTCATCCATAGTGCGGTGGATGTCATAGCGATTGATGTCAACTGGCGCTTCACTTTCGAGTTCTATGATAGCGATGTCGTTACCCTGAATGAAATCACCATTCCAATCAGGATGTACATAATAGCTATGAGCACAAATATGAGTTGGGTCCTTTAATATTAATTGGTTACGGGATTTGACATGCCATACTTTCTCAATATTTTCAGGATCGCTTCTCGAAA
>Ga0307378_10001603_pt1 | contig 36431 bp, 28 predicted proteins | sample UN1MG_FD_202238 | JGI IMG/M metagenome (GOLD analysis project Ga0307378, IMG submission 202238) | Soil microbial communities from Risofladan, Vaasa, Finland - UN-1 | ecosystem: Environmental > Terrestrial > Soil > Coastal area > Acid sulfate soil | place: Finland: Risofladan, Vaasa | collected... | reverse complement strand
ATTTCGATGTTCAGACTTATCCTCCTCATGATTATATCGGTAAGGCGATAGAAAAGATTCTACCTCGCGGTAAAGGTGCCGAACTTCTGATCGACTTGATGGCTCGTTCACAGCAGCTTTTCACCAATCACGATATTAACAAAGTTCGAAGGGACCTGGGAGAAAATCAGGTCAGCTCCATCTGGCTTTGGGGACAGGGCAAAAGAGCCCAGATGGAACGGTTCCGGAAGCGCTTTGGAATCAAGGGCGCTGCGATTACCGCCGTGGACCTCGTGAGAGGTTTGGCAAAGCTGATCGGCTTCGACTTGATCGATGTGCCCGGAGCTACCGGTTTTATCGATACGAACTATCAGGGCAAGGCTTCTGCCGCAATCGAAGCGCTCGACGAGTATGACATCGTTTTCATCCATATAGAGGCGCCTGATGAGGCATCTCACAGCGGCAACACCGAGATGAAGAAAAAAGCTATCGAGCAGGTTGATAAACATATTGTCGGGCCTGTACTTGAGGCCCTGCAGAAATATGAAAGTTGGCGGATACTCGTCATGCCGGATCATCCGACTCCGCTGCGAACCTGTGCTCACTCAGCCGAGCCGGTGCCGTTTGCAATGGCGGGCGACAGCATCAGCGGCATCCTGCATACCACGTTCGGCGAGACAAATGCCGCCAAATCGGGATTCAGAATAGACAACGGTTTTGAGCTGATGGAGTATTTCTTAAAGAGCTAAAGTCTATTGACCGTCCAAGCCAAATCCGTTAGACTGATATAAAAGGATACACAGTAACAGGTTAATTATGGAAATTATTGTACAAAAGTTTGGCGGCACATCGGTGGCTGATGCGGAAAAAATTCGCCAGGCTGCTAAGCGAGTCATTAAGGCGATAGAGAAAGGTTTTCATGTTGTTGTAGTCGCTTCGGCCCGCGGCAAACAGACCGACCAGCTCGTAGCGGATGCTTTCGAGCTGAATCCAAATCCGCCGAAACGCGAAATGGACCAACTGCTCAGTACCGGTGAGCAGCAATCGGTTTCGCTCTTCGCGATGGCTCTCGATGCGATGGGCTACGACGCCATTAGCTTTACGGGCAGCCAAATCCGAATGATGACCGATAGTGTCTACACAAAGGCACGGATCATCAGTATCGATGGCGAGCGAATTCACAGGCAGTTGGAGCTGGGTAAGGTTGTAATTGTTGCAGGCTTTCAGGGCATCGATGAGCATGAGAATATTACCACTCTCGGCCGAGGCGGCTCGGATACGACCGGAGTTGCACTGGCTGCAGCCCTGGGAGCCAAACTTTGCGAAATTTATACCGACGTCGATGGCATCTATACCGCGGACCCGAGAATATTCAAAAGTGCCGTCAAGATGAAACAAATCAGCTACGACGAGATGCTCGAGATGGCCAGCCTCGGAGCCGGCGTTATGCATCCTCGGGCTATCGAGTTCGGCAAGAAATATGATGTGACAATTCACGTTAGAAGCAGTAGCGAAGATATAGAGGGGACAATAATTACTCATGAGGTGCCACAGATGGAAGGTGTAGTAGTTTCAGGCGCGACAATACAGAGAGATATGGCCAAGATAGGTCTTGTTGGAGTTGACAACGTCCCGGGCAACGCCGCAAAAGTCTTTGCTCATCTGGCAAAGGCCAAAGTGGTCGTCCATGACATCGTTCAGACGGAACTCAGTCCGGAAAAAGCAAACTTATCTTTTCTGATTGGTATTTCGGATTTGACAGCCGCCAAGGAGGCTGTGGAGCAAATCAAAAGCGAAATCAATTGCCAGAGCGTTTTCGTTCGGGAGGACATTGCCGAGGTTTCAGTAGTCGGTGTCGGGATGCGAAGCCATTACGGCGTTGCTGAGAAGATGTTCGGGGCCCTGGCCGAAGCTAAGGTCAATATCGATTCGATAACGACCAGTGAAATTCGCATCAGTTGCTCTGTGGACGAGGACCAGGCCGAGAAAGCTCTTCAGGCCATTTGTGGAGCCTTTGAGCTGAACAAACCCGCTGAGACGCGTAATGCGTAACTTGTTTCACTCGGCTCGATTCACAATTTAACGACAGCCGAATGCAGTCTGAACAGGACAAACCCGCTTTTGCCATGAGCAGACGCCGGAAGAACGGCATCGTTTTTCTGTGCCTGCTGGCGGTTATGCTCCTTGTCTGGCTCGACCACGCCTTAATCGGCCACGGCCGGCAGCTACTGCCCAAATCCGAAGAACAGGCGACAGCCTCCGACCTCGAAAAGTATCACCGCAAAACCTTCACCGTAGTAAATATTATCGACGGCGACACATTCGATATCGACATTCCGGATGGCCGCTACCAACACACTCGAATCAGGCTTTTAGGGATTGATACGCCGGAAACTAAAAGCGAAGAATCCGGCGTTATGTACTTCGGCCCGGAAGCCGCCGAGTTCACGAAGCAATCAGCCCTCGGGAAATCCGTCACGGTTTACCTCGATTCGCCGAATCCCACCAGAGGCAAGTACGGCAGGCTCTTGGCTTATGTCAAATTGCCGGATGGCAGATTCTTAAATGAAGTCCTGCTAACCGAAGGCTACGCCTACGCCGATACCCGCTTTAGCCATAGTTTCTACAACAAGTACAAGCAATTACAATCCCGCGCCCGAAGCAGCAAAAAAGGCCTGTGGCAAAATGTCACCCCCGACCAACTACCCGATTGGCTAAAGTAGGGTGGGGCTCTCCGTAAGGAGTCCCAAGGACTGCCCCACCATTTCGGATCGGTGGGTCAAGGCCCACCATACGAATCTAATCAAAAAGTCGCCCAAGTCTCGTTCGTACCCATTCGAAAACTTCCTGTGCGGCCAGTCTGGCTTCTTTAGCATCATCGGGTGTGGGCATCCATGCATCGCCGGGATAACGAACCTCGACAGAGTATGGATTCAGCAGCGCAAGCGTCTCGCGCATGGAATCGGCCGTCGCGTCAAATTCCAGAACCTTCTCCAGGACTACTAATAGATTATGTGTTATCGGGTATTCGCAACCATGTGCGACGAGAAAGCCTTTCATAAGCTTTTCTGCGGCCTGCTGGCAATGGAAGCAGACAGTATCATACGGTACCTTCTGTGCAGCAAGATTGTTGTCCGCATTGAGCAGGTCGCTTCTTGCCTTCGCCATCCATTGTCTTGCATGTTCAGACTGCTTGTCCATACAATCTCTTTCCTTCCCGTAACACCCTGGAGATGAATGAAAGCTCGAATTGGCGCTCTTGTTCCACTTCACTGGGAGTATAGACCAGAATATCCATCGCAAAAGGATAAGGCTTGAACATCAGGTGCAGTTGCCGGCTGCGTTTGTGCCTCGGTAGATCGCTTTCGGCAATCACCAGCAGGTCAACATCGCTGTCCTTTCCGGCCTGGCCTCGGGCGTGCGAACCAAAAAGAACAACCGCCTTGGCCTTGGTTTGTTCTGCGATTTTTCTGGCGACAGCTTCAATTTCATTAAAAGCAACCATAGCCGAATGATAATGGTCTGGCAAATCTTTTGCAACAAAAAAGTTATGGCGGTTCGTTGAGCTTGGCCCTTCAATAATTATCTCGTAGAGTGGGTTATCATTCGGCCCGAGCTCATGGTCGAGGGCTTTTCCACCATTTAGGATCGGTGGGACAATGTCGGAGGGCATCCCTCAGGGAGGCCCACCCTGAATTTATACCGACGCGGATTCCCGTTTTAGCCATAGTTTTTATAACAAGTATAAGCAATTACAATCCCGCGCCCGAAGCGGCAAAAAAGGCCTGTGGCAAAATGTCACCCCCGATCAATTGCCCCAATGGTTACAATAAAATTGGTTGCCGAATTGCCCCTACTTGCTCATATACCGCACGTAGCACTTGATCTGCAGCGTTTCTCCCCCTTTCAGATTTACATTTAAAACATCCTCAAACGAGCGTGTTTCGCTGGGCGGAGGCGGTGTTATTTCTACTTCCAACCTATAGCCGCTTTTAATCGCTTGCTGGTTTATAACCTTTGCTATACCATTTTCAGACGATGTGGATTCAATCTCGAATTCCTCATCGTAGTTGCTCACGATAGAAACTTTGTTAATGTTTGGTTTCTGTGGCCGGGGATTTAAGAGAAAAACACCTGAAGGAATTAATTGAAACCGCTGCTTCGTGCGGAAACGAATGTTCACTGTATCAAGTTCCGGATGTGTCAGACTGATTGCGACCAATCCGCCCTGTTGCTTGAGGTGTTTTTCCGGATGAACCTTCGGTTCGAGCACAAACTTAGTTGCTTCCACCGAGGGATCAAAGTCAGCAGTAATGGTATCACCGGTCGATTGAAATGACTTTATGGAAAATGGCTGTTTATCCAGACTTCTTATCGTAATTTTCGGACAGCCAGCATTATCCTTATTTAGCAAAAGGTCGATTCTTTGTGGTTGATAATCAATCTTTATTACTACTTTAGCTTTGATAGTCAGCGCCACCTTAGGATTTTTTTTGTCATTGCTAAATACGAAGAGTTGACGGTTCATATGGCCCGAACTCCGGCCTGTATTATACGTGACCTTAAGTGTACCTCTCTCGCCCGGTTCCAGTTCCTTCTTATCGAGTTTTACTATTGTTCCACAACATTTCTTGACTTCAATGATTTTCAAAACACCGTCTCCGGTGTTTGTGAACTTGAATTCAACCGTGTACATTCTGCTTGATGAGACTTCGCCGAAGTCGTGAATCATTTTTTCAAAGGTGATTTCTGGTTTTGATTCAGTTGTCTGAATTTCAGACTTCACAGCAAGGGGTGCCTTCGTTTGATCCTGACAACCGCTTTGGACAAACAAAAACAATGCAAAGGTTATAACAAGCGAAATCTTGCGATCATACTTCATGAGTTATATCTTAATAACACTATATGAACAAAATGATACTCTCACTGACAATTTTTTAAAGTACAAAGATGAGAAAAAGTTTTTCTGCTCTGAAAACCAAAAAAGGGCTGGTGCTTAGCACCAGCCCTCAAAATGTTCTGTCTTAAGTTCCTCACTCTCGATTGGAACGCAAAACGAACCGCTTGCTAGGCAGGCGGAGTATAAGGACCGTCGCCAGCCGACACGTCAGTTGTGCAATCGTAGAAACGAATCTCCAAATTCTTCAAGCCTTCATTATCATACTGCCAGTATACATTCTCGAGCATGGAATCGAAGATAGGAATACGAACATAAAAGGTCACTATGTTTACAACTTCAGTCGGATCCGTATCAACTGTGACCTCAAAAACGATGGTCAAAAGCTCTGCTGTTACATTGATAAACTTTGGCTTGCTGGAATTACGCACCAGGATATCCGAGGTAACTTGTTCCAGGGAGCAGACAGTATCTTCCGGTAAGGGTTCTATTAGTCTTAGTGTCTTATTATCTATCCATGTGCCAAAGGCATCTGTCAAATCACCGCAGGTGGTGATTGCCGCCTTACCGCCCGGTGTACCCAGAGCACGTATGAATACCGAATACTCTGACATAGTGTTAGCAGTACCCTTTTCACCGATAATGTAAGGATCGAGACCAGTTGGCATAAGCATTAACGAGGCTTCACCATCGGTCCCATTCTTGTCCAGGACGGCGAAGTCGTCTCCCTGAATCAGGTAAATCTCGGTAGTAGCGGGTTCATCCTCTGCTCCAAGGTCGACGAAGATGACACCACCACCCTTGTTCTCCATGTTGATGGTCTTATCATTCTTTACACCGATGATGTTCACTTTGCCGAGTAACTTACCATCGGGGCAGACACCTTCTGGATTTGCAAAGGTTGTCCCGGCGACCATCATTACTATAAGACTTGTTAGTATTACTTTTTTCATCTTTAAATCTCCTTTTGAATTTCGTTTGAATTTAACTTCATTTTCAGGTCATTTTGTTGCCGTGCGTCCACGGGTGAGACCTTTTTCCATTCGTTTACATCAAATACTTACGTCAATTTCCTCCGAGCTTTAACCTCCTTTCTTCCCCCACTGTCTCATACCCTTTTTAAAGAACATTATTTTCAGACAGTATCGCTATATTTTGAGCATAAAAATACACCCATCGTTCGGCAACGCCCGAACCAGCGATTGCATTACAAACAACTGCCCATTTTATGGAAAGCTCGCAGAAAAAAAGACAAAGCAGGGCTTTCCACCACCCTGATATTAAAAGTAAAATATATAAAATTGAGCTGGCTCAGTCAAGAAAAATCACCGATAAAAACAAATATTTTTACAAAAAACCGCACAACACCCTGAAAATCGGCTTTGTTTTTTCGCTGACTCCGACTGTTATAATCTCCATAAGCCATTGTTATTACTTGTTTAGCATCAATTTGTCGCTTCGGTAAATTGGCTTTGTTTTTTAAAATTGGCCACGAATTAACACGAATAAATTCCAATGACCTACAGCAAACCTGTCCGGCAATTCGTTCCTGACGGATTGGCTTTGATCAGTCCGGCAATTCCACACCGACATCGAGTGGCCTGACGGATTGGCTTTGTTTTTTCGCGGCATCCATACGATAAAATCTCCATAAACCATTGTCACTAATGGTATAGCGTCAATTTGGCGCTCCGGCAAATTGGCTTTGTTTTTTCAAATCGCCTATCCGGAGAAACTTCGGATTTACTATTTATTATTTAACCATCCGATCCTTCGGATTTCCGGCCAATGGCCGACGATTGGCTTTGTTTTGGCTTTGATTAGCTTTGATTGGCTTTGTTTTTTTGCTGCCTTCATCCATCTAAATTCTCATAAATCATTATCATTACAGGCATAACATACATTTACACTTCCGGCAAATTGGCTTTGTTTTTTCAAATTGGCTATTTACCACGAAGTTCACGAAGATCACGAAGAAATAATCAATAATAATTAATAAATCATAAATAACAAAGTCTCCTGTATTCTGTATTCAATTAGTTATATATTATACGTAAGGCAAAGTTGCTTGTAAAATGAAAATTTGAAATAATTTAAGAAATGTCCAACAGACCAGCTTCCTTATTCCCGCGCAGGAGTAGTAAATCAGGATATTGTGGTTATTAGGAGAAAAATCGTTTTTATAGAGGCTCGAATTCGGATTCCTGTTCGTCGGCAAGAGCAAATTTGCGGCTTCAAGGCCCCGAACGATTACTCTGTTTTCGTTACAACAGGAGTGGTTCCCGAACCGCATTTACGTTTATGCAATTTGTTCAGGAAAAACAAAAGGGAGGCCTCGAAAGACCTCCCTTAATTCCTTCTTCGCCTTTTCCGGCTCAGATTGTTAGTTCCGTAGAGGATAAAATAGGGTCCGTCCTATTTAATCCACCATTTTCTCTGTGGCTAATAACGCCTAATCTTGTCGTTGGCTCGACATCGTTAGTCTATGTTAGTCCTCAACAGCGTCTAAAGGGATTAAAATGGGTGCATCGCTGACTTCCGATTCACCCAGCATTTCGGCAGAGAATGGTTCGGGAACATAGAAAAGAACTCCGCTATGGAAATAGATAGCCCAGTTCTTGCCGGGGAACTTTATACTCAAATCATAATCCGGTTCCGGCCCTTTTGTACCGCCCCAGGCCGTCTCCTCTCGCAGGTAGTCAATGAGAGCCTCATATATCAGCCCGCCGGGGTTACTGTCTACAGTACCAACAGGATTGCCAGGATCGTCTGGATTCATGTATTCGTTTGCAGTAGCAAAGTCGAGTGCATTGTCACCCTCTTGTAGCGAACCGGTAAGGTCGAGACTCTCCACGGAGCTCCATGCGCTCATAGCTGTTGTCACGTAGGACTCTGTAAGATCGCTGGTTCTCCACGCACCACTTAGGCCATCGTCGCCGAGAGGGTCGCCATTAAGGTATGCCTCGTAGCCGTTGTCAGTTGTAACCTTAAGTGTCCCACCAACAGGCGGACCAGGGATATTAAAGGTCTCAGAGAAGTCAACGACGGTTCCAAAAATCGGATCCACCACCCGGTTGCTCTCCCAAATCCAGGTTCCACAACTAAACAAAGGATTAACGTTAGTAATCCATGTGGAATGTTGCCACGCCGCCACAGCAGTTCCGGAGCGGGGAGGAACGGGAGTTATGTTAGGATTTCCGACTGTACCGGGACCACTAACTGCCTCGAATGTCTCGTCACCATCACTGCAGACCTCCATGCTAAGCTGTTTCTGCACTTCAGCGTGAGCTGCAACGAAGATATCATACAAGCCGGGGTCAACAAGTATATCACCCAAATCAAGGACATTAATTTCGTCGTCGTACATGTCAGAAGTGACCCCGCCAAGGTCCTCATGCTTGAAGTCAAATTTACCTGGTGCCGGGTTGCCGTTTTTAAGGCGGATACCTATTAAATCGCCTCCCAAAAGGTAATCCTGGAAGAAGACGTGCACGTGCGTTTCGTTCATCAACCAGCCGTCAACAGTCGTAAACGTCACATCGAAATAGGGATAATCTAAGACAACAGTCACGTCGCCGACATCGATCTTTTCATCGCCGCCGTCGGCAATCATATCGACGGTCACGGCAAAAGCCGTCCCGCCCAGTGTGAAAAAGGCTAAAGCAAAAGCCATTAAAAGTAAATTTTTCATTTCATTTCTCCTTAAAGAACTATATTTTTATTTGCTGCGGACCTTCAGTAATAAATAACCTGAGTTATCCCTGGTCCTTTAATACAGATCAAATCCATTTGATTACATTGAATTCCGTGTTTGTTCGCTTACCTCCTTTCTCCGCCCCTGCCGCATTGTTTTTTGAATATTGTTATTTGGCCAAATTATTCTCGCAAGTCCGCACAGGCAAATTATCATTCCGGCATTGCCCATGCGGGCTAATACTTGGAAATATAAAAGCATTATTTGCGGTGGAGAGCTTTGCAGGAATGAAGGCAGACTTCTCACCGCTCATTACTCCAGATTAAAATTTTAGAGCTTAAACGAAAAGATGTCAATAAAAAAGTCCTTAAAAAACAAATTTTTTTAAGAATATCGGGATTATGCATGAAAAATTAGCCTTCCGGCCATCTAAATTTATATGCAATTGATTTGAATTGAAGCTGTAAACGCAATACGCGCTATGCGTTATGTAGTACTAAAGATTATATTCCTTGATTTTTCGGTATAGGGTTCTTTCGCCGATGCCGAGGATTTTAGCGGCTTTTTCGCGGTTTCCTTTTGTTTTGGAAAGAGTCTCTTCGATGGCCTGCTTTTCAAGCTCATTGAGCGAGACATCTCCGAGGGCCGGCTGCTGGCTGCCGGCTATCAATTGGCGTCTTTGTGCTATATCGGGCGGGATGTCGCGGGCATCCAGCCGGTCGCGGTCGCACATAACGACCATCGTCCTGATAGTGTTTCGAAGCTGTCGAACGTTGCCGGGCCAGTCGTAGTGTGAAAGGACCGTCAGTGCGGCGTCGGTTATCCCCGTGATTTTCGAGCCGACCTCCGTGGCGGCCTCTTTGAGAAAATAGTCAATCAACGCCGGGATGTCTTCCGTCCTTTCGCGCAGGGCCGGCAGAGAAATGTTTACACCCTTGATTCTAAAGTATAAATCCTGCCTGAATTTTTTCTCTTCTATCATCTCGGGCAGGTTCTGATTTGTCGCGCTGATGATGCGGACATCGACTACGGTCGGTTTATTCGAGCCGACCGGTATGATGATTCCATCTTCGATGACGCGCAGAAGCTTGGCTTGGGAAGTGGGCGACATATCGCCGATCTCGTCCAGAAACAGCGTCCCTTTATCTGCTATCTCGAACAGGCCTTTCCTGTCGCCGGCCGCTCCGGTAAAGGCGCCTTTGATGTGGCCGAACAATTCGCTTTCCAGGAGCGTTTCTGTCAGGCCGGCACAGTTTACCGGCCGGAATGATTTGTCCCAGCGAAGCGAATTGATGTGAATCGCCCTTGCCAGCAGCTCCTTTCCCGTCCCTGACTCACCTTCGATCAGGACGGATATATTGGTCGGTGCGACTCGCCGAAGGACCTCGAATATACCCTTTATGACCGGGCTGTTGCCCCGCACGCCTTCAAAGGCGAAATCCTCTTTGCCTGCTTTGGGTTTTTGTGCCCGGCGTCCATGAGCGGTCGAGGCCTTTTGGCAGGCCTGGGTCACAAGCGTGCGAAGCTGGCCGATGTCGATAGGCTTGACAAGGTAATCGTAAGCGCCCCGCTTTATGGCTTCCTTGCAGGTGTCGATAGTGCCATAGGCGGTTATCAGGATGACTTCCGTGCTGTCATTGTACTTTTTGGCTTCTTCGAGGATGTCCAGCCCGTCAATGTCGCCGCCGAGTTTCAGGTCCGTAACAATGACATCTATCTGCCGGCTGCGCAGAATCTCCAGCGCATCGGTGCCGTCGTAAACAGCGATCGCCTGCGCGCACAGTTTTTCGAGCGATTCGGCAAGTCCGTCGGCGTGGTCACGCTCATCGTCGACAATCAGGATTACGCCTTCTTTTTGTCCCAAACTGACACCTCACTGTGGTTGGATGGGCAATCTTATATCAAAAGATGTCCCTTTTCCGGGCTCGCTATTGACGGATATTGAGCCTTTATGCGCCTCGATAATTTTCTTTGCCGTCGGCAGGCCCAGGCCCCTTCCCTGCGGACGAGACGTATAATAAGCATCGAAGATGTGCGGCAGTTTGTCCGGCGTAATACCGGTGCCGGTATCGCTGATCTGTATTAAAGCGTCTTTTTCCTGCCGGTCTGTTCTTATCATTAAGTCTCCGCCGCTGCTCATGGCCTGCTGGGCGTTAATAAAGAGATTCAATATCACCTGTTTTAACATATCCGCATCGATTTTGCAAACAAGCGGCTCATTATGCAGGCCCTGATGGATGGTGACCGAACGGCTGTGGGCCTGCGGCGAATAAAAATCGATCATGTCGCTGACAAGCTCGTTGATGTCGATACTTGCCAACTGTAATTCGGTTCTGTCGACGTAGCGTAGAAAGCTGTCGAGTATCTGCTCGACCCTGTCCGTTTCTTTTTGGACGACGGCTAATTTCCTGATCGCCCTTTTGAGCCTCGTGCCGTTTTTATCTGCGGCGATTTTGCCGGACTCGGCACGAACCGAATCCTCCAGCTCTTCTCTGACAAGATTCAAATTAATTTTAACGGTGGAGAGGGGATTCTTGATCTCGTGGGCAAGTCCGCCGGTCAGCTTGCTTAATTCTTCAAGCTGTGCAAGGTGATTATTTCCATCCCCTTTAGTCCCGGCAATTCTTTTACGAAGCAATAGCACAGCGACCGCCAGTAAGCCAACAACAAAACCGCCAACAAACTGCAGCACTTATTTTTCCTTTGGCTTTTCTTTTTTCTTCGCTTCGGCAAGAGCGGCTTTGCGGGAAAGTTTCAATCTGCCCTGGTCGTCGATCAATATGAGTTTTACCGATATCAGGTCACCCATTTTGCAGACGTCTTCGACGTTCTTGACGTAACCATCGCTAAGCTCGCTGATGTGGCACAAGCCTTCGACGCCCGGCACGATTTCCACGAATACTCCGAAATCCTTCACAGAGACCACTTTTGCCTGTTCATATATCCGCCCTACTTCAGGCGGCTGTGTGATCGACTCGATAATTTCCCTGGCCCTGAGGTGACCGTCGCCGCCGAGACAACTTATATAAATGGTTCCATCCTCTTCGACCTCAATAGTTGTGCCGGTCTGTTCCTGAATACCCTTGATCATTTTACCACCCGGGCCGATGACCTTGCCGATAAGTTCAGGATCGATTTCGATGCTCACCAGTTTCGGTGCATATACGCTCAACTCCGCTCTTGGCTTATCGATGGCCTGGGCCATTGTTTCCAGAATCTTCATCCGTGCGGTCTTTGCCTTCTGCAGAGCCTCGATCATAATATTATGTGCCAGGCCCTCGGCTTTTATGTCGAGCTGTATTGCGGTAATGCCATCAACGGTCCCTGCAACTTTGAAATCCATCTCGCCGAAATGGTCTTCCTCTCCGGCGATATCGGTCAGCAGCTCGTGCCGGCCGTTTTCGTCGCTGATTAAACCTATTGATATGCCGGCAACGGCTTTGGTAATTGGAACACCCGCATCCATCAGTGCCAGTGTGCCGCCGCAAACCGAAGCCATGGAGCTCGAACCGTTCGATTCGGTAATATCCGAGACGATCCTGACGGTATAAGCGAATTCATCGTCCGGCGGCCTTACCGCTTCCAGCGCTTTTTCCGCCAGTGCCCCGTGACCTATTTCTCTTCGGCCGACTCCGCGAACAGGTCTGACTTCGCCAACGGAGAACGGCGGGAAATTGTAATGCAGCGTGAAGTTCTGAGCGTACTCCTCTAACAAACCGTCAATGATCTGCGCGTCCCTGATGGTGCCCAGGGTCACACTTACGAGCGATTGTGTTTCGCCACGCGTAAATAGCGCCGAGCCGTGATTTCTGGGCAGAATACCAATTTCACATGAGATGGGACGAATATCGTCGTAGCCTCTGCCATCAGATCTTTTGCCGCTCAGCAGCAATTTCTTTATGACCTGTCCCTCGATTTTTCCGAGGATTCGCTTGACCATCCCCTTGTCATATACGGCATCGGCATTCTTTTGCACTTCCGGACTATCCTTATCGGGACAGTATTCCGCCTTAACCTGCTCGAATAATTCTTTCACGGCGTTATTCCGCTGCTGCTTGTCCGGTACTTGTTTAAGCTCGTAAAGTTTATCCGATATTTGAGAAGTAATTTTCGCTTCGAGCTGCTCGTTGTTTTCCACGAGCGGGATTTCCTTCTCGACTCCAACCTTCTCGCGGAGCTCTTCAATCATTTCGCAGACCTCGCGGACGGTTTTCTGGGCGGTTGCGATCGCTTCGGCTATCACGTCTTCCGGCAATTCTTTTGCCCCGACCTCAATCATGTTAATGGCATCTTTACGGCCGCCAAGAATCAGGCTCAGGTCGCCCTCTGCAATCTGCTTATGAGTGGGATTGACTACAAATTCCCCGTTTACTCTGCCTAATCTGCAGGCGCCGGTGGGCCCCATAAACGGTATCTTGCTTATTGTAAGCGCGGCACTGGCCCCTATCATGGCCAGAATATCGGGGTCGTTTTCAAGGTCGGCACTTAACACGTTCGCTATAATCTGCACTTCCTGAAAGTAACCCTCGGGAAACAACGGCCGAATGGGCCTGTCGATCTGCCTGGCCGTCAGTGTTTCCTTTGTGCTCGGCCTTCCCTCTCGCTTAATAAAACCGCCCGGAAACTTGCCGGCTGCACTTTGTTTCTCGCGATATTCGACACTGAGCGGGAAAAAATCGATGTCATCAAATCTCGGCGGGGCCGTGACCGCGGCAACAAGAACAATGGTGTCTCCATACTGGACGACTACTGCTCCATCCGCCTGTCTCGCGATTTTGCCGGTTTCGATGGATAAGGTTCTGCCCCCAACTTCTCTTTCAACTCTACAAAAATCAATCATATATTACCTCTTTGGTAGGTTATGCAATAAAAATAATCTCAGCTTACACTGCTTTGTGCGGGGCAAGTGATTCGTACTCTTATGCTCTTCTATTTACGCAAGCCAAGACGGGAAATAATTCCCTGGTAGCGTTTGACGTCTTTTTTGCTCACATACTTGAGCAGTGCTGATCTGGTACCGACCATTTTCAGCAAGCCACGCCTGGATGCATGGTCTTTACGGTGGGTTTTGAAATGCTCGGTAAGGTCATTAATCCTTTTGGTCAATATCGCAATCTGCACTTCGGGTGAGCCGGTATCGCTCTCGTGAGTCTCAAAATCATCAATAATCTTCTCTTTTTCCTGCTTCGTCAGCATCTTTTAGATAAATCCTTTCTTACATACTTTTTCAAACATCATATAATCCAGAGGAAAGATTCTAATCAAATATTACAGTATTTGCAAGTCTTTTTTCCAACGTATTTTAAAAAAGATTTTCCATAGCCCCCGTAGTACCGGCTTCTCAGATGCCATCCTGTTGCTTAAGAAAAAAGTCTTGGCTGTACTGGGCGGTAATCGCCTGCGTTTTTATGGGGATTTGCTGCCCGGCATGTTTAATTGTTGTTTTCGGCCGTCTTCTGTTCGAGGAAGGCTTCCAGGATTTCCGCAGCGGCGACGGCGTCAATTCGTTTTTTTCTTTTACCTCTCGTAAAGTCCGCCGGAGCAAGTTTCTCCTCAGCGCCGAAACTGCTCAGGCGTTCATCCTGGAGGTGAACTGGAACGGAGAGGTGGTCTTTCAACTGTTTGGCAAATTTCCGGACGAGTTTTGTTTGGGAGCTTTCCGAGCCGGTCATGTTCAAAGGCAGCCCCAGGACAACAGCTTCGACATTTTCGGCCTCCACAATATCTGCAATCTTTTTTAGCAGTCCTTTCTGGCCATGGAGTACGGTTAGGGGTGAGGAAATGGTCTCAGCAGCATCACAAATCGCCAATCCCGTGCGTTTTGTTCCGTGGTCTATTGCCAGGTATCTCATTTTTGTTGCGCGTGTCGGTACAATTACATCCTGCTCTGTCATAGAAACTTTTCGCCGCCGTACTGTTTTATCAGTTCAAGCAGCTCCTTCAGTCTGTGGGTCTGATCGATATGGCAAATAAGTGTGGCATCCGGGCTGTGGGCCACGACCATATTTTCCAGGCCAATCGCTGCGATCAGATGGCCTTTGTCTTCGGTTACTACGATGCTGTTTTTACAGTCAAGCAGCTCGCTCTGGCCTGCGACGACGATATTGTTGTCCTTGTCGGAACTGATAATGTCAGCCAGAGCGGCGAAGGAGCCCATATCGAGCCAGCGACAATCCAGCTTTATGGCATTCACTTTGTCAGCTTTTTCCATGACTGCGTAGTCGATGCTGATTTTGGGCAGCTTGATAAAGCATTCCTGGAGTGTCTGCTGTTGATTTGGGCTGTCCCAATTAGCTTGAATTTCGGCTAAAGGCTCGCTGGCTTCGGGCAGAAACTTCGCCAAATTGGCTAAAATTGTCCTGGCCTTCCAGACGAACATGCCGGAATTCCAGAAATATTGACCGGTATCGAGATACCGTTTTGCAGTTTTTTCGTCAGGCTTTTCCCTGAATGCGTCTACGGAGTAAATATTATTTTTGCATCCAGGACATTCCCGGCTATTACCGCATTTTATATAACCAAGCGAGGTACTGGCAAAAGTTGGCTGAATACCGAAAGTAATCATATCGTCCGGATTGTTGTTAATAAAGGTCAGGGCATCCTTGATGGCATCTTGCAGCACCTCTGGCGGTTTTATTATCTGGTCGGCGGTAAGAACGGCGATTGTAGCTTCGGAGTCATATTTGCTCAGGACTGTTGAGACCAGCCCGATAGCCCCGGCGGTATCGCGTACGGCCGGTTCGGCTATTACATTGTTAAAGGGCAGCTCGGACAGGTCTTCACGGACCACATCCGCATAGCCGGCATTCGTAAGGACAATAATGTTTCTTATGTCGAATATGGGCCTCAGACGCTCGAAACAACAACGAAGAAGCGTTTGGCCGTCGAGGAGCTTTAAGACCTGTTTGGGTCGTTTCTGCCGGCTGAGAGGCCACAATCTCTTACCGGTCCCCCCCGCCATTATCACTGCGTAATCCATTTTAGCCTCTTATATTCTTCAATCTACGATTCAATGTCATCAAACAAGATAACTTTCGTCAACATTAGTTTTAGCTCGAATGTCCTTGGCGAATTGTTCGTATGTATAGTCCTTCTTGTAATTGCCGCTTTTACCCATAAGTGCGAAAGTGGCGTCCTTACCTAACTCGACGGCTGGTTGGTTATAAGTATCAATGTTGAACAAAGCACCGGCAAAAGAAGTTGTCACCTCGAAAAAGTAGATGAACTGCCCCACCGTGCGAGCATCAACTTCGTCGAAAAGAACTGTAAGGCAGGGGCGTTTGTCCTGCAATAACGCAAATTCGGTAGCCTGTTTTTCATTGTTGAGTAATACGCTCAAGTTTTTGCCGGCAAGGAATTCAAGCTCGGGCGCGCAATCAGGCGCCGGGCCTATGGTAAGGTCGCTCTCGAAATATTTGGCCTGTAAAAATGTGAATAACTTGTCGTTGGGGCCTTCGCGATATAACTGCACCTGGCTGTGCTGGTCGGTGGTGCCGAGCGCTTTTATGGGTGTCGGGCCTATCCAGACATCGCGCTTATTCAAATCCAGTCTTTTACCGAGGCTTTCGGCCCAAAGCTGACGATACCAGTCGGCCATATCCTTCAAAGCGTAGCTATAAGGCATAATGACCGAGTTTCTTTTGCCGTGATTATAGAAATGGTAGTTGATAGCGGCATTGATCGCAGCAGGATTTTTCCGGAAATCTTCAAAACTCACTCTTTCGTCCATATCACGGGCACCGGCCAGCAGTGAATCTATATCGATTCCGCACATAGCGGCGCTAAACAAGCCGACCGCACTTAGAACGCTGAACCTGCCGCCGACGCCATCCGGAACTTCAAGAGTTCGGAGATTAGCGTCCGAGGCGATAGAGCGAAGCGTGCCCCCTTTAGCGTCCGTTGTTGCGATAACCTGATTGCAAAAGCCGTCGGGCCCGAGTTTCTCAAGGAGCATTTGGCGAACTATCATGAATTGACTTGCTGTTTCTGCGGTTCGTCCTGATTTGCTGATAACGTTGAATATAGTCTTGTCGAGCTTGTCGCCTACCAGATGTAGAAACGAAGCGAACTGCGATGGATCGACATTATCGAAGATAAACAACTGAGGCCCTTTCCTTTGGGTCTCATCGAGATTGTACATATAAGGATTTAAGGCAGTTTGCAGGGCAATATTGCCGAGAGCTGAGCCGCCAATGCCGAGTACGACAAGGATTTCGCAGCCATTTTTCACTTCTGCAACGAGTTTCCGGACATGCTCTGCTATTTCATTTTTGTAAGGAAGATCTCTGTAGGGCGTCTTGCCCGCCTTGCGTTCAGTGTTAAGCTGCGATATGAGCGGAGAGGTTCTGTCGGCGAGGTCTTCGAACTGCGAAGCGGAGATTCCGTGTTCATCGCCGATCACATCTTCCATAACATTTTTATAATAAAGTTTGATTTCTGTTTTTGACACTCGTTATTTCCTTTCGTATTTTGTGTCGTAATTTTTTCTAATCTTTGCTCTTTTCTATTGCCGCAGGGGCTCCGAAGAATTTTTTCAGGCGTTCGGCGTTGAATTTGAGCTTGCGGTCGTAGGTATAGACGCCGTTGACTTCCTGCTCGACGTCGGTAAGCTGCGTGTAGCAATATCCGGCGATGTTGGGATGATTGGTCAGTATCAGAGTTAATTTCCCTATCAGCTCCTCGACCTGCTCGGCGGTCTTTCCGTATCCCCATTGATTCCTGCCGGTGCCGGCCGGTTCCTTGCTCGTGTATTCCGTGGTCCAGAAAGTCCCGCCGTATTCGTCCACCGAGTAAGGCTGGCCCTCGTAAGCAGCGGAAATATCCGGGAAGCGCACGAATACGTCTTTGCCGCCGAGCGCGACCGAAGCGTAACGGGCGCTGAATGTCTCGGGATTCTGGTCGTAGTCATGCACGGTGAAGATGTCCGTCTCGACGTGGACATATCCGCTGCAATCATTGATCGGACGCGTCGGATCCAGCGCACGAGTAAGATCGACGGTTTCTTTCACCGCCCTGCGGTGAGTCTCGAAGCGGGCGCTCGCCGCTCCGCGTGTTTCATTGAAGGGTGTCCATGCGACGATTGAAGGATGGTTCAGATCACGCATGACCACTTCTCGCCATTCACGCTGATTGTTGTGCACGCCCTGCGGATCGGCGAACGAGTGCGACCCGCCCCAGTCGCAGAACTCACCCCAGGTTATATATCCAAGCTGGTCCGCCCAGTAATGGAATCGCTCCTCGAAGACCTTCTGATGAAGGCGCGCGCCATTGAAACCCACGGCCATCGACCGTTCGATATCGGCCTTGAGTTCCGCATCGCTCGGCGCGGTCCAGATGCCGTCGGGATAAAATCCCTGGTCAAGGACGTGCCGCAGAAAAATCGGCTTGTTATTCAGATAGAATTTGTTCCCTTCGATATGGAATTTGCGAAGCCCGGCGTAGCTGTTGACCGAATCCATTACGCGACCGCCCTGGATAAGCTCAAAGCTAAGCTTATAAAGATACGGATCGTCCGGACTCCAGGGCCGGGGCTTTTTTATATCGAGCATCCGGGCGACGCCGTTAGCTGACGAACAGCGAACCGAAGTTAGCTTCTTATCCTCGGCGGAAAAAAGCGTTGCTTGAAACTCCATGCCGCGACTGTCATTTTGAATCACAGGCGTTAAAACAAACCGTCGATTGTCGAGATCGGGCACGATCCGTACAAATTCGATAAAACTTTCAGGCCTGGCCTCCAGCCAGACGGTCTGCCAGATACCGGTCGTGCGCGTGTACATCACGCCGCGTGATTCGAGTCTCCTGCTTTGTTTGCCGGAAGGCTGGACGTCGCTGCGCACGTCATCAAGCGCGCAGACTACAAGGTCATTTCCACCGTCCCGCAGTGCGGCGGTAATTTCGAAGCTGAACGAGGAAGAGCCCCCGTAATGCCGGCCGACGGCGGTTCCGTTGACCCAGGCGCGGCAGTCATAATCGACGGCACCAAAATTCAGGAACACCCTCATGCCGTCCCAGTTCTCAGGAACGGTAAACGTGCGGTGATACCAAACCGCCGGGATGAAAGCCGTGTATTTAATACCCGACAGTTCGCTCTCCGGGCAGAAAGGAACGATGATTTTTTTGTCCAGTCCTGATGGGTCCTTGTGCCAGCCTTCGTCAAAACCTTTGACGTCGAAGTCAAAAGCAAAGTTCCATTCGCCGTTCAGGTTCTGCCATGTTTCACGCTGAAATTGTGGCCTGGGATGTTCCGGGCGCGGAATCGAGCCCTTTGCGGCCGTAACTGTAAGAAACAGTACGAAAAACAAAACGAAGCGGCAATAACCGGGCATATTTCTCAATGTACCAAAGCCTTTCATAAGTTCTCCCATGATCGAATATTAAAGACTACTGCAAGATATTATCACTTCGAGTCGAAATAATCAATAAGGGCATACACTTCGTTATTGAGTTTCTTCATATCTTCGAGCAGCTTGACGTAAGGTTTGTACTTGTAGTCGATGATTCCCTTGTTCGAATCGCGGTTGGATGGGTCCGTGCTCAGATCTTCCGGATTATTGTCTCTGTACTTGAACCAGTGCCAGCCTACGCAGGATTTGGATTCCAGCAGGCCCAGCGTAAAGTGCTGATAGAAGCGGGCGCGGTCCTTTTGTGTCTGAACCAGCCAGCCGGCGCCGGAATTGTTCGGCAGGCCCGAATCGTGCCCTTTAGCGTAAAATTCCGTAATCATAAAAGGCCTGCCGGATTCCTTGCTCCACATCGACATTCTTTCGGCATCCGGCCCCCACGCGCCGTAATAGTTCACCGCTATCACATCCAGATACTTGCCGGCGGCTCTGAACATCTCCGGCATTCTAAGTGCCCTGCCGTGCAGTCTCGGGCCAAGGCATAAATGGTGCGGATCATACCGGCGGATGGCATTCGTGGTTATCTCGAAATACCTTTCAATCGCGTAAGCAAGAAAGGCATTCCTGTCCGCATCGGTAATATCCTTCGGCCCGGCATCTTTTGCTTTTCTCTGGTCGAGCCATTTTTTTGCTGCTTCGTAGCCGTATCTAAGGTCCGGATTGTTCGCATCAAGCTGCAGCGACTTATCCAGCATGTCCGAGACAATCGGTAACTCGTTGTCGGAAAAATGCCCGAGCAGCCACGAATCGCTTTTGGTTGCCGAGAGCTGTCTGGCATATTCATCGCAGAACTTCTCGAAATCCGGATGAAATACCGGGATGCACCGGTTCGGGTATCCCAGGTGTCCCGGCTCCTGCCGGACAAGCTTTCTGGACCTGCCGAACGAGCCCATGAAATTCCATGAAAGTGTATATGCCAGCCGATGCGGTGCCGTTCGCAGAAGCTCCGTATCCGACCAGCCCCCTGTTCCGTTAAAGCCGTGCCCGGCAAGAAGCTCGGTGGAAAACTGTGCCCACTTCTCAGGTGTGCCGAACATCATCATGGCGGGCTCCTTACTGATCTTTGACCTGCCAATGTTAACCGAGCATAAACCGACGTTTATGAACAAGTTGCCATCGGGGTCAATTAGCCACCACCTGCCGGCCATTTTCTTCGGATGGAAAAAGCCCGTCGCTTCAGCTTTCTTGTCCGCCCTGCCGCCATATCTGCCGGTTGAAATTTTCCTTGAGCCCGGCAGGAAATCATCCAGCAGCTCTATTGTCCGCGTATTGCGAAGCGTCCAGTCTTTATCGGCGGGTTTCCTCTTGACGGGTACCTTTATATACTTTTGCTCATGGTTCGGCTGCCTGCTGTCCGCGGCCCGAGCCGAATGGGAGGAGTTTCCTGCTGTGCCAAGAAACACTGCTACGATAATAGAAACGGAAAATATTTTACGCATTGCCAAAGTATTACGCTTTCATCAGGACGTCTATCTTATCCGGCGCTGTTTTATCGAGCCGGAAAGTCCCGGTTAGCTTTTTGCCGTCAACCTGCGAGCCGACTTCGTACTCCCCGAGGAAACCGCGGAATCGTGCGGCGCCCTCTGCGTTGGTTGTTGTTTCGGCCTGAGTCCACCATTGGTTTTTAATGAGGCGTTCTAATTCTTCATAGGCGGGTTTCGGTGTCATATCCGCTCGGACGAGGCCGGCCGGGGCTTGCTGCCATGCATTCTGGTCGGTGAAGTCCCACCATGTGACGGCTTCGACAGCCGGGTGCGAGAAAAGCACATGGTAAAACTCAGCGATCTGCTCGGCCTGGCGTTTTTCCCCTTCGGGCGTACTTATCCAGCGGAAGTTCGGATCTTCGCGTTTTTTGTTGAGTTCCCAACCCTGCTCGCCGGAGACAAGGGTAGTCTCCGTGAAATGCAGTGGCTTGCCGAATTTGGCGAAGCGTTCGCAAACCTCCCATATCTTCCGGACAGGCCAGCAGCCGCCGTGCATGTGAGATTGAATGCCGATAACGTCGTAGAGCGGCCGGTCGTTTTCGTCGAGAAGTTCGGAAATTACCTTCTGGGCATAATCCGCATCAGTTCGGTAATCGTTGATTAGCAGCGTTGCTTTTGGATTGGCCTGCCGGGCCGCTTTGAACGCCTCACGGACATAAGCCCCAACGCCCATTTTCCGAATAGCCTCGGTTAATATCGGTGCCTGCTTCTTGATGCTGTCCCGGTCGTAATGCGTGGCCTCGTTTACCACGTCCCAGATTTCTATGTCGTCCCTGAATCGCCCAACGCATCTGCCGATACGTTTTATCTGGGCCTGCATCGCTTTATCCGGATCATCAGGCAGCCACCGCGGGTCTACATAGTTCCAGGCTAAAGGATGGCCCTTGGTCGTGATATTGTGAGCTTTGCACCAGCGGACGATTTGATCGGTCCGCTCATCGTCCGGCTGGCCCTGCCGCCGCTCATAATTCCACCAATAGAACGGCAGCGTAGCAAAGTTCAGAAGCGCCGCGAAGCGTTCCTCGTATGCAGCGTTGTCCTCCGGTGTGCTGCACCGGCCCAGCTTGAAAATGTTGCAGCCGAACAGAAACTTGTGCCGCTTCTGCTCGATCTTTACGGCAAGGCCGTTCTGAAGCGGTTTTCCATCCGGCCCGGCAAGTTTCAATACCGCATCGCCCTTGCGGTACTTTTCAATACGGGCCTGAGTCTGATCGAGAATCTCGTTTTTTTGCTCTTGGGCGGCAAGCAGCGGCCTCGAAAATGCTGCCGTAGCCGCGCTAAATCCTGTCGCTTTTAGAAAATCACGCCGGTTCATAAGAGTCCCTTTCCGGAAAAGAACCCCGCCTTAGACACAGGGCTCAACTTAAGATTGAATAGCGAAGCGTCCGTTCAGACGGCCTCGTTGACCATTTCGATTTCCTTGAATTTGCAGAAATAGCCCATCTCTTTCGTGACGTCTCCGTAGCACGTCTGGCGGTGCAGGCCGTTGGACCAGTTTTTCCAGAGCTGCTCGGCGTCGCCGTCAACCTTGACGGTAATCTTGGTCCGGCAGCCCCTGTCGATGTCGGGAGCGTCGAGGACGTCGCCCGTGAAATAGAGCAGACGGTCGGAGCCGATGAGGATAGCCTGGGTGACTTTCTGGCCGGTCCGCATGAATACCTGCGGCACAACTCCCTCTGTGCGTTCCATTACCGTCCGCAGCTTGTACGGTGCGGCGGGCCCATCCGGGCCATCCATTTTCGTTGTGCCGAGACAGTGCGCCAAAATGATCGCGTTTTTCGATTCATCGACCGTCGGATCGCTGATAAAGCCGGGCTTTCCCGACAATCCCTGCAACAGAATATGGGTCATGGCGCACTGTAAATCCGATTCACAGATACCGCCTAAGCCCATGTTATTGAGTCTCGTAAATCCAACACAAGGGTAAGCAGGAAGTTTGATTGTTTTATCCCACATAGTGCCATAGCAATCGACGGTCATCACAGTCGCATTTTCATGGTCCAGCAAATCTTCCAGAGCCAGCGCCAGCTTGCAGGATTTTAAGACGTCCGACCGGGAAGGCTCTACAAGCTCCCTGGCCCCACTAATCCAGCGTTCGGTCTCCGCCTTGGCATCTCTGTCACTGACGGCGTCATAAGCGTCGAGCACCCGCTGACGCTCGATTCGTTTGATCTCGGTTCCGAACTTATCCTTCATGGTGTTTGCGTAATTGTCGAAGTTCCGTGTTGTAAGGTTCAGTATCTTTGCTTCTCTGAGATGATGAATCGCGCGGAAAGGTCTTATGGCAACCGCCAACTGGCTGTAGTCGCTGGTGAGCATACATTCGAGTTTGGAGCCCAGCTCCTGTTTCTGCAAAGACCCGAATCCCGTCCAACTGTGCCCGGAATACGGGGCGGCAAACAGGACTGTCGGTTTTTGTAATGTGAGGATCTCCTGAATAATCCCATTTATTCCCATCGTCAGATGAATTGCAAGGATGCCGTCAACGCCCTTTAGCATACCCTTGAGGCTGCTTGCCTGTTCGCGTGAGGTAACCAGTGCTTCGACAGCGAAGTCCACGTCGGCTAATTCATTCGCTAACTTTTCGAACTGAGCTTTATAGAATCCGATTTCCTCTTTCAAATTTAAGTTGGGTTTGGGCCAATAGGGATTATTCGGCTTTCCTATGTAAAGTCTTGCAACTTTGACTTTTGTTCCTCTGCAGCCCGGACTTATGAGCCTTGATCCTTTTGGGTTTGCGCCAAATGCCAACATGCTCGAACCACCGATACACAAGGCACTTCCCGATGCCGTAATTTTTATAAACTGCCTTCGGTTAATTTGCTTATCCATTACGATCTCCTTCTTGAGTTTTTTCAGGAACCATCAACCAAGGCCGGCAGGTATTTCACACAAGTCCTTGATCTGTCAACCTTGTGCAGAGTATGTGCTCAGACAGCCTCATTTACCATTTTAATGTCCTTGAATTTGCAGAAAAAGCCCATTTCTTTGGCGACGTCTCCGTAGCACGTCTGGCGGTGCAGGCCGTTGGACCAGTTTTTCCAGAGCTGCTCGGCGTCGCCGTCCACTTTAACTGTAATCTTGGTCCGGCAGCCCCTGTCGATGTCGGGAGCGTCGAGGACGTCGCCCGTGAAATAGAGCAGACGGTCGGAGCCGATCAGGATTGCCTGGGTGACTTTCTGGCCGGTTCGCATGAATACCTGCGGCACAACTCCTTCTGTGCGTTCCATTACCGTCCGCAGCTTGTACGGAGCGGCCGGCCCATTCGGGCCATCCATTTTCGTCGTGCCGAGACAGTGCGCCAAAATGATCGCGTTTTTCGATTCATCGACCGTCGGGTCGCTGATAAAGCCGGGCTTTCCCGACAATCCCTGCAACAGAATATGGGTCATGGCGCACTGTAAATCCGACTCGCAGATACCGCCTAAGCCCATGTTATTGAGTCTCGTAAATCCAACACAAGGGTAAGCAGGAAGTTTGATTGTTTTATCCCACATAGTACCATAGCAATCGACGGTCATCACAGTCGCATTTTCCTGGTCCAGCAAATCTTCCAGAGCCAGCGCCAGCTTGCAGGATTTTAAGACGTCTGACCGGGAAGGCTCTACAAGCTCCCTGGCCCCACTAATCCAGCGTTCGGTCTCCGCCTTAGCATCTCTGTCACTGACGGCGTCATAAGCGTCGAGCACCCGCTGACGCTCGATTCGTTTGATCTCGGTTCCGAACTTATCCTTCATGGTGTTTGCGTAATTTTCGAAGTTCCGGGTCGTGACATTCAGTACCTTTGCTTCTCTTAGATGATGAATAGCGCGGAATGGTCTTATCGCGACCGCCAGTTGGCTGTAGTCGCTTGTGAGCATACATTCGAGCTTTGATCCCAGTTCCTGCTTCTGTACAGCGCCGAATCCCGTCCAGCCATGCCCGGAATACGGGGCGGCAAACAGGACTGTGGGTTTGCCGACGCTGAGAATCTCATTGAGAATCGGCCAGACGCCGATGTTGAAATGAATGGCAAGGATTCCGTCAACACCCTCCAGCTTGCCTTTTAGCGGCTTTATCTGGTCCGGGGACGATACCAGTTGGTCAATTACGAATTCGACATCCGACAGTTCGCCTTTAAGCTTCGCGAACTCGGATTCATAGAATTTGATTTCGTTCTTGAAATCCAGCCTCGGCTTGGGCCACAGGCCGTGCGAGGTGCCCATGTAAAATCTGGCGACTTTAACTTTTGTTCCCCGGCAGCCGGGACTGATGAGTTTCGAGCCACTTGAACCGGCGCCGAAAACAAGGCTCGAACCGCCAAGGCATAGGGCACTTCCCGCGACTGACAATTGAATGAATTCTCTCCTGCTTATCTCTTTGTTCATTTTTCTCTCCTTTTTGCTATTTCGTTGACCTTCTCGCCGGATAGGAGCATCCAAACCTGCGCCTGGCCGCCGGCTAAATATCCACTTCTGAAAGGTTGGCGTATTTTACCATGAGTGATTTTGTCTGTCCAGAGCTGAATTTGATGACAACGATGCTGTTTTCGCCCATGTCGATGAACTGCTTGATCCTGCCGAGGCCGAATTTTTTGTGCCGGACCAGTTGACCCTTCTTGAAGCGCGATACGGTTTGGCTTGTGTCATAGTCATTATGATCATCAACATCAATGTCGTCATGCCGGGCCTGTTCGGTGAAATCTGTGCCGAGCTCGAAAAGAAACTGAGATGGTATAGTCCGCAGGAACTGGCCTCGCACGGTTCGGTAGCGAGCGTAACTGATATACAAATCCGCTTTGGCACGTGTAATCCCGACAAAAAAGAGCCTGCGTTCCTCCTCCAATTGTTCATCATCCTCGCCCGTGTTGCTTCTTTCGTGCGGCAGTAAACCGTCTTCGACGCCGGCGATAAAGACGTGCTCGAATTCAAGCCCCTTGGCGGCGTGCAGCGTCATCAGCGCAACACGGTCGCTGGCCGCGTCGTAAGCATCGGTGTCGCTGAAGAGCGATATTTGCTGGAGATAGTCGAGCAGTGAGGGCTGCTCGGCCTGCTTGTCGTACTCGGCGGCGCTGTTTATCAGTTCGTTGAGGTTCTCCAGAGCATTCAGGCCGTCGGGACCGCCGGCACGAAGAGACTCAGCCAGTCCGGATTCGGTAAAGACTCGATCGGCGAGCGGTGCTACCTTGCCGGCTACGTCTTTGGCGAACTGTTCGAGCATATTGACAAAGACGGTGAGCTTGGCTTTCGCCGCTTTGGAAAGAGAATCAATGTGGTTTGATTTCTTCAGGGCTTCGAAAAAGCTGATATTGTTGCGAACTGCATAGGCATGAACTCTGTCGGTTGTTACTTTTCCGATGCCGCGGGCGGGCGTGTTAATGATGCGCATAAGTGCGATTTCATCGCTGGGATTGACAAGTACTTTTAAATAAGCGAGCAGGTCACGGATTTCTTTTCTTCTGTAGAATTCCACGCCGCGAACAATCTGGTATGGTATTTTATTGCGGACAAATGCCTCTTCGAGCGCGCGGCTCTGGGCATTGACACGATAGAACACCGCCATGTCATTAAGTGCAGAGCCTTTGCCGGTAAGCTCTTTTATCTGCTGAGCAACTGCGTGGGCTTCTTCATTCTCATCTTCGAATCCCGTAACGCGAATACTCTCGCCCTCGGGTTTTGTCGGGATGAGCTTTTTAATTTTCCTGTTCCGGTTAAACGCAATCAAATGATCCGCCACGGCAAGAATATTCGCTGTGCTGCGAAAATTTTCTTCGAGCTTTACAACGACAGCATCGGGCCAGTCGCTTTCGAAGGCCATTATGTTGCGGATGTCGGCGCCACGCCAGCGGTAGATGGACTGGTCCGGATCGCCGGTCGCACAAATATTATTATGATTCGAAGCAAGGGCTTTGGCGATTGAATACTGGGCGTGGTTGGTGTCCTGATATTCGTCGATGAGCAGAAACTTGAAACGATTGCCAAGCTCACGGCAAACATCGGGACAGTCCCGGAGCAGAAAGGCCGTATTCATCAGCAGGTCGTCAAAATCGAGCCCGTTCAGCTCGTTCAGGATATTCTGGTAGCTCAGATATATTTCGGCCAATTTGATGGAAAAAAAGTCGAACGCATCGGTCTTGAACGATTCGGCGTCGATCAGCTTGTTTTTCAGAGTGGAAATCGCATCGAGCATTCGAGCAGGTGAAAAATTTGTGGTATCCAGTTCGCAATTTTTAACCGCCTGCTTGATACATCTGGCCTGGTCGGAGCTGTCATAGATGCTGAAGTTTGGATGGATTCCGGCCTGATCCGCATACTGCCTGAGGATTCTGACGCATAAAGAATGGAACGTGCTGATATACGCGCCGGCTGAAGCCCCAAGAGTGATTGCTCTGTTGCGCATCTCCTCTGCGGCCTTATTCGTGAAAGTGATTGCGCAAATATTATATGGCCGAACGCCCGAATCTATTAGTGCTGCGATTCGATATGTGATGACGCGGGTCTTGCCGCTGCCCGGACCGGCGAGAACAAGTAATGGTCCTTCAATATGAAAGACAGCTTTTCGTTGCGAAGGCGTTAGTTGTCGCGAGAGTGTATTCTGCATCCATCAAAAGGCTCATGTCTGTGAAGTTCGCTGTTCAAAAGCTTTTAATCAATTCCTGTTCCTGCAGCCTGACCTTATCTCTCTGCTGCTCCAGCTCTTTTTTCCAAGGCTTGAGCTTCTCGTAAAGCTCGGGCCGTTCGATTTCTATTCGCGCCAGCAAGCTTAGCCTCAAATTGGGTACGTATTGCCAGTCATCCAGGAAATCACGAAGTGCAAGATATTGTAAAACTTTAAAGTCGGGCAGGTCAATCCTGTTTTCATCCAGATATTTACTTTGGTAATAGTCGTGAATTTCTTTTGCCAGGTTTTCTCTGCCGACTGAAGTCTCATCGTCGCGAATTGCATACAGGAAGAAACTTTCCCTGAGGAGAAGGATTACCTGTTCTTTTGCATCATTAAGACCTATCGTCTCTAATTCCTCAAAGAAACGCTTCTGTGCAAATTCCATCAGCGAAACTTTAAATTCGGGCATGTCATAAAGTTTTCTCAATTGATTATATATTTGTTGCGCTTTTTGCTTATGACCTGATTGATAGAAGGAGAGCACGGCATTCTTGAGCATATTGCGGTGGCCGTTTTGAAGGGATACTAAAGTGCCTTTGCTTTCCTCATTGTCGCTTTTATATTTTTCGAGAATTGCCAGAACGGACTTGTTGTACGAATCAAACATTCTCAAATCCGGCCGTAAAAATACTTCTTTGAATATCTGCGTCTGAGATTCCTGCGAACCTTCCACCGGTAATTGAATCTGCATATCACGAATAAGCAGCTTGCCGTTGCGGAATAGATTCTGCAGACTATGGCCGACGATACGATCGGTGTTGGTTTCCGTCATATCAATCTCGCGGGACTGTTCTCCGGCGGCTATCTGCAAACCCTTGACGCCCCAGTAGATTGCGTGACTGTCGGGGTGCCGCCAATCCAAAGGCAAATGCGTATTCGGATCGGTGAAGTCAATCGGGCCATAGGTCTTGTTCAGGTCGCTCATTAAAACCGGGTCGAGTTTCCAGATTTTACGCAACTGCCGGGCTTTGGCGAAAAGATCGAATTTCTTCAGGGCATCTGTGCCTCTAAAATCATCTATAGTTTCGCCGGCTGCAGCGTTGAATCTGCCGGAGTTTTGGCGCAGTGACAGATAATTACTTGCGAACTCATCGTCATCGGAAAAAACGTTATCTGCTGATTTTAAGGCTTTGACCAGCGATGCCACATTCGGGTCCGAGATAATTTCACTCCAGCCAACCGGAGCTTCGGCAAGAGCGTCAAAATACCGATTGTCCTGCGGTCCGAGCTGGTTATCTTCGGAGCGGAGCAGCGGCTCCAGTGACATGGCTAATTGAAGCTTGTAATATTTATGCGCATCGTCTGAGACCCCCCCAATTTTGTGCTGGAATATCCGGGCCAGCTCGCGGTAAAGCGTTATGTTCTTGAGTTTGTATTTATCGATTGCCTCGTCGCGAAGCAGCTCATAACCGTTTCTGACCCATCGCCACCGCTGGTCGGGCTGGTTCGCGGGGATGGCGACCGAAATATTATAAGACATATTCCAGGCGTGGAATTCCCAGACCGATGCGAAACGAGGCTGCAGGATGGTTATCCATTCCGCAAGCTGCCTTGCATCGAAGAACTGACCCTCGTCTTTCAGCCTGTCGGCGCGCATCCATAAGACATCCACGACGAGGCCGCGAAAAGCACCCGTTGCAATGGTTGCAAACGCCAGCGAGGGGGGAATATTTTCAGGCGTGTCTATTATCAGGCCCATATCCTGACGCTGGCGATTTATGGAATCGAGCTGCAGGCCTGCGGCAATAAGCAAACCGACCGCAAGAACAATACATAGAGACCAGATTATTGTATCACGCAAACGCATAGTCCTTGTTTCGTGTCCTGAATTTCACCCCATACTTTAGACTGTGATCTTGGCAATTTCTCGATAACTGAAAATAATCAGGGAAAATATGAGAATTAAAAATGCTTTAATACAAACCATCAAAAGGGCGCATTTGGCTAATAAAGACCAGCTTATCAATCGCGCAGGGACCAGGAATTTTGTTGGATTAAATTTGTCAAACTGCGGCAGGAGCTGGATTAACCACTTAATGCTGTAAGAATAGACCGTACCAATGTTTTCACCCAGAAAGTTGAAGGATTCGATAACAAAACCGCTGAAACTTGCGGTAAAGAAGATCACAAAACAGAACAACATCGCTACGGGGAACGACAGAAAAGACGCGGCTAATATGCCTAAACAAGCCAGGAAAATCAGACGGAACAGGACCAGCAGGACGGCTTTGATGAAGTTGCTCGTGAATGAGTCGGCCTTATAAAGCACCTCGAGGCCGTCCGGCGGGAAGATAATCGCCACGCTGTTCAGCGGAGCATTCATGAATGCGACTGCCAGATGGCCATGTTCCGGCACGACTTCGGCGGGAACTTCTATTTCGTGAAAATCCCGGACAGAATGCTTGTGCATCTCGTCATAAATCGGTGTTTTGCTTTGCGTGCCGTATTTAAAGTACTGGTAGTCGCCTGCGAACCATCTGCCCCAGACTTGCGAATCGGGCGGATTTACCGAGACATCGTATTTGAATCTTATAAACATGCTTTCGGCAAGGGGCTCGACGTTCTCGAACTCCCACAGCAACGACTGCCCGACGCCGGCGGCGCGTTTGGCGAGTTGTGCCTGCTGGGTAAGCTGGGCGATGATTTCATCACGCGGCATATCGGCGGGTAATTCGCCCCTTCGATCAAGCTCCTTATATTTATCTGCTACTTCCCGGGTAACGTCGACCTCGGGGACAGTTAAGGATGCTCTCGCGGTGAAAAATTCATTGTTGGCCTCGATAAGCTCATACTCCGGCACTTTCATGAATTTCGGCGTGTAAATAGTTATTGTGTAAATGATAGCTGAAAACAGGCAGAGCAAAATTATGTCCAGCGCTATCACACCGAACAGTTTACCCAGGATAAGCTGAAAACGCCGAATCGGCTTGGTAATGACGGTGTATATTTGTCTTTGTTCGATGTCACTTGTCACCGTATAGACTGAAACGATGATTGTCAGCAGGCAGAGCAGGAAACTTGTCAGCGAAAGAGCGTAACTGACAAAAGTCTGCAGTCTGCCCTTCAACGTCTCGTCACCTGTGGTGGTAATACCAAGGACCGGCAACAGGACAATGAGAAGAATTGTAAAAACAACGGCTACTTTAATCCGCAAAGCCTGTTTAATAGTATTTATGGCGACAGCCCGGATACTATGCATCGCCGGAATCTCCTGCCTGCGGTTTTTCAGTCTTATCCTTGTCCTGGCTTTTTGTGCCCGATCCGCCGGTGAGCTTGTCTAAAATATTCTCTTTGACTTGCTCCTGCCGGCGAGTTTGGGATTCGACCGGTTCCGTTTTAATTTTTTCTTCTCTTCTAACAGCTTTGGATTCGAACGGCTCAGAAGAACTGGTCAATTTGCTCAGCAATTTTTCATCTGCTTTATGGCTCGAACTTTCGGCGGCGGCGACTTTCTCCGTTGCCGGAATTTCCCCGGCAGCCTGCTTCGATATCGGCGCCGAAACAAGTTTATCAAGTATACTTTCCACTGCCTCGTGCTGTGTCAGGAAGTTGCCGATTTTAGTCGTGCTGACCGCCCCGCTCGTGGGTTGGGCCTGCTGCTGGGCGGCTGTGACCGTCCTGATAAAAAATGTTTCGAGCTTGTCCATCGGGGAAGTGACCTCACAGTCGGCATCTTCTTCGCGAACGAGTTGCTTGATCTTCTCGACGGTCGCGTCGCTGATGGCATCGGTAGTAATTTGTCTTTTATTTGTCTGCTGCAAAAGCTCTTTTACGCGGCCCTGGGTTTGTATTTTTCCGCCGTATAGAATAGCGATTCGGTCGCATACATCCTCGACATCCGCGAGCAGGTGACTGCACAGTAGAACGGTCTTGCCTCGCTCGGCGAGCTTCAGGATTAAATCCTTGATTTGCCTTGTTCCGATGGGATCGAGTCCCGTTGTCGGCTCATCCAATATCAATAAGTCGGGGTCGTTAATCAGCGCCTGCGCCAGGCCGATTCGGCGGGCCATACCTTTCGAAAACGTCCCGACAGCTCTGTTAGCGACAGCTTTGAGCCCGACCATGTCAAGCAGTGCCTCGATACGCATTTTACGCACTTTTGCGGGCAGGCCGAACAATCTGCCGTAGAAATCCAGAGTTTCACGGGCGTTCAGATACCGGTAAAGATAGGATTCTTCGGGCAAAAAACCGATTCTGGAGTTGATCTTCGGGTCTGCGCCGTCACCGCCCAGAAGTAAGGACTTGCCCTTTGTCGGGTGAAGCAGGCCCAGCAGCATTTTCAGGGTTGTGGTTTTGCCCGAGCCGTTTGGGCCTAAAAGTCCGAACACTTCGTTGGGACGGACCTGCAGGTCCAGGTTATCGACGGCATAGACTTTAGTCCGACCCCACCAGTCGGAAAAAATCTTGGTCAAAGAGAAAGTTTCAATAGCGTATTCCATCGTTTCGTGTCTCGTATCTCCTCAAGCGTGTCTTGTTTCGCTCGATGCCTGCCGCTTTACGCTTGGGGTCCGTGGTCGAGTTCCTCTCCATAGCGGACAAGCCGAGCACTATTGAAAACGACAATCAATGAGCCGACAAAATGCAGAACCGCGGCGTAGGGCGCCGTTAGCCATGCCGCCGTCCCTGCTGCGATGCCCAGAACAATAAAGATAATTCCAAAGCCGAGATTTTGATAAATTACTCTTCCGGTTTTTTTCGAAAGCCGGATGAGGAAAGGCAGCCTTGTCAGGTCGTCGCTCATCAGTGCGATCGAAGCGGAATTGATGGCGACGTCACTCCCAGCGGCGCCCATCGCGATGCCCAGGTCCCCTGCCGCCAGAGCGGGCGCATCGTTTATGCCGTCACCGACAACCACAACAGTGTGGCCGTCTTTCTTAATTTGCTCGACAATCGCCAGTTTGTCCTGTGGCAAACAGTGTGCTTTGAAGTCGGTGCAAGCCAGCTCGGCGGCGACCCTTCCGGCCACCTCGCTGCGGTCGCCGGTAAGCATGGTGACTCTTTTTACGCCGATATCGAGCAGTTCCCTGACGGCCTGCTTGGCTTCGGGCCTGGTTTTGTCCTGCAGGCCAATCCAGCCGATGCACTTGGAATCCTTCGCCACATAAAGCGTGCTGAAGCCCTGTTCCTCGAGAAGAGCCGGGTCGGAAATATTGCTGATGTCTATATTGTTTTCTTTCAGAAAGGTATCCCTGCCGACCATGATCTTTGCCGAATTGATTGTTGCCGTGACTCCTTTTCCCGGCGTTTCTTCGAAATTTTCTGTCGCCGGCAGGGTAAGATTCGCCTCCTTAGCGACCTCGCGTAATGCTCTTGCGGCCGGGTGTTTGCTCATCTGCTCGGCTGAGGCGGCTTCTGCTAATAATTCACCCGGTTCGACGCCCTCTGCGGGTGTCAGTTTGGTCACGTAGAGCCGGCCGGTAGTGACCGTCCCTGTCTTGTCGAAAACCATCGCCGTGATTTTGCCTGCAATCTCGAGGTCGGCGACATTTTTTATCAGAATACCGAGGCGGGCGGAGGCCGAAATCGCCGCAACCATCGCCGTCGGCGTTGCTAAAATCAATGCACAGGGGCACGAGACAACAAGGATCGTAATCGCCCGGTCCATATCGCGGGTGAAAAACAGAACGATCCCGGCAATCATCAGGATTGTCGGTGTGTACCACTTCACATAGCGGTCGATTATCCTCATAATCGGGATTTTTGTCTGCTCGGCCTGGATAATCAGCGATTGAACCTTGCCGAGGGTAGTATCTTTGCCGGCTTTGGTGACGGTAATATCCAGCACGCCTGTGAGGTTATTGGTGCCGGCAAAGACCTGCATCCCCGGCACCTTGTCGACGGGCAGCGATTCGCCCGTAATCGTTGCTTCATTGACGGAACTGAGACCTTTTGCCACTTCGCCGTCGGCGGGGATGTTGTCGCCCGGCCGGACTCGAACGCAATCGCCGGTCTTAAGGCTGCTGACTTTCACTTCCTTTTCCCCGCGCTGCCCATCGATGAGATTTGCTATGGTGGGTGTCAGCTTGATGAGCGATTCGATCGATGCGCGGGCGCCGAGGGCGGTGCGCGTTTCAATCAGCTCGCTCACGAGCATAAAAAAGGCAACGATGCCTGCGGTGGCGTATTCCTGCGTCGCAAAGGCGGCGATGATGGCCAGGGCCACCAGCTCATCCATGTGTGCTTCTCTGTGTATGAGGCTCTTGATGGCATGCAGGACAATCGGGGCGCCAAGCAGGATTGCACCAGCCATTGCCAAAAACACAGTGTTGAAATCGCCGGCGCCGTAAATGAACTTTGCTATCCCGCTGTTAATCAGAAGCACTCCGCCGGCCAGGGTCGCAAGCAGGGCCATGCTGACGCGAATTTGTTTGCCGTGAGTGTGTTCGGCGGCAACGTCGTCCTTAAAATGTAGGTGTTCATGGGCCATAATTTCGTCTCTTGTTTCTCGTATCCTCTTCCGTAGGAGGCTCAGCGAGTCGCCGGTCCCTGATTTTCCTGTTCCGTTTGCTTCTTGCTCTTTTTCGGTTTTAACGACGGGTCTCTGCTCAGGAGCACTCTAATCTGTGTGCCCTTTGTCCCTTCGGCAGTCTGAATCACAAATTTTTCATTCGCATTGATGAGGATTTGCTCTATGGCATCCAGATAGATTTTATGAATCACAAGCTCGGGGCGCTGCCGGTATTCGGGCAGCAGACGCTCCAGGTAATCGGCGTTGGCTTTGGCGGTCTCCACCACTCTCGCTCGATAGGATCGAGCTTCGGCGATTTTTTCCCGGGCGGTACCGGCCAATTGAGACCACAGCAATTCTTCTTCCTGCTCACTTAGCTCGCTAACCGATTTCTTGCCCCTGAGCAGGGCAAATGCGAGCGGCCCGCCGGCTTTGTTCAGAGTGTTTTCGGCATAAGTCCTGGCGTTAGTGATCGCTGTTTCGCTTCTCTGGCTGGCCATCGTGGATGCCTCAAATGCGTCTTTGACCTGCCGGGGAGATTCGCTCCTGGTCAGTTGTACCGATACAACCTTGATTCCGCTTTCGATTATGTCCAGCTTTTCCTGCAACAACCGTTTTACGTGTATCGGCATTCTGTCCCGGCTTGAAATTGCCTCATCGATCGTATAACTGACCATCGCAGTCACGACGCTGTCGTCGAACATATCTTTCAAAAGCGGCGTTATGCTTTTTGTAATTACCTCGAAGTAAATGTCGCCGGGTTTGAAATCTTCGACGTGGATGTTCCTGAAGAAACGTTCCGGATCGTCAATCTGGTAGGTTAGCTGCCACTTGGTATGGACGATGTTGTAATCGCTTCCATCGGAGCCGGTGTTTACCCCTCCCTGGCTGCCGGGCCCGTTCGCCGAGGCGGTCACAATTCGCTTCTCGCCGCGAGTGATGCAATAGCCGTCACGAAGCGGCTCCAGCGGCTGGTTCGGGGGAACCGGACGTTGTTGCCCTGAAAGCATTTCTGATTGTTCCTGAAAATACCAAAACGAGTCGATGGGCAGGTTCACCTGGGTCTTCACGGGGATCTTCAATATTTCATCTATTGGATATGGGAGAATCCAATGCGGGCCCGGGCCGAGAAGTCTTTTCTCGCCAACGCCGCGAATCTTGCCGAATCTCAGGACAAGCGCCTGCTCTTCGGAGCCGACCGTTTCAAATCCGGAGGCCAGGAAAGCAACGATCAGCACAATCATGATTACTTTCAGAATAATGAAGCTGATTCCCAGCGCCTCGGACAGGCTCTTACTCGCGGCATCAAGCTCATCGCCCGCCGGTTCTACCGGTGCCGACAGCGGCAGGTTCTTGCTTTCTTCGTTATTTTGTTCTGTCGTCATATTGATTATTCTGTATTATTTTTCCGCATCTTGTGGTTCGAGGGATTTAATATCGGGCATTCCCTTCAGCAGAGTGAATGGCACCATATCGGTTGGCGTGACAAAGGTTGTTCCATCCTCCAGTATTTTCTGGAGTGCCTCAAGATTACGCAAGAGCATTGCAAGCTGGGGATTGTCATCGAGCATTTTGTAGTGTTTTGCCGCTTCGGCGTCACCCATACCCCGGGTGACCTTTGCTCTGGCCTCGGCGGCCGTAATCAGCTCGTCGCTCTTCGATTTGGCGTCGGTTCTGATTTTAATGGCTTCGGCGTTTCCCTGCGAAGTGATTGCTTCGGCCCGGCGGTTTCTTTCAGCCATCATTCGCGCAAAGACCTCTTTGCTGACTTCGGCGCTGACTTTGAGCTGCTTGATCCCAAGGGTCTTGATTTCGATGCCGCACTTTGCGTCTGCGACGGCCTGTTGAAGGTCGGCGAGCATTTCGTTTTGGATTTCTTCAAACTTTATTTTGGCCGGATCGCTGTTGACCAACTCGGAAAAATAATGGCGGCCGATCACGTTATTTTGTGTGTTGCGAATCCGGCTGCGCAAAAATTCATCCTCGGCTTTTTTCTCGGTCTTAATTGCGTTGAAGAATTCCAGCGGCCCGGAAATTTTCCAGACTACGTAGGTTTTTACGATAATCGGCTCGCCTCCCGCTGTTCGCGTCTCTTCCATTTCAACTTCAAAGGCCCGCATGCGGGAATCGAACGAATGGACCTGCTGGATTGGGAACGGCCACTTGAAGTACCAGCCCGGCTTGGTGAGCGGGCGTGTGGGCTTGCCGAAGGTCGTGACCAGGCAGGATTCTGTCTCTCTTACCTGGAACGAGATCAGATACAGGCCCAAGGTGATGACAATCAATGTGACAAAGATTGCAATGGCTATGTTTTTCATTTTTCGCTGCTCTCCTCAATGACGCCCGTCTCGTAGATACTGGGCGACAGTTTTTCCTGGAGGTCTATAATTGTAACCTGAGTATCGTTCTGGTCGGCTACGACGACGTATTTCCGCACGCCGTCGAGCGCTTCTTCGAGCATTGCCAATCGCTGCTCGTGGACATAAATTTCAGGTGCGGCCCTGTAGGCTTTGAGCTGGCCGGCAAAACGCTCGCCGGTCCCCTTCGCAAGTGTTTCTTTTTCGAAGGCATAACGTTGTGATTCTCTCAGTGTCTTGAAAATAACGCCCTTTGCTTCTTCAAAGGCCGTATCGAGCTGCTTGCCAAGCTTCTCGATCTCCTCCGGCGTGTTTACGTCTTCGGACTGCCTGTATTTCAACGCGAGCCTGTAAAGCTCATCGGCCTTCTCTACGGAACCGACGAGAGTGCTCAGCATCATGTTTCGCTCGGCCTGGGCCTGAAGGATAAGCGACTGCTTTTGTTGAACGGCACCAATCACTTTTTGATAGGCCGCTGCGACTTCCGTCGGGGGATGAACGCCCTGTAAGCCGAGGAATACGATTTCAAC
>Ga0307378_10001602_pt1 | contig 36446 bp, 30 predicted proteins | sample UN1MG_FD_202238 | JGI IMG/M metagenome (GOLD analysis project Ga0307378, IMG submission 202238) | Soil microbial communities from Risofladan, Vaasa, Finland - UN-1 | ecosystem: Environmental > Terrestrial > Soil > Coastal area > Acid sulfate soil | place: Finland: Risofladan, Vaasa | collected... | reverse complement strand
TAAAAAGCCTTCCCACCCCATATGGGGGGCAGTGGCTGAGACTTTCAAAGATGCTTCCTGTCTCCAGGTCCGGTCACGGCAGCGGGGGCTGTGGGGTTAACCCTCTTCCCTTGAATCAAGCCTCAAAATTAATCTTACTAAATGGAAAGATCATTGTCAACGGGCCAACGCCATTTTTTTGAAGTAGCAACAAAACAATTTATCCAAAGATCTCCGTTCGCTTGGTTGCGCAAACCGAAAAAGATTTTTTTAGAAAAGGGACATCGGCAGCTCCCCATGCCCTGACACCACAAAAGGAAATTTCCTACTGCATAAAGAACCTTTTTCATTTCTGTTCGTAATCAACAAATACAAACTTTGTCCAGGAAAGAATAAAATGAAAAAAACGTTCATCCTGCTTGCCTGCTTGTTCCTTTCCTTAAGCGGCATAAACGAAGTAGCAGACAAATCGCTTTTTCGATCATCCCTTTTCAAGGAAAAGGCCTTCCGACACGTTAAAACCCTCGGCTCTCTGGGCCCAAGGCGGTTGGGTTCGGAAAATGAAATGCTGGCGGCCCGCTACATCCGGGATCAATTCGAGACAATAGGTCTTGAAACCCACAGCGAGGATTTTAAGTACACGTTATTCGCGATCCGAAAAACCACGTTGACCATTGCGGGCATTGAATTCGCCGTTTAATACCTTGGAATTGATCCCTACGGTCATCGCCTCATGCAGACGGGAAACGCTTTCTTTTTGGGCCCTGAAACCAAGGCAGAGGCAAATTTTATTAAGGATAAAGCGATTATCACCTGCAGCCCTACCAATTTTTTCATGCTGATGGCGCTTGGCGCGAAGACAGTGATTTATCTGGGCACCGGGGATTTCGAAAAAGCGAAAAAACTTGACAGCAGCGCATTCACCCTTACGATTGACGGAGAATTCAAAAAAATGACATCGACCAATATTGTCGGCACATTGGCCGCGCCAGTAAAAACAAAAAAAGAGATCTTCATTACAGCTCACTATGATTCATATGGAGAAAGCCCGGGAGCCAATGACAACGCCACCGGAATCGGGGCAATCATTGAGCTGGCCCGAATTTTCACCAAGCAAAAAGCCGCCCTCACCGCCAACCTGAAATTTATCGCCTTGGCAGGGGAGGAGACGGGATTATTGGGCTCACGGATGTATATCAAAAAGCATCAAGACCAACTAAAAAATTCGATCTTGGTTTTCAACATTGATACGGTCGGGGGCCAGGGGCCGATCTGCGCTGAATCCTTGGGGGGGTGGCAAAGGAATTTTCCGGAAAGACAATCAACCTGTTTCCTGATGACTTAATGGATAAAGGATGGGAGGGGCCGAATGGCAATTGGCGCATCATGAACCAGGACGTATTCTCCTCGTTGATGATTTCAAATGTCCCGGACTGGCTGAAGCAGGCAATAGAATCAGCCGGAAGAAGTCAAAAAATTGAAATTCATCAGTCGAGCGGCCTTTTTTCGGACCTGCGTGCCTTTGCTCAAACCGGGATCTCGGCCATGGGAGTCGCCCAGAAAACTGGCAGCGAGATCCTTCATACGAAACACGATACACAAGAAAAAGTCAATAAAGATCAGGTAGAAGAAGCGGGACGAATTTGCCACGCCGTAGTTCTGCAAGCCATGGCTTTATTCTCGAGCACCGATTGAACAATTCCACAAGGTACGCCGAAACGACAATTTCTCCCAACCTTTACTTTCGGGCATGTCAAGGGCTTATTTTCAAAAAAGCTGCAGCAAAGACAAGACTGCCAATACCTGTTGAAGCCGCTCGAGCCGGCCGAAACCGTTGAAAAACACCCGCAACTGTGCTAATCTCAAGCAAATGAAAAAAATACTCGCGTGTGCGTTGTTTCTTTTTTTACTTACCCAAACGATTCCTGCCAGTGAAGTCAAAGCCTTGTTTGGGATGAATTCAAGCAAATACCTGTTTTCAAGCGAAATAGAATTGCTGAATCATCAAAAAAAAACAGGATTGGTCACCGGTTTGGGTTGGGCGTTAAATCTTAATAAAAACTTTAAATTTGAAATTGATTTTTTATATAGCCAAAAAGGAACGAAAGTTTCCCTTCCTTATGCCACAGACAAAAGCATTGCCGCTATTTATGAAAACGCCTCTATCGGTTTTCCAATCTTTTTTAAATACCAATTCAAAGAAAAGGCAACCCCTTACGTCGCTTTGGGCCCCGAATTCGTTTTTCTCCTTTCACACCATTTAAAAATCACAGAAAGTGAAGATGATTTCGACTTGCTCGATAATACAAAGAAATTTATCCTGGCCTTTAACGTTTTATTGGGCTACGAATTGCCCATCGGTCGATGGGGGTTATTCGCCGAGATCAGGTACAACCGCTGGCTAAGCAATTTTTTTGATCATTCCGAAGCCAAGGTAAAAAGTGAATCGTTCGTTTTTTTGTTCGGGGGCGTGTATTATCTGTGAAAATCATTAATGAGATAGTAGACAGGCGTTCTATCCGAGAATACAGCGAAAAACCAGTTGAAAAAGAGAAATTAGCCAGGATTTTTGAGGCCGGGCGCCTGGCGCCGACCGCGCACAACGCGCAGGACTGGCAAATCATTATCGTCACCACCACCCAAGTGAAAAACCGACTGATCGATGAGGCGTCTCCCAAACAGGCATTCCTGAAACAGGCGCCGATCATTCTGGCCGCTTGTGCCTTGAATCCTGATTATGTCCTGCGTTGCGGACATCCCGCCTATCTCATCGATTTGGCAATCGTACTTGAACATATCGCCTTGCAGGCGGTTCATGAAGGTTTGGGGACATGCTGGATCGGTTCATTCGATGAGAGCAAAGCAAAAAGTGTTTTAAAAATTCCTGAGAATGTCAGAATTGTGGAATTGATGAGCCTGGGATATTTCGATCGTCTCCCCGCTGCCAGGGAACGCAAGCCGATCCAAGCGCTATTCAAGTGGGAGTCTTGGTGAAAAGGAATCCCTTTTCAAATTTGCGGGCGAATGTGTATGCCCTTCATGATGCAATGTTTCCGCTGTACGTGATCCGCGGTGGGCAAAACCTGATGATCGACTGCAGCATTTTGGCAAAAGCCAAGGAAATCGAAGGAAAACTGCAGGATTTGCTGGGAAAGGAGAAAATCGATCTGGTGCTGCTCACCCATTCACATTACGATCATACCGGGGCATGTTCGCTTCTACAAAAAAAATACGGTTTTGAGATCATTGCTTCAAAGAGAACCAAGGAAATCCTGGAAAATGACAAAGCCATTGAATTTATTGACAATTTAAACCAAAAATTCAAAGCAATTTTAAATGACCATTCCCCTAGCACTTTTACCAAACCTGAGCATGTTCGGGGGGTTGGCGAAAATGAGACAATTCAAATATCCGACAGCCAGTCGATCGAAGTGTTTGAAACACCCGGCCATACCCGTTGTTCGGTTTCATTTTTATTGAGGCCTGAAAATATTCTTTTTCCGGGAGATGCGGCCGGCGTAATAGAAAAATCCGGAAAAATCAAGCCATTGTTTTTGTCCAGTTACGCTCTTTACGAACAATCATTGAAAAAACTCATCACCATAAAAGCCGAAGTGCTGGCTTTGCCTCATAACACCGCAATCAAAGGAGAAAAGAAAGTTCAAGAATTCCTAAAAAGTTCTCTCCGGGAAACTCAAAAGCTTAAAGAAGAAATTCTGGCTGCATTGCAAAACACAACAGATTTCGCTTTGATCGCCGAAAATATTTTAGACCGGGAATACATGTTTCCCAACATCATGGGGCCCAGGGAAGCGCTTTTAATCAATATTACCGCCATGGTGAAAAGCATATTTTATGAATTCGTAAAAACTCAATAAAGAAAATAGTTGAAATTGAAAATTATATGTTGTTTTTTGTTGTTTTCGCGATTTTTATAAAAGAAACAAATAACGGATGGGGCTGCAAGGGACGGGATTTGAATTCCGGGTGAAATTGGCATCCCAAAAACCAGGGATGTCCCGACAATTCGACGATCTCCACAAGATTTCTCTCCGGGTTCTTGCCACTAATGCGCATCCCCTTGTTCTCAAGCATATATTCAAACTCAGGATTGAATTCATAGCGATGGCGGTGCCTTTCCGATATTTTTTCCTGTTGGTATATTTTATAAGCCAAAGAGTTTTTCCTCAAAATACAGGAATAGGCCCCAAGCCTCATATTATGGCCCATATTTTCGATGTTTTTCAATTCTTTCAATTTAAGAAAAATTTTGTGGCCCGTCAGCGGATCGAATTCAGCGGAATGGGCACCTTTCAAGCCCAGGACATTTCTTGAGAATTCAATCGTGGCTACCTGCATACCAAGGCATATGCCCAAATAGGGAATACCATTGATACGGGCATAACCGACCGCCCGGATCATGCCCTCGATCCCCCTGATCCCGAATCCGCCCGGAACCAAAATTCCTTGAATATTTTTAAATACTGCTTCAGGGTCGCCATCCATCAAATCGTCAGCATCGATCAAATCCAGTTTTACTTTAACATTGTTCGCCACTCCTGCATGGAATAATGCCTCGAATAAACTTTTATAGGCATCGGAATGCACGATATATTTGCCCACGATACCGATCGTTGTCTCCTTGGATAAACCTTTTACCCGTTTGATCCATTTTCCCCACTCAATTGAATCATCCTGGCGGCTCTTAAGTTTTAATTTTTTTAAAATGATCGCGCCCAGGCCCTCTTTTTTGTATATCAAGGGGATCTCATAAATTGTATCGACATCCACGGCACTGACAACCGCTTCTTCCTTCAAGTTTGCGAATAAAGCAATTTTTTTCTTGATGTCGGGGGGCAAGGGAGTTTCGGCGCGACACAACAATATATCAGGCTGGATCCCGATTTCTTGAAGGGCTTTTACGCTATGCTGAGTGGGCTTGGTTTTCAATTCACCTGCAGTTTTTATGAAAGGCACAAGGGTCAGGTGAACAAAAAGAGCCTGTTCCTCCTCCAGTTCTAGCCCGATCTGGCGAATGGCTTCAAGAAAGGGAAGACTTTCGATGTCGCCTACCGTACCACCTATTTCGACCAATATGATATCCGCGCTTTTGCCAATTTCAAAAATTGCCGCTTTGATTTCATCGGTCACATGCGGGATCACCTGAACGGTTTTTCCTAAATAATCCCCGCGTCGTTCTTTTTGAATTACTTTTTCATATATCCGACCCGCCGTCCAATTGTTTTTTTGAGATGTAAGCGTGGTGGTAAAACGCTCGTAATGCCCAAGATCCAGATCCGTTTCCGCCCCATCATCGGTCACAAAAACTTCTCCGTGTTGGAATGGGCTCATGGTCCCGGGGTCCACGTTCAAATAGGGATCCAGTTTCAGAATGCTGATTTTATAGCCATAAGACTCCAGGATATTTCCGATGGAAGCGGCGGCGATGCCCTTTCCCAAAGATGACAAAACGCCGCCGGTAACAAAAATAAACCGTGTTTTAGACATGTTGATCTCGCAATAATTTTTCAATTTTTTCAATATCATCGGGAACATCTACGCCATGAGAAATATAATCGGTTTCAATGATATGAATTTTCTCTCCCAGAAATAGAAATCTTAATTGCTCCAAGTTTTCGGTCTCTTCCAATTGAGACACTCCGGTTCTGATAAAAATTTCAAGCACTTTCCTGGTATATCCGTAAATTCCTATGTGTTGAAAAAAACCCTTGAACAAACTTTTTTCACAGAAAGGGATAGGGGCCCGAGAAAAATACAAGGCCTGTTTGTTGATATCACAAACCACCTTGACTACATTTTCTGAGATAAAATCCCGGTAAGAATCATTGTGCCGGGCTGCACTGACAATATTTCTCTTCCCTAAGACTCGATAGACTTCACAAATCAACTTTTCAGAGATAAGCGGCTCATCACCCTGAATATTGATAACCGCATCATAATCTTTTTTCTCAACAACAGACCACACCCTTTCTGTTCCTGATTTTATTGTCATATCGGTCATTTCGGCTTTTCCGCCGAAGCCAACCACTTCATTAAAGATGCGTTCGTCATCGGTCGCCACAAAAATATCGGCAAAACACCCGGTTTTGGCGACTTGCCGATATACCCTTTCTATCATGGTTTTACCGGCGATCTTTGCCAGCGATTTCCCCGGGAACCTACTGGATTGATAACGAGAGGGAATAACGGCCGCAATATTCATTTCACCGACTTCACTTCCGTTTCGCGAGTTTTGCTTTCCAGAGATTTCATTTCCATTTGACATGAACCTTGAAAAAATGCGCCATCTTCAATAATCAATTTCGGCGTTGCCACGGAACCGATAACCCGGCCTTTGGAAAAAATTTCAACTTTTTCCTTGGCTTTAATGGAGCCCTTTACCCTGCCATTTATGGCGATGCTGATCACCTCGATATCGGCGTCAACTTCTCCGGTTTCCCCAACAATCAGTCCGCCACCGGTAAGGATCTTACCTTTAAAAACACCATCAATTCTAAAATTTTCTTTGAATTTAATATCTCCGTTGATTTCGGTTTCTTTATCAATAAAACCACTGATCTTCATTCCCGTTTCGATCTTGTTCATTTTTTCTCCTTGCTTAATATGGAAAAAAGTCTTTCGAATTCAGCCAGAGAGTTAAAAAAAATCTCCATTTTCCCTTTCCCGGATTTTGAATAATTCAGTTTCACCTTGGTTGCCAGGCATTGAGTCAATTTGTTTTCAATTTTTAAAACATCCGGATCTAGGCCGACTTTCCCCTTGCTGAGACCAGAATAAAACTTTTTTACCAGCATTTCCGCTTGCCGCACCGAAAGTTTTTTCCTGATTATCTGTATGGCGGCATCGAGCATATCTTGGTCATTTTTTAAAGCCAACAAAGCACGGGCATGGCCTTGGTCCAATTTTTCCTGCACAATGTCATCCTTAATTTGGGCAGGCAATTTCAACAACCTTAAAAAATTGGCCATGGTGGCCCGATTCATGCCAATTTTTTCCGCGGTTTCCTGCTGACCCTCGCCACTTTGGGCAATAAGCGCCTCGATGGCTTCGGCAATTTCTATGGCATTCAAATCTTCTCTTTGAATGTTTTCGATCAATGTTTCCGCCATGATGTCATTTTCAGAAAATTCCTTGACCATGGCGGGAATCTTTTCCCATTTCAACAATTGCGCGGCACGCCATCGCCTTTCCCCGACAACCATAAAATATTTGTCGTCTTTTTTGTAAACCGATATGGGTTGAATGATACCCACTTCCTTCATCGATTCAGCCAATTGCCGTAGCGCATCTTTTTGGAATGTTTTGCGCGGTTGGTGTGGATTGGGATGAATACTGTCAACATCGATATCGATCAGTTTGTTTTTCCCAATCGGTTCGTTGGATATGATCGCTGCAATTCCTTTTCCAAGAACTTTTCGCTTCATTTTTTCATCATCTCCATGGCCAAAGACATATACGCCCGGGCTCCCGCTGATTTGATGTCATAGGTTTGAATCGGCTTGCCAAAGCTAGGGGCTTCCGACAGGCGAATATTCCGGGGGATCACGGTATCATACACTTTGGATTTGAAATAATTTCTGAGTTCATCTTCGATCTGTCTGGAAAGATTGGTCCTCTCGTCATACATGGTAAGCAAGAATCCTTTTATAACGAGAATGGGGTTGAAGTTTTCCTTGATGCGATTGATGGTATTCATTAGGTCCGACAAACCCTCCAACGCATAATATTCGGCTTGAATAGGAATTAAAACATTGTGTGCCGCGGTTAAGGCGTTTATAGTCAACAAACCCAAAGAGGGTGGCAAATCCAATATGATATATGCATACTCATTACCCAATTCGAGAAGGACATTTTTTAAATACAAATGGTTGTTGTCTTCGGAAACCGTTTCCATTTCAAATCGGGCCAGATTGCGCATGGCAGGGACCAAGTCCAAATATTTCAGTTCTGTGTGCACAATTGCTTCACGAATATTGATTTCACCGGCCAAGGCCGAATAAACATCTTTTTTACTCGATTTTTTGTCGATGCCCATACCGGTTGTGGCATTGGCCTGCGGGTCAAGATCGATCAGCAATATCTTTTTTTCAGCAATGGCCAGGGCCGAAGACAAATTGATGGCGGTCGTGGTTTTTCCCACGCCCCCCTTTTGATTGGCAACAGCTATGATTTCACCCATTTCTTTTGTGTTTCACGTGAAACATTCTCCAATTTAAAAATTATCAGGTTGTTCCTTAAGGGGATATTATATAGGTTTTGGCGAATGTTTACTACCGTATTTTGAATTTTTTTGATTTTATTGACAGAAGAAATCAATAAAAGCTCTTTCACCTTCCCTTCCTGCACATATTCGGCCAGTATTTCAATTTTAGGAAACCCTCTGGCAATCATGGTGCTCTCATAAGAGTCATGCTGGTGCATGAACTCTTGGATCGGGCCCTCAAAGATTTTTACGTTGTCCAGGCCTAACAACAATAGTGCCTCTTTTAAAAAATTTGTTTTTTTGTGAATGGTTTCGGTTAAAATAATTTTTTTTTTCGGAAAAGAAATCGCCAGGGGAATGCCAACCAGGCCGCCACCGCTTCCGGCATCAATGATGAGGGGGGCGGAAATAAACTTCTTTAACAAGAGGGTTTCGGCCACCAAGAGGTCCAGTGTTTCCCGGGTCGACTTCCGGGAAACAAGATTTACCTTTTTATTGTATTCCAATAAAAATTCAATGAATAAATCCATGATCATTTTGATTTCTCCTTGAGGAAAATCAAATTATTGGAAACGGGCGGGCGGCAATAAAATCGTCTGCAAATGTTTCACGTGAAACATTGCTGTGAAAAGCATTTTTCATTGCCGGCTTTTTATAAAAATAAAATATACCGCAGACAACAGCCAAATTGTCAGCACCAGGGGGATAAATTTTTGAAAACTGATCAACAGCAACAAGGGAGAAAATACTATCAGGAAAATCGTAACGATTGCCGAGATTTTTTTTATAAATGTTTTAAGCAATATTAAAAATTGAAATAAATTTCAAACTCTTTTGGATGGGGTATCCGGGAAATATCTTCGATCTCCGCTCTTTTTATTTTTAGCCATTGTTGAATAAGCGCATCATCAAAAGTATTGTTATACTTTAAATACTCGTTGTCTTTTTCCAGGAAATCCAACGCCTCAGATAAATTTTCCGGCAAAAGCTTGATCTTGTTTTTAAACACCTTGGTGTCGGGGATGCCGCCATCAAAAGGTCCGAAATTAAATTTTTCCGGAGATAGATTTTTAAATATACCGTCAATTCCAGACAGAAACATGGCCGACAAAAATAAATATGGATTTGAGGAGGCGTCCCCAGGTCGATATTCAAACCTGGTTTCGTTTTCGTCTACATAGGCAGGAATGCGTATGGCCGCATTTCGGTTCGAAGTGGCGAAAATTGCCGATACTGGAGCTTCGAATCCCCTGACCAGTCTTTTATACGAATTGGTTGAGGGATTGGAAAACGCGCTTAATGATCCCGAATGAAACAAGAGTCCGGATAAATAATGCAGGCCTGTATCGGAAAAATTGGCATAATTGCCTTTTTTTAGAAAAACATTGGTGCTTTTATTCAAAATGTATTGGTGAACATGCCAGCCATTGCCGGCTTTTCCAAAAAATGGCTTGGGCATAAACGTCACAAAGAGGCCATTTTTTTTGGCCAAGTTGAAAAGCACGTACTTGATTATCACAGCTTGATCGGCTGTTTTGAGCAAAGTATTGAATTTTGTCTCTATTTCGTGTTGATTGACAGCCACCTCGTGATGGTGATATTTGATTTCAATTCCAAGCTGCTGCAATATAGCAACCGCTTCATTTTTAAAATCAACGAACTCATCTTCGGGCGAGCCAGATTGATAAAAATTGTTTTTTGCCTCGCTGTCTTTTTTCAAGAAATAATAGTTCCCATCTTCAAAAACGCCATATTCAGCTTCTTTAAAAATAAAAAATTCAAATTCGGGCCCAAATAAGGCGCTGGATCCCACCTTGGATTTAAGCAGTGCCGCTTCTGCCTTGGAAGCCACAAAGCGCGGATCTTCGGAAAAACGGGTACGCGCATTATCGGTCAAGTGAATATTGGCCATGAAAATCGCGGTTTTCCTTTCCCTGAAAGGATCGATCATCATGGTTTCCAGATCGGGAATCATAACCATGTCGCTTTTTTCTGGCTTGGCGAAACCATATGAAGAAGCATCGAAACCGACACCACCGCTTAGCAATTTTTCATCCAGCATGCTGCTGGGAAGGATGAGGGAATGTAATTTTCCTTTCAAGTCAAGTATTTTTAAATCTATGAATTCGATCTGCATTTCCTTGATTTTCTTTTGCGTGCCGTTCAATACGGTTTTTTCTTTCATTATTGTCATATAAACAATAAATTTTTTTTTGTCAATACTTGACACCTATTGCTTTTTCTTCTAATATTAAACAGTAAAATTGAACAGTTGAGATAGAAATGGTGTTTTTTTCCACATTTGTTAAAATATTTGTGGAAAAGGGTGGGAGCAATGGACAATCTGGAAAAATTGAAAAACTATTTAAAAGGCGTTTTGGATGAGCCGTCAAAAAAAAAATGGATCGATCCACTGAAATATATCGGTTCTCTGGACAACATACTTTTCCTGGGAGCTCCCGATCAAAAAAATTTGATCTGGATTAAGCAAAATCTGCTGGAAGACATCAACAAATATACAAAAAAAAATTTTAACTTCATTACCAAAATCGTTCCCTTGGGCGAAGAAGAAGTTGTTCAGGATATGCAGGATATTCCCAGAAAGAATATCGGCCACGATTCACGTTTGCAAAAAAAATATACTTTTGATTCTCTGGTGCAAAGCGATTCCAACCGAATCGCTTACTCTTTTTCTTACAGTGTATCGGAGTTTCCCGGAAAATCCTATAACCCCCTATACATTTATAGTGATGTCGGCCTGGGTAAAACCCATTTGATGCAAGCAATTGGAAACCGGATCATCAAAAATAACCATAAAATAAACGTGATTTATTTAACTACAAGCGACTTTATGAATGAATACGTAGAATACACCCGTTTGAACAAACGTTCTGATTTTATTAAAAAATATACATCGGTCGATGTTTTATTGATTGATGATATTCAATATATCACAAAATGGGGCGGAACCAGCGAACAGTTTTATTACATATTCAACAATCTAATCCAACAGGACAAGCAGATCGTTATTTGTTCGGACAAACATCCCGACAACATGCCCGATTTGGAAAAGAGAATCAAATCAAGGTTTGAAATGGGTGCCATTGTCGATATTTTTCCTTATGACCTGGAAGCCCGGATCGCCATCCTGCAAAAAAAGATCGCAGAAAGAAAAAATCTTTTTCACAATGATTTTTCCATTCCCAACGAAGTGATTGAATTTTTGGCCAACGCCATTAAGGACAATATAAGAAAATTGGAGGGCGCACTGAACCGGCTCTTGGGATACGCGGACTTAAAGCACTCTGATCTGCAATCCACAACCATCACCCTGCCTTTTGCCAAGGAGGCGTTGAGACCGTATATGAATATTGAAAAAAAAATCATCACCATAGATACCATCCAAGAATTTGTTTCTGATAAATTTGATATAAAAATAGATGAACTGAAATCGAAAAACAATTCTCCCAAAATCGCTTTGCCAAGGCAAGTTGCCATGTATCTGACAAAAAAATTAACCCGCAATCCTTTGGTTGAGATCGGGATGGCGTTCGGAGGCAAACACCATACCACAGTGCTGCATTCCATCAATAAAATTGAAAAAATGCTCCAGGCGGATAACGATTTTTCCAGAAAAGTGAATTCTTATATTGAATTTTTCAGCGATTGATGTTTTCAACAAAAATCACAATTTTTCAACATTACAAAAACTGGAGAAATGCATGCACCAATATGAATCGGCGGATTTATCCACTTTTTCATATTGCTTGTTTATTTTATTTTTATTATGATATTGTTTTATAAAAAAAAAAGGCAGGTCGAATATGAAAATTTTTGTGGAAAAAGCAAAACTTGAAAGTGAATTGCGTTTGTTTCAAGGCATTTTTGAAAAAAAAGCCATTATGGAGATTTTACAGAATATCAAACTCACCGCTTTGGATGGCGGAGTTTTGGAAATGGTGGCCACTGATTTGGAAATCGGATTGACGGCAAGCATTCAGGTGGATAGTAAGAATTCTGGTTCCTTTACCGTAAACGGAAAGGATCTTTATGATTTGATATCGAAAATGCCGGAAGGTAGCATTGAAATTTCCGAGGACAACGATCTGCAAATCCTGATCACCAATGAGAAAAAGACGTGCAAGTACAAAATGCTTGGTTTGCAATCATCCGATTATCCCGAATTGCCCGTAAATGATCTTTCCAATTCCATTAAACTTTCATTGCTGGATTTTCAAGCCATGATCAACAATTGCTATTATGTCATTTCTCCTGAATTGAAATTCAATCTTGGCGGCGCCCTGATGAGTATTTCAAAAAACAAATTGGAAATGGCTGCCACGGATGGCCACCGCTTGTCTTATTCTTTCTTCAACGCCGACACAACGGTTTCTGATCCTGTGGAATATATCCTATCCAGAAAAACGTTGCTTGAAGTTTTAAAAATCGGAAATGCTGGTGAAGTTGAATTCGCTTTTGACAACAACAATCTTTTTTTCAAGCACAAGAACAGGATCCTGTGTTCCCGGATTGTGGATCAGAAATTTCCCAACTACAAAACCGTCATTCCGGAAAAAACGGAACAAACAGCCATTATTCGTACCGATGAGCTGCTGCAAACCCTGCGCAGGATACTGATTTTTAAAACCCGGAACAATGGGGTCGTATTTAAGTTCTCCAAAAACAAATTGGTTTTGGAAAGAACGACACCTGAAAAAGGCGAGGGCTATGATGAGATCGCCATTGAATATGGAGGAAAAGCGGTCGCGGTCGGCTTCAACGGAAACTTTATCCTTGATTTTTTAACCCACATAAACTCTGAAAAAATAGGAATTGGCCTGAACGACAGCGAAAGCTCTTTTTTGTTTAAACCTTTAGATGAAAGCGGCGCCAATTTTATTTACATTGTCATGCCATTGAATATCTGATTCTTACTTGGTAGTTAAAAAGTTAGAAATTAACGGTTTCCGAAATTTAAACAATTTTTCAATCCGCTTTGGCGACACAAAAAATTTGATTTTCGGTGTCAACGGCAGTGGAAAAACATCGGTCATTGAAGCGTTGTTTTTACTTGGTTTCGGCAAATCTTTTTTGCCGGTAAACAAAAAGGAATTGGTGAATTTCAACGCTTCCGGATTTTTTATTAAAGCCGAAGTACTCAATAAATCAGGAGAAAACACACTGACCGCCCGCCTGGAAAAAATCTTTTGCCTGCAAGCAAACAACGAAAAGGCGGTTTTTTCACAAACAAGCCGCTATTTGTATCCGCTTTTTTTTTCTTCCTCCAATTACAATTATTATATCGACTATATGGCCTATTTCAGAAAATTGATCGATCGCTTTATCCATGGGGTGAATTCCCTTTACTTGCACGATGTTTTGCGCTATAATACTATTTTAAAGCAAAAGAATTATTTGTTAAAAAATTTGGGAAAATCAATTAATCATGCGGAGTTGAACAGCTGGAATACAGTTTTGGCCGAATCGGGATGTAAAATAGTAAAAAAAAGAATGGCTTTCATCAATCAATTGAACGATATGATAGGAGAAATATTTCGCTTCGATCTTAAAATAAATTATTTTCCTGCCCTGCTAACAACGGCGTCTCTTTCGGAAAACTCAATTTTCAACGACCTGTGCCTGATAAAAAATTCGGAAATAAAAAGCAAGCGATCGCTGCTAGGCCCCCAACGGGACCGTTTTGATATCATGGTTTCCGGGAAAAAACTGCAATTGTTTTCTTCTGGTGAGAAAAAAAAATATTTGATGATGGTTTTTGCGGCGTTTGTCGAGTTGTTCCGCCAGGAGCGAAACGAGCACCCGGTTTTTCTAATTGACGATTACGACGCTGCCATGGATGAAAAGAACCTGAAATTTTTAATGGATCATTTTTCCAAAATTCAGATCATTGCCACTTCAGTGGCAAAAAATGAAAAATTTGGGCATTTGTTTGAGCTAAAAAAGGAGAATTAATCGTGGATAAAACCAATGCCAATTTTGAAGACAAAACTTATACGGCAGATAACATAAAAGTTCTTGAGGGTTTGGAAGCAGTCCGGGTCAGGCCAGCCATGTATATTGGCAGCACCGGTGCGTTGGGGCTGCACCATCTGGTTTATGAGGTTGTGGACAATTCAATCGATGAAGCCATGGGCGGTTTTTGCGACAAAATTGAGGTGACGGTCCATTTTGATAATTCGGTAACAGTGAACGACAACGGCCGCGGCATCCCGGTCGACATGCACAAAGAAGAAGGAAAAACGGCGGCGGAGGTGGTCATGACCACCCTGCACGCGGGCGGAAAGTTTGACAAAAACAGCTATAAGATGTCCGGTGGATTGCATGGTGTCGGCGTATCGGTCGTGAACGCCCTTGCCTCTAAACTTGAATTGGAAATCAAGAGGGGCGGGAAAATTTATTTTCAGAAATACGCATTCGGCAAGCCGACATCTGAATTAAAGCAGATCGGCAAGTCCAACAAGCGGGGAACCAAAGTTACTTTCTGGCCCGACGAGGAAATTTTTGAAATCGTTGAATTCAATTACAGCATTTTATCGAGAAGGTTGAAGGAGCTGGCCTTTTTAAATCAAGGACTGACCATTGTCCTGAACGATGAGCGCGTCGATAAAAAGGAAGTTTTCTATTATAAGGGCGGAATCGTTGAATATGTAAAATACCTGGTGGGTTCAAAAGAAAGGATCCACAATTCTCCAATATTCATCTCCAGCAAAAAAGATGATATTGAAATTGAAATCGCCTTTCAATATGTAGAATCGTATAATGAGACCCTTTTTTCCTTTGTCAACAATATCAATACGATTGAAGGGGGAACCCATCTTTCCGGCTTTAAATCGGGAATCACGCGCACGATCAACAATTTTGCCCAGGCCAACGGCCTGTTTAAAGACTACAAAGAAGTTTTTTCCGGTGATGATGTTCGCGAAGGCCTTACCGCAGTGATTTCCGTGCGCATAAAAGAACCCCAATTCGAAGGCCAGACCAAAGCCAAATTGGGAAACTCGGATGTCAAGGGTATCGTGGAGTCATTTATCAACAAAAAACTTGGAGAATATTTCGATGAAAACCTGAATGTCGCCCGAGCCATAATAGGCAAAGTTTTATTGGCGGCCAGAGCCAGGGAAGCTTCCAAAAAAGCCAAGGACTTGGTCCGAAAATCGAATTTATTGGAAAACACCACCTTACCAGGGAAATTGGCCGATTGTCAGTCTAAAAACCCTGAAGATAGCGAATTGTATATCGTGGAGGGTGATTCGGCGGGGGGATCGGCCAAGCAGGGGCGCGATCGGCGCTTTCAAGCCATTCTCCCTCTGAAAGGCAAGATTCTCAATGTGGAAAAAGCTTCTACTTCAAAAATGCTCGAAAACGAAGAAATAAAAAAAATGATCGCCGCTCTTGGCGTAGGCATCGGCAAGGAAGTTTACGATATCGAAAAATTGCGTTATCACAAAATCGTGATCATGACCGACGCCGATGTCGACGGTTCGCATATCCGCACCCTGATCATGACATTTTTCTTCCGGCAGATGCAATCGCTGATCGAGAAAGGCCATCTTTTCCTGGCCCAGCCACCTTTGTTCCTGATCAAAAAAGGGCAGGTCAAAGTATATTTAAAAAATGAAAAAGAGCTCGAAAACTATTTGTTCAGCAAAATTGGCGACGAAGTGATTTTATTTGACAAAAACTATAGTGATGAACTTTTAAAAGGACAAAAGCTGGTCAAATTTATCAAATTGATACACAAGAAAAATTTGTTGATGAGTAATCTCGAAAAAAGAGGAATGCCGCGGCCCTTGACCAAAAAACTCATTGAACTTGTCCAAAGCGAGAATGATTTTAAAGATAAAAACAAAGCCAAAGCCATGGCCCAACAATTGCAAAAAAACTCCCTGTGCCATAACGTGGACATAAAATTTGACGAAGAATATGCCACCTATACACTGGAAATCGAGTATGAATACAATGGGGTAAAAACCCAGAGGGTCATTAACCATGCTTTTTTAAACGGGCCCGAGTTTTCTGAAATCCATGAAATATACGGCAAACTCGCTGAATTACCTACCACTCCCTACTTTTTGCAGATCGGCAAGGAAAATTTCACAGTGGAAAACCGCAAGGAAGTGGTGGCCTTTTTATTTGAAAAGCTAAAAAAAGGCATATCCATCCAACGCTACAAAGGTCTTGGTGAAATGAATCCCGAGCAATTGTGGGAAACCACCATGGACCCTGAAAACCGGACGCTGCTCAAAGTTGGCATAAATGATCTTCACGAATGTGAGGAAATTTTTGATACCCTGATGGGCAGCGATTCAACCAAGCGCAAGGATTTCATCCTGCAAAACGCCTTGAATGTGAGAAATCTCGATATTTAAAGGAAAAAGATATGGAAGAAAAAGACAAGGAAAAAGAGCATATACCTGCGACTGAAGAAGTGACCATTGAAAACGAGATGCAGACATCCTATCTCGATTATTCCATGAGCGTCATAATCGGCCGCGCCATTCCCGATATCCGCGATGGCTTGAAACCCGTTCACCGCCGCGCCCTTTTTTCCATGCATCAGACCGGCTCCCATTACAACCAGCCATATAAAAAATCAGCGCGTATTGTCGGGGATGTGATCGGTAAATACCACCCCCATGGCGATGCCGCGGTGTACGATACGGTGGTACGGCTGGCCCAGGATTTTTCATTGCGCTACCCGCTGGTCGACGGCCAGGGGAATTTCGGTTCCATAGACGGTGATCCCCCCGCAGCCATGCGCTATACCGAGATCAGGCTGCAGAAAATCGCCAACGAAATGCTCAGCGACCTGGACAAGGGCACGGTGGATTTCGTGCCCAATTATGACGGCTCTCTGACCGAGCCGGTTATTTTTCCGGCATTGCTGCCGATGCTGCTTTTAAACGGCACTTCGGGAATTGCCGTGGGCATGGCCACATCCATCCCGCCGCACAACCTGGGGGAATTAATCGAAGCCTTTACGTATTATGTGGACAACCGTGACGCCACGGTCGCGGATCTGATGAAAATCATGCCCGGCCCGGATTTTCCAACCGGCGGGTACATTTTCGGACAAAACATGATCCGCACCGCTTACGAGACCGGCAAGGGAAGTTTTGTCGTGCGCGCCAAGGCCGTGGTCGAAACCGACAACAAGGGACGGCAGAAGATCGTGGTCACCGAGATCCCCTATCAGACCAACAAGGCCAAAATAATTGAGAATATCGCCGAATTGGTCAAGGGCAAACGCATCGAGGGAATCTCTGACTTGCGCGACGAATCCGATCGAGATGGGTTGCGCATTGTCATTGAAATAAAAAAGGATGAAATCCCGGAAGTCATTTTAAATTCACTTTTCAAACATACTCAGCTACAGAGCAGTTATTCCATCATATTGCTGGCGATCGCGAACCAGCAGCCCAAACAGTTCAACCTGATCGACTATTTTAATTATTTTTTGGGCCACCGCAAGGAAATCATTCGCCGCCGCTCGCTTTTTGAATTGGATAAAGCCGAAAAAAGGGCCCATATCATTGAAGGGCTTAAGATCGCCCTGAACAAGCTGGACCTGGTCATTAAAATCATCCGCACTTCAAAAAATCGCCTTGAGGCCAGGAAAAATCTAACTGAAAAAATAACGCTGACCCAGGTGCAGGCCGATGCCATTCTTGATATGCAGTTGTATCGGTTGACCGGGCTGGAGATCGAAAAACTTGAAAATGAATATATCGACCTGATCAAATTGATCAACTATCTTAAGGAACTTTTGGCCAGCGAGCGTATGCTGCTGAATTTGATCAAAGAAGAATTGCGGAAAGTCAAAGAACAGTTTGCCGACAAGCGCAGGACCGAGATCGTCGAAAAACAATTGTCTGAATTCAAAATCGAAGACATGATCAAAGATGAGGACTTTGTCATTTCCTATACCCGCAACGGATATATAAAAAGAACGACACTCAGTTCGTACCGCAGCATGAATCGGGGCACCATGGGCAGAAAAGGGATCGGGCTCAAAGAGGAAGATGCCATTTCCCGGGTTTTTGTTGCTTCCGCTCATGCCTACATCCTGGCTTTTACCGAAAAAGGCCGAATGTTCTGGATAAAGGTATATGATATTCCCGAAGGTGACAGCGCCGGCAGGGGCAAACCCATTAACCGCCTGATCGGAATCAGTCCTGAAGAAAAGGTATGTTCAGTCATCAACGTAAAAGAATTTTCTGAAGACAAATACGTGATGTTGTTTTCCAAACGGGGATATGTGAAAAAGACTTCCCTGGCTGCTTTTTCGCGGCCGCGCATCAATGGCATCCTTGCCGCCGAAGTTCCCGATGACGATTTGCTCCTGGAAGCGAAGATCACCAATGGGAACAATGAGATCATTCTGGGCACCTACCTGGGAAAAGCGCTGAAATTCAATGAAGAGCAAGTGCGACCCATGGGACGCGGGGCGCGTGGCGTCATTGCCATCAAACTGGGGAAAGATGATTTTGTGGTTGGCGCCGATATGATCAGTGAAAACGACAAATACATTTTGACCGTCACCGAAAATGGCATTGGCAAAAAATCAGACCTGTCGCTCTATCGCTTGCAGAACCGCGGCGGCAAAGGATTGATCAACATTAAAATAACGGAAAAGTTGGGCAAGGTCATCGGCTTGGTTACCTTGAATGACAATGAGGGAGAAATCATCCTCAGTTCAGAGAAGGGGATCTTGAACAAACAGGACACGGCGCAGGTTCGTTCCAAGGGCCGGGCGACTCAAGGCGTGAAACTGATTAACTTGAAACCCGGAGACCGCCTGGTTGCCATAGAGAAAGTGAAAAAAGAAGCGGAATAATTCATTTGCGCAGGCGTTGAAAGTTTTTGTTGGCTGCCGTGTTTATGTCAGCAACATCGGTTTTTTTTATTTCGGCAATTTTTTTCACGACATGCATCGCAGCCAGAGGCGTATTGGTTTTGCCGCGGTTGGGTTCGGGCGACAAATAAGGAGAATCGGTCTCACAAAACATTTGCCGTAAGGGGGCCATTTCCACGATTTTCCTTAGTACATTTGCATTTTTAAAAGTGATGATTCCTGAAAATGAAATGAAATATCCCCGTTTTAATATTTCGCTGGCTTCAAGCTTGTTCCCCGTATAGCAATGAAACACGACCGGATTGGGAAATTTTTCCGAGGCCAGGATTTTCAATACGATTTCCTCCGCATTCCGGGAGTGGATCACCAGTGGCAGGGACCATTCGCGGGCAATGGCGATCTGTCTTTTAAATACACTGATCTGGTTGTCGCACAGTGAAAAATTATAGTGATAATCAAGCCCCACTTCACCGACAGCAAGAATTTTAAACTGCTTACCAAAAGCATTCATCCTTTTTTCGATCTCAGGAGAATAACCGTCCGCCTGATGGGGATGGGCACCGATCACCGCATGGATATCGGGATGATAAGCAAGCATTTCTGCCGTTTTTTCAATAGATTGTCCGTTAAAAGGATCGGCAACCGTGACCAGTTTTGCAAATCCCGACGAAAAGCATTGGTCGATCAATTGCCAGCGATTTTTCTCGAAGCATGGATCATCCAAATGACAGTGAAAATCAAGGGGGCCGGTTTGACTCATGATCTCATTGTAGCGCAAAGGGTTTTGGCTTGGCAACCGACCCCGTTTTCTTGTACCTTTTTGGTCGCTGATATTGACGACACCGGGGGGGTAATCGTATAATGTTTGCGAAACGATCATGATAAGCGGATTAAATAAAAACAAGGTTGCGGCAATTTTAGAAATCACCGAAGACCTTAATCAGATCAAAGATATCGACTCGCTTTTGGACCGGGTTTTGCTGGCAGCGCGGCGTTTCTCAAGATCCGATGCCGGGTCTATATATCTGTTAGAAAATCAAATATTACGAATTAATTATGTGCAAAACGAAACACTGATCCAAAAAGAAAGCGGCAAAAAATATCTCTATCAAAACCATGAAATTGCCATCAATGACAAATCCATGGCTGGCTATGTGGCCATGACTAAAAAACCCCTGATCATTGCCGATGCCTATCAGCTTGATAAAACAGTCCCTTATGGATTCAACCGTTCTTTTGATCAGCAAGCCTCTTATCATACCCGTTCCGTCTTAACGGTTCCATTGATAGCCAGTCAGAACCGCTTGATTGGGGTGATGCAGATTATCAATTCCCTGAATGATAAAAAAGAAGCGGTTCCGTTCCGCAGTGAAGACGAATTGGTGATTGCTTATTTTGCCAATCACGCAGCCGGCTGCATTGAAAAAGCCAAAATGACCAGGGAGATTATTCTGCGCATGATCGGCATAGCGGAAATGCGTGATCCCGAGGAGACCGGCAATCACGTCAACCGGGTTGGAGCGTATTCGATCGAAATCTATTCCAAGTGGGCGTTTAACCATAACGTGGACGAAGCCGAAATAAAAAAAATTAGGGATGTTTTGCGCATCGCCGCCATGCTGCACGATGTCGGCAAAGTGGCGATTTCTGATACATTGTTGAAAAAAAGTGGTCCGTTGAGCAACGAAGAATATTTTCAAATGCAGCGCCACGCCATTCTGGGCGCCCGCCTTTTTAAAAATTCCACTTCGGATTGGGATGACATGGCGGCTGAAATCGCCTTGAATCATCATGAAAAATGGGATGGCAGCGGTTATCCCGGAAAAGTCGACAATATTTTTTGCGATACCCGGACTGCCGGCCAGGGGAAAAAGGGGTGTGAAATCCCTTTGTTCGCTAGGATTGTGGCCCTTTCGGACGTGTATGATGCCTTGACTTCGCAAAGAATTTACAAGGACTGCTGGCCCGAGGAAAAGGTTGTACGATATTTGCAAGAACAAAAAGGCAAGCATTTCGATCCCGAATTGGTTAACGTATTTTTTTCAATTTATGATGTGATCCGGGCCATTCAAAACAAATATGGTGACAATTAAATCCGCGGCCTTACAAAAAAGCAAGGATTGGATTGCTCGCTGACCCGCATCCATTCTGAAAGGAGGAAATTTTGGCGAATTCTGTTTGCGGCCAGCTTGGCGGCACGGCTGATTTTTCAATTTCCAATGAATTCCCAATGGAAAAAATCAACAAACTCAAGCCCTTTAAAGTTAAAAAATTTTTATTGGTAGCCAGTCTTTATGATTATTTCATGCTGGAAGAAGATGGCCGCCTGCATGAGTTGCTCTCAAAAACCTACCAGCAATGGAACTTGGGCTATATTCCGCATTTTGTCAGGGTAAGCGGGGGAGAAAACGCCCTGAAATTGATAAAAAATGAAAAATTCGACCTGATTATCGCAGTTATGCGGCTTGGTGATATGGATCCTTTTACATTTGGCCGTCAGGTGAAAGAAATCGAACCCAAGCTCGCCGTGATCGGTCTGGCTTATAATACCCCGGAACTGAAACGCCTTTTGGAAATGGATGACGGAACCGCGCTGGAACGGATCTTTGTGTGGCAGGGAGACGGGCATATATTATTGGGCATCATCCAATTCATTGAAGACCGAAAAAATGCCGCCAACGATACCCAAGTTGTCGGGGTGCAAAACATTTTGCTTATCGAAGATTCCATTGATTTTTATTCTTCCTATATGCCGCTAATCTTTTCAGTTTTGCGCAATTTGACCGAGAATCTACTTAAAGAAGACCTGACTTTTTCTCAAAAACTTCTGCGTCAAAACGCTCGACCCAGGGTACATCTGGCCACTACCTATGAAGAAGCGGAAGTGGTTTTCGAGCAATTTAAAAATAATCTGTTGGGTATCATCACCGATGCCAGTTTTCCCCGGAACAAGGTCGTAAATAAAAAGGCCGGGCTTCATTTTGCAAAACAAGTCCTTGCCGATAAGCCCCACCTCCCCATTTTGCTGCAATCCAGCGATGCGGGAGCGGAATTGATGGCTGTCAATGCCGGGATAAAATTCATATCAAAGAATTCCTTGACATTGCTGCGCGATCTGAGTAATTTTTTATCGGTTTCCTTCGGTTTTGGTGACCTGTTATTGACCGATGAACGGACTGGGGATGAGGTGCGTATCGCCGATATCAATCAATTGTTCAAGGCGCTTAGCGATCTGCCTAAAGAGGTTCTGGCTGTGGCCCTTTCCCGGGGCGATCTGGACCGCTGGCTGCGGGCCAGGACGGAATTTGCCCTGGCCGATTCGGTGCAAAAATATTTGCTTCAAGCTCCCCAACCCGGAGCCGATCTGGGCAGCGATTTAAAAAAGATCATTTCTGATTTCCGCAGCGCCAGCCGCCGCGGTTCGATCGTGACCTATTCCCGCTTTTTTCATGAAGACTATTCTCAATTTAGCGTGATCGGCGGCGGGTCCATTGGCGGCAAAGCCCGCGGCCTGGCTTTCATGGACCGGATATTGGTGAAATATTTTGATCAGGGGAAATATCCAGGTGTGACTGTTTCCATACCCCGCACCGTTGTGCTGGGGACTGATGTATTCGATGATTTTATTAAAGACAACGATTTGCTGCCTGCTGCGGTTGCTGACTATTCCGATAGCCATATGGCCAACCTTTTCATTAAAGCCAGTTTACCCGGCAAAATAGTCGGCGATCTGCGCGATTTCATAAAAAATGTCAAAGTCCCCCTGGCCGTGCGTTCTTCAAGTTTACTGGAAGATTCCCTGTATCAGCCTTTTGCCGGCATCTATGCCACAAAAATGCTTCCCAACGACCAGGCTGGCGACGATATCCGCTTCCTCAACCTGATTAACGCCATTAAATTTGTTTTCGCCTCGACTTTTTTCCGCCAGGCCAAATCCTATATCAACAGCACGCCGCACCGCATTGAAGATGAAAAAATGGCGGTGGTAATACAACCGGTCGTAGGCAAGCTGCACCGGGACAGTTTTTATCCCGAATTTTCCGGAGTGGCCCGTTCCTATAATTATTATCCGGTCGGTCAGGCCAAGCCTGAAGACGGTGTGGTCAATGTTGCCCTGGGACTGGGGAAAACCGTCGTCGACGGCGGGGTTTCCCTGCGTTTCACACCGGCCTTCGCCGGCATTCTGCCGCAGTTCACTTCGGTCAAGGACATGTTCAATTTTTCCCAGCGTGATTTTTATGCCATCGCCATGCATCATGTGGCTTCGATCGCCTTTTTAGAAGAAGACCAGTATCTGGTTAAACTCGGGTTGGACAAAGCGGAAGCGGATGGTGTTTTGCAATTTCTGGCCTCAACTTATTCGCGGGAAAATGACTCTGTTTATGATGGCATCAGTTTTTCGGGGCCAAGAATCGTCAATTTTGCCCACATTTTGAAAAATGATATTTTCCCCCTGGCCAAGATACTGATCGATCTGCTGAAATTGAGCAGTGAAGCCATGAATTGCGCGGTCGAGATGGAATTTGCGGCGATCCTTGATGCACAAAATGCACTTCCCGGCCAGTTCAGCATCTTGCAGGTCAGGCCCCTGGTCGTTCAAGACGAACTTGTGAAAGTGGAATTGGACGACCATCAAAAAGAAGTGGCTTTTTGTTTCAGCGACCGGGTTTTAGGGAATGGTATTTCGCAAACCATTCGCGATATCGTGTTTGTGAAGCCCGACACGTTCGACGCCGCCAAAAATCCACAGATCGCCGTAGATGTCGGCAAACTCAATTTCCGCCTGCAGGAAGCGGGTACACCCTACTTGCTGATCGGTCCCGGGCGTTGGGGAAGCACCGATCCCTGGCTGGGTGTCCCGGTCAAGTGGAGCCAGATCAGCGGCGTAAAGGTCGTGGTCGAAGCGAGCTTGCCCAACATGAACGTGGATCCCTCTCAAGGATCGCATTTTTTTCAAAACATGACCTCTTTGCGTATCGGCTATTTTACGGTTCCCATGGATCGCGCTCATGGGTTCATTGATTGGTCCTGGCTGGAAACGCTGCCCGTAGCAGATGAAACCTCATTCTTGAAGCATGTTTGTTTGCCGCAACCGCTTACGGTTATGATCGATGGCCGGAAAAGCCAGGGTGTGATTTTAAAGCCCGTTCTCCCCACGCCTTGAGCAAATGAGTGATCATCCATTTGTGTTTGTCAGTGATCTGCACGGTCGGATTGATCGCTACCACAAACTTTTTTCGTTGATCAGACAGGAAAATCCCAAGGCGATTTTTTTGGGTGGAGATCTTTTGCCTTCCGGTTCTCTGCTGTTCGGGAGTAAGCGCATTGGCCAAAATGACTTTGTGGATGATTTTATTCTGCTTGAGCTTCGTAGTTTGCGAGTACTTCTAAAAAAAAAATATCCGCGCTTTTTTTTGATCCTGGGCAATGATGATGCCCGCAGCCAGGAAGCAGCGCTTTGTTTAAATGAAAAGGAAAATCTCTGGGATTACATGCATTTCCGGAAAACCTATTTTGATAAATATTCCATTTATGGCTATTCATGCGTTCCCCCCACCCCTTTCGCCTTAAAAGATTGGGAGCGATATGATGTCTCCCGTTTTGTGGATCCAGGTTCCATCCCACCTGAAGAGGGACAGTTCAGTGTCGATTTGCCGGAAAATGAATCTGGTTTCCCGACCATTCAGGAGGATCTGGAAAAGCTTGCCGGGCAGGACGCCATGGCCCAGGCAATTTTTCTTTTTCATTCTCCCCCCTATCAAACGCATCTGGACCGCGCCGCCCTGGATGGCCGCCAGGTCGACAACGCACCCCTGGATGTCCATGTAGGTAGCATTGCCATCAGGCGCTTCATCGAAGCCCGGCAGCCCCTGGTCACCTTGCACGGCCATGTGCACGAATCGGCCCGCTTGACCGGATCCTGGCAGGAGAAGATCGGCCGGACCTTTTGCTTTTCAGCGGCCCACGATGGGCCTGAATTGGCAATTATCTGCTTCGATCCAGCAAAACCCGATAAAGCAATTAGGCGTCTGCTTTAAAACTTAAGATAACATGGGTTTTTCATCCCGATCATGGCTTTGATTTCATTGGCCGGCGTCGCATGGGTCAGAAGAAAAAGAAAAAACACAGCCGCGAATTTGTCATTCATTTGCTTGAGGATAGCACCAGCACGCATGTTTTTGGAATAGGCTTGGCCGCATCATGAAGCAATTGCAATTTTGCTATACCTATTTTGTATCATTCTATTAGTCGTGTCTTTCCCTTATTAAATGCATTTTTTGTTCTATCGTAGAATTTAATATGACTTGAGAGATTTCCATTAGATTGAAGCTGTTTTGGCATGCTTATTGTCGGGCTAAGGCATGCATGCCGGAGTATATAAAAGGCGAACGCTGGAAAAGACCGCTTTGTATGAAATCGCCTTCCAACATTTTGAGGAGTACGAAAAAATCTATCCGGAACGATATGAAGCACCTAACCATGCGGCCGATTGCATATCCGGGGACAACAACCGTTGAAGTAAAGGGTTTGCCGCTAGATATTAAACTATTGAAGAAATTATCTGTTTAAGCATGATAAACAACTGCGAAAGCAGGCGGATTAATCATGATTAGACAAAAGTCTCACCTGAGACTTGGATGGCGGGAGCCATATAAATCGAGAGGTTCCATGTACCTTCAAAAGTACCCTCCCAAAACCTCTAGCTCTCGCCTTCCCCGATGCTACTTTGTGAAATCGATGCCGATTCGGAACATCGAGGTCTGAACATCAGTTGACAACCAGAACCGATTTGCTAAAATAATTTGTAATTATGATAAAGAAAAAGTTGATAAATGAAGAGGGAAAAGATCTTTCCTATAAAATCCAAAATTATGCAAACCGTGACCTGCCTCGGATTAATTTTTTGAAATTGGTGTCAAAAATGATTTTAAATTTCTCTGGATGTGATGAAATAGAAATCATGATCTCTAAGGGACAAAAACGAAGGTTTGCGAACTATGAATTCATTTGCTACAAAAAAAAGGCATTCAATTTTGATATTAAAACCTGTAAAAATACAAATACAGAATACCCCTTTCTTTCACAAGATGATCTAGATTTTGAACATCTATGTAATAATCTATTGAAGGAAAATTTCAATAGTTCATTTCCATGTTTTGTCCAAAAAAATAGAATCTGGGTCGGGAATAAAATAAATTTTGAAACCCTTCTGTCAAGAAAGAACAATCAAAAATCCCAATTTATTTTTAAGAATAAGAAAGACTTTCATTCAATCGCTTTAATTCCTCTTATGATGGGTCATGAAAGAATTGGACTTTTAAAATTATATAGCCGCAAAGACAATTTTTTCAGCAAAAGGAAAATAGAATTATTTAAGGATCTTACCCAAACGCTGGGACTGGGATTGATAAGCCAGCGATCCCAAGCGGCATTGCATGAGCGGATCAAGGAACTTAACTGTCTGTATAGTATTACCCGTATGGTTGAAACTCCGAATACAGCACTGAATGAAATCCTTCAAAAAACCATTGAACTTTTTCCATATGCGTGGCAATATCCAAAGATCACCCACGGAAGAATTATATTGGATGGTCATACCTATATAACTCCTGGTTTTCAAGAGGGGTCCCACATACAATCTGTAAACATTATGGTGAATGGCAAAAAGAGAGGTACCATTGAAGTTATATATACAAAGAAGAAACCGACCATTTATGAAGGACCTTTTTTAAGAGAGGAAAGAAGCTTAATCAATAATATTGCCAGTAAATTAGCAATTATTATCGAGCTCTATCAGGTTGAGGAAGAAAAAGAAAAGCTACAGGGACAGCTCCTGCATGCAGATAGGCTGGCTACCCTCGGACTGTTCACTGCGGGTGTGGCCCATGAATTAAACGAACCTTTAGAAAATATTCTGGGATTTGCCCAACTTGCAATGAAATGCCCCGAATTACCAGCTCAGGCCCAACATGACATCGAAAAAATTGTGAGATCCTCCCTGTATTCACGCGAAATCATTAAAAAGCTCATGTTGTTTTCGCGGCAGACACCATCAAAAAAAACCATCATCAATTTAAACCAAATCATTAATGATGGACTTTATTTTCTTGAATCCCGATGCTGTAAGGAGGGAATAGAAGTCAAACGCTCATATTCACACAATCTGCCAGAGATACTGGCTGACCCTGCCCAGCTTCAACAGGTCCTGGTTAACCTAGTTGTCAATGCCATCCAAGCCATGCCAAATGGCGGTATACTGACAATTCAAACTTTATCCGAAAAAAATTATATTGAATTAATTGTTACAGATACAGGTATTGGAATGACGGAAGCAATAAAAGAAAAAATATTTATTCCCTTTTTCACAACCAAAGACATAGGAGAGGGAACAGGCTTGGGTCTGTCAGTGGCGCATGGCATTGTGACCTCACACCAGGGATCGATTCAAGTCAAGAGCCAAGAAGGAAGAGGGTCCTGTTTTATTGTCCAATTTCCTGTAAATCAACTCTTTCAAATAGAGGATAAAAAAAGATGACAGAAGCTTGCAATCGAGAACGAATTCTTGTGGTGGATGATGCAATCGATACATTGGAAATCATACAAAGATGCCTGGAATCCCACAAATATAAAGTATATACGGCCACTGGTGTGATTGCGGCCAATAAGATATTGGAATCCACTCCAATCGATTTAGTAATAACCGATGTAAAAATGCCCAAAGTCAGTGGTTATGATCTTGTTAGGCATATCAGAGAAAACCTAAAAAATACCGAAGTTGCGGTTATCACAGGCTATCCTTCAATCGATGGGGTGGTTAAAGCATTTAAGTTTGGAGCCGAAGAATACTTGGCTAAACCATTCACTGATGAAGAACTGCTATCTTTGGTACAGAAAGTACTGGAAAAATTGCAAATGCGGCGATCTATTCAATCGCAAATGAAAAGTAACAAATCTGCTCCCTATGGCATCATCACTGAATCATTGGTCATGCAAAAAGTTATCAACGCAATTGAGAAAGCTGCAACGAATACCGCCACTGTATTGATCACGGGTGAGAGTGGAACCGGCAAGGAACTTGTTGCTAGAGGTATTCACTACAGTAGCTCACGGGGTTCCGCGCCGTTTGTTCCAATCAACTGTGGTGGTATTCCCGAAAGCCTCCTTGAAAGCGAGCTTTTTGGATATGTAAAAGGTGCTTTTACTGGAGCTGTTGAATCAAGAGCAGGATTTTTTCAGACTGCTGATGGGGGAACCATTTTTTTAGATGAGATTAGTGAAACAATCCCTGCGATGCAAATAAAACTCCTTAGGATTTTGCAAGAAAAAGAAGTATATATGGTAGGTTCAAGACAACCCAGAAAAGTGGATATAAGAATAATTGCAGCCACCAACAAAGACCTCCAAAGTCTGGTTAATAAAAATTTATTCAGAAAAGATCTTTTTTATAGACTCAACGTTATTTCAATCGAGATTCCTCCTCTTTATAAAAGAGGGAGTGATATTCTTCTTCTCATAAATCATTTTACCTCCAAATACGCCAAAGAATTGGCTATATCCATTCCCAAATTTTCCGATCAGGTACTGCAAATATTGAAACACTATAATTGGCCTGGGAATGTCAGGGAATTGGAAAATGTCATCCAACGCCTGGTGATCATGAATGAAGGAGATTTCATTGATACACCGGAACTCCCTTCTTTAATGCGGTTCTCCTTGAAGTCAGAGCCTGCTTTTAACCGCACACTCGCCGATGTGGAGGCTGAGCATATTCGCGGTGTTCTTGCGAGTGTATCAGGTAACAAAACCCAGGCATCCAGAATACTCGATGTTGACCGTAAAACATTGCGGGAAAAACTAAAGAAATTGTAAATTCCTGATCCTAGCTGAAATATTAAAACCGGGGAATTTCTCTCCAGCGATACAATATTCCCCGGCCAAAAAATATAGTTCTTTTGAAAATATCCACTTGAAAAATTAATAATTTTTTAAAGTAAAAAACCTCAAGAATATGTTTCTAAGCATATTTCAGAGAAAAATTGTTTTTTTTGGGGGGGGTTCTTACCTAAAAGCATCAAAATGGAATAGAACTTGCTTCAGAAAGGTATGAATCCCAAAATGCTTTTAAACAAATTAAAAGGAGGCAAAAATGATTTTATTATTACTCGAGAGGAGAAAACGATGACAAGTGATGAGAATCAGTTCTTTGGCCTTTGTTCAACCTGTAACCATGCTTCAACCTGTAAACATTCTCGAAATTCAAACAATCCGGTGTGGCATTGTGAGGAGTTTGACGACTATTCTCCGTTGGCTGTTACAAATAACTCCCACTATACCCATTCAAGCTCTGATACAGGTGAAAAATACTCTGAGAAATTCAAAGGATTATGCATGAATTGTGACAACCGTAACACCTGCAGCAAAAGTCAAACAGAGGGAGGTGTTTGGCACTGTGAAGAATACAGGTAAATCTATAAAAAAAATCAAACTAGGAAATTAGGTGTTTAAATAATGGAAAACCTATTAAAAGTTCAAGAAAAAAAGGCCGAACCCAAAGAAGGAATCATTTCTATTCTTGAGAAAGTTCAAAAAAAAAATGGTTATCTAGCAGAAGATGCTTTAAAAACCGTTTCACGGGAAACCGGAATTTCACTAGTGGATATTTACAGCGTTGCCACGTTTTACCGCTATTTCAGCCTAAAACCTCGAGGGAAACACTTGATATCCGCTTGCCTGGGTACCGCTTGCCATGTTCGACAAGGGCCGGTGACCTTGAAGGAATTTGAAAATCAGCTTGGAATCAAAGCAGGCGAAACAACTACCAATGATGAGTTTTCTCTGGAAACGGTTAATTGCATGGGCGCATGCGCGCGTGGCCCCATGGTGGTGGTGGATGGTCACTATTTCTCCAATGTGAAAAAGAGTCAGGTCAGACAGATAGTAGAGAAAGCCCTTTATGGTTTGGAAAGGATAGATATCAAGAAAGACAAACGAATCTTTCCGGTTCAGTTATGCTGCCCCAGGTGCAATCATAGCTTAATGGATCCCGACCATCTTATTGACGATTATCCCTCAATCCGCCTGACCATATCATTTAACAGTAAGCATGGTTGGTTCAGGCTGTCTTCGCTATATGGGAGTGACAATTTCGAATCCGAATACAACATCCCAATGCATGCAATCATGAATTTCTTTTGCCCTCATTGCCATGCTGAATTAATCAGTGCTTCTTCATGCCCATCATGCAATGCCCCCATGGTACCAATGATTATTCATGGCAGTGGTATGGTACAAATATGCTCGCGGCGCGGCTGTAAAAATCATGCGATCGATCTGATAAAAACCATTTGCGTTAATTGCGAGAACCGCGTCTCCTGTATATTAATAAAATCAAGAGATAGCGTCTGGCATTGTGAAGAGTATCGATAGCACATCAATTAAAACATGGTTAAATCTTGAAATTCAATAAAAACAAATAAATAAAGTGCAAAAAAGATTGAAAGGAGAAATAAATGGCGCGATTGTCTTCCTGTAAGGAATTAAAAGAGTTATTTGATTTACTTAAGAAGGATTTGGATGACCCAAGACCCCGGATTGTGATCTGTGCCGGAACCGCCTGCGGGGCCAGCGGATCCAATGATATTATCCGAATAGCAAAAAGATATATCTTAGAAAATCAATTGCTGGACAAGGTTGCTTTAAAAATTACAGGATGCCATGGATTCTGTGAAATGGGTCCTTTTGTTCTCACTGAACCCCAGCGGGCATTTTATCATAAAGTAACCATTACTAATATCAGCCGGATCATCGATGCGGTCATTAGTGGTGATTATGTAGAAGAATTACTCTATACAGATCCAAATACAAATGAGAGGTTCTACAAACAGGATGACATTCCATTCTTCAAACTCCAAAAGCGGATGGTTTTAAAGAAAAATCAGCAGATTGATCCAATTCGAGTTTATGATTATATAGCCTCAGGAGGTTATAAAGCCCTTGCAGACGTGCTTTCAAAATTCACTCCTGAAAAGGTAATCTATGAAATCAAGATGTCTGGTCTCAGAGGCCGTGGCGGAGCGGGATTTTCTACCGGATTGAAATGGGAAATGCTGGCCAAGCAGACCAGTAAAAACGGCAAATATATTGTATGTAATGCAGATGAAGGCGATCCGGGGGCTTATATGGATCGAAGCCTTCTGGAAGGAAATCCTCACAGTGTCATTGAAGGTATGATCATCGGTGCGTATGCCACTGGAGCCAGCAAAGGGATTGTTTATGTTCGGAATGAATACCCCCTTGCCATCAAGCATTTGATTATTGCCCTCCGGCAGAATCGGGATCTCGGTCTGTTGGGGGACAATATACTTGGCACTGGCTTTTCCTTTGATATAAGCATAATCAAAGGTGCAGGAGCCTTCGTATGCGGTGAAGAGACCGCCTTGATAAAATCAGTTGAAGGGAAAACTGGAGAACCCCGCCAGCGCCCGCCATACCCGGTTGAAAGAGGCATAGAAAGGAAGCCAACGATTATCAATAACGTAGAAACTTGGGTCAATATTCCATTGATCATTGATCTGGGTGCGAGAGAATATGCAAAGATTGGAGCAAAGGGGAACTCCGGCACCAAGATCTTCAGCCTGGTAGGGAAGATTAAGAATACGGGGCTTATCGAAGTACCAATGGGAATGCCCATAAAAAAAATTGTTTATGATATCGGCGGAGGTCCGGTGGGCAAGGCAAAAATTAAAGCAGTGCAAACCGGCGGCCCTTCGGGCGGATGTATCCCGGTACGTCAATTTGATTTACCTATAGACTATGACAGCCTGAAAAAGGCAGGTTCCATTATGGGCTCAGGCGGAATGATCGTTATGGATGAGAACACCTGTATGGTGGATGTGGCCAGGTATTTTATGGGTTTTTTAAAGGATGAATCCTGCGGGAAGTGCTTCAGCTGCCGAAAAGGAACCCAAAGAATGTATGAAATTCTTGATGATATCTCCAAGGGAAAAGGAACCCTGGAACAATTGAATCTTCTGGAGGAGCTTGCCCGGGTGGTCAAAGATACCACCATGTGTGGACTGGGTCAGACCGCATCCAATCCGGTCCTCTCCAGTATTCAATATTATAAAAACGAGTATCTTGAACATATCCAGGACAAGAGATGTTCAGCCGGGGTTTGCAATGAACTGGTGGGAGCTCCCTGCCAGGACGCTTGCCCCTTAGGCACTGAAGTCTGGCGATATGTGGCCCATATTGCCAGAGGTGAATATGAAGATGCCTATTTAACCATAAGGAAGGTAAATCCCTTCCCATCTGTTTGTGCCCGGGTCTGCAGCCATCCCTGTGAAGACAGGTGCCGGGTGGGAACTAGTGGCGGTGAAGCGATTGCCATTAAGGCTTTAAAACGTTTTATAACCGACCGTATTGATCCCGCAATTTATAAACCTATTCAGATTGTCAAAACAAAAAATAATATGCCCAAGGTAGCCATAATTGGCGCAGGCCCTGCCGGTCTCACAGCAGCCCACTATCTTTCTTTACGAGGTTACCAGATTACAATTTTTGAGAAAGAAGCCATACCGGGGGGGATGCTGAATCTTTGTATTCCCCATTATCGCATGCCGCGTAAAATTTTAAATAAAGAAATCGAATCGATCATCAGAACCAAGAACATCACACTCAAGTGCAACACGGGTCTAGATAAAAAATTCACGATACAAAATTTGTTTAGCGATGGATATCAGGCCATTTTTCTTTCCATGGGAGCACACAAGAGTCGATTGCTGAACATCGAAGGGGAGAATGTCTTGGGTGTTTATCCTGCAATTGACTTCCTGAAAGCCTTTAATAAAAAAGGAAAAAAATTGGCAAAAGGCAAAGTGGGGATTATCGGTGGAGGTGATTCTGCCGTGGATGCCGCTAGAATTTCCCTACGCCAGAAAAATATTGAAAGCGTCACCATTTTCTACCGAAGAACCCTGAAGGAAATGCCCGCATTAGAGGAAGACGTCCAGGCTGCATTAATGGAGGGTGTAGATATCAGAACTCTAATCTCCCCTATAAAAATTCACTCTGACAATGGGCAGTTGAAAGGCGTGCAATTCATTCTGAATAAGGAAGGAGAGATAGATGCCAGTGGAAGAAGAAAACCACTTCCGCAAAAAGGAACAGAACATTTTATCACCCTGGATACACTAGTCGTTACTATTGGTGATATCCCGAATATAGATTATGTTTTGTCCATGGGAATAGAAATATCCGAATGGGGAGCGATAAAAGCTGATAAGCATACACTGGAAACCAATATTACAGGCGTATTTGCAGGAGGAGATGTCGTAACAGGGCCGAATACGGTTGTTCAAGCTATTGCAGCTGGAAAAAAAGCAGACATGGTTATTGATCGCTATTTGCATGGGGAGTCCCTCAGGAAGCAACCTGAAATCCACTTACCTCAGATATATATCGAACCTCTGAAAACAATGGATGAAGAACTTGAGGCGGTTGAAAGGATTAAGCTGCCAACCATCCCTATCGGAATACGCAAAAAGAGTGTGAAAGAAGTGGAGCTTACTATTATGGAAAACGAGGCACAACGGGAAGCTAGAAGATGCCTGAGGTGTGATCTGGAATTTACTGAAAAGAAGAAGCAGTATGATGAAGAAAAACAGGAAAAAGGAGGAATCCTGGCATGATAAATATGAAGATCAATGGATTGGATGTTTCCGTCGAAAAAGGAACAACACTTTTAGAAGCAGCGAAATTCCTGGGATTTCCCATTCCTACACTATGTTATATGGAAGGATTGTCTCCATATGGAGCCTGCCGCCTTTGCTTGGTGGAAATTGGCGAGGGATCCAAGGCTAAACTGGTCACATCCTGTACCTATCCAGCAGAAGAAGGACTTAAGGTACAAACCGCTTCAATCTGTGTCATCAATGCCCGTAAAATGTTGCTGGAGCTTCTACTGGCCAGTTGCCCCCAATCCAAAAAAATTCAGGATTTAGCGGCAAAATACGAAGTCAGCAAACAGCGATTTAAACAAGAATATGAAGAATGTATTCTATGCGGATTATGTGTCAGAATGTGCGAGGAACAGATGATGGCCAAAGCCATTGGTTTCCGAAACCGGGGAGAAAGAAGGAGCATTGGTACTCCCTTTGACATGAAATCAGAGGAGTGCCGATTATGCGGTGGCTGTATGTATGTATGCCCTGCTTGTCAACTTAGATGTACCTACAATGAACCAGAAAAGGCAATATGCGGTGGCTGTGCAAATCTTAGCCCTCCATGCCTAGAAAACGAGCAATTTCATCATATGATGTGTTACATGGATCCTTGCCTAGCATGCGAAATAAAAAATAAAAAAACATAAGGAGGAAACAAGTATGTCATATTCAAAAATTAATTCTTCTGCGGCCACGTTAACTAAGAACAGAACAGAGGATTCCATTACTGCAGCGTCGGGCATGTGCGTGACCTGTGTGGATGGCTGTATTGGCATGTGTGAAATTGGGAAATCGGCTTATCGGGGTCACGAAGTAATATATCCCCAGCCATTCGGAGTAATAACCACAGCCGCCGAAAAAAAATATCCTATCGATTACTCCCACTTCAATATCATGGGCACGGCAGTGGGAGCCCAGGGAATCGAAGCCGATAGTGACAAGGCAATATTTCCAGTTGTCAACCTTGAAGTTCGTTTTGGCCATGACAAGGGGATTAAATTCAGGTATCCGTGGCTTATTCCCGGGATCGGCTCCACCAATGTGGCCAAAAACAATTGGGAAGGCCTCGCCATTGGGTCGGCAATTGCGGGAACAGGACTTACTATTGGGGAAAATGTAGTGGGCATGGATCAGGAAGCTAAGTTTGAAAACGGAAAAGTAGTAGATACTGTTGACTTGAAACGCCGGGTCGCACTATATAAAGAATATCAGCGGAATGGCTACGGGGCTATTATTGTCCAGGCAAATGTTGAAGATACCAATCTGGGCAATCAGGAATATGCCATTGAAAAACTCGGTGCGGAATGTGTTGAACTTAAATGGGGACAGGGAGCAAAGGATATCGGAGGGGAAGTAAAGATTAAAGATCTCAAGAAAGCACAATTCCTTTATCAAAGAGGATATATTGTGCTGCCCAATCCCACTGACCCTCATGTGATTAAGGCATTTGAACAGGGAGCCTTCAAAGAATTCGAAAGACATTCCCGGATGGGCATGGTAACGGAAGAGTCATTTGCCAGAAGGATTGAAGAATTGCGCCAGGCTGGAGCCAAATATATCTTTCTAAAAACTGGGGCCTACAGGCCAGTGGATCTGGCCAGGGCTATCGCCTTTTCCTCAAAATACAAAATTGATCTACTGACGGTTGATGGTGCCGGAGGTGGAACCGGAATGAGTCCCTGGAGAATGATGAATGAATGGGGTGTGCCACCTGTTGAGCTTCACTCACTGCTGTATCAATACGCCAAGCAACTGGCAGGCGGAGGAAAGTATATTCCAACCCTGGCGGTTGCCGGTGGATTCACATTTGAAGACCAAATATTCAAAGGATTAGCCATGGGCGCTCCTTTCGTCAAATTAATTGGCATGGCACGGGGGCCCATTGCTGCAGCTATGGTTGGCAAGACCATTGGCAAACGAATCGAAGAACTTCAGGTTCCCATATATATTGAAAGGTTTGGTACTAGCAAAGACGATATATTCGTAACCGCCAGTGAATTACGCAAGGAACTGGGCGACAAAGAGTTTGAAAAAATCCCTACCGGCGCACTGGGCTTGTACACCTACTATGAACGTCTGGCTCAGGGACTGCGGCAGCTGATGTGCGGAAGCAGGAAATTTTCTCTAGAATACATTTCCCGCGATGATATTGCCGCATTGACTCATGAAGCAGCTGAGATCAGTGGCATCAACTTTATTACCGATGTTGATAAGAGGGAAGTCGAGGGAATATTAAGTTTCTAAAACAGGTTGCCACTGGATGATGCATGATCCCTATACAAATGCAACATGAATCTTTTGAAATTCGCAGGTTCAGCTATTTACAGAGGGTGTTTTAGTGTCGCTTTGCCGGAAAATGAATCTGGTTTCCCGACCATTCAGGAGGATCTGGAAAAGCTTGCCGGGCAGGACGCCTTGGCCCAGGCCATTTTTATTTTTCATGCGCCGCCCTATCAGACCCGCCTGGATCGCGCCGCCCTGGATGGCCGCCAAGTCGACAGCGTACCTTTGGATGTTCATGTGGGCAGCATTGCCATTAGGCGCTTCATCGAAACCCGTCAGCCCCTGGTCACTCTGCATGGTTATGTGCACGAATCGGCCCCGTTGACCGGATCCTGGCAAGAGAAGATCGGCCGGACCTTTT
>Ga0307378_10001600_pt1 | contig 36469 bp, 23 predicted proteins | sample UN1MG_FD_202238 | JGI IMG/M metagenome (GOLD analysis project Ga0307378, IMG submission 202238) | Soil microbial communities from Risofladan, Vaasa, Finland - UN-1 | ecosystem: Environmental > Terrestrial > Soil > Coastal area > Acid sulfate soil | place: Finland: Risofladan, Vaasa | collected... | reverse complement strand
ACGCCATGTCCTGGCTTAAGCCCAACCTACAGACTGCCATGGCCTTCGAGGATGGCAGTTCACTATTGCTCACGCGTATGATCGAGGACACCCGGGACTCCTTCCTGAGGTACTCCGTTAAGGATGCTGTCGCCTTCGGCAAGGTAATGCGTACGTGGCGCAGGATCGTGGATGAGATCATCGCGCCTCTCACCTATATGCCAGCCATGTCACCAATGGACCTGTCCGTTACCCTTGATAAAACCGATGTTGGAAGGGAGTTGCTGGAACTCAGCGAGAAGAGCCCCTACGAGATCATCACCGAGAACTTTGAGAACGACCGCATTCGTGCCCTATTGCTGTACGTCAGTTGCATGTGGGGGCTAGACCCAATGGAGAGCGGTACCGGTCTCTTCGTCCCACTCCTGCTGTGCCGTGGCATTAACAAGTGCTACTGCTATGGTGGGTCGCATAAGCTCGCCGGCGCCCTGGGACGGGAGATCGTCGCCAGCGGAGGAGTGATCCTTGATATGTGCGAGGTGAGCAAGATAATCACCCAGAACGGGAAAGCTGTCGGGGTTGAGACCCTTGAGGGTCGCACCTTGAAAGCTAAGGCAGTGATCTCCAGCCTCGACCCGCACACTACCTTCCTCGACCTGGTAGGAGGTGATAACCTGCCGGGGACGCTCAAGGAGTCGGTAGAGGGATGGGTGTATGACAAGTGGAGTTTTTACACCCTGCACGTCGCCTCCAAGGAGATGCCGCAGTACAAGGCAGAGGAGCCGTGGGTCAATGAGTCGTTCATGGTTATCTTCGGCATCGAGGGTACCGACCAGCTTCTCGAACACTGGACCAATGTCATGGCGGGTAATATCGACCTCAAGAACTTCGGCGGGCATTCCACCTGTGAGAGCTTCTGGGACCCTCACCTCGTCTATGCCCCTTGGGGCGGGGAGGTCTCCTTCTTCCAGATGCACGCTCCATACGACATCGTGGGCGGCTGGGAGAAACGCTCCCCGGAGCTGCAGGCTGCGATTCTTGATAAATGGCACAAGGTGGCTCCAAACTTCACAAAGGACAATGTCATACAGACCAACGCCGAGACCCCTGTGGACATCGAGATACGCTTCCCTAACATGCGCCGCGGCTCCATAAAGCACGGCGACTATCGGCCGACGCAGCTAAATACCTTCCGTCCCAATATAGAATGTTCCAACCACTCGACGCCCATCGAGGGCCTATATGTGTGCGGGGTCTCTTCTTATCCGGGAGGACTTGTACTCGGCGGGTCGGGCTACCTCGCCGCTAACAGGGTGGCCGAGGACATGGGTGTTAAGAAGTGGTGGAAACCTACTCGTGAGATGGAGCGTTTCACTAAGACATATATGTTGTAATCACCATGAATAGTAATTCCAGTGAGGATTAAGATAACCGGCCTTACTAGGCCTAAAGCGATGTTACCACTGGGCGGTTTTCCTTGATGTAAGCGCCCATTACAGATTAGTGTTGAAAGGGGCAGGTTACCCTGACCTGCTAGAGTTCCTCTGCTTTGTGCCTTGGAGTATTGCTATGGTTGCGCGGGGTGTAAGAGTTTTGGAAAGGGTACAAGGGTAGACAAGGCACCAAAATGAACACGGAAGAAAGCTACGATATTGTTATTATTGGCGCCGGCCACAACGGCACCACGACAGCGGCATACCTGGCCAAGTGCGGCCTGAGCGTCTGCGTTCTGGAGGAGCGGGCGGAGTGCGGGGGAGCGCAGGAGAACGCGGATCCCATAGCCGGTGTGCATGTCAGTCCCCATGCCGTAGCCCTGTATGGGGGGGCAGCCCCCGGCTGGGAGCAGCTAGAGCTGTGGAGGTACGGCCTCCGCATGGACTGGGCAGCTCAGAAGCTTGCTGGGGAAGGCTTTGCCGGAGGCGGGGGATTCGGACTTCTGTGCACCGATGGAGTTTCCATGGTCGGTGCTAAGGACTTGGAGGGCTGGCTGAAGCTGGCCGGCCTCACCGGCAATCCACCGTTTGTCCAGGAGCTGCTGCGCGCCACCTTCTGGAGCCCGCCTCATCCACCCGAAGTGGAGATAAATGCCGATACCATCCCTTTCATGCAGGTTTATAGGGAGCGATTGCCAGAGGTATGGACCCCGGAGATGCTTGAATGGACCCAGTTTGATCTAATGGATGAATATATAGAGACCGAGCCCTTTAAGACATTCCTGGCGTTTCTCGGCTGGTGGGCCGGTGCTGCGGCTCACTTTGAGGGCATGGCTATACCCGCTTTCGAAGCCGCGGTAGCCGCCGTGCTATATACCTTAGGGACTGTCCCCATCGGTGGCCAACATGGATATTACCACGCCCTCTTTCGCTGTGCTGTAGCCCACGGTGCAATATTCCGCACCTGCTGTCCCGTGGATGAGATTATTATCAGACACGGACGCGCCGTGGGCGTGCGACTGCGGGACAATGCCGTCTGGGGCAACAAGGTAATCTGGGCGGACAAGGCAGTGATCAGTGCCACCGACATTCAGCAAACCTTCAACAACCTCATCGGGCCGCAGTATATGGACGTTGGCTTACTGCAGCGCGTAAATGACCTCAACATCAAGGGAGGGACATTGTACGTAAACCACTTCCTAACGCGTGAGCCCCTTCGCTATCGTCCCAAGTTCAAGGAGGGTGAGCAGTCAGGCGTATGTTACCCGATGGACTCGCGAGAGATCTATTATGAGCACGCTACTGATGTGATGGGCAAGCAGGGTAACCCCACCATGTCGCCGGAGAGATATCCGTGGTGTTGGGCTGGGAGCTCAAAAATATTCAGTGCCGACTTCCACTCGCAATGCACCCGTCCCAACCTCTACGTCAATTGTTCTATCGTTGGTTATGTCCCGCCGCCAGAGTACCACATTGACGGGCCAGATGCTATGAACAAGGTCAAAGATGATATAGATGCCTATATGCGAAAGGCCTTCAGTTCAGTAGTAGAAAACCTTGAGGATGACCTCGTAGAACACTGGAGCCTCACCCCGTGGGAGCAGGAGTTTCGCAACACTGGGATGATTGGTGGCACCTGGTGCACCATCCGCCAGTGCCGTGACCAGTGGTGGAACAAGCGGCCCTTGCCTGAGCTGGCACGCTTCCGCGTCCCGGGGATCGACGGGCTGTATCTCGTCCACCAGTCAGCCGCGCACCCCGGAGGGCTATGCCTGATGGCCTGTGGCTATAACCTAATGCACATCCTCATCGAAGATGGCATCGCTGAACCAGGCGACTGGTGGTACCCGTCGCCGTGGTACATCCCGGAGCGGGGCAAGATATCAGCAGTACCCCGCCAGGGTAGGATATCGGCGTAGCCCAATCGTGCGCTTATAGTCAACCGTTGACAACTGCCCTTCGTTTGTCTAAGATGTGCGCACCTTAAAGAAAGCGACACAAAATTTAACATTATCCAGAGGTGAAATGGCATGACAGAAATTACCGTGGATGAACAATCGGCAAAGCTGGAAGATTATGAAAAAGGGTTCCTGGCTGTCCACTTAGTGAATACAGGGGTTGTCCTTGGCTTATTCGATAAGCTCAGTGCCTCCGAGGGCGGCGTTGGCCCAGATACGCTAGCCAGTGAGCTCGGTCTGCATGAACCCTATGTGAGGCTTTGGTGCCAAAGCGCCTATTACTTCGAAATTCTCGATTGTGCCGACGATGGCAGATTTAAACTTGCACCCCACATGGGTTCTCTGCTCACCGATCCCGAAAATCCCTATTATTTCGGGCACAGAGCGAGATTCATGGTTTCTCACTGGGCAAAGCTCCTCAAGAGTCACCCCGAATATTACAAGAGTGGAGACACCCATTTCTGGGATGCCCTTGGGTACGAGTTTTCAAAAGACGCTAAAGCCCTGACCAGTCATTTAGTGCCCTTGGCTTATAGGTTCATGATAATTCCCTCAATTCCCGGGTTGAAAGAGCGGCTGGATGCCGGTATGAAGGTTTTAGATGTAGGGTGTGGTGGGGGGGATCTCATGATTCAACTAGCGAAAGATTTCCCCAGATGCAACTTTATTGGTATTGAAATCGATCGTTTCGTTATCGAAGATACCCAGAGGCATCTGGAAGACAACGGGGTGGAGGATAGAACATCAGTCACGTTGGTAGATGCAGCCTCCATGGAATATGATGGAGAATTTGATCTGGTAAACATGGCGGTAGTGTTACACGAAATAAGACCAAATACAAGATATAGGTCAATGGCAAACTGCTACAAGGCTCTAAAGGACTGCGGTGAGATAGTAATTTTTGACTTCGCCTATCCGGAAAGAGTGGAGGACTTTAGAAAGCCGGAATACGCACCCAGTATTAAGGATCAGTTCTATGAAATAACCTGGGGTACTGAGCATCTCCCCCAAACAGAGAGACATCAACTTCTTACCGAACTTGGTTTCAAGGATGTTACCACTAATCCAATATTCGGCGGTGCAGTCGAAGTAACGTACGCTAAAAAATAGCTCATCTTGAGTTGCCAGCTTTTTGCATTACCACAGCGGCACCCGGGGCAGGTAAACATAAAGGCACGGCCTCGAATTCCGCGCCCTCGATTACTTAGCAGCGGGAGTTGGATTCCAACCAAGAACCTCCGGTATGAGGCAAAGGTTGCATACAAGCGCCACCCCATGGATTAAGCTAATTATGTTGAAGTAAGGAGAGGTATATCTCCAGACAGGAGGATTAGTGGCCATGCGAGAAAAAATAGAAGCAGCGATCGACCGCGTGAGACCTGCGCTACAGGCCGATGGTGGCGATGTGGAACTGGTCGAGGTAAAGGATAGGGTGGTCTCGGTCAGGCTGACCGGTGCCTGCGGCGGTTGTCCTATGGCGACGATGACCCTAAAGAACGGTATCGAGCGGATTATCAGGGAAGAAGTGCCTGAGGTCGAGGAAGTAGTCGCGGTCTAAGGCGTATAATCTAAGGCCGGGATCCTCACAAATACCTTCAAGCAGGGAGTGTCCTCTTTGAATATACTATTAGCTTTCACAGCGATTGTTATATGCGTTGCTTATACCGAGAATGCTGAAATAGTCTCAATCAACCCCCTAATCCCCCAATCTTGGGGGGCTCGTTAAAGCTGCCCCGATACATCGGGGAGACCCCCGGCCCCGATTTAATCGGGGCACCTCTTTTTCAGCAGTCTCTAGTTATAGGTCTATATGGTGAAATATTATCGCTTGGGTAAGACTCTGAGAGCGCCAATATCAAAGACACTGATACCTATCGGGGAACTCTGGACACTAATAATTAATTGACGAAAATATTTATGATAGTAATGGTGATATTTGATAACAAATCATGGTAACCAGAGGCAGGCTGCTACCCACTAGTAATCAATTCCTCTATTATAGGCATAGCCTCATCGATGCTGATGGCATAGCCTAGCCCCTCTACTCCAACAGAACTAACCTTGGCACTGGTGATACCGATTACCTCTCCCTGCATGTTCACCAGCGGCCCACCGCTATTGCCGGGATTTATCGCAGCGCTCGTTTCAATGAGGTCAGTTAATGTTTGGCCGTCCACTGTTAAAGAAACGTCCAAACGGCTGACTATACCCTCTTTCGCACTAATGCCTAGCCCGAGCGGATTGCCGATAGCTACTACCCAGTCACCGACCCGTAGTTCGGATGAGTCACCAATATTGGCTGCCGGAAGGTTTTCAGCGTCAATTCTGATAATAGCCAAGTCATCGGTCGGGTCGGTCGCAATCGTATCAGGGTCAATAAAAAAGGTGCTGCCATCGTACAATGTTATAATGATACTATCAGCTCCGTCAACAACATGATTATTAGTAACGATAATACCACTCTCATCGATGATCCATCCCGAGCCAGCACCTTCCTGGGTAAAAGATCGGTGGAAAAACTGATAGGTCGTTTCAGTGTCGATAGTCACGACCGAAGGTGTGACTAAAGCGACGACATCGGCAATATTGGGCAATATAGGGGATTGGCTGTCTTCAGATGAAATATCTTCGCTATATAGCGAATTGCACGAGATGCTAAGCGTAAACAACGTGATCAAGGTGAGGGTAAGAACAAGGTTTCTTACGCGTATCTTATCCATCCACAACACCGCATTTCCACAGGAAGATTCCCCCTGTTAATTCTGGAGCTTCCCGTCTCTTATAATGAGCGTCCTGTTTGCCATTTCAGCTATATAGTTGTTGTGAGTCACGACAATAACCGTACGGTTCTTATCGGTGGTCAATCGTCGCAGTATATTCATAATGCTCTCTCCGGTCTCGGAGTCCAGATTGCCTGTGGGTTCATCCGCCAGGATCAGATCGGGGTCGTTTGCCAGAGCGCGGGCGATTGATACCCTCTGCTGCTCTCCACCGCTCAATTGAGAAGGCTTGTGGTTTTCCCTGTCGGCAATATCTACCAGGCTCAGTAGCTCTAGCGCCCTTTTCCTTCTCTTTTTCCCCGATTTCTCCGAAGCTTCCATGGGAAGCACCACATTTTCGATAGCGCTCAGGCTGGGTATCAGGTTGAAGCTCTGGAAGATGAACCCCAGATTATCCCTTCTTATCTTGTAGAGCGAAGAGTCCGGTACGCTGGTAACTTCTATACCCTTTCGCCCGAGATATATTTTCCCCTTGGTCGGTTTATCCAGGCATCCGATCAGGGTGAGCAGGGTGGTTTTTCCTGAGCCCGAGGGCCCCATGATCGCTACAAACTCGCCCTTTGTTATCTCAAGGTTCACATTCGAGAGGGCACGAACGTCTTGCCCGCCCATCTTAAATACTTTGCTCAAACCTTTTGTCTTGACAATTGTGTTGTTTTCCATCAGTTAAACCTCCATATTGTCGATGTTGGATTATTCATTCCTTAGCGCCTCCATAGGGCTCACGTGGGATGCTCTCCATGCGGGGTACAGGCTTCCCAAAGCCCCGGCTACAGCGGCCAAGCCCAGTCCCAGCAGCATGACTTGCATGGTAACCGTTACGGATACCGGTGTTCCCATGGTATCGCCTGTATTGAGCAGCAAGGAACTGAACAGCGATGCACTCACAGCAGCGATGCCGAGACCGAGAGCCCCTCCGATGAGGCCAACGTAAAACCCCTCATACATAAATTGCTTCAGGACATCCCGGTTACTGAACCCCAGTGCCTTCAGTGTACCTATCTCCTTGGTTCTCTCGCGCACCGTGTAGAACATCAGGCCGAAGATAAGCAGGACCCCGATAATAACAGATACAACAGTAATACCTAATCCCGTAGATTCTATGCTGGAGAGATTGTCGTCAATTGTACTGATAATACCTTCCTGCTGTTGCTGAATACGACCACCGAACTGGGATTGCATGTCACTCATAGCCATGACCATGTAGTCCGAATAGGTCTCTTCTATTTCAACGACCACAGAGTCGACATCGTCAGCGCTATCGGCATACACGGTCAATGAGGATATCTCCCCATCCATATCGAGCACCTCCTGAGCGGAAGAGAGGCTCATATAGACCTCGTTTCTCATAAAGCCGCTCGAGTAGACCCCGACTACATCGAAATACGTCCCTTCGATTTTTATGGTATCGCCGACACCCGCATCGAAGTAATCGGTAAGGTCCTCGCCGATGAGAACGGCGTAATCTTCATCCTCTTCCAGGCTTCGTCCTTCGACGATATTTACCGGCAACACGCTGTACGTCTCATCGAGGTCCAGTGGAACACCGATTACCCTATAGGCAGACATGACCCTACCGCCACCAAATGGGCCTCCCCCACCCTCTGCCTCCTCTGCTTCGCCTAAACCGCCGCTGACCTGCGGTACCACCGCCGCGACGTCGTCCATATCCGAGATGTCATCGGCTACATCTTCACTCATCCCATCACTAGACTCAGACTGAGGCATAAATCCTCTCATATTTTGGACCGTAATCGCGGTCATCGACAGCTCTGTTTGCTCTATCGTACTCTCTGCGATTTCCTCATACTGCTCCAGCATTTCTGCGGTGGCTTCCTCACTGGCATCAACCCCGGCGATGGTGGAAACGAAAACCGCTACGCATAGGGCCAGGACCAGGCTCACCAGCACTGTCCTGAACCTCCTCCTCCAGATGTTCTTAAAAGCCCTCCTCAGTGTAAGCATCTACGCCTCCTTATATTACATTTAAAAACTCATTACCGCTTGCTCGGGTTCATTAGCGCATTACCACATTAGCATAACTATGGTAAAGATATGGTAAATTTCTTTAGGGGGTATTACTTGAATAAAAATAGGGGCCGAGGCCCCTATTTTGTATAGACGTAAGGTAAATTAATACGGAGCGATGTCACGGCATGTTCATCTGGTGGCACCATGTGTTTCTCATGTGGTGCCCCGGTGGTCCTAGTTGCTGCATCGCCTCGGGGCGGCTATCCCACCAGTCCTGAATCTGCTCGGCCTCTTCCGCTGTAATCAGTCCCTCTTCAAGCATGCTCTGGAGACGCTGCTTTTGCATTTCCTCGCACATCTCCTGTCGAGCCTGCTTAAAGGCATCGGCCAGTTCCTCTTCATCTGACTCCAGTATGTCTGCTACCTTGCTGAGGAAGATCTGTCCTGGCCCTGTATCGCTGCCAACTTCAGCCTCCGGGGATTGGGCGGAAACAACGGCGGTGATTCCAGCCGAGAGGGCAACGACTGCCACGATGGCGATTATCCCGTACTTCATGTACCGCTTCATTTATTTCACCTCCTTTACCTGTAGCTGATATCAAGCATAGCATAACTATGGTAAAGACATGGTAAATTTCCGGGTGGATGGGATAGCCATTAAAACAGGGGCCGAAGCCCCTGTTTTAATGAGGAGGTGTGGAAGATTTAGGCTGGGCTATGTCGCGGCAGTATTATTCGGAAAGTGCTTCCCTCACCGGGAGTGCTTTCCACCGAGATGGTGCCTCCGTGGTTCTCCACGATCTTCTTGACTATGGCTAGTCCAAGGCCGCTGCCTCCCCCGCCGCGAGATCTGGACTTGTCAACGCGGTAGAAGCGGTCGAAAACGCGCTGCTGGTCTGCTTTTGAGATGCCGATACCGCTATCCTGCACTTGAAGGACAACCTGAGAGCCCTCGGCGCGGGCCGAGAGCTTCACTGTGCCCCCGGTGCGGTTATACTTAATGGCATTATCGACCAGGTTGATTAATGCCTGCTTGAGGCGCAGGGTATCCCCCATTACGCATATTTCGCTCGATTCTGGCCCCCGTTCAAGGCCCACACCTGCCGCTGCGGCCTTGGCACTGGCTTCTGTTGTCACCTCGCTAAGCAGGGCAGCCGTATACACCACCGACCATTTCATCTGAGACTGGTCGCCCTCCGATAGTAGGAGGAGGTTGTCGCTGAGCTGGTTCATGCGCTCCAGGCTCAGCTTGAGCACTTCCAGCAGGCGTTTATAATCCTTAATAGTCGCTTTTCCCTCCATCTCGGCGACCTCTATGTTCGTCTGGGCTATTGCAATGGGGGTCCTCAGTTCATGCGATGCGTCCTGAATGAACTGCTTCTGCGACTCGAAGGTGCTCTCCAGGCGGCCCATCATGTCGTCGAAGGTATCGGCAAGGTGCTTTATCTCATCCTCGGGGCCCTGGTAATTGATCCTTTCCTTCAGGTTGGTGCTGGAAATCCGTGCCGCCAGCGAGGAGACACGGGCAACCGGCTTCAGCATCCGCCGTGAGAGAAAGTAGATACCTACCCCCCCGATTGTAATAAGGCCGGCGAAGCCGATTAAAGAATAATTTCTCAATAGTTCCAGCTGCTCATTTCTTGCAAGGTCGAATATTTCCCTTGGAGAATATCCCTGTTCTGCCATATGCCAAAATGGTTCCGGGGGTTGTGCCGTTAATTGTTGTACGCTCATATACAACCAAATAATGAAAAGAGCGCCAAACAATAGCAGAAGCACTGTGTACCAAAACGTAAGCCGAAAGCGAATAGTCTTGGTAAATACGGGCATTCTCATAGTAAATATCCCCTCCCCTTGACGGTTGAGATTAAATCGCCCGCCCCGGCTGCGCTAAGTTTCTTGCGCATGTTATTGATATGGACCTTAACGGTATGGGTGAACATGTTAGTATCCTCATTCCAAACGTGCTCCAGCAGCTCCTCCTGGCTTATAACCCGTCCGGCGTTGCGCATCAGATACTCAAGGATAGCGAACTCCTTTATGGTAAACGCTATCTCCGAGCCACTGAAGTAGCCCTTAATGGCGTTTGGGTCGAGCACCAGGTCGCCTATCCTGAGAATGGGGTGCCTCGTCTCACCCTCACGGCGCAGTATGGCGCGCACCCGTGCCAGCAGCTCAGGGAAGTGGAACGGCTTCACCAGGTAATCATCAGCACCCTGATCCAGGCCGTTTACCCGGTCGTCGAGGCTGGAGCGGGCAGTCAGCATGAGGATGCCGGTTGGTGAGCCTGAGGCCCGTATCTTACTACATACCTCAACACCATCGATCTTGGGCAGATTGAGGTCGAGGATGATAAGGTCGTAGTCGTTCACCTCCGCCATGACAAGGGCTTCTTCGCCATCGTAAGCGATATCGGCAGCATAGCCCTGCTGGCGCAGCCCTCTGGCCAGGGCATCTGCGAGTTCTTTCTCGTCCTCTGTAATCAGGATACGCATGTTCTCTAAAAGAGACTGCTGAAGAGGTCTGAATCAACCCCCTGTATCCCCCAATCTTGGGGGACTTTTAAAGCTGGGGGACACCCTGAGACCCCCGGCCCCGATTATATCGGGGCACCTATTTTTCATCAGTCTCTAAAAGTATACTATAATAAAAGTAAAGGAAAGGTAAAGAAGTAGAAAAGTTCTGCCACTGGATGTGCTAGATAACAAAACTAGTTGTTATATAGCATCCGTTTTTCTGTGGAACTGGTGGTAGCGGATGAACTTACCTATGGCCCGGCTTGCCCGCTCCAGAGAGTGATAGACGGGGATCCCCTCCTTTAGCAACCCCTGCCGAAGCCTATCCTCCTGGCCGGGGAGAAAGCGTGCCAGGTCTTCACGGAACACCATGACCAGGGGCTTTCTGTGAGCATTCTCATGGTCAAGTCTGATCAGGGGATCCAGGATTATCCGGGCTTGCTTATCAGTTGCCTCCTGTATGGCGGTCATCTGGGATGCCGGGTCTATAGCAGCTTTGAGGTAGAATAAACCCGGCGATAGAATGAAGATAACGGCGTCGATAGAGGGGTCGGCGATAGCGCACTCTATGGAGCGTATAAGGCTGTTGAGGTCTGCCATTGCCATGGCTATATCTACTGGATTTCTTATTATGGACCCCTCGCGGGGCATAAAGCTTCTCAGTTCCTGTCGTGTTTTCTCGCTAAGGGTGGGTAGCTCGAGCCCCGCCCGGGCACAAATATCCGCGCCGGCAACGCTGTTGCCCCCCCCTCCTCCGACCAGCGCCACCCGGTTACTTGCCAGAGGGCGAAGGTAGCGGAATGTCATGGCAACGTCGAGAAGCTCGTATCTGCCATCAACCCTAACAGCCCCGGTTTGCTTGAAGAAGGCATCCCAAACTGCCAACTCGCCACCGAGCGCCCCGGTATGGGAGGCTGCGGCTATGGCGCCACTCTCGGTGGTTCCCCCCTTCCAGATGATCACCGGCTTTGTCTTATTAATCTCCCTGACCAGAGTAGTAAGCTTTCTGCCATCGCTTACTCCCTCCAGATACATACAGATAATCTCCGTCTCTATGTCTGTAGCCAGGTATTCGAGGAAGTCGATGCTATCGAGCACCGTGGCATTGCCATAGCTAATCACCTTGCTTGGATGAATGCGGTGTAGCGGGGCATCGAAAACAAACTGGCCGGCATGGCCACCACTCTGGGCGAGCATAGCCACGGGGCCGGGCTCGGGGTCGAAGCTCAGCCAGGTGGTTAGCCTGGATGCGGGGACATGAAGCCCCATGCAATTGGGACCAACAATGCGGAGCCCCCCTCGCTCAGCTATATTTTTAAGCCTCTTCTCCAGGGCTATTCCCTCTTCATCGCCAGCTTCCCTAAAACCGGCAGTGTAGATCTGGATGTTCCTGGTATTTGCGGCAATACAGTCCTCGAGCACCGAGGGGATTGCATGTGGGGGAACGGAGACGGTCACCAGGTCGATGGGCTCCGGGACCGAGACGAGGTCGGGGTATACCTTAAGACCATGGATCTTTTCGCCAACCGCTTTTTGGTTGATGGGATAGATCCTGCCGGGGAAGCCGGCATTCTTCAGGATACCCACAAAATCGCTGAAGGGTAGCGCCTTACGGGAGGCCCCCACTACAGCCACTGTCTTGGGGCTAAAGGCAATCTCAAACTCAGGATCCCACGTCATTTTAAGCTTTACAATTGCAAAGGGAATAAGGGTGACTTCTTAAAAAGCCACGCCATTTTCGGCGATACAGGCCTCTACAGGTCAAAGAAGTGCCGAGGGCGGGACTCGAACCCGCACGGGCTCAACACCCAAGGGATTTTAAGTCCCTCGCGTCTACCGGTTCCGCCACCTCGGCGTTCCGATACGAGAAGCAGACTCAGCTAATACTCTACTATTTTTAGCTGCTACGTTTAATACTTGCTCCCTACCTCTCCTAGCTGGAATAGCCAGGAAATCTGCTCCTTATCGCTTGGTCTGCGTCCACTCCTCCAGGATGTTTGTTATCTTCGTGCTCTTTTTCTTCCACTCGCCGCTTATTTTAACATACTCATCTTCATAGTAGCGCCAGCCATTGAGTGTTGCTATCGTCTGTACTATGAGACGGTCATTCAGCAGCCATACACCCCTGGCTGTTGTATCGCTGGTTATCTCGATCTCGGGGTTATGGCCCTGATGAGCAGAGATCATAGAGTCCAGCCCCAGGTTCTTTTTCAGGAAGTCCATAATCGCCTTTCTTCCATGCAGTAGCTCTATGCCCATCCCATAATCCGCCACTGCATCTTCGACCCAGACCTCTTCCATTTCGTCCCAGAGCTTCTTGTCAACACATCGAAAGTATTTAGCCTTAAGCTTCTTTATCGCCTCAATGTCCTCCAGCACCCTGATTCTCTTTTCCAGCTCTGCCGGCTCAGCCATGATAACAGCCTCCTTTTATAAACTTTTCGGCGGCAGAAAAATCCTCAATTTATTGCCCCTTACAGTTATATCGGGAGCAGGGGCGAAATTCCAAAATCCCTGTTAGCTGATAAAGTCTGATGCAGTATAAAAAATGCGACGGGCGTGTTCGAACTGCCGAACTGGGGTTTTTGTGACCCACGCCATAGCTCATTACGCCCAATATTCCTCTGTGTCAGATGGCCCTGTTTTATATCTGGCACAGGGCACCACAGGCATTATTATAGCACCTGGTGAGGCCTGGTGTCACCTTGGCCATCAACCTGTGGGGCTGAACAATGCTGGGCTAGGCCTTTCAGCCGGGGTAGCCGAACCGGTGGTCTTGCCTTACCGCAGTTATAAAATTGCAGCGTGAGTTGTTCTAGAAAGATAGGGTGCCACTGTCTGGCATAGCTTTTTTTAATATAAGAAGGGGTGGACATCTCTGTCCACCCCGTAATGCTCTTGCCGTTGGTTCTGCTGTTCCTGGCGTGAAAGCCTACTGCGTTTAGGGAATGCACTCTCCGCCAGAGAATTCCGTAATCGTGCCAATAAGGTATTGTGCCATCAACTGCAGGTCCGTTACGTCAACGGTGCCGCCGTCATTAACATCGGCGGCCAGGAAATCATCGCCGGTTAGTGTTGTAGTCCCCACTATATGCTGGGCTATTAGCTGGAAGTCTGCCGAGTCAATGACGTCATCGTCACTAACATCACCTTCCAATCTGCACGGAGGAGGTGTAGACGTCGGCGTCGGTGTCGGTGTTGGCGTCGGTGTCGGTGTAGTCGTAATGCAGAATTCGCAATCGGTAACCGGAGTTGGTGCTATTGGCTGTGGATCGCCCAAGGTCGCATCGTAGAGCGATGTTGCCTCGATATTCAGTGGGCTGCACTCTCCAACACTACCTACCGCGTTTAATGTCACGGTTGCAAATGTGACGGTGCTCCCGTCCCATCCCGGCCCGGGATGAGTACCTGTGGCCGCTGTTATGGTAGTGGTAGCGCCTATCGTGTTCCAGGAAAACGCAGAGGTAAGTTGTCCAGCCGCCACACCGCCTACAGTAACAACGGCTGTATTCACTGTTAGCGTTACGGTAGCTGAACCTACGCCGTCTGTGTCATTGGTAGTTATGGTAATGTCAGCTTCACAGCTGCCAGCCACAGGTACAGCTGAGCAACACTCAATCTCTACAGCAGCGTTTATTGGTGGTGGTGTAGGAGTAGGGGTAGGTGTTGGTGTAGGCGTAGGTGTTGGTGTCGGTGTAGGTGTCGGCGTCGGTGTAGGTGTAGGCGTCGGCGTCGGCGTTGGTGTTGGTGTGGGCGTCGGTGTAGGCGTAGGCGTCGGCGTAGGTGTCGGTGTTGGTGTCGGTGTCGGTGTTGGTGTCGGTGTTGGTGTAGGCGTAGGCGTAGGCGTTGGTGTAGGCGTTGGTGTTGGCCCGCACGGCACGTTAACGGTGGCTGTGTCACCATCATAAACCAGATCCGCAGGGGATCCCTCACAATAGCCAATTGCTTCCTGCCGGTTTACGTCCACGCCGCAATCGATCACCGTGGTATCGAACTCGATGATTTTGTGGGGCCCGTCCGGTTCGAGCACCCAAGATGGGAATTCCCACATAAACTCTGTGGGCCCCTCCCAAACGGGAGGTGTCGAGAAGGGAATGCCATTGATCGTTACGTTTCCGGCGTACTCCAGGCTGTCCGAGAGGATGTCGTGGACCTCAATCGCGGTCAGGTTGCAGCTGGTACCGTCGTTGTAGATATCGCACCGGAACCTTACTGTGTCGCTGATTGCGGCATCGACCTCATTCGCCCACTCATATGCATCCGGGTCCCAGACCGACTTAATAACCTTTATGCTCGGTGGAGGCACGTTAACAGTGGCTGTGTCCTCGTCATAAGCCCAGTAATCCTCATTGCCATCACACGTGGCGTTTGCCGTTACCTCGTTTACGTCCACGCCGCACGAGAGGACAGTGGTATTAAACACGACGTATATACTCTCGCACGTTTCGAGGAGAGGTACCTCAGCTGTGAGATTCCACGTATACTCGTTGCCATCGATAGTCGGCGCGGGTGTTCCTGAGTACCCGGGCGCGGTGATTAAAAAGTCGTTGTCCCAATCGAGGCTCTCCGAGAGGATATCGGTGACTATCATATCGGTCAGGTTGCAGCAGGTACCGGTGTTATGAACAGTCAAATTGAAAGTCATGGTGTCGCCGATTGCGGCAATGACCTCATCCTCCCATTTAGTGTTAAGATCGTCCCAGACCTGCTTGGTCACGTTTATGCTGGGGTTGGGAAGCACGTTAACAGTGGCGTTGTCAGTACCCTCAACAAATTGGGAAGGATCTTCAAAACACGTGGCATTTGCGCTCTGAATGTTTATGTCCGTAGGCCCGCACGTGGTGACATTAGCAGAGAATAAGATATATATGCTGTCGGACGATTCGAGGGGGGCGAAATCACTGAGATTCAACGTGTACTCGTTGCCAACCTGATCCGGCGCCCGAGATATCGATGCGTTACCCGGGTGAATTATTGTTGCATTTCCGATGTACCCCAGGCTGGGCGAGAGGATGTCGGTGACCAAAATCTTTTCCAGGCTGCTGCAGTTACCGGTGTTGCGGATGGTGCAATTGAAAGTCAGGGTTTCGCCGAATGTGGCATTGATCGTGTCCACCCACTGACCAGCTCCCAATCGGACCTGCTTGGTCACGTTTATGCTGGCTTCGGGAAGCACGTTAATGGTGGCGGTGTCCGTGTCACCGAGCGTCTCCCCAGCCTCCACACACGAGGCGTTTGTCGTCTGAGTGTTTATTAGGCCCGTACCGCAACCGGTGACATTGGCAGAGAAGAAGATGTCTATTATCCCACCGTCTTGGAGGGGGGCGAAATCACTGAGATTCAACGTGTACTCGTTGCCAACCTGATCCGGCGCCCGAGATATCGATGCGTTACCCGGGTGCTCTATTGTTGCATTTCCGATGTACGCCAGGCCGTCCGGGAGGGTGTCGGTAACCACTATCTGGGTCAGGTTGCAGCAGGTGCCGCTGTTGACGGTTACTAACTTGAATTCCACGGTGTCGCCAAGTGTGGCATTAGCGGTCTCCACCCAGGAAGGGCCCCCCTGGACCTTGACAAATTTTAACACGTACATGCTGGGTTGAAGCGTGTTCACAGTGGCTGTGTCCTCGCCAGAAACCCAGTATTCCTCATCCTCCTCACACGTGGCATTTGCTGTTACATTGTTTACGTCCACGCCGCAGGAGGTGACATTGGCAGAGAACACGATGTTAACACTCTCGTACGTTTCGAGGGCATGAGCAACCGCGTAATCCGTGACATTCCACGTATACTCGTCGCCATCTATATCCGGCTCAAATGTGGGGGGAGACCCCCAGGGTGTGGTTAGATTTGAAGTACCTGTGAGGTAGTCCAGGCTGGTCGAGAGGATGTCAGTAACCATTATATTGGTAAGGTTGCAGCAGATACCGGTGTTAAGAACAGTCAAATTAAAAGTCACATATTCGCCCACTGAGGCATTGACCGTATCCATCCACTCACCAGTATCCCACGGGTACCGGACCTGCTTGGTCACGTTTATGCTGGGTTCGGGAATCACGGTAACAGTGGCGTTGTCAGTACCCTCAACAAATTGGTAAGGATATTCCACACCTGTGGCATTTGCCGTTACCTCGTTTATGTCCGTAGGCCCGCACGTGGTGACATTGGCAGAGAATAAGATATATACGCTGTCGGACGATTCGAGGGGTGCGAAATCACTGAGATTCAACGTGTACTCGTTGCCAACCTGATCCGGCGCCCGAGATATCGTCGCGTTACCCGGGTGAATTATTGTTGCATTTCCGATGTACCCCAGGCTGGGCGAGAGGGTGTCGGTGACTAAAATCTTTTCCAGGCTGCTGCAGTTACCGTTGTTTTGAACAGTCAAATTGAAAGTCACGGTTTCGCCGAATGTGGTATTGACCGTATCCACCCACGGACCAGAGCCCAATCGGACCTGCTTGGTCACGTTTATGCTGGGTTCGGGAAGAATGTTAAAGGTGACGGTGTCTTCATCATAAAGCAAGAGCTCCTCATTCTCCAAACACGTGGCATTTGCCGTCTGAGTGTTTAATAAGCCCGTGCCGCAACCGGTTACATTGGCAGAGAAGTAGATGTCTATTATCCCATTTTTTTGGAGGGGGACGAAATCACTGAGATTCCACGTATAGTTGTTGCCATCCTCGATCGGCTCTCGATATACAGTCCCGTTACCCGGGTAATCTATTTTTGCATCGTGAGCGTACGTCAGGCTTTCCGGGAGGATGTCGGTAACCACTATCTGGGTCACGTTGCAGCAGGTGCCGCTGTTCCAGGTTGTTAACTTGAATTCCAGGATGTCGCCAAGTGTGGCATTAGTGGTCTCCACCCAGGAAGGACCCCCCTGGACCTTGACAAATTTCCACACCCACATGTTGGGTTCAACGGTGTTAACAGTGGCTGTGTCATTACCGAAAACCGTGTAATCAATATACGTGGCATTTGCTGATACCTCGTTTACGTCCACGCCGCAGGAGGTGACATTGGCGGAGAACACGATGTTAACACTCTCCAACGGTTCGATGGGGTCACAGTGCTCCTCCGAGACATTCCATGTAAGCTTCTTGCCAACTATAGTCGGCCCAAATGTGGGGTCAGACCCACAGGGTGTGGTTACATTTGAAGTACCTGCGAGGTAGTCCAGGCTCTCCGAGAGGGTGTCGGTGACCCATATATCGGTCAGGTTGCTGGTACCGTCGTTATGAACAGTCAAATTAAAAGTCACGTATTCGCCAACTGTGGTGTTTACTGTATCCACCCAATCACCAGCTCCCAGCCGGACCTGCTTGGTCACGTTTATGCTGGCACCATTCCCCCTGGGTGAGCCTATATTTACACCCTCGGCGTGGTCCAGTGCCATCACCGGTATCGCGATACCAGCAAGCGCCACCATCACGACCACCGCCAGTATCAACTGTACCTTTACCGCGGCTCTTGAAGGCTTACCCGAGCTCTTGCTAAAATACCGCATTTATAATGTCCTTTCTCACGGGTGCCTGTGACCCAGGTGCCCCATGAAAAGCCTGGTTACCATAACGCCGATGACATTGCTTACGCAGTTTCCTGTGCTCGAATAGGAAATAGCTTCAGTTATGTCACTGGCACTAAACGTATTGTGTATGTATACCATAAAAAGCAATACTTGTCAAGGCCAAATACGGGGCGGCTCTACAGTGTTTAGTATGGAAAAGCATGCGGGTTTTCTTGATGCAGGCTGTGTTGTAACGGCAGAGCGCCTGCGTGTAAGCACTGCGGCCGGGGTAGCCGAACCGGTGTGCGGGAGAGGGGTAGATAAAGTAGGATGGGTGCAACCCATCGAATTGTGCTAAAGGTGGGTTACACTGCGCTGCACCCACCCTACGGTCTGTTAATGCCCTCTATTCAGGGAATGTAATCTCCGCCGGGAAACCCATCGATCGTTCCAATAAGGTATTGTGCCATCAGCTGCAGGTCTGCTGAGTCCACTGTTCCACTGTCATTGACATCGGCGGCGAGGAAATCAGGTTCAACGAGAGTTATAGTACCCACTATGTGCTGGGCTATTAACTGAAAGTCTGCTGAGTCAATAACACCATCGGCAGCACCCAGCGGGTAAACATCACCCTCTAATCTGCCATCAATGCTAAAGATGCAATCGGTAACCGGGCTTGGGGTTATCGGCTGTGGATTGCCCGCTGTCCCATCGTAGAGCGATGTTACCTCTATATCCAAGGCGCTTGAACCAGGGATTTCCGCATGTAGTGTCACGGTGCAAAATGTGACGGTACCTGTTGGCCCTGGGGAACCCCCTGTCCATGAGACTATTGTCGTGGTGCTGCCCACGGTGTCCCAGGTAACAGCGCCGAGGTCTCCGGCCGTTACATCCCCTACGCTGACAACAGATGGGTCACCGGTAAGCGTTATGGTGGCGGAACCTATACCATCGGGGTCCTGGGTATTTATGATGATATCGACATCGGCAGTGCCCCCCTCAGGCACACTGGCACAGTCAATAGCTACCCAGGTAATGGGTAGCGATAGCCACGTCATCACCCTATCCATTACCACTTCCCTGTCTGTTGCGGAGTTTATGGCTTCGAAACCGAAGGCAAGATAGACGACTTTGTAGGTTCCGGTATTAGCCCGGATCGCACCGCTGCCACTGGAACTGATCGCTTTGGTACCGATATCTATTCGCGATGACGTTGGAGTGGAACCTATGCCATGGCTGACTGTCGCCACTGGCTCCTGTTGCGGTGGCATCTCATCGCTCCCGGGTCGTTCCCTTCCCTCTTCAAGAAGCTGTGGCTTAAACTTGGGGGTGGTGGCTGAAGCATCGTAAGTGAAAGTAGTCACCGCCGGCGATAGGGGATTGATCTCACTGGGGCTATACTGATTGTTGGCACCGTCGCCGCCCGAAATGGAAACGTAAAGGCCATCGGTTATGGGATCACCGGGTAAGCCAAACAGGCCGAAGAGGTCTATATCGTCCTGAACGTACTGGGCATGGAGGTAATCCTGATAGAAGGTTGATGAACCGATATAATGGCCGATGTCCTGTCCGCTTATGAACAGCCTTCCTCCGCTGTCGAGATAAGACGCCAGGTTGTCCTGGGTCTCGGCGTAGCCTATATAACCCCAATTGGGGGTTGCCCAGATAACCACTCCGTCTAGGTACTGGCTCAGGGTTTCACCATCTATATTTTCACGGAGCTCGGTGTCCCAAACATCATACTCATAAGCCAGGCCGTCCAGGGAGTCGGTGTAGTAGGGAGTGTATGAACCTAAATTATCGGCGACCAGAAGGATATCGCCGGTAGTGATGAAGGGCTCAATAATTTGGAATGAGTCAGGGTATTCGGGGCCTACGATCGTATTCTCGTCAATATCCGTCACCTGGACCTGGTATTCCACCACCGTGTCCACGGTGGGGAAGGGGCCAAGCTCAACGCCATAGATACCATCGTCAGCATCGCCGTCATCGTGATATCCGTCATCGTACAACGGAAGGTTTTCCTGAGGCGTGCCGTCAATGGACCACACCAGTTGAACACCCTGCACACCTGATTCGTCACTAACCCCTGCCCGTATCGTCACCGTTTGCTCAGTGTCGGGATTGTCTGGCTCATGTAGAGCCCAATCCAGGTGAGGCGGAGGGTCTATATCCTCCATAGAGCCGATGGTGCCGTACCAGATGTCATATTTGACGGCACGATCAGACCAGAAGGCCACTGCCGGCTCACTGCCCGCCAGAGCGACCGCTGCCGGGTGTCCGTCGTAACCGGTGAAATTGGTGAATTGACAGACACTAAACCAGGTGGCACCCCCATCTGAGCTCGCCTTGTACCAGATGTCGCCATTACCCGAGCGCTCAGATTGCCACACCACCCACACCCTGCCATCTGCGGTCTGGGTTATCGCTGGTGCTGAATTGGAGAGAGCATCGGAGGTTATTTGTGAAGCCTCAGACCAGGTGGCGCCGCCGTCGGAGCTGGTCTTGTACCAGATGTCGAGGGTCCCCTGGAGTTCACCCGTCCACACCACCCACACCCTGCCATCTGCGGTCTGGGTTACCGCCGGCTCGTGTTCATGATTAAGGTCGGTGGTTATTTGTGAAGCCTCAGACCAGTTGCTACCGCCGTCGGAGCTGGTCTTGTACCAGATGTCGTAGTTACCCGAGCGCTCAGATTCCCACACCACCCACACCCTGCCATCTGCGGTCTGGGTTACCGCCGGCCCGTAATCACGGTTAGGGTCGGAGGTTATTTGTGAAGCCTGTGACCAGTTGCTACCGCCGTCGGAGCTGGTCTTGTACCAGATGTCGTGGTTGCCCGAGCGCTCAGATTCCCACACCACCCACACCCTGCCATCTGCGGTCTGGGCTATCGCTGGATCATAGTCAGCTCCTGTGTAAGTGGTTATTTGTGAAGCCTGTGACCAGGTGGCGCCGCCATCGGAGCTGGTTTTGTACCAGATGTCGCTGTTACCCGAGCGCTCGGAGTACCACACCACCCACAGCTTCCCATCGTCGGTCCGGGCTATCGCCGGGTGGTAATCGTTGCCATAGTCGTCGGTCACCTGGACCACGGGCTCGTTGGTAATAGTGAGCCGCCAGGCCGGGGAGTAGGGGCTATCCTCGCCATTAAGATGCGCCTTGACCCGCCAGTAGTAGGAGCCAGTGCTGAGATTGGCGGTATACCCGGTTTCCTCACGTTCGACCTCTACGAGGTGAGGCGAGTCGAATGTATCGACCTGGTCTATCTGGATATGATAGCCGGTGGCCCCATCCTGCTCACGCCAGTCTAATGTGACCTCCCCCGGTCGTGACGCCAGACCGCTGGGTGGTGATAGCAGCGCCGGCCACGCGTAGAGAGCGGCATAGTAGACCGAGCTCTCAATCGAGCATTCGCCAAAACCCACTTTTAAATAACCGTTATCTCCATAGCCGGTGCCCCAGCTGTTTTTCACTATCCAGTAGCCCTCCGTTTCATCGTAGCCAGCTATTACCACACTGTGATTAGTCAGAGAATCATCGGTGCATCTATAAATGCCGCTTTCGAAGTATCCCCCGGCCTCCTCACCAATGCCCATGGAGGCGGCGAGGGGTCCCCTTTCGATCAGGTGCTCTTTTATTGTTTGCGTATCTCCCTGAACATATTCCGTCTCATGTATCCCCTTTAGCCTGCTACTCCAGTCGGCGCATCTATCGGAACAGGGACCATTAAGTGCGCTATAGGGGAAGCAGGCCTCATCTGTTATTCCCTCATCCCTGATGAATCTAAGCGCACGCGCATTCGATCCGCCAACGCAGTCCCCGCAGGCTGTGCAGCAATCCGATACCAGGTATTGCTCTGAGAGGTCTAAATCTAAATTGGGCTCATCATAGAAAATATTGTACAGCGGCTCCACTACGCCCACTGCCGAAAATGCCCAGCAACTACTACAACCAGCCTGGTCTCTAACCGGAGTCATCCAGTTTTCACCGTCTTCGTCTCTCCAGTCGAAGTGGTCAGGAGGAATCGACCCACTTTCCGAGGTATCGCTGATGTATCCCTCATCGGGGACAGCATCGCTCAAGCTTTCCACTCCTGGTCTGCACTTCTCGCTCAAATTAAGGAGTTCCCGAACCGTTTGGTGAGAACCGTCGGGCAGCACGCATGTGGTGCACTTTGTGGCAATGGGGTCGCTTTTCCCTTCTGCCGCAACCGGCCAGCCCATTTTGGCACAGTAGGAAAACTCCGTTCCGCACTCACCACCATAGAAGGCCCAGGCATCGCATTCACTTCCATCTGGCAGCGTGACTATGCCTTTTTCTCCATCTTCGGTTTTCACCACTTTGTATTCATAGCCCATCTCATTGCAGTACACTGCTGCAGGGTTACCCATGCCAATATTTTCAGCTCCATTGTGCCCGCATGGTGTTTCGTAGGTGTGAGACTACTTCCTGGACAGGTTGAACAGATGACACAGGGCTCGGAGTTACTTGATGCTGTGGATGTGCCAGTAGTGTATACGTTTAACGGCCTATCAACGAGGTTTATGCGATGGGGGTCGATACGAATATCAGACTCACCAGGTGAAATCATAGTGGTCACATAGGTCGTCGTTGGAGAAGCTCCAGATTCGCTAACGCACGGTGGAATCGCTGCTGCCATAAAGGCACAAGTGAAGGTGAGAGATGCCATAATATAGAGAAACCGCTTCCTATTCACTGTGCTTCATTTTCACTGCGTGGTTTTTCTCTTGACCCACCAATTATGCAAAGCGGGAAACATCCCACGAGGATGTGTTGAATAATGGTCAGTCACTTCGGATTATGTTACAAACATTCGCTACCTGTCAAGCACTCAATGCGGCGGGGGCCGTTAGCGCCGAGGAGGATTCGAGGAGTTGCTTTGCGTGGATGCAGAATGAGGGTATTTTTACTAAGTATTTACAGAGTCAGGCCATGAGGGCTTGCTCTATAAACACGACCTTTTTGCTACGATCCAACACGCCGCTCGCCAGCGGCACCGTCGAGTTATGAAAATGGTGCATATCAGGGCTATATTTTCGTGGCAATGATAACCGGGAACTGGGCCTATTGGAAAGCTTAACTTAAGCCCGATAGTGGAGACATCGTGTCATTATGATAGCGATTTTGGCAACCTGGTACTCGGTTACAGAAGTAAACCTCTCATCACCTTGTTAAAGAATGCGATTCCCCAAACCTGGCACACACTCCTAATGGGGTAATCAAGTAGTGACACGGATTTCCGCGAGGAAGTACCAGGGAGGGCATTTATCCAGGCTTTTTCTTCATGAAACAGGCTAGCGAGCATCCGCTAGCAAGGCACCCAGGAGAGTTGCCTGCGGCAAGGGATTTCTCAGATTGATAGCGACATTAGCTTGCCGCAAGCCTGATCTCCGTTCTTAGTACATATATATTCAGCAGGGAAAATCGGTAATGGTTCCAACCAGGTATTGTGCTATTAACTGCATGTCTGCTGAATCAACTGTGCCACTGCAATTAACGTCAGCGGCGGTGAAAGCATCGCCAGTCAGTGTTGTCGTATGCACTATATGCTGGGCTACTAGCTGCATGTCTGCCGAGTTAATGGCATCATCGTCATTAACATCGCCTTTCTGTCTGCCGCCAATAGTGAAGATGCAATCGGTCACCGGGCTTGGGTGTATGAGCTGAGGGTCGCCCGCCGTCCCGTCATACATCGTTGTCACCTCGATATTCAGAGCGCTGCTGTCCCCAGAATTGCCTACCGCATTTAAGGTCACGGTGGCAAATGTGAAAGTGCCGATTGGACCTGGTGAAGACCCTGTGGCCGCTGACATGGTAGTGGTGCTACCCACCGTATTCGAGAAAACAGTGCCGAGGGCTCCAGCGGCTATGTTGCCTACGGTAACAACAGCCGTATCAACGGTAAGCGTTATGGTAGCTGAACCTATGCCGGCCGGGTCGCTGGTAGTTACGGTAATGTCAACTGTATCGCTGCCACCCTCTTGTGCATTGCCGCACTCAATAGCTGCCGAGGTGCCCACACCCCCCTCATGGATGCAAAATGTGCCATCGACGACTGGACTTGGAGTTATCTCCTGTGGATCGCCTAGCGTCCCATCATACATAGATGTAACCTCAATACCCAGGACACTGCACTCTCCTTCACCGCCTTCTGCATGTAGTGTCACGGTGCAAAATGTGAAGGTGCCTGTTGGCCCTGGGAAACTCCCTGTCCATGAGACTATTGTCGTGGTGCTGCCCGCCGTATTATGTGTAATAGCGCCGAGGGCTCCAGCAGTCACACCGCTTACACTGACAACGGAGGTATCAACGGTAAGTGTTATGGTAGCTGAGCCTATGCCCTGTGGGTCGTCGGTAGTTATCATAATGTCAACATTCCTGTTACCCCCCACCGGTACATCTAAACCATCATTAATTGCTACGGATGTGCCGGGGTCGGCCAGCGCCGCCGGTGTAGCCATCAGCAGCAAGGCAAGCACCAACGCTAAAACCACCGAGAGTCCTTTCCTAGTCACTATAGTCATATCTTCCTCCTTCTTACCTTAATATAGCTATTTTGCAACTCCTACGTGTAGCATTTGTAGAATACCCCGTATACAGCCTCCTCTACCTAAAAGAATTTAAATTAAGAGATTATACAGCACATAAGCAAATTAGTCAATAGTCCCAACCAGGTATTGTGCTATTAGCTGCATGTCTGCTGAGTCAACTTCACCGTCGCAATTAACGTCGGCAGCGAGTAAATAATCGCCACTGAGCGTTATAGTTCCTACCAAATGCTGGGCCAATAACTGGAAGTCTACCGAGTCAATAACGCCATCGTTATTAACATCACCCTCCAGTCCAGAAATGCAGAAGGTGCAATCGGTAACTGGGCTTGGTGTTATCTGCTGTGGATCGCCTGCTGTCCCGTCATACATCGATGACACTTCAATATCCAGGTCGCAGCACTCACCAGAACTGCCTTCCCCATTTAAATGTACTGTCGCAAACAAGACGGCACCTGTTGGCCCGGGGGTATCCCCGGTTGCCGCTGTTATGGTAGTAGTGCAGCCCTCTGTACCCCAATAAACGTTGCCAATTTCTCCCCCTGAAACACCGTCTACACTGACAATGGAACAATCATAGGTAAGGGTTATGGTAGCTGAACCTATGCCGTCCGGGTCGTCAGTAACTATTGTAATGTCGACATCGGCAGTCTCACCCACTGGCGCGCTCGCACAATCAATAGCTATGGACGTGGCCGGCGTAGGGGTTGGCGTAGGTGTAGGCGTAGGCGTAGGTGTAGGTGTGGGTGGGGGATTTGCTCCATTAACAAAGCTGCTGCCATTTGCGATTACATCAGCTTGAGAACACCAGCCGGCATCGTTGCCAGCGTACACCCACCAGTAATAGGTAGTACCATCCATAGGATAGCCTGTATCATGGTATTGAGTTACATCGCCTATGTCGCCGTAGAACTTCCTCACTGCTGTGTTTCCTATCGTGACACTTATATCAGGATCGATACTTACCATCAAAAAGTAGTGATTCGCTTCCCCAGAAGGATTCCACTGTAACACGATGGAACTCCCGTTTACCATGGCTCCATCAGTCGGAGAATCGAGGGTTGGGGCGGGGGGAGGAGTTAGAACGGATGACGCAGTATTATAGCTGACATAGTTCTCAATTGAGCATTCCCCACAACCCACTTTGAAATATCCATCGCCGTTCCAGCCAGACCCCCAACTGTTCTTGGCAATCCAGTAGTTTTGCGTTTCGTCGTAACCTACTAATACGACAGCGTGATTAGCACCATAATCATTGGTGCACCTATAAATGCCGTTGTCCCAGTATGCCCCATAACTGCTACCCACGCCCAAGCAAACTACCAGGGGACCCTTTTCAATCAGATACTCCTTTATTGTCCCTACGTCACTCGGAACATATCCTCTCTCATCTATATACTTCAGTCTGCTACTCCAGTCAGCGCATCTATCGGAACAGGGACCATTACTTGCGGTATACGGGAAACAAGCCTCATCGGTTATCCCCTCATCCCTTATAAACGTAAGCGCTGTATAAGGCCATCCTCCTCCGCAGTCTCCGCCATTTGTAGAACAATCCGATACCAGGTATTGCTCCGAAAGGTCCAGGTCCAGGCCGGGATCTCCAGAGGCAATGTTGTGCTGCGCCTCCACAGCGCCCACGGCTGCGAATGCCCAGCAACTCCCGCAACTGCCCTGATCCTTTACCGGACTCAGCCAGTTGCCACCATTGTCTCTCCAGTCAAAATAACTGGGAAGGCTTACATCCCCTAGTTTACTGCCTGCTTCATCAGCCTCCATATCGGCAATTATCGTGTTGCCATCGAATATCCTCGTCCCCGACTTGGATTTGGCATCCAGGTTGAGCAGGTCAGAAACGGTCTTATGAGACCCGCCGGGCAGTATGCAGGTGGTGCACTGTCCGGCAAAGTTGTCAGCTTCTGCAATCTTTGCCACCGGCCAACCATTCTGTGCACAATAGGAGAACTCCTCTCCGCATTCACCACGGTAAAAGGCCCAGGCATCGCATTCCCTTCCATCTGGCAGCGTGACTAAGCCTCTTTCCCCGTCCTCGGTCTTCACCACTCTGTACTCATAACCCATCTCCTCACAGTACGTTGCTGCTGGATTGCTGAAGCCTATATCTTCAGCTATACGTGGCTTGCCTTCCAGATCGTCGGGCGACGCACTCGCGGTCACGCCAGCGCTGTGGACAGCCGGCGAACCTACACTAACTGCCAACCCAAGTAGGATCAGTGCCATCGCCAGAATTGGAATGAGATATTGCCTAGTCTTAGTTTGTGTTTTCAACAACATTTACCTCCTAAATCAAAGAGCCTTCCCCAACCGAGGAAGGCTCTTAATATCCCGCTCTGCGGTAGCCCGGCGATCCTAGCTTTACAGCTTTAGACCCGTGGCTTTGCGTCGCGCGATTTCCCGCGCTTTGCCTTTCTCGGAAGAGAGATCAGTTTACAACTAGTCTATCGTCTGTCCGCTTTATATCATAATATTAACTATAATACAGGAATAATAATATATATAATAATATATTATCTTATATTAGAATATCACAAAATTGCAGCGTTGTCAAGAAAAAAAGATGTTGTTAAAAAACTTCAAGAGTGAAATGTTTAAGCTTGAAAAGTGAGCTTTAGATGGTACATTCCTCCTTATCATGGAGGAATGTACGGAAAAGACACCTAAGCGGTTCACGGCCGAGCACGTAAAGGTTCTGTAAAAAGATAAAGCCAGGGGACATTGGATAGGCCAGCAATTGAGGAGATTTTAATGATCAGCAAAAGCAGATTCTTTGCTCTTTCAAGGAGATAGCGTCATAATGCGGACGACTTTTCGCCCACTTATCAGAGAAGTACCCCAACCGGGCTTCCTGCTTCTATCGAAAGGGAGATTGAGAGGGAGCTAATGTTAGACGAGGGAAACAGCCTGTTTAGACCCTTCGCCCTGCCAAAGCAATATACCTCAGCTAAAGATGTCTTCTGCTTACGAGAGAAACGAATGGACGACGGATATCGTAGAATATCCTTGTTAGATAGTGGTGCCAGATATTCCCTTGATGGAAGAAGTTGAGATTCATCTACTTCCCTGACACGACTAGTGAAGCTTCTGAGGTTCGAATACGGTGGAGCAACCGAATAGTACATTCTGTCACCAATCCACTAAGGAAGTTACCTGGAGTTTCTGCTTCAGGTTTTCCTAACAGCCTTGATGTCTTGACAAGCGGCTACGGTAGTAATATAGTCTGCTATACATAACAATTACGCTAATCATTCTCTGGAACGTCTATGAAGTTATTGCCCAGCTCCCTTAAGTAAAAGCGAAATTAATCCTTAAAGGGGGGTTATATTGGTAGGAGGCAGGCTCCTTTTAGAGAGTGCACCTGCGCTGCTGAAAGACGGAGCTGCCCAGCGCGAAAGCAGTAATAAGACGCACAGAAACTGCAACTCATTCCAGTGAGAGGTGCATGAGATGATAGATGAAGATAAGACAAAAAAGCAACGCACTAGTGAAGTGGCGCAATTAAACCAGCAAATCGCTGAATTTAAAACTGCGGAAACAAAGCGCAAGCGGGGCCAACGTTTGCCGCTGGAGAGCGAGGTTAGATTCAATACTTTCGCTGATTTGGCGAGTGATTGTGTTTTTCTTTTTGATTCAGAACTGAATTGCGTCGAGATCAGTAAGGCTGCATTGCGGTTGTTTCCTCGTGGGACTAAAGAAAAGGACGTGGTGGGAAAGCACCTATTGGACATTTCACTGGGTCTTAAGGAAACGGGCAGATATAACAAATGTCTGGAAGTTTTAGAGACCGGGATACCTTTTTTTGACGATATCATTATAGCCGGCCCCAAATTTGCCGGCGTTCGCTTAGCTGCAAGCGTTTTTAGAGTAAATAACGGGCTTGGAATTGCTATTAAATTTGCCACAGACATTGAAAAGCTGGTGTGCGTGGAGAAGGAGCTAAGCGAGGCAGAAGAGTGGTATCGCAGCTTAGTAGAGAATACAAGCGATGTTGTCTATATTCTTGACGATAAAGCAGTGGTAACCTACGTCAGTCCCGCCATAGAATCGATCCTCGGATACAGTGCATCTGAGATCATCGGTCGACCTGTCTATGAGTACATCTATCAAGAAGACTGGCAATTGGTGATCGAGAGATTTCGAACAGGAAGCTTTCCCAACATACCCGGGCCATTTGAGTTTCGGGTTTTAACCAAGTCCGGCGAAGTGCGCTGGGTGCGCAATTCCCCCCGAACGCTCATTAAGCAAAATCGCCTTATAGGATATCAGGGAGTGCTGAATGATATAACCGATAGCAAGCGGGCTTTGGAGGATTTAAAATGCAACGAGCAACACTTTCGGGCGCTCATTGAAAACGCTTTAGACGCCATCGTGATTCTGAACCCCGACGCAACCATACGCTACGAAAGTCCATCAATGGCGCGCATGACCGGGCGTAAAGCAAAAGGCAGGATTGGCAAGAATCCTTTAGATTTTTGTCACCCAGATGATATTGCAAAAGTGGTGGAGGAATTCACCCCCTTACTTGAAAACAAGATTCCTGTTGTGCAAACAGAGTTACGTCTCCAGCATAAAAATGGCGAGTGGCGTAACTTTGAGGTGGTAGGCACGAATCTCATTGATAATCATGCAGTGGGGGGTATTGTTCTTAACGTCCGCGGCATCACCGAGCGCAAGCGGGTTGAGGAGTTGCTTCAAAGAAGTGAGGAGCAGTTCCGCACATTGGTTGAGACAATGAACGATGGACTGGCAGTACAAGACCCCGATGGTGTTTTTACCTTTGTGAACGATAAACTCTGCCAGATGATGGGATACGCAAGCGATGAACTTATTGGTCATACCGTTAAGGAAATTCTCGATGAGGTCAATCGGGGAAAATACATGGAACAGATAAGAAAGAGGCGTAAAGGTGTCCTAGAGCCCTACGAGATAGAGTTTATAAGGAAAGACGGGTCAAGGATTATATCACGCGTTTCGCCGCAGTTGATAACTGACGCAGAGGGTAACGTGGCGGGTAGCTTCGGCATTACCACTGATATCACCGAGCACAGGCGGGTTGAGGAGGCACTTCGGGAGAGCGAGGAGCGTTTCCGGGCATTAACCGAGAGTACGAGTGACTTTGTCTGGGAAGTTGACCTGGATGGCGTCTACACCTATGCCAGTCCCAAGGTCAAGGACCTGTTAGGATACAAGCCGAAGGAAATCCTCGGCAAGACGCCGTTCGATTTTATGCCCCCGGAGGAGGCGAAACGTGTCGAAGAGGCGTTCCGAGCCAGTGTGGAATCCCGGACGCCTTTCGCAGCATTGGATAATATCAATATGCACAAGGATGGCCGATTGGTCGTGCTGGAAACCAGCGGTGTGCCTTTCTTCAGCGACGACGGTCGGCTTTGTGGATATCGCGGCATTGACCGCGACATCACCGAGCGCAAGCGGGCGGAGGACGCGCTGCAGGAGAGCGAGGAAAGGTTCCGTTCACTGGTGGAAAACGCCCCCTATATGATCATCATCGCGGATCGCGAGGGCAAGATTCTGTTTATCAATTACACCACGTCTGGCTATAGTGTCGAAGACACGATCGGGACGAGTGTATATGACTACATTTCTTTCGAGTACCATGATAAAGTGAGCAGAAGTATCAAAGGGATTTTTAAATCCGGAGAACCCGCTGCCTACGAGATTACCGGGGCTGGGCCTGACGGCACCACTTCCTGGTACTCCGTGCGCCTCGGGCCCATTAAGCACGATGGGCATGTTATCGCCGTGACATTAATGGTCTTGGACATTACCGAGCACAAGCGGGCGGAGGAGGAGTTGCGAGAGTCGGATGAGAAAATACGCAATATATTTGAGGCTGTTAGTGATGCGATTGTCTTCAGTGATTTGGAAGGCCATATTGTAGATGAAAACGAGGCAGCGCTTCGCATTCAAGGATACAGTCGTGTGGAAGAGGTTATTGGAAAAATTGGCTTTGAGTTTATTGCAGAGGAAGACCGCGCTAGGGCTATTCAGGCAGCGATGAAGGCAGCAGAACAGGGGTATGGTTACGTACCGGATGTTAAGTTTGTGAGCAAGGACGGGATAGAACGTGATACTGAGTCAACAGCTTCTCTGGTGCGTGATGCTTCTGGAAATCCAATTGGATTTGTGAGTTCTACGAGGGACATCACCGAGCGCAAGAAGGCGGACCAGGAGTTAAGGGAGAGTGAGGAGCGATTGAGGGCTTTTATGGATTCAGCAACCGAATTCTTCACTATTTGGGATTCAAATCTAAACTTACTGTACACCACTGAAAGAGAAACAAAGGAATTCTTCCCGACCGGACCAGAGAAAGAGGACTTAATAGGAAAAAACATTATTGAATTAGCACCTAATATCAAGGAAACAGGCCAATATTATAACTATTTAAGGGTTATAGAAACGGGAAAGCCATTTTTTCTCGAAGAAACTGTTCCTGACCCCATGTTCGGAGATCATTGCCTTTCTATAAAGGCTTTCAAAGTTGGGGAAGGGATGGGGTTGATACTAACGGATATCACCGAGCGCAAGAGGTCTGAAGAAGAGTTGCGGCGTTACTCCGAGCGCCTCCGAGCCATGGCAGCAAAGCTATCAGCAACGGAGGAGGAAGAACGGCGGTGTCTGGCACAGGAGCTGCATGACCAGGTCGGCCAGTACGTGACCGCTCTTAGCATCAATTTGAGCAGGGCTAGCACGCAGCTGCCCGAGGAGACAGCAGCCCCGGTGCGTTCTATCCTGGATGATTCGCAGTCGATTGTGGAGCAGATGTCTGAAGTAATTCGCGACATAATGGCCGACCTGCGGCCGCCGGTTATTGAAGACTACGGGTTGGTGGCTGCGATCCGCTGGTATGCCGACCGCTTTGCCAGTAGGACAGGGATCAATGTGACGGTGCAGGGAGAAGAACCCAGCCCCCGGCTGAGCTCACCACATGAGAGCGCACTTTTCCGGATCGCCCAGGAGGTGTTGACAAACGTAGCGAAACATGCGCAGGCTACCAAGGTATCGGTGAATGTGGCAGCGAAGAGCGAAAAAGTGCGTCTCGTCATCAAAGACGATGGGATCGGCTTCGATACCGCTGAGGTGGCTGTGTCAAATGGGCAACGGGGCTGGGGACTGGTCATTATGTCGGAGCGTGTCAGGAGCATGGGCGGCTCCTTTAATATCGAGTCACGCCCCGGGCACGGCACGCGGGTCATCGTGGAGGTATGATAATGAGTATTACGGTGTTACTTGCCGACGATCACGCTGTGGTTCGCGATGGGCTGCAGTCCATGCTGGAAGCGCAGGGCGATATCGAGGTGATCGGCCATGCGGGCACTGGATATGAAGCGGTGGAACAGATAACAGAGCTCTGTCCTGACGTTGCGGTCGTGGACATCGCAATGCCCGAACTAAACGGCATCGATGTGACCAGGGAAGTCATTAAAGCCTGCCCGTCGACCCGGGTCGTCATACTTTCCATGTACTCAACAACAGAGCATATTCTTCAAGCGCTGCGGGCAGGGGCGCTCGGATATGTGCTGAAGGAATCGGCTGGCGTCGAGGTAATCAACGCTGTTCAAGCTGTTCATGCCGGCCACCGCTACCTGAGCGAGAAGATTCTAGATAGGGTGGTCGACGACTACGTGAGCCGGAGCGCTACAGTGATGGTGAAGAGTCCCCTGGAACGTCTCAGCCCGCGCGAGCGGGAAGTCCTGCAGCTTGTCGTTGAGAGCAAATCGAGCGTGGAGATATCCCGGATCCTTGGCATCTCCGCCAAGACAATAGATACCCACCGCAGCCGCTTGATGAAGAAGTTGAATGTGAGAAATATCGGCGAGCTCATCAAGTTTGGCCTCAATCATGGTTTTACCCCTCCGGAAGAGCCGGATTCCACATTCCCTAACACCACCGCCTGATGGGCGTCTCGAGATGCCCATCGAGATGCCGAAGTATACCTCATGAGAGGCCTCCCTACAAAAAACCACATTTTTGTAAGGGTATTCCCCACACAAAAAAATACAGACTTTCCCCACAAAAAATACATACTTTCCTGACAGACAAATGGCACATCTTGTGTTACCCTCAGAGTGAGCCTTTCGCCAGGCGCTTCCTGCAAGTGGCCAAAATCACATACGGGCAAGACTGAGGATTCACACAAAAAAAAGAATATCGGCCCAGGAAGTATGGTGAATTGGTGGCTTGTCCAAAAATAAGCCTTTAAGCGGGGCGTAGAAGCCCGTCGCTTGAGGCTTTCTATTTTTAAAGTCCTCGCCACCCTCGTTACATACCTCCTGGACCAGATTCCAAGCTAAGTATAAATAGTGATTAGGCCTCGTGAGCTTGAAAGGGGGCTGTTGAGCTTAGGTGTAGATAACAGGGGTTATTTTAAAACGCAGGGAAAGTATCTGGGGGGGGCGATGAAGCGAAGCCCGCAAAATGGTTGCTTGGACTTCGCAGAGCCATTAGCAAAACCGACCGGAGGGGTCGGTTTAGGTTTTAAAAAGGAGGATGAAAGGATGAAAGCGAAGATAGTATACATGGCACTAGCCCTGGTGCTGGTGTTCTCACTGGCGGCGGTGGTAGTGCCGGCAGGCCCGGCGTTGGCAGATACAACAACCACTCTTACCTTGCCGAGTAATGTCTATCGACCGGCGGAGTTCGTTGTAAGTTCTACGACTACACATGACGGCTTAGCATACACTAATGTTTTATTCGTCATTACTGTAAGCGGGCCTGAATCATTTGCAGCCTATGACAGGACGGATGTTTTCACTATTACCGAGGTTGATGGGGGTGACCCGCAGGGTATCAGTGGAACCTTCGTCCATCAAGGTGATGATTTTGTTGGTTACTGGGGCCCACTAGGAGGATTTCCGCTCCCTGCTAGTTATTCAGCAACCACCCCTTTCACCATTGAGATGAACAATGATGGTACGGCTCCACTGGGCACTTACAATCTGAAAGTGGAATTAGTTAACCTTAGCCCTGATCCCGATGAACAGCTCACTGAAGCTACGGGTAGCTTCAGCCTTAGTGGTGACACTCTCTATGTCGGTGCTGGTCAGCAATTCACAACCATCCAGGCTGCCGTCGATGCAGCCTCCTCTGGCGACACGATCAACGTGGCGGCGGGGACGTACCCCGAGAACCTGAACGTCAATAAAGGCGTCAGCATTGTCGGCGCGGGTGTGTCACTGGTTACAATAGATGTGACCGGAAAAGATGTCGGCGGTGAGGGCATTCACGTGACGGCTGACGGTGTATCGCTTGAAGGCTTTACGCTGGACAGTGACCCTGCTAATGGACCGAACTACGGTATCAAGTGTGCCAACGTCGTCGGAGTATCCCTGACAGACCTTCTCGTAACAAATCTAAAGAAAACAGGTTTTGATTTACTCGGAATCAATGCCTCTACTGTGAGCAACGTGGCGTCAATCAGCAACGGAGGTCATGGCATACAGGTGCTCGATTGCAATGATGTCACCTTCTCGGACATCACGGTTAGCGGTAATAGTTGGCAGGGCATCAGTGTTGCTACTTGGGGCCTTTATAGCCTACTCGGAACCAGCGGGATCGTGTTCAGTGGCACGAACAGTTTTGTAGACGACTTCCAGCTCGAGGAGGGTGACTACAACAATCCGGGTGTTCCACTTGCTGGGGATGCAATCATCACGTACAGCACCAACCCGGCGGACGGCGCCGATGTCACAGTGCTGGCCAGTGATTTCGGTTACGCGATGCACGGCGAACAGGATGATTCAGCCGTGCCCCAGAACCGCATCTGGTTTTTCCAGACGCTTGCCGAGGCACAGGCTACGGCGGCCAGCGCACCTGTGGGTCACTTCACCGGCGGCTGCATGTACATAGAGAGCCTCACCGACAGCACCCAGCTGTACGTCAGCCCCGGGTGCTCCATCCAGTGTGCCGTCGATGCCGCCTCCTCTGGCGATACGATCAACGTGGCGGCGGGGACGTATGATGTTCCTCCCATACTCTTCGATAAGAGCCTAACTATTACAGGAGCCGACCCCTCAGAAAAGCCACTTCTACGTCTATCTGAAAATTGCCGAGGCTCCTCTGGAGAACAGGCAGGTTGGTTCAGAATTGATGGCGCATACAATGTAAATCTGAGCAATCTAATTCTGGATGGAGATGACAATAGCAAAAAAACTTGCTATGCAATAGGCGTCCGTAATGGAGCTACAGGAACGTTTCAGAACAACGTTATTCGCGACATATTCATGGATGGCGCTCATGGATGTGGTATTAGCACACGCTGCGATATTACAGTCCAAGACAATACCTTTCAAAACATCGAGCGGATAGGGATTTCAGTTAATATGGACGCGACTACCTTGGCTTGTCTTATAAAAGGTAACACCATTATTGGGCAGGGCATTGGCTATGAAATGTGTGAATATGGAATAGAGGTGGATTTCGGCGGCACGGCTACAGTTGAAGGAAATACAGTTTATAACTACTGTGGCGTGGCTTCGGACGGTTCAGAATCTTCTGCCTTATATGTAAATAGCTATTACTACGGAACATATGGCCACTCTAAGGCAGTCGTCAAGGACAATGTACTTTATGATAGTACTACTGGCTTGTTTATCGGCAACGCATACGCAGGACAGGAAGGAGACCAAACCGAAGTTACTGCTACTGGGAACCAAATAAACGATAACGAATATGGCATATACATTGAGCATGCAAAGTCATTAACCGCTAATAATAATAACATTGCTGGCAACACCGAATATGGCATATTTAGTGAGTATGGCGTATTGGTGGATGCCACCAACAACTGGTGGGGCGATGCCAGCGGGCCCGAAGACGCGACAGCGGTGCCTGATGCTTGCGCATTAACTCTAGATAATCCGGCTGGTCTTGGCGACGAGGTGAGTGAATGCGTTGACTACAGCTCCTGGCTGAGTGCGCCATATGTTGCTCCCACTCCAACACCTACACCTACGCCTCCTGCTCCCGCCTGCTTCATCGCCACTGCTGCATATGGCACATCGAGCGCTGCGGAGATCGATGTGTTGAGGGCATTCAGGGATGAGGTGCTGCTGGAAAGCACTCTGGGCTCTCAGCTTGTGGAGATGTACTACCAGACCAGTCCTCCGGTAGCGGACTTCATATCGGAAAACAGCCTCTTAAGGACCATTGTGAGGGAGCTGGTGATCGACCCCATTGTGAGTGTTGCAACGTTCACACAGGATATTTGGGGAAAATAACTGAAGGGACACCATAGCTTGTTCTAAGGTGATCCCTGGCGAGACCCGGGGAGGTATACTTCGCCGGGAAAAGAGGACGCTTTAGCCGTCCAGATAACGGGGCACCTCAGGCAGTTAAGTATTGCTGCCTGAGGTGCATATTTATGACCTTTTTCCCGTAGTGTCCTGTTCTCAGCTTGTTTCTGGGGGCTAGCCTGGGTGAGGACTCTGAGAGTTAAGGCGGCGTGAGCTTCCTCTGCCGGTCAACTTGCCACCGGGCTTAAGCCCACCCTTCCACTATCTTCTAGCGATAACGACACACGCTTGCATCCAGTCGGCGTGCATCGCTCGCATTCATGTTCTAACAGGTTTCTATGCCCCTCTATCGCTCTATTCCCTGGCATCCTCCGGCATCTCCGCCAAGACAATAGATACCCACCGCAGCCGCTTGATGAAGAAGTTGAATGTGAGAAATATCGGCGAGCTCATCAAGTTTGGCCTCAATCATGGTTTTAC
>Ga0307378_10001599_pt1 | contig 36471 bp, 29 predicted proteins | sample UN1MG_FD_202238 | JGI IMG/M metagenome (GOLD analysis project Ga0307378, IMG submission 202238) | Soil microbial communities from Risofladan, Vaasa, Finland - UN-1 | ecosystem: Environmental > Terrestrial > Soil > Coastal area > Acid sulfate soil | place: Finland: Risofladan, Vaasa | collected... | reverse complement strand
CGACCGGATGATGAAGTTGGCGACCCAGAACTACGACAACACCGGCCTGAGCCCGTCAGCCGTCCTTGCGGTCCTGACCCTTGCCTGCCGGGAGGGCTACGAGGACGAGGCCGTCGCGTTCGCCGAACACATCGCCAACCCTGAAGAGGCCACCCCGGACGAACCGGCTTGGTATCTGTACACCCGGATGATGAAGCGCCACCACCGCGACCGAAAGCGCCACACCCAGCAGGACGTGGCCATCTACATGCGCTGCCTGAACGCGAACATCACCGGGGACGAACTCCCGGTCCACATGTACGCAGGCTCGCTGGTCCCGAACATCGGGGACACCGAGAAGGAGTTCCGCCGCCGCCTCGCCCGGGCTAACGAAGCCAAGTCCCGCGCCAACAAGAAGGGATAGCCATGCCAACCGCCGCCAAGCCCAAGAACATCGTCCAGAAACTCGCCGAGGTGATGGGGGCGCTCGACAAGCCCCTCGCCAAGAGCGAGTTCAACAAACAGCAGAAGTACGCCTTCGTCAGCGAGTCGGCCATCAGCGCCGCCGTCAGGCCGCTGCTCTCCGAGCGCAGCATCTGGATCTGGTCGAGCGAGGTGGAGCGGGAGACCTTCCCGCTCTACGAGACCTCCAGTGGCCTCCAGATGTGGCTGACTCGGGTGACCATGCAGTACCGCTTCATGGACGGCGAGACCGGAGAGGTCAGCGAGACCCAGACCTACTCCGGGCAGGGGGCTGACATCGGCGACAAGGGCCTGCCCAAGGCCCAGTCGATGGCGCTCAAGTACTTCCTGCTCAAGACCTTCATGCTCTCGACCGGCAAGGACGACGCCGAAGCCGACGAGAACGTGGACAAGCAGGCCGCCGCAGCCGGTGCCAAGAAGGGCGCCAAGGTCTCCGGCAAGGCCTCCACGACCGCCCAGAAAGGTGGCAAGACGGGCCAGATCAGCGACGCCCAGAAGAAGGCCATCACCGACCTCGCGAGGCAGAAGCAGTTCAACAAGGTCACCTTCAGCATCGCCCTCACCGAGGCCCTCGACATCAAGATCGAGGAGGACGCCGACCTCAACGCCATCGTGGCTGGGCTGTCGTCTGACGACGCCGGGAAGGTCATCCAGTTCCTCGGCTCCATGCCTGAACCGAAGTCCGATGAAGGTGGAGAAGAGGGTGGACAAGATGGGGACGAAGAGGCCATGTCCATCGTCTAGGATGGAGGGTCCCCGGCCCTGCCGCCGGGGGTTCATGGTGCGGGGACGGTCGTCTGACAGCGACCGTCCCACCACCTCCCCTTACTGTCAGGAGGGAGCGTGTACGACCCCGTCGCAGTAGCGACCTACTACGTCGCCCTGTTCGCGCCGCGTGTCGATGCCTACAGCGCATGGACACCCAAGGGATGGAGGCCGGTCAGGCAAGAGTTGACACCACAGGTAGCGCTCGCTGGGCTGACGAAGAAGGGCCCGGCTGTGAGCGCCTACATGATCGACACCGAGAGCGAGAGCCACGTCCTCGCCTACGACTTCGACACCGACGACGGGATGGATCAGGCCTTCGTGTTGGCCTCGGTCATCCAAGACCTCGGTGGCGCAGCATGGGTCGAGTCGTCGCGCCGGGGAGCCCACGTGTGGTGCCCGCTGCAGCGACCCATGCCCGCCAAGATGATCCGCCGCGCAGCCCGATCCTTTCTGGAGTCGGCCCTGCCAGAGGATGCCGCTGACCCGCACATCGAGGTGCGCCCCGGCTCCGACACCATCGCCGAGGGTGGACTCGGCCATCCACTACGCATGCCCTGCATGCCTCACCCGAAGACCGGCAAGACCGGCATCATGTACTCGGCTGCGAGGGCTCGGCTGGGGCCGACCCTTGCGGCCATCCTGCTGGAGATGACCAACACCACCCCAGCCGCACTGATCGAGAAGCGGTCGACCATGTGGAGCCCCACCATCAAGGGCCTGCCCAAGGTGTACCGCACGACCTACCAGCCCGACACTGAAGACCCCTACGAGGACGCGTCTGCCAGTGACATCCTCCTGTCCCTCTGGGGTGTGCAGAACGCACGCCCCGGCAAGGCCGTCCGCTGCCCAGCGCATGACGACCGCAATCCTTCCCTCTCGATCCTGCGCGACGACAAGCGCGCCATCTGCAAGACCCCGGGCTGCATCCTGAACAACGACGACCATGGGCGGGGGACCTATGAGTTGACGCAACTGGCGCCCGGGGGAGAAGGATGACGACGAAGACGAGATGGTCGTTCGAACGCATCGGTCTCTCCTACCGGCTCTGGTCCGAAGACGCAGGCGTCGAGTTGAGCCTCGGGCGCCTCAAGCGCAGCGGACAGGAACTGCAGGGTGAACTCCGCGTCGTCGTCAACTGGGATGGCATCAAGACCGTCGACGGGGCGCTGCATCAAGCACGGTTCAACGTCTCGTCGGCGACCACCCGGAGCACGCTAGCCAAGATCCTGAAGGGGCGTACCGAGAACACGCCCTTCGACAAGATGGACTGGACCGACGCGCTGGAGCACCTGTGCCAGTACGTCCTGTCCGCCGAGCGGGAGGGGGAGCCGCTCCTGTCCATGAACGGCCCGATGCCGACGGAGCGTCGAGCCCGGTACGACATCAAGCCGCTCTGCCCCCACGGCGTGACGTCCATCCTCTATGGGCCCGGCGGCATCGGCAAGAGCGTGGTCGCCACGGCGCTGGCCCTGTCGGTCGCCAAGGGCATGGAGATCGTCCCCGGGCTGGCGCCTCAGGTGAAGGGGCCAGCCCTCTACCTCGACTACGAGACCGACGCCTACACGGTGCGGGAGCGCATCGAGTACATCGGCCATGGCCACGACTTCAAACCCACCAAGGACTTCTACTACCGGCGCTGCTTTCGGCCCATCGCCGACGACGCCGAGGAACTGGCCCGGGTCGTCAGCGAGCACGGCATCAAGTTCATCGTCATCGACTCCTGCGGCCCCGCCATGGGCACCGGAGGCGAGTACGGCGACGCCAACGAGGGCACGCTGAAACTCTTCACCGCCATCCGCATGCTGGGCTGCACCACCCTGCTGGTCGACCACGTCTCCAAGTCCGAGATGAAGGACCGCAAGGGCAAGGTCGTGGGCTCGACCCCGTACGGGTCGGTCTACAAGATCAACCTTGCCCGGGCCACATGGGAACTGCAGAACGGCACCTCGCCGACCGACGAGGACGTCCACATCAGGCTGGTGAACACGAAGGCCAACGACTCCCGGCTCAGTGATCCGCTGGCGATGTCCATCGTCTGGGACTCAGACAGCGGCATCATCATGTTCACCGAGGACGACGAGTTCATCCCCGAGTACCAGTTCACACCGCCGCCGGAGGAGGAGGGCAAGGGCACCAAGCCCAGCCAGAAGGTAGCCCTCATCGACGCCCTCAGTGGGAAACCAGAAGGTATGAAGACCTCGGAACTGGCACACCTCCTCAAGGTCGGACACAGCCGCGTGAACAACATCATCAGGGAGAACCCCGACACCTTCGAAGCGGTCTTCGGTGTGAAGCCACGCCGCATCAGGCTCGTCAAGCGGGGAGGGATCGGGTGACCTACTACGAAGAGGGCACCGTCGAATGGACCCGCGCCGTCGTCAGTGGCAGGGACGTCGGGTGCGTCGCCCGCAAGGTCGACCCGGACGCCGGGCCCTGCTACGACCGCTGGGGCAAGGTGCTCCCACTGGCCTACAACGAACTGAAGTGGGACCAAGGCGAGATGGACTACGTCCGCCTCGGAGCCCATGGACCCCGCCATGCCCTGCCTGAAGACCATGTCTGGCTCTGCCCCGGTCACCACCGTGGCACCGGGCCGAGCGCAGGCTACGTCTGGGCCACATCACACCGCCGCGAGGAGCGGGACTACTTGGAGGCAGAAGTCACATGAAGCATCTCGTCGTCGGCTTCAGCGTAGCCATCACCGTCGTCGTCACATTCACGGTCTGGGCTTTGCTGGGTGAACTGGTGGGGCCAGAATGGGCCCTAGCCATCATGGCCTTGTCCATCGGCCTCGGGGCCGCAGCAGGCGTGATCGACTACGCCACAGAAAGGAGTGAGGAATGACCAAGTTCTATCTCGGGCCCCACAAGGAACAGCGCCGCACGGGCCCGATGTCCACTACGAACTGCGCTGCCGCTTCAGGTGCGATGCTGGCCAACCAAGCCACGCTCGGCATCAAGAACCCGACCGTCCAGTGGTTCCGCAAGCAGACCGGCGACGACAAGGGTGGGCTGATGATGCATCAGGTCGCCGCCGTCCTCGACGAGATGGGCATCGACGTCCACCTCTACGACTACCGCGACAACCTCAAGTGGGCCCGTCTCAGGCAGATGATCAGTCGTGGCGCCTTCGCCATCGTGGCGGGCGACTACGACGTCATTCCCGACGAGTTCCGAGGGGCCGACTACGACGGCTTCCACGCGGTCATGTACCACCAGCGGTTCGACAAGAACCAGCGAACAGGCGACCCCCTCCTCAAGGGCTGGGTGAAGTGGCCCAACTGGCTGGCCGCCAAGTACGTCAAGAAGTTCGATGCTCAGACACAGGGCGGCATCCATGCCGTCGTCATGGTGCAGCACTTCGCCTACCTCAGGACCGAGGTGGAGAAGGCGGTCATCAGGGCCGAGCCGGACAACGCCAGTGCCAAGATCGGCACCATGACCACAGGGACACGACTCATCACTGGAGGCACCGTCAAGGGCGAGGCCGTGGCTGGTGTGAACCGCTGGCGCAAGGTGTGGGTCCCCGGCAAGGACTCCGTGGGCTACGTCCACTGGACAGTGGCTTGGGTGAAGTGAAGATCTTCGTAGACCGGCTCCTCTTGGTCCGGCCCGAGTTGAACCCCAGCCTCAACCTCACCGAGAAGGTGGAGACGAGACCGGGCATCTCTCACCGCCCTGACTACAAGGTGGACGAGTACGACTGGACGACGAAAGGCGGACTGCGAGCCATCGAGCACCTCCTCCGCGCCAACGGGAACATCCCCGAGGACGAAGAGGTGGAGTTCCTGTTCACGGCATGACCTTCACCATCGTCCTCCCCGGCCAGCCACCCTCCGGCAACCACGCCAACAAGATCGGCAGGGGCTACCGAAGAGGAGGCATCGCCTATCCCAAGTTGGTCAAGACGCCTCAGGCCGAGGCGTACCAGCAGGGCGCAGCGCTCATCGCGAAGAGTGCGCGTCCGTCGAAGTGGGAGCCCGGGCCACAGGTGGTGATGGAGTACCGCTTCTGGCTGGCCCGGGAGGCCGACTGCACCAACCTCATCAAGGTCATCGAGGACGGGGTCTGCCCTGCCCTCGGCTTTAACGACAGCAGGGCCCTGCCGAGGGCCATGAGCAAGCAAGTGGGCGTCCCCAAGAACGACGCCCGCGTCGAGATCACCATCCGCTGATGGACTACTGGCGGGCCCGCTGGATGTGGCAAGCGTCGGTCTGGCTGCGTTGGCACGCGGTCTACCGACCACACCTCCTCAAGGTCCCCCGCCTTGGTCCGTGCCGAATAGGAGGGCACCATGCCAGACGAGAAGAAGTTCAAGGTCATCATGACCGTACCGGGTGTCGACATCGTCGCCTACGCTGACGGTTCACTCGGATGGAAGAAGGGCTCCGGCGGCGTCGGAGGCGGCAAGGGCAAGTACAACTGGCTCAACGAGGCCGAGTGTCCCCAGCACGGCCACTGGGACTACGTCGCCGCAGGCACGCGCAAGGACGGCAGCGAATACAAGGCCTTCTGGACCTGTACCGATGGCGACTGCCTGAACCGGCCCAGCAGGGACTGGACCGACGGCATCGACCCCGACGAGTACATGGCTGAGTACGCCAACGACGACTCGGGTGACGATCTGGACGGCCTGCCCTTCTAGCGAGCGGTAGGATGGCGGCATGAAGGTCGTCGTCGCCGGAAGCCGCAGCCTCCCAGCAGGAGCATCGTCCTTCGCCTTCCCGCTCCTCGACGCGCTAGGCGAGGACGATGTCGTCCTGCTCCGCAAGCCCAAACACGCGGAAGCCAACCACTTCGAGTCCATCATCGCGGCCTACTGCCGTTACCGGAACGTGGGCTACAAGTTCTACGAGCCCCAGCCCACCGAAGATGCCCCGGGGCGAGCGTCGGTGTACGTGCGTGACAACGACATGCTCGACGCCGCCGACCGGGTGGTCCTCTTCATCAGCCGCGACGCCGTGACCGAGGGCAACAGCGGCACCTTCCACCTGTTGGAGCGGTCCATCAACTCCGACATCGCGGTCGACGCCTTCTCCGTGGGCTACGACGGCATGCGGCTGCAGGCCGAGCGTATCGGGTCCCTATGACCGCTGACTTCGATCAGGACACCATGTACGAACTGGCCCAGTGGGTGACATGGTTCTCATCCGAGTGGCGCAAGGAAGACGCCCAGACACCGACCAAGGTCCACTCCAGCCAGATCGCCGAAGACGGCTCGCGGGAGTGGCACCCGGACTTCGCGAAGTACATGTCCGACGACCAGCGCAAGGTCCGCACGCGCAAGGTCTTCCGCAAACTGCGACGCACCAACGTCCGTGCCTACGAGGTCTGCTATCGCGTGCTCGTGCTCGGTGAGCCGCTGGATGAGACGACCGAATGGCTCAACGTGCGAGCCCTCAGGAACGAGATCCCCTTCCCAGCCCAGCGCCCGGCAGGACCACACTACGTCCGCAAGGACACGCTGGCGCTACTGCTCTCTGGGGTCACGTTTGCTCGACAGTACTGGTAGACCGGTCAGGTGGAGGCCGCGCCATCTCTTCCTGTCAGCCCGCACGCGCCTGACACCTTCCATCGGATCCTCGCCGAGGGCCCACGAGTAAAGGGCCTCTGCCACAGCCTCATCGAAGACGTCGTCGTAGACCATCAGCCGCCCGTCCTGCTTCATCACTGACGCCACCATGCAGCGAGCGCAACGGAGGAGCGGGTGGGTCTGGAGCGCAGGATGCACCTCGGCCTCCCTCTTTGCACGCAGACGAGCGGCGCGCCGACGGTGTTCACCCGACCGGTCGCCCCGCTCCCTGCGCTTCATACGCTGACGTTCTCGCTCCCGGTACTCCGGGTGCTGGGCACGCCACTTCTTCCAGTACTCAGGGTCCTTCGGCTTGCCCACTGGACGACTTCCGCATCGAGACCAGATCCGTCTTATGCACGGGGCACAGACGGGTCTTCAGCCCGGGGAGTTTCAGCCAGCGGTAGTCACACTTGGGACACCCGAGGGGTAGGCCGTAGTCCTGAGCGCTAATGCGTGGGCGGGACACCCACGCATCCCGGCTCACTCGTCATCGGGGGTCGGCCCTCCGTCAGGGCTGGGCTTGATGACAGACGTCGCGTCGTTGAGACGCGCTTCCACACTGGTGTCGGACTCGGTCTTGACGCCGAGGTTCGACCACAGGAGGTTGTAGGCAGCGGTTCCGACGACGGTCGCCACCGTGATGAAGGAGACGAGGTTCTCGGGGGTGAGTTCCTCACCTGACATGAACGCGCCCGCGACACCGACCACGATGTAGCCGATGACCGCGATGATGGCGTTCGCCTGAATAGGGAGGCCGCTCTGCTTCACGAGGGCGATCAGCATCGGTGCGATCGCAGCGAAGACAAGGTAAGCCGGGTTGGTTAGTGCATCCACTTGGCACCTCGATAGAAGGGGCGCCTCTCCCGGCTGCTAGGCCAGTCTAGTACATCCCGGTCTGGGAACCACGGGGCTGGTTCTCCTCGGCTTCTCGCTGTGTCGCCCGTGCCACAGGGGCATGCTGGCCCAGTTCCGGGGTGTCGATGAAGTACGTCACCGACACGTACGAGTACGCACCGTCGACCCAGAAGGTCGTGGGGTCCTCGCCGACCTCGTCCCACTCGGTGCCGTAGGCCAGCATCTCTCCATCGGGGTTGTAGACGTTCACCGAGCCCGGGGACGGCGTCGCCGAGATGACGAACTGGCCGTTGGTGACCGGCGTGACCTCGGTATTCCAGCCGGGCTCGACGTCAGCCTCGCCCGGGATGATGTCGACGTCCGGGGTGGGAGACTGACTGAAGTAGAAGCCCTGCACCCGCATGGTCTCGTAGTTGTGGACCGTGAAGCGCACGCCGAGGTGATTGACATCAGCAGGCAACACGGGCTCCTGCTGATACGCGCCCATGCCCTCGTGCTCGACCATCCACTCGGGTGGGTCCTCGTTCACCTCGTAGATGCGGGCCCGCATCGTGTCGCCGATGAAGTACGCCTCGAAGACGTAGAGCGCGTCGTTGTCCCACTCCCGGTCGACGTAGACCGCTGTCGTGTCAGGCTCAAAGATCTGATAGCGCGTGGCGTCAGAGCCGGTATCCCACGTCATCACTCCGGGCTCGCGGATGGACAGGATCGGCTTGTCATTCGGGTACGGTCCCTCACCCCAGTCATCAGCGACCTGTGTCTCGGTCAGGGGGTTGGGCAGGATGAGGGCGATCTCACCGTACCGACCGTCCGGGTACTCCTCGGTCGCGGTACGCCGGAAGTAGGTGCGGATGCCGGTCAGCACCGTGTTGCCGGGAGAGACCTCCTCGACCGCGTTGGTGCGTTCCGAGGCTGGCTTGTCCCACGCGTCGTACTTGAACACGAGGCGCACGACGCCGTCAGCGTTCCACGGCGCCGTCGGGTCGACGACGTAGGGGTTCAGGCCCTCGGCCAGCGGGCTGTCCGGGTACACGCCGTAGAGCGAATGGCTGTACGCGAAGGCGGGCCAGCCGTTCGCTGTCGCCCACGAGCCCCGCAGGACCATCTCCCCACCGTAGGTGTACGGGTTGCTGTCGTGATAGACATCAGGCGTGGGCTCGGAGTTGTCTCGGACCCAACCATGGGTGTTGTGCCAGTAGCCGTCGTAGGACATGTCCGGCCAGTCGCCGGTCAACGCCCACGGGTAGATGTAGGGGATGTAGTCGTAGTTCAGTTCGTAGATGCCGTACGCCGTGGCGGATGTGTCGACGTCGTACTCATCGATGGTGCGGAACTCGGTGATGAGTTCCTCTTCGATGAGGATCTCCTCCCACTCCAGCGCCATCAGGGAGTAGTCGGTCTCGGCGGCCATGGCCCCGCCGATGGTCACACTCAGAGGGCTGCCAGCACCGGTCGCGATGATGGTGGCCAGCAGCACCTCCCCGGCGAACAGGCTGCAGCGCACGACATCGCCGAAGGTCATCACGACGTTGTACCAGTGGCCAGCCTCAAGGTCGACCAGTTCCTGCTGCTCGCCGTTCTCGAACAGTGCCCGGCCCCAGCCGACACAGGTGAGTTTCCACCACGACTGGTCGCATCTCGCATGGATCTCTGCCTCCTCTACACCCTCGTACCATCCGGTCGCCGCCTGCCCCGGGGTCAGGTAGGTGCGACCAGAGCCAGTGACAGAGTAATCGTGGCGCATCACGGGTCCCGGTGCTCGGCCCTCGAACGTGGTCGGGAAGCGGATCTTCCACTCTAGTTCCTTGGTCTCCAGCACCGAGGGCTCGGTCAGGCTGATGGTGTTCTCGGACAGCGGGATGTAGGAGATGTCCTCACCCTGATAGGCCGCAGCCGTGTGGTCCGCCTCGATCGAGTACACCGGGAGGTCCGTCACCGGCATCACGGCGTAGCCGCTATACGGGTCGTAAGCATTCACGAGCCCGCTGTTGTCAGACAGGGTCGCCAGTAGCCACGCCGCGCCGACGACATAGAAGTCCGCCGCCGACGCGCCCTGCCCGACCCATGAGCGGGACTCTGCACGCTGGCTCGTGGCCACACCGAAGTCGGTCTCGCTGAAGTAGGTGCGCTCGAAACTGTCGAGGAACAACCGCGCTGTGCCGCCTCCCTGCTCGCCGTCGCCGGGCGGCGGGAAGACCCATTGGGGTGGGTTGTACTGGCCGATGGGGTTGGAGTCGACGTCAGGGAACGGGAGGTACTGGTAGATATCCCACGGGTCCTCCGGGTCGAGGCCGAAGGACAACTTGTAGCGTGGCACCGCGAAGTACTCGTCGCCCACCGGCTCCTTCATCACGGCGAAGTCGAGGGTCATCGAGCGGATGACCAGTTCCTCGGACACGTCGTGCTTGGTGGAGACGACCTCCACCACCTGACCGGCTTGGAAGCCGGGGTCGAAGACCGTAGCCTCGCCGGTCACCACCGGATGGCTGTAGCGGTTCATGATCGCCAGCGCACGCCGGTCCACCGCCCATTGCTTGAGCAAGTCCTGCCGGAACTCGGCGTGTTGCCAGCGACCGTGGACCTCGACCGACCCATCCTCGGTCTCGGCTTGCGCCGCCGCCAACTTGCGCTTCTCGATGGGCAGCCGCTTCCGCAACGCCGCCAGCCGAGTCTTCTGCTTCTTCGACCGCTCGCTGTACGGGATGGCCTTGAGGGTGGCGATCTGCTCCTCCGTACGACTGACCCGGTAGGACCAGTAGTCGACGTCCCAGTCACGGTCGGCGGTCTCGCGTCGGTAGATGATCTCGGCGTCGCTGGCCTCGACGTAGGCCTCGGTCCCCCACACGAAGACGTCGTTGGCCATCACATCGACCCGGGAACGGATCTTCAGCCCACGGCAGGCGATACCTCCGTCACCGTCGGTGATGGGATAGGGGGCGTTGACGATGCCTCGGTCGTGGTACTGGAGGAACTTGTACGGGTCGACCGTCCACACGCCCTCGGTGATGCGGCTGATCTCGGTGAGCACCTGTCGGATCTGCGTCCCGGCCTGCATCGTCCACTTGCCGAACGGGGCCGGGGTCTCGATGGCGTCCACGTAGGTCTGGAAGTTGAAGTCGTCCAGCCACGGCGCAGTCATGTACTTCTGGACGAGCGTGCGGATGATCTCTTGGTCGGAGGTGCCCTCGGCGAAGGGTTTGATGTTCTTGTACTTGCCCAAACCGCCCTGCTTGATGTCCCAGTTCTCGTTGTAGACGAGGCGGGAGTCGAGGACGATGTTGTAATCGGTGCCGTGGAGCGTGGTGGTCGGATCGGTCAGGTCGTCCTCGAAGACGTACCCGCGCTCCACCTCCTGCACGAAGCCGCCGAAGACGACGAAGTCATCGACGCTCACGCGGATGTCCTCGCCGCCCACGAACTGGCTGAACGCACCCTTCAGCGGCAGGGTGAAGGTGCCCGGGCTGACGCGGGCCGTCTGGGTGAACTCGGCACCCTCGAAGATGACGTCCCCGGTCATGTCGGTCCACGACCCGAAGCGCCCGGGTCGCTTCCATTCGATCTTGACCTTGAAGGTGCGCGTGACCGGCGGATCATCGCCTACCGGGTCCGTCGCATCGCCCGAGGGGATCGACCAGTCGAGGTCGCCCTCGCCGAAGTCGACGCTGCCACCGCTGACGGTGACGGTCTGCTCATCGATGACCGAGACGATGGTGTAGTCGACACCGTTGATGGTGATGGTGGAGCCCACCTCGTCGGCCCCAAAGTCCCCGGTCGGGCTGGAGAAGGTGCTGCCATCGGTCGACGTGCCGTCGGTCCCACTCTGGCTCGGCGGGTAAACGACCACGCTCGTTGTTTCGATGTAAGCGTTTGCGGTGAAATATGGCTGGATGAAGGCGTCCGCTGTGATACCAGCATTCAATACAGCGTCCACGACGAAGGAGGAGGTGGCGCCATTGATGACCGCGTTCACTTCCAACCCACCGCCGTCTACAACGGCCTGTAGCACCGCGTCGAGGTTGAACTGGCGGATATCACCGGCAGCATCGGCGAAGACCGAGGAGGCCCCGAAACTCGCTGCGACCGGGGCAAGGATGGTGGCGTCGATCACCACCTCGTGGGCCAGCCGGGCGTCCACGGTGAAGGAGCCAGCCGGGGCCCCATAGATGATCGCGTCGAGGTGGACGATACCCGCGATGACGGCGTCGAGGAGGATCGGCGGGTGCTCCTCGATCTGGGCGTAGACCACGACCGCATGCTCGGGCGTCGAGGTGAGGACACCGGAGGCCGCGAACATTCCACGGATCTCTCCCACGGCTGAGATGTCCGCGTCAGCAAAGAAGGAAGCCTCCTTCAGCGTGCCCACGACCTCGGCGTCGATGGTGAAGGTGTAGTCGCTCCAGTAGGAGTCGATGTAGGCGTCGATGAAGGTGTAGTCGGAGCGGGTCTGCTCGTCCAGATCGATCCACGCCTTGGCGATGAACGCGCCGAGCCGCACGACCTTCGTGCCGATGATGGCGTCGACCTTGAAGCCCGGACGGGCCTTGAACGCATCGAGCGCAAGCGTGCCGGTGCGTTCGGTGCGTACGGTGGCCTTGGCGACGAACCAGCCGCGCCCCGGGAAGGTCGCCTCCGCAGTCACCGCATCGACGTAGAAGGACTCCTTCCGCACCTTGATGACCGCGTCGACGGTCGCCAGCCCCTTCCTGACGTACCACGTAGTGATGGTGGCGTCGGCGAGGAAGGACCCCTCGATGGTCTGCTGGATGGACGCGTCCGCTGTCGCGGAGGCCATGATGGATGCCTCGACCACGGCATCGATCGGCAGGAGCCCGGCCTTGACCGCATCAGCGGTGAACGAGCCGGTCGTCTCGCCCCCGGCCTTGACCGCATCAGCGGTGAGGGTGACGAACTCGAAGGTCTCGGTCCTGATGGCGTCAGCGGTGAAGTCACCGAATGCCGTGAACCCGCTGACGGTGATGACCGCATCAGCCGTGAGGGCAGTGACCTCGATGGTGGCCTTGGCGATGGCATCAGCGCTGAACTCACCACCGAACTGGGCGATGACGGCGTCGACGGTGATCTGGCCGCCGGGCTGGAGGACCGCATCGGCGGTGAACGAGTACTGGCCGTACTTGTAGATGAGCACCTCTGTCCCGCCGCTCTTGTAGAGGTGGGCGGCGATGACCGAGGAGTCGCTCCATCCGATCTGGAGGTTGTAGAGGGCGAAGGTCGAGTCCAGCCACGGGCCCTCGGCGATGAGGCGGTTGCTGGAGTCGAGCAGGACGACGCGGTACTGGTCGTCCGGCCAGCCCTCAGGGGCGTGAGATGAGTCGTCGATGTGCCCGGCGAAGTAGGCGCGCCGGGAGTCGTCGGAGATGACGCCGTAAAGCATCCGCTCGTAGAAGTTCGGGTTGTACTGGATCCACGTGGTCGGCCACACCGCCGCGCCGCCCGCCCAGCGCTCGTACCAGACCGCGTTGTTGTTCTGCCAGCCCTTCTCATTCCACGAAACATCCTGCCGACCGATCCAGACCGTGCCGTACGGGTAGTCGTTGTCGATGCACGCCCGCCACGACTCGGATGCCCCGAAGTACGAGTACTCGTGGTAGGGCCAGAACGGGGCGCCGGTCTTCTGCGATGCCCAGTTCGTGCCGTACCGGATCTTGCCCTGCCCGACGTCGAACCAGCCGCGAGCAGAGTCCCAGTCCTCGCTCCCCATGAACAACTGCGAGCCGTCGTCATTGAGGACCAGCACCTTCCCGAGGTTGTCGCCCTCGGCACCACTCCATGGTCCGTACTGCGTGTCCCAATCAGTCGAGACCGTGTCGAAGGCCCACACGTAGCCGTAGGGCCAGTAGTTGTTCCCGGGCCCGGAGACCGCGATGACCTGATCATCACGCGAGATGGCGATCTTGGCGCCGAACCGCCGGTAGTCAGTCGGCGTGGTCTCCGTCCTGACATCGACCGTGGCCCAGTCGGTGCCGTCGAAGACCGCGATCTCGCCATTCTGAAGGTTGACCCCAGTGTTGGCATAGGAGTACCCGGCCAGCACCTTGCTGCCGTCACTGCTGATCTTGATGTCTGACAGCCCGGTGGCCCAACTCGTCAGGCTAGCGACATCGATGACGGTCTTGGTCTCCCACTCGTCGCCGTGGTAGACCCAGATCTCCCCGCCCTTGGCGACGGCGATGTGCGTCGTGTCGGCAGACATCGCCATGAACAGCATCGAGTCGAGGGTTTCGATCCGCTTCCGCAGGAAGATGCCGGTCGTCTGGGTCTTCTGGATGACCGCGTTCGCGGTGAAGCCGCCGTTCCTGTCCCTGATCCATGCATCAGCCGTGAACGCGTCACCGTTGATGGAGATCGTGGTGATGGTCGCCTCGCCGAAGAACGTATACGAGTGCATGAACCGGATCGCCGTGCGGTACACCAACGGGAACAGCCCAGACGTCGAGAAGTCACCCTGATTGGTGCAGAGGTTGAGCCGCGCCTCGGCGCCAGAGATCATCGCTCCACTGCCGCCACCGCCGCCTGCATCATCGAGGAACAGGCGCATCCTGAACCGAGAGCCGACCGGCACTACCGTCTGACGCACGGGAAGATGGACCCAGTATGTATCCCGGTAGGCGGTGTTGAAGGCATAGCGGCTGACGCCGTAGCCCAGCACCTCGATGACGCTGCCGTGCTTGTCCACGAGTGCCATCTCGGCACCGAGAGCGGCGTTGTTCCCCGCGATCCCGCCGCCGTCGTCTTCCGCGTGGACGGTGATCGTGATCCCGCCGAGGTCGCCGACGACATCCTCGGCGGTCATCGCTGGCGAATACCAGATGGGCTCCTCGCCGGTCCTCGGCCACTCCAGCGCCACCGGCTCTGTCCAGCCATCGACCGTGTCCCGGGAGACGCCGACACCTGTGTCGAAGTCGGCGTACATCATGCAGGCGCGGACCGACTCGTTCGGACCATGGAGGTATTCGAGGAGTTGGCGGTGGTTGGCGTACCAGTACTCCCCGTAGTCCTCTTCGAGGAAGAAGTTGACGACGTCGCTGGACTGGATCCACGAGTCACCCTGCCCCGATGGTGTGCTCGTGTTGTAGTAGATGGAGGCCGTGTTGCCAGCCGCCATCGTGCCGCCGCCGTCGGAGATGAAGGGCACGACCATCAGGCGATCGCCACTCTCGAACTCCCATGCCGACGGTGGGGTGTAGGTGAAGTTCACCGCCGCAGGCGACGTCGTCAGTTCTGTCGTGCGCGACGTCTTGCCGAGGAGCGTGACGGCGCCAGTGGGCGTGCGCTTGTAGAAGGCGACGTTCAAAGCGGCGTTCGCTCCGACAGCGCTCTCTGCAGCCCAGATGTTGATCGTGATCTGCCCACTGATCGTTCTGTCACCGTTGAAGCCCGGCGAGCAGAAGACGTCGTTCGATCCGAACATGATGCCGTTGGTCGGACCGGCCACCGTGTTGGCCGTCTTGGTGACGAACGAGGTGGTGTCGTCACGGGTCGGGTAGCAATGTTCCTCGTACCACGGGATATCGCTGCCGTCGGCGAGCGAGACCCATGGGTCCCCAGTCCCGGCACCGCACATCGCGTAGGTGTACGGGGTATCGGACGATGCCAACTGCCGCAGCCAGAGCGTGTCCTGAGCGATCTGGATGACCGCAGCAGCCGTGAAGGTGTAGTCACCGCCCGACCCCAAGATGAGCGCATCCGCCGAGAAGCGACGCGGCGCGATGATGGCGTCGACCCGCAACCCGTCGGAGAGGACGCCCGCGCCCTTCTGGTGGATCGAGACCAGCCCCGATCGCGATGATGAGTCGTTCGCGACGATGCCGACGTCCAACCCTTGGAAGGAACCGAAGCGGAAGCCCTGATTGAGGTCGCCCTTGCTGGCATGGATGGTGGGGTAGTCGTGCGGCGAGATCGCCGAGCGAGCCGGGACGAGGTAGTTGTAGTAGTACCGGTCGTACATCATGGTGACGAACGACGTGAACGGGTAGCCGTCGTCCACGTACGTCTGTCGCAACACCGTCCCGTTGGGGCGGGACACGTAGTCCGTGGTCTGCCAGTCCACGAACTCGACAGCATCGGTCGTCCTGAGCATCAGCGACACGGTCGCGGTGTTGGTGTCGGTCACCCGGATGACGTCGTCGTCTCGCCCGCTCAAGTCTTCGAGCGTCCAGATCTCGGTATCGTCCCAACCAGTGGCGCTACCGGGATGCAGGCCCACACGCTTGGTCATCGGCTTGTTGCCGTAGGTGACCGAGGTCGCGACGCCATCGGATGAGCCGATCAGGACGACGAGAGCCTTGTCGTCGGCTGTCGGGCTATGTGTCCACGACGGGTTGGAGATGAATGCGCCGGTCCCCGACACGCTGCCGACGGTGATCGGGGCACCGCCCGTGAAGACCTGTCCGGTGACGGTCGCGAAGATAGTGGCGTCGATCGAGAAGTCGCCGCCGTTGGCCTTCTCGGCATAGACCGTGAAGGTGTCCTCGACGTGCAGGGAGAAGGCCGCGTCTACAGTGAACGAGCCCGCCCGCTCCTCGAACAAGGCTGCATCAGCAGTGAACGAGCCACCGGGCTCACGCCGCACCGCGTCGAGCGTGAACGACCCGGCCATCGGGGCCGCGATGACCGCATCGGCAGTGAACGAGCCGGTCTCGGTGCCGACATAAGTGATGGTGAACTGGAGGGTGTCGACATGGACACCAGCCGCAGCCGAGCCGTTGTTCCCAGCCAACGCATGGGCGTCGATCTGGATCTCAAGGCTCTGGGTACTCGACTGGTATGAGGCGTTGACCGGGAGTTGGGTGCCGGAGCCCGACTGCCATGAGCCGTCAGCCGACGAGGACGAGCCTCGGGTGAATGGTGCCGCACCACCGACCTCGGTCGTGGTGCCGCCAGCGTAGAGATGGACCGTGACCGGCCCGAACGTATCGGGGACGTTGTCGTAGACCAAGCCGTAGCGGGTACGGATATCGGTGACCTGAACGGCGATCACCGGGCGCCCGGCGGGGACCCCGAGGTCTTCCCAGTTGATGCCGGTCAGGTCGAAGACACCATTGACCTCGTCCTTGCGGCCAAGGCACCACGCATGGAGCGACCCGGCAGAGGGGTCTCCGTTGCCGCTGTCGCGCTCGGCAGTGTAGTTGCCTGCCCCGGTCGTGGCGGTCGTGACGAAGGACTCGATCGTGGAGTCCCACGTGAACGTCTTGACGACTGTCGTCATCAGTCGATCTCGGCGTTGAAGTGGTACTCCACGTACACCGTCTCGTTGCCAGCCGCAGCCTCGGCGATCCTGAACTTGCCCTCGCTGGGGTCGGACTGGTAGAAGCCCGTGGTGCCAGCCTGCGGGTCCTCCAGCGAGACCCGCCGCCGCCTGCCGACGTACACGGTCATGGAGTCACGGATGTAGGCGTACGTCGTGGCGTACCGGCGGTCGCCGAGAGAGCGCGGGAACTCCTTGATTAGGTCGTACCGGTCCGGCGACGGGATGGTCCCGCCGTCGTTCTTGCGGAGGTCGATGACGTTGAAGGTCGGTCGCGTGAGCCCGCGTCCTGCTGGCTGCTTCAGTGCCATCAGCAGACCCCACGGGTCCTGCGTGTCGTAGGAGCAGGACACCTGATACTCCACGATGTCGGGCAGCGGGAAGCGGTAAGAGATGGTCCTGATCGGATAGTTCTCGGTGATGCCGTGGGCCGATGACCAGACCCAGATGATCTGGCCCGGGTAGAGCCCGGGACGGTAGGTGATGAAGGACACCGTGCCGGAGGGCACGCCCTCTTGGTTGACGACGCGGTTGGCACGAGCATTGAGCGCTGCCTGCGTCCAGCGTCCGTTGACGATCTCGCTGTACTGGAAGCGACCGTAGGTGTCGACCGACGACTGGTTGACCTTGTGCCGGTAGAGCAGTTTCTGCTGCCGAGACTTGGGCTGCGGATTGAGGTCTCCGGCCCAGATGATGACGTCGTTCTTGATGCTGCTGATGCCCTTGGATAGTCGCAGCGACCGCACGTTCTCACCCTGCACGCCGCCGATGTAGGAGGACGGATCGCCGTCGCCTACCCAGAAGGGCGCGTAGTTCGTGTCCTGCGGCCCATACACGAGGTATCCATCCGGGCTGATGTACCAGATGGTCGATCCCGGCAGGCTGGCATCGACACGCTTGGAGACATCAGCGAGGACGCTCCTGATCGGAGCGCCTGAGGACGGCGGCGTGATGGGTCCATCGACGCTGATCATGCCCACGTTCTCGATCCGCGCCCCGGCTCCCTTGTAGGTGATGGCCGGGCTCACACGGTCAAGGTCGGTGTCATCGAGGATGTGCTTGATGTAGTAGCCGTCGTTCGTGTACCGGGGCACGACCACTTGCCAGCCATACTTCTGCCCGTCCTCGGTCACGCGCTTGCGCTTGAACGCCCCACCGCCGTCGGGGTAGCGCGTGGGGTACGAGCGGTTGTAGAGGATCAACTTGTCCAAGAGGATGTTGAGGTCCACACCCGACAGGGTCCAGCGCCGGTATGCCTCGTCGTCCTCGATGACGTAGCCCATCTCGACATCGAAGGCGTACCCCTGCCACCGCATGGTGCCGTCGATGAGCAACTGGACGATGGCGCCCTCGGTGAAGTCGTACGCGTCATTCGGATCGCGAACGCCGATGTTGCACGTCCCGGGCTGGGCCATCGCCGAAGACGTGAACGATGTCTCGGCGTAGATGACGTCCTTGCTGATGTCTCCCCCTGCGACCCGGATGGTGATGGTCGAGCGGGTGGGGGTTCCCACAGGCTAGTACCCCGGTGCTCGGAGACCCAGCAACTGGCCCTTGCGAGAGAGGACGCGCTCGACTTCGTGCGCCACGTTCTTCGCAAGGCGTGCCGCATCGCCGTCCGAGCGGACTGAGGGGTTGTTGAGGTTGATGGTCAGGTTGATCGGCCCGCCGCCCCCACCGCCCCCACCGGACATCAGGGCCCGACGCGGGTTGCGGAGGATGGCCACGGTCTCAGCCCCAGCCTCGCCCATGGTCATCGTGGTCTCGCCGTCGACGGTGCCAAGGAAGCCCGCAGCGCGCTTGCGCCCGGGCCGGTGCTCCTCGGCCTCCTGTCGGCGCCGCCGGTCGACATAGTCGGTTTGCCCGGCTGCTTGCAGCATGTTGAGGATGATGCCGGAGGCCGCCTCGACATCGCCGGAGAACTGGCCCACGTTGGACGCTGCGGTGCCCAAGGCCTGACTGAAGTTCGCGTTGGCGCGCCCAGTGATGATGTTGATCTTCCGCATCACGTTGGCGGCGACCTGAGACTCGGCAGCGATACGCGCCTGCGCCGCGATCGCGAACGACTCTGCCTTGCGTGACTTCCGCATCACGTCGATGGACAGTTGGGCGTCCACCGCAGCACGCTTGGCGTTCTCGGCCCACAACTGACCGGCGAGCACGAACTGGCGCTCCGCGATCCCGTACTGCTGCTTGCTGATGCCGAGGCCCTGCTCCTGCAGGCCGACCTGTCTTCGCTGGATGCCAGCGCGGATGATGGCCTCGCGCTGGCGGGCGTAGCGCTCCTCGCCCGTCTCGCCGGGGGCTTGGAACTGGGCCACCGCCAACTGCGTGGCGATCTGCCGCTTCTGCAGTGCCAACGACAGTTCCTGCGACACGAGCGAGATCTTCTGGGCCGCAAGCCCGAGGCTCTGGCTGGCTCGTCCGGCAAGGAACTGCTCGCGCTGGAGGTAGCCGAGGCGGGTGCCGCCGACCTGTCCCAGCATGCCGATGGCATCACCGAGCGAACGCTGGGCGATGCGGATCTGGTTGTCCCAGTTGGCCTGATTGGCCTCCTGCTGCAGGACCGCCATGCGCGTGGTGGTCTGCTTGATGGCGGACTGCGACGCCATCGCCGCTGACTTGAGTTTGTTGAAGTCGCCGACCATGTCGGGGGCGTACGCCTCGACATCGGCCAGCATGTCCTTCCAGCCTTCCTTGGCCAAGTCTCGGACCTGTTGCTGTGCCTTCTGAGCATCACCGAGCAGGGTGGAGATCTCGGCAGACGCCGAACCGCCGCCAGCCGCCTGCACCGACGCGACATCCGTCCCGCCGAAGAACGCCGCACCCGGCCTGATGAGCGGGGCCGTGACTTGCTGCTGCGAGACCGCAAACTCGGTCAGGCCGAACTGGCGCTCGGAGGAGAGCCGGGTCTGCTCGTACTGGGCCGTCAGTTGGCGCTTGTTGATGCCCGCCCACACATTGGGATCTACGATGGTCTTGCCGACAGCGGTCTGCTGGAGGATCTTCTCGTACTCCTCCATCGTGGCGACCGTGCCATTGACCATGGGAACGATGCCGTCCTCGACCACCCGTAGGACTCCGTCCCAGTCCCCGGCCTCCCACGCGGTCATGAAGCCCTTCATCAGTTTCTCTTGGTTGCCGGTCACCTCCCACGTGGCGTTAGCGATGAGGCCTACCGCTTCGTAGCCACGATCCTCGGCTTCCTTGATGTCGCCCAGTGCCAAGTTGCGACGCTCGATCTGCCCGGCATTCAGCCCGGCATTGACGCTGCGGTTCTCGCCGAGGCCAAGGGACTCAGCGATGCGCTCCTCGAATGGCTTCTGGAGGTATTCACCACGGGCGATCGCGGCCTCGCGCCGGGGCTTGCTGCGGTCGTACAGCCCGGCATCCCCGAGGGTGTCGTCGAAGGCGTTGGCCAATGAGTTCAACTGCTTGCCGAAGAAACCCCACTCCGGCCCGACGGCCTCGCCCGCGCCCGGACGCTGACCGACCGCAGCGTCGATGGCCTTGAGATCCTCGAAGGATGGCGTGTCGCCGAGCCCATACCGCGTCCCGGTGACCCTCTCGATGTCATCGAGGCTCAGGCCAGCCCCTCGCGTCAAGGACTCGATAGAGCCCACACCCATCCACGCGTCCATGGAGGACGTCAGGAGGTCTTCATAGCCCGTCCCGGCCTTGGTCAGGGAGTCGATGAGCCTCGTGAACTCGTCGTCGCCAAAGCCGAACTTCCCGGCCACGTACTTGGCGGCGCCCTCGATCGGAGAGACGTCGAGCCCGGGCATCGGGCCATTCGCGGACCCGCGAATATTGGCGAAGGTGCCCCTCATCGTCTCGCTGAAGCCCTTGCCGCCGCCGAGCATCTCGGCGAGGATGCCGCCGCCCATGAGGCCGCCGTAGCCGCCATACAGGCCCTCGACCGACGGTCGCTCGGACGAATACGAGGCCGCCTTGAACAACTCCTCGGTCTCGCCCATGGCCTTGGCTCCGGCCTTCACCGCAGCGACAGGTCCGAGGATGGCCTGCATGTATGCCGATGTCTCGCCAGAAAGGCCCGCCTGCGCGGACTTCATGGCCATCACGGCATCGACGTTGCCCCACTGCTGCTTGGTCTGCTCACCCAGTTGGGTCGTCAGGGTGGAGGCCGTCGCCTGCCATCCCCGCATCCCGTCGATCCACGTCTTGATCGCTGGCATCCCGGCCTGCATCACCGAGCCGAAGGCCGACATCGCTACGCCGTAGATGCCGATACCGGCGATGACCGAACCCATCTGGCGCACGACCGAGCCGAAGCCGATGTCCAACTTCTTCAGCGTGCCCTGTGCCTTGTCCCACTGCTTCAGCGTGCCTTCGCCGAGCACATCCTTCGCTCGCTTGCGAGTGGCCTCAAGGTCGTCGATCGCCCGCTGCCGGTCCTTCGGGTCGATGATCTGCTGGGCCGCTTCCAGCCGTTCGGGATACTCGACATACGCACCGGCCAATGCCCGGCGCTCCTGCTTCTGCTCAGTGGTGTATTCGCCCCTCGGACCTTCGACCATCTGGTCGAGGGCTCGCAGTTCGAGTTGCAACTGGCGCTGCAACTTCTTCAGCCGCGCCCCACCACCGACGGTCTCGGAGACCTGATAAGCGATACCACCACGAGGTGTACGGGAGGACAGGCGCTGCTGCCACTCGGTGCCGCCACGCTTCATGTCATCGAGGATGTTGCTGTACGTCTGCGCGCCCTCGGCCATGGCGGCTGAGTCGCCGAATGGCTGCGACAGCCCGGACCCATCACCAGCCCGCTGCGAACCGGCTCCCGTCCCAGCCTGTCGCGACTCGACGCTGGCCTGACCGGCTTCGATGTTGACCACTCGGACGTTGTCGAACGAGAAGTCCTTCATGTCGGCAGGCTTGGCGGCACCCGGCATCGTCACAGGCGACTGGTACGGCGTCCCGTAAGCGCCCTCGGCCCCGGCCACCGACGAACGAGGGGCCACGGGGAACATGTCTCGCGGCTCCGGTACGCCAGCGCCAAGCCCAGTGGCGTAGGGGAGCATGCCGCCGGTCCCACTGGTCAGGCCCATGCGCGAGCCGAGCGGACCACTCGCACCACGGCTGCCGATCAACGGGTTCGCGCCGGGAGACCAATCGTCCGACGAGAACGGGCGCGTCCCGCCCCGGTAGAACTCGCCGGGCGTCCACGTCGTCGGGACCTCGCCCAAGCCCACGATGTCGGTCCCCACACCACGCGTCAGCGGGGCCTCGTGGATGGCATCGATCGCAGTCGGAGCACGCCAGTAGTTCGCACGCGACTGGTCGAACAACTGCCCCCGGTAGTACTTCGGCGTGCCCAAGAGGCCTTGGCCCTGAGGCCCGCCAGCCCGCTGGCCAGCGTTGGGATCAGCGAACGGCCCTGTGCGCTTGTCTCGTGCTTCCGCTAGCAGACGCTCGAAGTTGTTGGGGGGATCGCCCGCAGAGCGGCTCGCCCACGGCGTGCCAGCCCACTCATCGACCGGGCCACCATCGACACGTGGCATGAGGTGCGGGACCTGATCGAGCAGGCGGTTGGGGATGATCCAGCCGTCGGACGGCGGCGCGAAGAGTTCGTTGCGCTTCTGACCGATGACCCGAGTGCCGCCTGCGGCCTTGGGGATCTGATCCATGACCTTCTTGGGAATGGCCTCGGACATCTCGTCAGGGACGAAGAGTTCCTTGCCGATCTCGCCGACGATGTAGAGGCCGTGGGGGCTCTTGCCGCCCTTGGCGCGGCCCTCATAGATGGCATCGAGGATGCGCTCGGGCGTGGCCCGTGAGTGACGCGGATTGGCGATGAGTTCAGGGTTCTTGCCACCCACACCACGATCGCTGTGGCTGCTCCACACCTCGTCGAAGCGCCCAAGGTCGAAGGCCGCGTGCTCGCCACCGGCACGCAGGATCATCTCTGCGGCACGCCGGGTGTGGACGACCGTCGAGGGGTCGACATCGATGATGCCGCCGGGGTTCAGCCACGTGCCCACGTAGGGAGCACCCATGCCCTGCTGGGTGCGGAAGGCGGTGATGAACTCGCGCACGCCCTTGGTGGTGAGGTTGTTGGGATCGAGTTGGACCGGGATGGACGCCCCACCGAGCAACTGCGGGATGCCCACGGCGTAGCCCTTGGTGGGGACCGGGAGGTCAGCGACCGGGTATGTACCACCGGCTGGCTCATTACGGTAGTACTTCGCCAGCGTGTCCTTCAGGGCCCGCGAGCCCACGCCTGCGTGGCGGATGCCGATCGCCTCTCGCAAGCGGTCCATATCGATGATGCCGCCAGAAGTGAGGTGCTCACTGCGCCGAGCCCGGGCGTTGTTGATGTAGCCGTCGAGGTCATCGATCGACCGGAACGAGGCCAGTTGCTTCTGGATGTTGTCCATCTGGGACATCGGCCCGGGCTTCATGCCCCAACCAGCACCAGTTCCACCAAGGAAGCGCTCGGCGAAGAGTTCCGCGAAGGCCTCCTCTGCATCGCTCCCGCCGTATCCAGAGACCGACTTGGCGGTTCCCTGCCGGAAGATCTCGCGGTCGCGGAAGTTCTTGGTGTCGTACACCATCCGAGACGACCCCATCAGGTCATCGCGCAGGCGTTCGTAGGACATGCCGATCGACGTGGCCGGTGGGAAAGTGCCCATGATGAACCGCTCGGCAGCATGCCCGAACTCGTGTGCCGCGACGCCCTCGATGTTCCTGCCATGGAGGGTGTGGAAGTTGGTCTGCTCTTCCCCGTGAACGATCATGCGCCCGCTGCGATCGTAGGTCTTGTCCGAGTACGTCGAAGGCGCCCACTGGCGCGGCGGGTTCGTCTTGGCCCACTTCTTGCCGCTGTAGTAGCCCGACATCATGATGTGGCCCGGCTCGAAGTGCCGACCGTACCCCTGAGAACCCGGTGAAGAGACTTGCCCGGGACGCCCGTAGTAAGCGAGGGCGTTAGACGGTGTCCAGTCGACACCCACCCTCCCCAACGACGGGAAGCCCGGTATACCGAACTGCGGGTCAGGGTTGTCGACCTTCGTGCCGATGATCGGGAACGAGGCCAAGAGGTCTTCCAACGTGTCACGGGTGCGGCGGCCAAGGCCCGAACGCATGTCGCGAAGGCTGAACTTCACCCCGTGCTGGGCATGAGCGAAGCCGCCCATGCCCTTGCGCGGGAGTTCGCGGAGGTACTGTTCGCGACGCTTCAGGAACCTCTGGATGTGATATTCGGAGTCCTCGGGGCGCTGGAGCCCGATCCATGAAGCCGGGAGGTTCTCAGGGATGTAGCCGAACTCGTCGGGGAAAGTGGTCTTCGGGCCGAGGAGCGACTTGTACGGGGTCTTGCCCGTCGTCCCCGCCGAACCACGCATGTTGTAGACGTCGACCGGCACCGTCGGAAGGCTCAGGCGGGCAGCAGCAGCGAACCGGTGGTTGCCATCGCCGAGCAAGCCCTTGTGGGCGTCAGGGTCGTAGTAGAACTTCAGGGGAAAGTCTTCGAGGAACCCCTCAGATCCGATCTTCTCGGTCAGTTCATCGAGATACCAACGTCCGCCGCCGGGCTTAGGGGTGACCTCGCGGTCGACATGCATGAACCGCATGAGGTTCTGGGTGGGGACCTGTTCGGGCCTGAAAGCCCTGCGCCAATCCTCCTTACGCCAGTCGCGGGCGAGGTCCACCGGGCCACCGGCCATACGCATGACCGGGACGGCGATACCGGGGTGGCGGGGGATGACGATACCCGAGGGGGAGCGGGCCCAGTCATCCCCCAGATCAGCACCCCGGCCCTTGGAGGACCAGAGGATGGCTTGGAACTCCGAGATGTTGCGAGCGCCCAACTGGTCGCCGTACTTGCGGAACAGCGACTCGTAGGCCTTGATGGTGTCGCGGCGGAACGGTCCCTCGCTGACGCCCCCGATGACACCGATCTTCGGCACGCCCTTGCTCATGCGAACGATCTGCTGGTCGTTCGTGGCGATCTGGAACATGCGGGCGTCGTACGTGCCCGCCGTCGGATCGAGGCCGGTGAGGTTCAGGCCGAAGGGATGGACCTTGGGGCCCGTCGAGAGGCGCAACGCCTCCTGCAGCGTGCGGGCGCGGAGCACCTTCTCGGCCCGCCGGAACGGACCCCGGCCACGTGATACACCGCCACCGACATCACCAAAGCCCGGCACGAACCCAGAGGCGGACATCTGACCCGGAGGCACACCCTGTAGCAACTGCCGGAAGAGCGCCCGGTTGTTCGGCCACGCCATGCCCGGCGAGAGGTTCGCGGCTGCCAACAGGCCGATGTCGGGATCGCCCTGATATCCGAAGTCGGCCATGTCGCCACGGGCCTGCGCCTGTGCGATGGCGTACCAGTCTCGGAAGTCGAGGTTGTTCTGCGGAGCCCGGTTCTGGATGAACTGCTCGATGGTATTGCGCTGCCGACGGTAGGGCCACTTCTTGTGGAGATCGCCCTCCTTCATCGGGCGAGTGCCAGCCATGGCGTAGATGGGACCGCCATCCTGTCGCCTCACCAGCGGTGGCCGGGTCCTCGTCCTGCCCTTGCGGAAGCCGTGCCACCGCTCATCCTCGCCCCAATACTGGAGAGCAGAGCGCGGAACCACGTCCTCCGACTGGAACACCTCGGAATACGGCGCACCCCTCACGCCGTAGCGGATATCACCGGTGGACTCGAAGCCGCCGAGGGCTGGCCTGCCGGGCGCGGGCCTGATGAACGGGGCACGGACGAGGGACCCGCCATAGTTGGGAGCCGGAGAGGTGGCCCAGAAAGAAGAAGGCGGGCTGAAGATGCTTTCTGTCAGGGGCCTGACCCCCGGGCTCGACCCCGGGACGCGCCCACGGATCGCGTCGAGGTTGTCGGTAGCGTGATAGAGCCAGCCGGGTTCCGCGACAGCGGATGAAGATGGACCCGGCTGGACTCCCAGTTTGCCGCCGTAACCACGCACACCACGACCACGCATCGCATGTGGCACATCCTGCAGCGACTGCTTGATGCGGTGCTGGCGCTGGGAGATCTCACGCTCCAAGGAGTCGAGGTTGCGGATCTCGCGGCGGAAGTTGTCGGCGTTGGGCAGGATGCGCCCATTGACCTTGGGCACGAAGACCTCGGGCCGTCGCTCGCCGACGACGACCGGGGTCATGGCCGAGACGGGACCGCCCGAGGCCAGTCCCTTCGGGGGGCCGCCGGGCATGGCCTTGGAGGCTGTCTCCTTGAAGAGCGCCCGGCCCTGTGTCTGGGTGATGCCGTACTGCATCGCCAGCACCGCGCCCATGGTCTGGGTGATGCTGCCGCTGCCCTTCTCGGCGAACTTCGGCGCGATGGTGACCGGCACCGTTCCGATGCCCGAGAGGATGGCGGCCTTCGCCTCGGCGATGGAGGACCGGGTGATCTTCATCGGGACGCTGGCGACCAGCCCCTCGGTGGCCACCTTGAACGCACGCGTGGCCTGCGCCTTGGTGAAGGTCACCTCACCCTTGACGGCGTAGCGACTGTCACCGTCGGAGGCGCCCGCCACGGTCGTACCGCGAGCCGCGCCCCTGCCCTTCCCAGAGGCACTCGTCGTGCCTCTGAGAGCGGACAGTTTGCGGCTGGACCGCTCGATAGCGGTATCGAATGCCGTGGTGTCAGCGGTGAGTTTGACGCCGATGTCGGCGACAGAGTTCGAGGCTGCCATGGGTCAGACTACCTTTGCGTCTGCTTCCACACCGGCCTTCCGATCGAGTGCCTCATTGACCGTGCTGGCCAGATGACCCGATGCGGCTGCCTTAGCGTCAAACTCGATGACATCATCGTCGTCGCCCTTCGCCCGTGCGAGGGCACGTCGCTCTGCCATCTTCTCTCGGATGAAGTCGTCTCGCAAGGAGATGTAGTAACTCATCGGGAGTGCCGCCACCTCATGGGGCCATCGCGAGTACCGGCGAGCCAGCATCATGATGACCTCACTGGTGGTCAACCTTCCCCCGGGCTCTCTTCCTTCTCGTCCTCTTCATCCTCCGCGTCCTCAGGGTCGATCTCGACAAGATCTGCCTTCGCGCCATCCTCATCTGGAAAGTGCATCCCGTTGACCACGTCGTTGAGGCCGAGCGCCACGCGCAGGGGGAGTTCAGCAAGTTTGCCGGGTGTCAGGTGGGGCTCGACCACGGCCTTGATGACCATCATCCGCAGCAACTGCGAACGGTCGGTGACGTCGATCTGCGGCCCATCGGCGTTGACCGGGTTGGGGCGCTTGGTGGTGGCCTTCTCTTCGAGTTCGTCGTACTCACCGATCGTGAGTTCGCGGATCTTGAACCGATAGCCTCGGATCTCGACCGTGCGTGTCTTTGGTTCAGCCGTCAACGGCATGGATAGTTACTCCTTCCATCAGTAGACTGCGACCGCTCCGCACCGTACGGAAACCTTCGGCCTGCTGCAGCCTGTACTGCTTCTTCGGGTTGAGCGATAGGGTCACCCGCTTCTCATAGTCGGGATCGTCCCAGAGCGCTTCAGCCACATATGCGAACACGGCGCGGAGGTCGTAAAGGTCCGCGTCGGGGCCTTCGTCCCCGCGCCGAGTCAGCGTCCAACTCGCGATATCCCCGACTTTGCCGCCGAGGAATGCGATGTCCACGACACCAGCGGGCTTCATATCGGCGCCCGATCTGATGGCCTTGAACAAGTAAGGCATTCGCCATCTCCTTCCGAGTGGAGGGTCACAGCCGGGAGAGGCCTATCAGCCCCTCCACTCGGTCGATGTCACGGATTGAGGGTTAGGCCTCTGCTAGAGGGTGCCGTCCGAGAAGACGGTCCACGCGCCGGACGCACGGAAGTTCCCGGTCGTCTTGATCGCGTCGGTGTTGCTGGCGGTGATGCTCGCGTCCATGAGCCCGGGGCCGTAGGCCACGAGGACAGGCGAAGCACCGTCGTCCGCGTACAGGTAGATGTTGATCGCGTCGGAAGACGCGGCGTTGACCTGATAGTCACCGCTGACATCGAGAAGGCCTGCGAAGGTCCCCTGAATGTCCTTGAGACCCACGAGGTAGGTCTTGTTCACATCGCCGAAGACGGTCGCGTCGACGTAGTCGCGGGAGAGGTTGAGGGTCCACTCCGTCTTGTTCGTGACCTTCGTGCCGGTCCCCTTGGGGCCGTCAAGATAGATCGCGCCGTTCTTGCCATGCAGTTTGGTTCCACTGCCAGCCATAACTCAGTTCCCTTTGGTGCCCCATCAAGTGATCGTCCACGTCCCGGCAGCCCGGAAGTTGCCTTGTACGCGGACGGCGTCGGTAGCCGAAGCGGTGACAGATGCGTCGAGATAGGCAGGGCCTTCACCGACCTTGGTCACGCCGTCATCGGCCCACAACTGCACCGTGTAAGCCGTTCCATCAGCCTTGCTGATGGAGAGGTCACCGGCTGTGTTGTAGAGACCAGAGAACGAGCCTTGGACGTCCCTGAGCCCAGCGGCGTACACCTTGTTGCCATCACGGAACGTGGTGACATCGGCGTAGTCGCGGGACATGTTGAGCGACCATTGGACCTTGTCGGCGATCTTCTGCCCGTCGACGTAGATAGCACCGTTCTTGCCGTGCAGGACGTTCGGGGTAGCCATCGCTACAGGTCCGTCCAGACGGAGTACGTGCCACCGGCTTGCCAGATGCGGCGTCCCTCAGAGTCGACATCTGGCCCCGTTGGCAGATCGGCGACACGACGACACAGCATGGTGGTCTGCCCATCCACGGCGATATCTTGGTCATCCAAGGCCGTGATGATGAGCGCGTCGACGGTATTGGCGTCGACGGGGTTCTCCGCGTAGACCGAGATGTCCCACGCCGAGTGGATCTGCTGGCCATCGAACTGGTGCTCACGCACCGACGAGACCAACTGGTACACGACGAACGGGTATCTCACCCTGCGGGGAGCCATCCCTTCGTTGATGCCGCCTGCGATGGCGGCCCCGAGGGGGGCAGACGCTCTCATGGCCTGCACGATGGCTCGTTTGACTGGGGCAACGGTACTCATTCACGCACCCCTTAGATCGGCACCACGACCTCGATCTCGTACTTGCCTGCGCTGGCACGAGAGGTCGCTGCGTACCTGACCCATTCGCCAACGACGTTGGCGACTTTCTGCTGGCTCTCTGCTGCAGCCGGACGAAGGAATGGATGGGCGGCGGCATGGACCGTGCCGTATTCCATGTACTTCGCGTACGGAGCAGTAGCGATCACCCACGCGGTCGACTTGCCTCCCCGACGGGTCGGCAGTTCGGCCCTGATCGAGTCACGTAGGGTGCCCCCGATGGTCCTGTGCCCGCCGAACCTTCCCACGGCTCGCCGGGTCCTGACCTCGTAGGCACCTCGTGCGCTCAGTGCTGTCCGCCACGGGATCTGGGCGGCATGGAACGCCTTCAACCTCGAAGGGTTCGAGGCTGACGCGGGGTCCTTGCCGGACCAGTACCGAGCCATGACAGCGTCCCTATCGGCCAGCAACTTGTCTGCCTGTGCCAACCGCCGGTCGCTCCAGCGCCGGGGCGGGACGCGCCCCCGGACGATGGTGGGGGCCGGATTGTTCCGGCTTCCCTCTACCGACAACCCGAGTGAGGCGCGGACATCCTTGTCAGCCTCCATCTCGCCAGCCGTCTTGAGACCGATCTCGGGGCCACGGTTGGAGAAGATCCGGCGGACCGGAGCCTTCGCCCTCGCGGCCTTGGCCACGATCTCGGCACCTTCGCCAAGACCGAGTGAGACGGCCTCATGGATCGCGTTCTGAAGGAGGCTGAAGTCGATCATCCGAGCCGCCTTCTCAGGTTGCATGTGATGTAGGGCACCAACGTCTTCACGTCGTCGAGCCCGGTGACATAGAAGTCATCCGAGCCCACGACGACCCTGTCGCCCACGGCGACCTCCGTACCCACGGGCACCCGCAGGGCCCATGTCTGGGTCGTGACCACTGCTCCGACGTTCACCCCCGGCTCCGTCGCCGGAACCGTGTAGAGCCAGCCCTGCACGGTCGTGCGGCGGCTCTCGGACGTCTGGTTGTACTCCACGTTGTCGCCGTAGTCGTCCGACCCGGTGGGCACGGTGGCGTCCCGCCGATAGATGTCGACGGACGTGACCATGCCCTTCTTGGCAAGGTCCCTGATGGCGGCCATCTGGCGATCGGAGATCAGCGTCATCTGACGGTCACCCCGTCGAAGCGATAGGAGGCCAGCAGCGCCGCCGCCTCGGGGGAGACCTCTTCGAGGCTCGCGTGTGCCAGCCGTGGGTCTTCGCGCTGGCGCTCCATCGCTACCTCTTCGATGGACAGCCGACGGAGGTGGCCCATGCCCCGCTGGTGGTGCTCGGTCTCAGCATGCATCGAGGCCACGATGTAGCCCATGGCGTCGCGGATCTCGCCGGGCAGCGTATGCGTGTAGGTGGCCGTCACGAGGTCGGTGGCGGCGGCGTCCTTGCCATCGTTGAGGACGACCGTGCCCTCGTCGTAGTCGATGGTGTAATCGTTGGCGAGGCCCTCGACAAGGGTCGAGCCGTTCTTCTTCACGACCGGCGCCGGATCGGTCTTCCACCACTGGTGCTGGGCCCGCCACGTGAAGCCGTCGCTGAACATCAGGCGTTCTTCGGTCTCGTCGAACGAGAAGCCGTAGTCGTAGGCGATCTCGCAGACCGGCGTGGCCAACCCGATGTTGGGCACGACGAGGGCTTGGAAGAGCCCATGGCTGGTGATGGCGAGGCTGACGACCTCGACGTATCGGGCGCTGTTGTTGATGAACAGTTCCGACGCCGCGATCTCGACGTACTGGGTGTTGGTGACCTTGATCTTGAAGTCGGTCATCTCGGTGATTGGCCAGTGGTAGGGCCACACCTTGCGCTGGCCTACATCGACCGGGCCCACGGGATAGCGCCACGTGTGCTGCTCTCCCGTGACGGAGCCACCCCGGAAGTCGTGGACGACCGGCAGGCGAGGCACGAGGCAATACGACTCGACCATGGCATGAGCGCGCTGGCACAGGGACGAGATGAACGGGTCCTCGTGCTCTTCGGTCTCGACGCCGAAGCCCATGGTCCTGAACTTCTGCGCGGTCAGGTATGGCTTCATCCGGTGCTCCTAGCAGTTCGAGGAGGGGGCGCCACTGGGACGCCCCCCGACCTCTGGGTAGGCCTAAGCGACCTTCACCCGCAACTTGTTGTGCCACGGGAGCACCTTGAGGGCCAGACCGTTCATGAGGAACACGATGTACAAGTGGGTCAACTGCCCACTGATGCCGATCGGGATCTCAAGGACGGTAGGTCCGGGGGTGCCGAGGAACGGCAGCGAGAGGCTGCCCTCGTCCAACACGTAGATGTCACGCACGGTGTTACCCGAATACGTGCCAGTCGCTGTGTAAGACGAGATCGAGTCGCCGGGAACGATGGCCCACGGGATGGGACCAGCGATCGTGTTGACTTGCTCGGCCATGACGCCGACACCCATGTTCGCCTGCTGGCTTGCAAGGATGCGGACGTTGGGGTCCTGCTGCTCATCGAACGTGATCTTCTCGCTCGGATGCGACCAGATCTGGGTGGGACGTCCACCCGCCTGAATGATGGGCAGGACCGCTTGGTTCATCACGCGGCGGAAGTTGCCGGTGGTGGTGGGGTCCGTCGCCGGGTCGATGTTCTGGACGTCGGCGTCGTTGAGCAGCGAGCGGAGGCCGGTGAAGGCATCAGCATCGTAGAGGCCCAACTCGTTGTCAGCGGTTCCACCGGAGTCGGTGGCCTGACCTTCGAAGATGGTCTTCTGCATGCGGTAGGCGATCGAGCGAAGGCCTCCCTGCAGTTCGATCATCTCGGGGTTGTAGTTCATGCCGCCAGCGATGACAGCGAACTTCGACTTGAGGGACAGGCCGCGCCGGGTGGCAAGGATCGCCACGTTCGTGGTCTTACGAACGTACGTGCTCTTGTCATCCGTGACGGTGCCCAACTCAGGCATGAAGACCGCGTCACCGTACTGGGTGATCTGGTTCCACGCGTGCGTCAGGCCGTTCGCCGGTTCCTTGGTGAACCGGTCGAACGCCGGGAAGATCCTGACGAAGACCTCGTACAAGAGCGGCTCAAGATCCTGCCGGATCAGGGCCGACGCCGAGGTCGTGTCGATGGCCTTCTGGATGTCAGGGCTGAGTTGCTGGGTGATGCCGTCGAAGGCGACCTGAGCGCTGAAGCCAGCGCTGTTGAGCCACGTTTCGAGCGGGATACCGCTGCCCTGCTTGCGAACCTGAGACGACACCATCATGCCGATCTCGGAGTCGCTCATGTTCTTGACGGTTTCGCCCAGCAGCACACGCTCATCGGGGGTGATGTACTTGCGCGTCTGGGGCTGGGCTGGGGTCGCCTGCTCCTCGACTGTCTGCACGCCGCCCATGACGGGGTTCTCCATCAGGGGTGCGGAGTTCATCTTTTCGAGGGACCCGGCGATCTTCTCCTGTGACTCTGCCAACTTGGTCAGAGCCGCAGCGATCTGGGGATCCACGGTTTATCGCTCCTTTGTGAGCAACGCCATAACGCCTTCCGTGTAGACGCCCTTGAGACCCTCGAACTCCTTGGCGGTCTCGATGACCACCGGGTGAGTCTTGCGGCCCATGGGTGCCTTCTGGAGGCGTTCCAACAGGGAGGTCGTCTGATCCATGGTCTTCTGACTCAAGGTGACGACCCGGTCACGCTCTTCCTCTGCAGCGGTCAGCGACGCCTTCATCTCGACCATCTCGCGGTTCTGGACTTCGATGATGGAGTGCGCGGCCTGCAGGCTGTCGGCGGAAGACAAGAGAGCCGTAAGGGTGATCTCTGCCTCATCGCTCTGGAAGAGGTCCCCGTTCTCAGGGTGGCTCGTGGGATCTGGAGCGTCCTGCGGGGTGGATGGCTCGTCGGAGTCGAGGACGTCTACGGACTCTGGGTCCGAATAGGCGGGCTCGGTCTCCGGTTCTGCCTCTTCATCGGTGGGGGACTGGTCTTCCCCCTCGGGGGTGGGAGTTTCATTGACGACTTCGACGGCTGGCTCGTCCGCAACAGCCAGTTCCATAGCGGTGGCCTTCTCCACGCCGTCTGGTTCGGTCTCATCCTCGGGCTCCTCCACGTCAACACCGATGGCGTTGGGGTTGGTCGACTTCAGGATCTCGACCCTGCGTAGGGACTTGACCGCGTAGTCGACCCACGAACGTGGTGAGGCCGGGACGCCCACGAGGGACGTCTCAAGGAGTTCGATGTCGTTGATGACGTAGGCGCCATCAGCGCTCTTGGTAGCGCCACCATTGGGGATACGGGCGCCGATGGAGAGGCCCAGTTGGGTCCCCTCTTGGATCGACTCCCATGCGTTGATGGCGCGGGGGTTGGTCTCGTTGACGACGATGTCGAAGACGAGGTCGTGGATGTCCGGGTCGGACGGATGCGAACGGATCTCTGCCTTCTCGACAGTGCCCGCGACGTCCTCGGGGACGCGGTAGTCATGGTTAAGGAAGATGGTCAGGCGGTTGGCACCAGCCTCCATCTTTCGAAGCGCCCCCAGCGTGATGACATCCCCGTGGCGGTCCTTGACCGTCGATGACGCGGTGCCATGCAGGCGGCGCTTGCCGTCTGACTCCCCGATGCCGCTCTTGAGCATGGGTACAAAGACATTGAAGTCGTTATCCATTGGTTCGCCCTCGCTTATGGAGTAGCGAGTGCTGCTGGTGCGACACCTTCGCCCTCCGATGCTTCAGTACTGGTCACGTCAGCGGGAGGCGGCTGATACGCCTCCAGTTGCGTGATGTACTCATCGAACTTGCTGGCTGCGACGTCCCATGAGAAGGACTTGCGGACGTGTTCGACACCCTTCGCCCCGAGGTCTCGACGGAGGCCCGAGGACTGGTAGACGCGCTCGATGGCGTCAGTGAAGGCGTCGATGTCCGGCAGCCAGTTGTCCTCACCGGAGGGGACCGTGAATAGTCGGTCCGGTTCAAGGAGGATGCCCCCGGGGCCCACGACCTCAGGGATCGCCGATACGTTCTGTGCGATCACTGGGGTCCCACAGGCTAGGGCTTCAGCGAGCCCGAGCCCGAAGCCTTCGCCACGAGAAGTGGAGACGAAGACGTCGAAGGCCGAGAGCAGAACATTGATGTCTCGGATATCCCAGCCCTCGAACGTGTTGTGGAGGTCTGGGAAGTAGAAGCGATCGGGCTTGACCTTGTCGTTGCGGAGCAACATCGACTGGAAGCGCAGGCCCACGCCCGGGGCCTTGTCGGCGCAGTGGAACCACGCCGCTACGTTGCTGTGGCGCTCCATCACTGGCCACAGGGCCTTCACGAGCGCCGGGTAGTCCTTGCGCCCGGAGTTGGTATCGATGCGCCCCACGAGGAAGGTATCCCGGGGGATGCCGATGGCTTCCTTGGCGTCGCCCTTGCTGCGGACGATGCGCCCCGAGGAGGTCTCCTTGGGCTTCTCGGAGATGGGCCAGAACATCTCGGTGTCGACACCGTGGTAGACGAGGCTCGACGGCTGGTAGTGGGACTGGCCGTGCTTCGACATGGCCACGACGTTGGTCATCTTCGGCAGCATCGTCGTCCACGTAGGCGGGAGGTTCGTGCCGTCGTCGGGGATGTAGGAGAGGAGTGGCCGCCAGCGCAGGAGGATCTGCTCTTCGTCGTACTGGTTCTCGATCAGCAGACTGAGCAGGATCTGGGGGTCATTAAGCGTGACCACCACGTCGGGCTCGACCTTGGCCAGCATCTCGATGATGCGGGTCTTGCCGTAGATGTCATCGCCCCGCACAGTGGTAGGCCGGTACAGCCGCAAGGGCGTGACGTGCTCGTGACCGGGGCGTTCACAGCCCCACGAGTCACCTCGATAGTTCACCGCGAGCACGTGGATCTCGTGCCCGAAGTCTTCGACTAGTCGCTCGCCGATGGCGTGCGTGACGCGACCGAAGCCCGTCGTACACCCGGCGTCGCTCAACCACAGGACCTTTGCCACGGGATCTCCTACTGCCGCCTGACCGTCAACGTGACGGGTGGATAGGTGGTCTGGACCTTGCCCCCGGGGTATGTCACCTCGAACTGGGCGTCGAACTCACCCGGCTGCGAAAGGTCGTTCGCACCCCACGCGTACGAGACCTGTCCGGTGACGGCGTCATCGACGGTCGCCTGCGCGTTGACCTTGTACTTGTTGCCCTCGGGCAGGCGCATCTGGAAGCGAACGGTGGCGTCGGTAAGGTCCACGGGCGCGTTGACATCGTCCTCGGCGTGGATGACCGCCGTGATGTCAGGAGCCGTGTCGCCCTGAGTGAAGTTCAGGCTCATGGCGCCTCCCTACGTCAGGACAGCGTCGACCTTGAACTCTCCGTAGAACGACTTGATCGGGGTCCACGAGATCGTGGATACCGTGGGCGTCATCTCGATGAGTGTCGTGGTCTCTGTCCAAGAGATGGTGCCCACTGAGAAGGTCGCCTCGATGGTCGCAGCCTCGGCAGATGCCGAGATGACCGCTGCATCGAACGTCGCCTCTATCGGCTGGTAGACCCACCGTGCGATCGACGCATCGACCGTGAAGGTCCAGAACGCCGGATGCTTGATAGCATCGGCGGTGAAGTCTCCCGCCTTGACCGATAGCAGTATCGCGTTGACGACGAACCCAGCCGTCTGGGCTCCACTGAACCACGCGTCGGCGGTCAGCGACTCGACTGCTATTCGGCTAACGATGCCATCCGCCAAGAACGTGGCGGACACTGTCCCCGACAGGACGGCATCAACGGACAGCGTACCAGACGATGTGCCTGTCAAGACGGCATCCGCGCTGACCGCGCCAGTCACCAAGACCTCGACCCACGCGTCTGACGTGAACGAACCTGTTACGGTCTCGGCGAGGAAGGCGTCGACAGTGAGGGCAGCCGACGCCGTCCTCCTGATCGCTGCATCGACAGCGAACACACCAGCCCCAGCGGACTCGACGTAGGCGTCGATAGTCGCGGATGCGAAGATGGACGCCTGAACCAAGGCATCCGAGGTGAACGAAGCCTGATGAGCACGGAGTACGACGGCATCGACATCGAACTGCCCGGTGACGACGGCAGAGACGACAGCATCCGTCTGGAAGGCCTGCTGCTGCTGCGCCCCTCTGATCGCGCTGACGACGAATACATCGCCGTTGGTTACGACGAGAACGGCGTCGAGGGTGAGTGCCTGCTGCTGTTCGCGCCGGGTGACGGCCCCTGCGGTCAGGCTCGCCTGCTGCGTCGCGACAACGGTAGCGTCGAGTTGGAACTGAGCCTCAGTGAGCGCGAGCAGCGTTGCATCAAGGATCAGGGAGGCTTCCGCCTGCTGATGAACTACCGCGTCGGCGCTGAACGCCGCCACACCGAGACCCTCGATGTAGGAGTAGACATTCAGGGCGCCTACGCTGGTCCGCTGGACGACAGCGCTGACTGAGAAGGAGGCCTCTTGAGTCCCCGGGATGATCTCGGCGTCCGCCGTGAAGGACGCGACCCCCTGTTCGAGGATGATGCTGTCGAGCGTGGACGCATCTACCTGAGTCACCAACTTGACCGCGTCGATGGTCGCTGCGGCTGTTTCGGTTGCCGTGAG
>Ga0307378_10001598_pt1 | contig 36474 bp, 34 predicted proteins | sample UN1MG_FD_202238 | JGI IMG/M metagenome (GOLD analysis project Ga0307378, IMG submission 202238) | Soil microbial communities from Risofladan, Vaasa, Finland - UN-1 | ecosystem: Environmental > Terrestrial > Soil > Coastal area > Acid sulfate soil | place: Finland: Risofladan, Vaasa | collected... | reverse complement strand
GCAGCTTCGAGAATCTCGAGTTCGACCTCGACAACGATATGCTGGACGCGGTCGACCCGAGCAACTGGGAGGATGCCTTCACCTTCAGGGTCGGCGGCGAGTACATGCTCGATCCGTTCTGGGCGTTGCGCGCAGGCTACATCTACGATCAGGGCGCGGTCCCCGACGCCACGCTCAAGCCGATGCTGCCGGACTCAGACCGCAACGAACTCACTTTCGGTATCGGTTACGACACGGTCGAATCCTGTTGCTGGGGACGGGTCGCTTTCGACTTCGCGTTGCAATACATCATGTTCAACGACCACACATCGACATTCTCGCTGTTCCCGGCGGCTTACGAATCAAACGCCCTTATCATCGGCATGGGATTCACATACAACTTCTAGAACCAGCTTAATGAGGGCTCGAGGCGGTGCTCCGAGATGAGCGCCGCCTTTTTATCTATTCAAAATACTTAAAATACGGTAATTGCAGGGGAGGAAAACAGAGATGCTAAAGGCGTTTCTCCGGTAGGAGAACCTCGACCACCGTTCCCCTCCCTTCCTCGCTCTCGACAGAGATGCGACCCCGATGCTGCTCGGCGATCCGCTGCGCGATGACAAGCCCTAACCCGGTCCCCTCCGGCTTAGTCGTGAAATAGGGCGTGAAGATCGAGCGACGGATGTTCTCGCTCATCCCGGGACCGCTATCAGCAACCAGCATCCGGACCCAGTGCCTCTTTCGGGCACGCTGCTTCACCCGCTCCAGCGTTAGTGTCAACCTGCCGCCGCCTTCCATCGCCTCGACCGCGTTGAGCACGAGGTTGGTCAGCAGGCGAGCGATCTGATCCTCGTCGGCGCTCACCGGAGACAGGGCCTCGAAGCGCTTTTCCACTTCCACGCAGCTCATCCGCGGCGAGAGCAGGCGCAGGACCTTTTCGAACACAGCGCGCAGATCGGTGGGCTGGAATTCCGGTTCCGGCATACGTGCGAAATCGGAAAATTCCTGCACGATGCGGCGAATTTTCTCCACCTCTTCGAGGATGGTTTCGGTGGACTCACTGAAAATGGACTCGAACTCGGGGTGACGCCGTTCGCGCGCCTTTTGAAGTGTTTCGATCGATAACTGAATCGGCGAGAGGGGATTCTTGATCTCGTGTGCGACTTTGCGCGCGACCTCCTGCCACGCGGCCACCCTCTCGGTGCGCATCAACCGCTCGCGCAGCTCGCCCAGATCCTCCGCCATGCCGTTGAACTCCTCGAACAAGCCCGCGATCTCGTCGCGCCGCCGCCCACGTCTCAAGCGCACCGAGAAATCGCCGAGCGCTACCAGCTCAAAGCCGTTAATGAGCTGGCGCAGCGGCCGTGCAACATTCCGCGAAACCAGAAAGCCCAGAATCAGGGCCAGCCCGACACCGACAGCCGCGGCAAGGCTGAAAGTGGTCAGCAAACCCGCCACGGCTTCGTCCAACTCCCCGGTGGGGTAGAGGAAGAGGATGGCACCGACGGCCTCGCCCCTGCCTGCAGCCAACGGCACCGCACCCACGAAATACTCGCCCGTGGAGAGCGACCATCGGCCGCCCGGCTCTTCAGCAACAAGACCCGGGCTTTCGGAACCGATACGGCGCGACAATTCGCCGGCCATCCGCCGCTCGCTGTCCGTTCCGCCCTCGCTCAGCACCCTGTCGTTTATCCTGTCGATCAGATAAACAAGGCCGCGCGCACCGGTGTAGAAACGAGTAAGAAGCCCCTGATTCACCTCCATCCCGCCGACGATGGTCAATCCGCTGCGGCGGTGGACAACGCGCAGGGCCAGTCTGTCGCGTTCGCCGACCCGCACCGGGCCGACAATTACTCCGCCGTCGGGGGCCGCCGTGATCTGGCTCCAATAAATATCCTTGTATCCGGCGAATTCCTTCCACTGCAGGCTGCTCAGCACGGTGCCGTCGTCGCGAAGTAAATCGAGAAAGTCGAGTCCCAGCCCGAGGTCCGAATTGATCTCCTGAGCCGCAAGAAACAGGTTGGGGAACTGCTCGCCGGCCCCGTTGACCCTCTGAAAAAACTGCTCGACATTGGGGCTGTCGACCGCCCTCTCGAGTGTGCCGGCAATCTCATCGCCGAACTGCTCCAATTCGCGTCTGCCGCTCTCCTGCGCCTGCCGCAGTTCTTCGATCGCCCGGCTGCGGAAGCGTCTGCCGGCCTCGTTCACTGAGAAGAGCACCAGGACAACTGCGGGCAGCAACGCCGCGATAGTGAACCAGAGTGAAAGCCGGGTACGAATAGTCAACGGCTTGTCTCCCAAGCGGGTCGGGATCCCTCAGCGATCCAAGCGCCTTCGTAGTCGAGGGTGCCGTCGGGTCGGAAACCAAGGTCTCGGATTCGCGGATCCGCCCAGATGAAATGCGCAGTGTGGTACAGCGGCACAAGCATGGCTTCGGAGCGCAACGATTGCTCCATATCGACCAACCAGGCGACATCATCCCCGCTTGGTTTGCGCAGCCAGATATCGTCGCCCGTCAGCGAATAAAGCTCGCACAGCGAGCCCCAGAACGAATAGGCGGCGCTACCTTCGGCTATAAGCGCCTCTATCAGAAGCAAATCGCAATCGCCGGCAGTGTCACTGCTGAAGGGAATTACATCGGCACTTATTCCCGATACAAGTAGGTCAACCCTTACCCTGCCGGCAATCAGTTCCAATTCCTCGGATCCCTCGGGGAAGCCGATCGCCAGCCTTCTCAACGGTTTTATTCCACTCACCGGCCCTGTTGGCAGAGCGAATGCGCCACCGGGTAGCGCTCCCGGCGGGACGACGTGTTCCAGCAATTCGGTCCGGCCTGCCAGGAATATGCTTACGAGGCTCTCCGCATCCACAGCACCCAGGGCTTCCGAGCGAGCATCAAGCAACCGCAAAGGCCCGATCGAGTCGCGACGGTTCGCGGCAAGATAGACGCACCGCCGGCCTGGATAGTCGATTCTGACAGGTTCGTCGGAGACTTCCGTAATCCGATGACCCACTCGCACCAATACGGGGCGGCGCCAGTCGCTCTGGACTTCGGGGCTGCCCCCAAGAAACAAGTGATCAACAAAGGGCCGTCCCCTTACAAAGTTCATGTCGGGTTCGTAGCGGCCCGCTCCGGCGAGTATGAAAGGACCCCATCCCGTGCTTTCGTTGACCGGGAGGGCAGGCGCCAGGTTTATATCAGCAAGCGCGTTCAGCAAGAGCGGCTGTGGGCGGATCAGGTTAAGGGTAATCGTCGAAGCATCCTCGACGGAGACGCCGCTGATCCCCTCCGATTCGCCGCTCATATAGCTCTCAGCCCCCTCCAGGTCCAAGAGCAAGCCCGCTGCCGGTGAACCGGGATTCTCTCTTAAAACTCGATGGAAAGATGCCGCGATATCCTCCGCTGTCAGGGCGTTTCCCGAAATGTCGCGAATGCCCTGCCGCAGCTTCAAGCTAAGACTGAGGCGGTCAACCGAGTAACTCCAAGCCTCAATTGCTTCCGGCTTTATGTTTCCGTCACCGTCTAAACTTAGCAGGCGAATGTGGTCGAGAGAGGCGGCTTCGCGTTCGAGTACAGTTCGAACCAGGGCAGGATCGGTGAACCCAGGTTGGGATTTTGCTAACCGTTGGATGGCTCCGCCATAGAGGGGCCTTTCTTTCTCCGCCGGAACGGAAACTCCCGATGCCACCAGCAATAACAGGATTGCGGTTAATGTGCACACCGCACGCATGGGCGCGATCACTCCTCCCCGAGCTTGACAATCCGATTGTTCGAATCGCCGCCGTGTGCTTTCTTCTGTTCTTCCTGAAGCGCATGCAAAGTGCCGACGATAGAGCGGAGCATGAATTGGCGAAGAAACTCGTGCGGTTTGAGGAAGCTGCTGCCAGCGAGGTCGAGTGCCAACGCCTCAAGAAGCCTCGCCTCATCGGTTTTGCCCTGGAGCGAGAGAAGATAACCCGTCTCTTCGAGGCGCCTGGCCATTAAATCCAAACGGCCGCTCTCCTGGCTGAAATACTCCGCGGTGAAATCCGTCAGCGCATCATCCAGGCGCGCTTGTCTCTGCTGCTCGTTAATCACGAGTTTGCTTTCGGCCATTTCCACATAGCGGCGTGCGTACGGAATGAGAGCCTCCTTGTCGATCATCCAGATGGCGACATCGGGGACGGAGAAAACCTCCTCCAACCTGGCACTCACGCGCCCGACCTCGTCCTCGCTCACCTCCACGCGCTTGCGGACAAACAATCCCGGGTTGTGCCCCTCCGGCGCTTTGAGACGATAACGCAAGCTCTTGTAACTCCCGGGTATCAGAGTGCCCACCACCTGGGCGCGCACATAAGCCTGTTCCAGCAGCCAGCGGCAGTGGCCGGGATCAATCTCGACCAACGACGAATATCTGTCCGACTTTATCTGCTCCCTCAACTCTTTCAGGAAAGTGCGGTAGGCCTTGCGCTGCATCTCGGCTGCCGAGAATCGTAACAAGCCGCGCTCTTCCTCAACCGAACCCTGGCACACCAGTATTTCCCTTAATCCCGGTATCGCCAGCAATAGCAAGCGGGATCCGAACGTATCGATGTTACTGGCATATGCCTGCTCGCCGGCTTCCGCCAAGGCCGTTTCCGGCTCGCCGGTCTCTTCGGTGGCCGTTATCAGGCCTTTCTGGCGGAGCTTGTAGAGCGCCTTGCGTGCCGTCTTGGAGGCTTCCTTGGTCCCGTATTCTGCAATCTGGTTTAGCGCTTCAATCGCTTCCGGGCTCTTGGCATCGCCGATGATCATCAGGACTAATTGATCAACCTCAGGATCGTGGCATGCAAGAGCTCCGGCAAAGGGAATTGCCTTTTCACCCCACTCATCCTTTACCTGACGAAGAAACGACAACTTAAAGCCGCGCGGCATCGCCATCAAATCCTCAGCCAGCGACAAGCTGTGCTCCACGGCTTCTTTGCCGCCCTTGCCAAGATGAGTGCCCAGCTGATGGTATATCTCTTCCAATTCCTGGAGTTGCTGCAAAAGCTCGCTCTCGATGGAGAAACCTAGATCGGTCATCACCTCGAAACACTTGAGCTTTATCGCCAGCGGAACGGCCCTCTTCTCTATGACCTCCAGCAAGCCCTCCTCGATCTCGGGGCTTTCGAGATGGGCGGCCACGGCCAGGATCTGACTGAGCTCTTCGGGCGGGGCGCTCTTTAGTTTATCGATGATGAGTTGATCGGCTTCAAGACCGAATTCGCGAATCTTCTGTGCAGCCTCCTTGGCCTCATCGAGGCTGACTTCGCGGTTACCCAAGGACTTGCGCCATTGGGCATAAGCGGCCGCAATCCCCATATCTTTCTTCTTTTTCTTACTCATGGCAGCCTTTCCTCAGCCTGTGCGGCGGCCGAAGTGCTGATAGTAGCGCCACAGGCAAAGCCGGGCAAGTGCTCCACCTCTCTCTCGGAGGTTTCCTCATGATATACTTGGATATCGCGGCAGGTAAACGACGGGAGCTCGGGACCGGATGGATTCGCGCGAATTCAGAGGCTACTACTGCAGTCGCTGCCACACCTATACGCGCCTGTATCTCGACTCGAAACACGGCGGATTCGGGGGCAAATGCCCCAAATGCGGTGTGGAGCTCTTTCTCGACGAAGCGTCAGCCGACGAGCAGTTGTTCTTCACGGGCGGCGAAAAATACAAGCCGCTAAATCTCTGGGACAGCTACTACAAAAGCAAGATAGTCGGAACCGTTGAGGCCGGGACGCCGGCCAAGGTCCTCGGAACAGCCGTTTACAATGGAGTCACGTGGTACCGGGTTAAGGCGGGCGGAGTTGAGGGTTGGATCAGCGGCTCATTTATCCGCCACTTGCGATGAGCGACTACTTGAAGTCCTTCCCAAGCAAAGCCTGTTTCATCCCGGGAAAATCATCACGCGCGCGCTCATAATCCTCCCCGCGGCCAATATCGAGCCAGTAACCGTCGAAGGGAAAATAGCGCACCGCCTCTTTGGCTTCCAGTAAGCGCAGGACCAGATTCGGGAAGTCCAGCCGCACGTTGGGTTTGATATATCTCAGAACCCGGTAGCTGAAGGCATAGATGCCCATCGAGACCCGGTATCGCAATGTCGGCTTCTCCACGTATCCGGAAACGTTCTGATCACTGCCTTCGATGATGCCGAACTCCACAGGGACCGTTTGCTCGTGCGCGGCGATAGTCAGCATCGGCTTGCTGCGGATATGGTCTTTAAAGAGCAGGCTGAAATCGAGCGTTGTAAGCAAGTCGCCGTTAAGAACCAGGAAATGCTCAGCCAGGCCCTCGACGCCGCCGAGCGGTCCGGCCGTCCCCAGCGGAGAATTCTCCTCTGAATAGCTCAGCTCGAGACCCAGGTGGTTGCCGTCGGAAAAATTGGCGCGAATTAGATGCGCCTCGTAACCGATGGTGATTACGATCCGTTTGAATCCGAAGCGGGCGAGCTGGCGCAGGACGATTTCGAGTATCGGAAGCCCTTCGAGTGTCACCAGCGGTTTGGGGATGTACTCGGCGTAGGGGCGGAGCCGTGTGCCCTCGCCGCCTGCGAGGATCACTGCTTCTATGCCGCCCTGTGCGTCAAACATTGTAGAGACCGGCTTTGTAACTATCCAGATTGTCCCTTATCCAGTCGAGCGTCTCGCCAAGTCCTTCCTCAAGCGCATACTTAGGTTCCCAATCCAGCAGTTCCTCAGCCAGCGCATAATTGCATACCAGCCGTGGAATTTCGCTGCGCACCGGCCGTAGGCGCAAAGGGTCCTCCACCACTTCGAGCGGCTTGCCGAGCAGGTTGGCAACGAGACCCACCAGATCGCCGACACTGATATCTCCCCCCGTGCCGACATTGATGACCTTGCCGATCGAGCTCTCGTGCGAGGCAACCGCAATGAACCCGGCCGCCGTGTCTTTGACATAAAGCAAATCGCGAGAAGGCTCGAGCGAGCCCAGCTTGACCTTCTCTCCCTTCAGGGCCTGGATCATGATCGTCGGCACAATGGCGCGCGCGCTCTGCCGCGAACCGAAGGTGTTGAACGGCCGGATCAAGGAAACGGGCAGATCGAAGCTCAGATGATAGCTCTCGGCGAGCTTGTCTGCGGCGATCTTGCTGGCCGCGTACGGGCTCTGACCCTGAAGCGGGTGTTTCTCGTCAATCGGCAAATAGAGCGGCGTGCCGTAGACTTCGGAGGTCGAGGTGATAACTATCCGCTCAACGCCGCAGTGGCGAGCCGCTTCGAGAACATTCAGCGTGCCCCCGACATTGGTGTCGTAGACGTCCCTGGGGCTGAGGTAGGAGTAAGGGATGCCCACCAGCGCGCCGAGGTGCAGCACAAGCCGGCAGCCCTCGACGGCCCGCCGGACGGTTCCGCTGTCGCGCAGGTCACCACTTACAATCTCCATCTCGCCGAGGCGCTCTCCGAGATATTCCAGGCAACCGTAGTCATTGCGAGAATTGTAGTGGATGAAAGCGCGGACATCGCAACCCTTGAGCAGCAGTTCCTCGACCAGGTGGCTGCCGATGAATCCACCTGCGCCGGTGACCAGTATCTTTCCTGACGTAATTACCACAAGAGAATCCCCTGGCGATTATAGGTCAGCCGTTGACGCAGGCGCAATATAAGTGACTGTTCGCCTTGACGCCTTCCGCCGCCCGGCAATAGAATCCCGCGATGCCGAATCCGGCTCCAGAAACGGCGACAGCGGTCCTGGCCGCGGTAATCGCTTACCTCCTGATCGTCTTCGTCCTCGGCTTGCGCTCCCGATGCAAGGGTGGCGGCGAAGCGGGGTATTACCTTGCAGGACGCTCCCTCGGCCCGCTGGCTGCCACCTCGACGCTCGCTGCCACTGTCATAGGTGGTTCGGCCACAATCATCGTCGTCGGCCAGGTCTATCTGCGCGGCTTGCCGGCAATCTGGATCGATCTAGCGGGCGGCTTGGGACTGCTGCTGCTCGGCTTGCTCCTGGCTGCGCGAGTGCGGCGGCTGGGATTGTTCTCGTTGCCTGAGATCGCCGGAGCATTCTACGGCGGGGCTGTCAGGAAGATAGCCGCGATCCTGGTCCTGTTCGCACAGATCGGTTGGCTGGCGTTGCTGCTGCGCTCCTGCGTGGCACTGCTGCAACCGGTCACCGGCGCCGACACCATGTTGCTGCTGTTGCCCGTGGGAGGCGTCTTCATTATTTATACGGTAGTAGGGGGGCAGCTGGCCGTAGCAAGGACAGACGTGTTGCAGCTTTTGCTGATGGCTGTCGGCATCCTGCTCGTGGCCGCGCCGGTTCTGGGATTCACGGCCGCATGGGAAACCTTACCGCCCGAGAAAACGGCTTTCCCTACGGGACCGGGCATGCCCGTGAGTATGGTGCTGTCTCTAATCGCTGTAACCGCCCTGCCCCATCTGGCCGGCTCGGATATTTACTCGAAGCTGCTCAGTGCGAGGGACGAGAAAACTGCCTGCACAGCCGCTCTGGCCGCGGGCGCAATCAAGATTATCTTCGGAATAGCCATCGGCTTGATAGGTCTCGCGGCAATAACGATTCTCCCCAGCGGGATTGCCGCTGATTCGGTGCTCTCTGTGTTAGCCCTGGAGGTCCTGCCGGCACCGGTCACCGCCCTGATCATGGTTGCCCTCCTCGCCACATTGATGTCCTCGGCCGACTCCGTTCTGCTCACGGCGGGGACCGTACTGACCCGCGATATTTTCGAACGCAGGAATCCGGCGGAGGGGCGCGTCGCCACCGCCGTAATCGGGCTTGTGGGCATCGTTTTCGCAACGTTGTTCGCCGACCTGCTCGACATCTTCTTCTTCGCCTATGCTTTCTTCAGCGCCGGGCTCACACTGCCGGTGCTCTTCGGCTTCTGGCGCGAGCGTCTCGGGTTGAACACAGCCGGGGCCGCGGCCTCGATGGCGGGTGGGGCGATAGCAGTAATTCTGGGACGAGTATCCGGTTTTAGCTCCGAGCTGGTCTCCGCGGGTGGACTGGCAGCGAGTTTGATCTTATTATTTGCTGTCAGCAATATTTGGCGGATTTTCCAACGGAACCAATGAGCAAATTCATAACTTTCGAGGGGATAGAGGGGAGCGGCAAGACCGGCCTGATGATAAACGTCGGCCGGGAGCTCGCAAAGCGCGGAATCGAGTGTCTCAATACCCGTGAGCCGGGCGGCACCGAAATCGGCGACTCCATCCGAGAGATCCTGCTCAATCCGGCTTTCACAATGATGGCCCCGGATGTGGAGTTGATGCTCTACCTGGCCAGCCGCCGGCAGCACATCGAGGAAGTAATCAAGCCGGCCCTCGCCGCGGGTAAAACCGTGCTCTGCGACCGCTACGAGGATTCCTCCCTCGCTTACCAGGGGCACGCGCGGGGGATCGGCATCGAGAAGGTTCGCCGGATGAGCCGTGCCGTGGGCATCGAACTCATGCCCGAGCTGACCATCCTGCTCGACCTGCCGCCCGAGGTTGGGCTGGAGCGGGCCCGGGGAAGGCCGCTCGAGGGCGACACCCGCTTCGAAAACGAGAGGCTGGAGTTCCACAAACTGGTGCGGGAGGGCTACCTTCTCCTCGCAAATCAAGAGCCCGATAGGTTCAAGGTCATCGATTCGCACCGCGAGTTGGAAGCGGTCAATGAGGACGTCCTGGCGCTGGTGTTGCAGAAATTGGGAATCGATTAGAAGAAATGAAATTCGCCGATTTCATCGGAAACGAGCGCATTAGGGACACCGTCTCTTCTGCAGTCCGCTCCGGGAGGCTTGCAAACGCATATCTCTTTGCCGGCCCGACCTCGGTCGGCAAGCGCACGTTGGCTATGACCGCCGCGGCCGCCCTCCTGTGCGAGAGGTTCGAAGAAGAGACCTGCGGCAAGTGCGATTCCTGCCGGAGAATAGAATCGCTTTTAGAAGGGGGAGGTTTCCACCCCGATCTCGGAATCATCGAACCCGACGGTAAGTTCATCAAGGTGGATCAAGTTCGCCGCGACCTGGTCGCCGCCACCCAGTTTCGGCCTCATCGGGGCAGCAGGCAAGCCTTCGTCATCGATCCCGCCGAATCGATGCATCCCAGCGCGGCCAACGCTTTCCTCAAGACACTGGAGGAAGCCCCGGGGGGCGCCGTTTTCTTCCTCATCAGCGCAAGCCCCGCCTCGCTGTTACCGACTGTTCTGAGCCGTTGCCAGCGCTTCAACTTCCAGCCGGTCGCCAGGGATCAGCTCACCGATGAACTGATCCGCCGCGGCCTGTTTAATGCCGACGATGCCCTCACCGTCGCCGGCCTCAGCCGGGGAGCGGTTGGCGTTGCGCTGGCGTTCGATCTCGATCGCCACAAGGAGGAGCGCTCCCTTGCTCTGCGCTTCATCCACATGGCGTTGGGGGAGAAGAGCACCGCCGAGATCTTTAATCTCGCAGCGAAGTTGGGTAAAGAGAGTGAGCGATTCGGCGAGCGGCTCGAGCTGATCTCCGCGCTGATCCGCGACCTTATGCTGGTCGCCTCCGCCGGCTCCGGAGCGGAGATCATCAACGAGGACATCAAGGACGAATTGCTGGAGACGGCGCGTGGGCGCCCGGCCCGCAAGCTGGCGCGCCTGCTCTCGTTGGTTGCGGAGATGCGCGAGCCGATGGTGCGCAACGTCAGGATTGACTCAATCTGCGAGCGCGTGATGCTAAGCTGCCGGGAAATGTTCGCAAGCCCTGCCGCCAAGTGAGTGCGAGCCGGGCCTGACCGCGCCGGGTCGAGCGTGATACACTCGATCCGAGAAGAAAGGACAGCGAAGTGGGAAACGTACTTCTAAACGGAGCGGCAGTGGAGATCGAGAAGCAACCGCATTCGTTGCTGGAGCTGGTTGCCGAGGTCGAGCAGAAACACCTGACGAAAGAGTGGATCATCGTAGAAGTCAAGGCGGACGACGATAAAATCGAGAGCTTCACCTATCCCGACGGCTCGCTCCTGGCTTACGATCCCGAAAAAACTGTCTGCATCACGGCAAGGAAATCCTCCGATATCCTCGTAGACATCCTGGTCCGCTTCGAAGGCTATCTGGGGCGGATGATGCCCGGGATTCAGCAAATCGTCGCACTTTTCCGTTCCGGCGATTCCGAAGAGGCGAACAAGCACTACCGCGACGTGATCGAGGGCATCCGGGTACTGATCGAGCTGATTCAGAACATCCGCCAGACCGGCATGGTCGGCGATGAGCCTCTCAGCCCCGACGGCAAGGGACTGGGCGACCTGGCAAACGACCTTAAGGGAACGCTGGAAGAACTCGTTCGGGCTCAAGGTGAGGGCGCCGGTGAGCAAATCGCTGATGCCCTCGAGTTCGAGCTGATAAAGCAGCTTTATAACTGGCAGGAATCTCTGCCCGAATTGCGGCGGATCGTAGAGTCCCAGCACGGTTGATTCGCGATAACCGTCGCAACACAATCCGACAACCACCCCCCAAGCATAATCCCGAAATATCAATCATAGGTAAGACAATTCTGCACTCAGCGTTCCGAGGTCCGACTGTTGCCTCGAGCCGGGCCGTCGGTTCGGGCTCTCGGGTCGAAGTGTTCCTGCAGGCCGTCGCCCAGGAAATTGAGAGAGAGCACTGTGATAGCGATCGCCGCTCCCGGGAAGATCGTGAGGTGCGGCGCGACCAGCAGGTACGCCAACCCGTCGTTGAGCATCGCTCCCCAACTCGGCGCGTCGATTTCGCCCCCGAGTCCGAGGAAACTCAGCGTCGACTCGGTGATGATCACTCCGGCCATCCCGATTGCTGCCTGCACCGACAGCGGTGCGGAGATGTTCGGCAGAATGTGTGCTGTCAGAATCCGAGGCGAAGAGAGGCCGCCAACGCGAGCCGCTGCGACGTAATCCACTTCCCTCGCCCGCAAGGTCAGGCTCCTCGCCAGCCGCGCATAGCCGACCCAGCCCATCACGCACAAGGCAATTACCAGATTGAAAAAGCTGGGACCCAGAACCGCGATCACGCCTATCGCCAGCAACAGGCCCGGCACAGCCAGGGCCACATCGAAGAGCCCGTTCATCAGCAGGTCCGTAAGGCCGCCACGGTATCCGGCAAACATTCCAAGAGCCGTGCCGGCCACGAGGGACACCAGAGTGACCAGAACGCCGATTAAGAGCGAGACCTGAGCGCCGTGTATTACGCGCGAGAAGATATCGCGCCCCAACTGGTCGCAGCCGAAGGGGTGTTGCAGGGAAGGACCCTGTAGCCGGTCCGTCAAGTTGATCTCGAGCGGGGATACGGGCAACAGCAGCGGTCCGGCCAGGGCCGACAGGGCAATCACAATAAGCACAATCGCCCCCGCTTGTGCCAGCCTGTTGCCGCCGAGGCTCATCGGCCGTACCTCACGCGTGGATCGATTACCGCGTACATCAGATCGGTGGCCAGGTTGACAGCGATGTAGCAGGCCGCGATCACCAGAATCGTCCCCTGCACCAGCGGATAATCGCGCCGGCCGATGGCATCGATCAGGATGAAGCCGATGCCCTGGATCGAAAAAATACGCTCCGTGACAACCGCGCCGGCCAGCAGCGCGCCGAATTGCAAGCCCGCGATTGAGACCACCGGAATCAGGCTGTTGCGCAGGGCGTGGACTCCGACGATGCGCCACTCCGGCAGGCCCTTGGCTCGGGCCGTGCGTATGTAGTCCTGCGAGAGTTCCTCGGTCATCGCCGCCCGCACCATACGCGTCAGCGCGGCAGCGAGCGAGGCCCCGAGCGTCAAGGCGGGCAGCACGAGCCCCCAGGGATCATCCAGGCCGGAAACCGGCAGCCAACCGAGTTGGATCGAGAAAAACAATATCAGCAGCGGGCCGAGCCAGAAGTTTGGTATCGAGATGCCGAGCAGCGCTCCTGTGCTGACCGCGTAATCGGTGAGCGTGTTTTTACGCGCAGCCGAGATTGTGCCTGCCGGCAAGGCGATGATCAATGCCACAGCCATCGCGGCTAAAGCGAGAAGCAGTGTGGTAGGGAATGCCTCAGCGATCACCTGCGCTACCGCGGGCCTTCCCTCCAGTGCGACCGAGCGGCCGAGATCGCCGGTCACCACTCCGCCCAGAAAGCTCAAATATTGCTCGTGTAGAGGCTTGTCCAGTCCGAGCTGGCCGCGCAACTCCTCGCGGGCCGATGGTGCCGCGTATTCGCCCAGCATCGCCTCCACCGGATCACCGGGTACCAAATGAATCATCAGGAAGATCAGTGTGGCAACGCCGATTAGCGTTGGGACCGCGCCGAGCAGCCGGCGGAGTGCATAATTGAGCACCGCCTTAGCTTTCCTCTCGCGCGGAGAGAAAGGTCCGCGCCCTTTCGAACATCTCGTGAAGGACGTCCGAGGCTTCGCCGTACTGCGGAAACTTCGGCAGGTTAGCCTCGAGATAATCCAGCGTCCTCGGGACAAAGCGGAGGAAATCGTTGCGCCCCATCTCAGCCTGGTAGCCGAAGGTGCCAAGATGCTTCAGATGGCGTTGAAGCGACATCAGGTCGAACTGGTGGGAGAGGGCGTTCGCATCCCTGTGGCCGAATTCAGGATGGCACTCTATGTAGTAGAGCAGGAGCCGGGCGCGTAAAGCATCGCTCAATTCCAGGTACGAATCCCGCAACAGGGAGACGAGGTCGTAGACGTGAGGGCCGAGGCGTGCGTCCTGGAAGTCGGTGATGTAAAGGGTGTCGCGCCGCGGCACCAGGTTCTGGCTGTGATAATCGCGATGACAGAGCACACGGGGCAGCGAGGCAAGCAGAGCGCAAACGTCCTTGAAGAATCCGTTGAGTATCTTTTCCCCCCGGCTGCTGGGTTTGTAGCGCAGGAGGGAGCCGGCAAAATGCTTCATCATGAATCCCAGCTCCCAGCCAAGCTTGCGCTCATCGAAAGCGCGCTGGAACGCCGCGACACCCTCGCTGTAGCGCCCCGACCGCGTTTGCAACAGGACCAGCGAGTCGATCGCCTGGCGGTAGAATTCCTCCAGCGTTTCCTCGTCGCCTTCGAGATCATTCGCCAGGTCATAAAGGGTCGTAGTGCCGAGATCCTCCAACAGCATCGCGCCATCGCGGCCGTAGCTCTCGTAGATCGCCGCGACGGGCAGGTTGAGTTTCCGCATCAGTTCGTTGATCTGGTAGTAGTCGGTCTTCTCAACGCGGAAGCGCCCACCCAGCAGCATCAACACAACCGAAACGGAGCCGGCTCTGGTGAAGAAGATGCGAAAGAAGCGTTTGCTCGAGGCACCTTCGGCCATCGGCTCGAGGATGTAATCACCCTTGGGTACGCCGAGCCTGTGCAAAATAATACTATGCGCCCGCTTTTCGGCTCGCGCTCTCTCTTTCTCTTCTTTCGGCATAGTAATCTGATATCAAAGCAGCAAGCCCAAGGCAAGCGTTATACCTCACATGCTTGCATATTCCACTCTTTTTTGGTATTATAAGTGCCTGTTATTGATGGTGTTACGAGGAATTCCCTCTCAAAAGAGGGTTAGCAGCCCTCTTACGAACCAGGGGGTAAGTGTGAGCACGAGCGACTGGAAAGCGGAGCTCCGGCGCCGCATAGAAGTCATCAGGGAAAAGAAAGAAACAGAGCGGGATATCCGTCAGCGGGTAACAGCGACAGCCGCGGCGGTCGTACCCGCCGAGGAGCATGAAGAGGAGCCCGCGGAAGAGCCGCTAGCTGAAGTCCGCGCGCTTGAAGTGGTGCAGAGCCGGGAAGTCGAGGAGTCTCCGGCTGATTCGGTAGCAAGTGAGACGGAGATCGAGTCCGCCGCAGAGGCGGACTCGGAAGAGTTCTCCGACGAACCCGCGTTCGAAGAAGATTTTGACCCCGTTGAAGCGGAAGCCGAAACGCCGGAATCCTTTGACGACGAAGATGAGCCGACGCTGTTTCCGATTCAGACGGTGATAGAAGAACAGGAACGGATTGTCGAACCCGTTGCTGACGTTGAGGATCGGAAGCAGCCGGAAGTCAAATCGGCGGCCCCTGCTGCTTCCGTCCTCGACCCGTCACTCGACAGCTATACGCCACTGGACCACAATCCGGCTATGGAAGCGGACGAGGAGCCTGATGCGGCTGCCGCAGCACCTGAAGCCGAGGAGGATCCGCCGGTTCCGCATGAGCTGAACATCAGACGTTTGCTGGCCGCCGGTTTCGATGCTGCAGCCCTGCTGGCCTCGGAAGCACTGATAATACTGGTGGCTGGAGCGCTGATGGAGCGCGGTGCTCTCGACGTCATCGGTACATCGCTGATCCCGCTGGCTGTGATGTTCGGATGCCTGCACTTCCTCTATTACGTCGTCTTCACATCTCTTACCGGCCAAACTCCAGGGAAGTTGCTGCTCGGCATAAAGGTGTCGCTTGACAAGAACGTCGACCAGGCCGGCATCGGAATCGGAAGAGCCATTCTGCGCTGGTTCGCGCTCGTTGCCGCGCTAATCCCTCTCGGCATCGGCTACTTCTGGATCTATTCGAAACCCTACGGCTGCGGCTGGCACGACATCCTGCTGCGCATGCACGTCGAAAAATAGGGACGGTTTTTTTAGACAGATAGTCTTCCTCCTCACCTTTAATACAATTATCGTGTAGAATTTGCACAAGACTCTTTTCTACAACAATAGGGAACTGTCCCTGTTTTGGACAATAAACCAAACACCCTTAACACCACAGAGACTTCCTTCGCCGACGGAAGGATAGTGGATGCATCCAGTATCCTGGCAGAGTGGCTCCGTAAAAGCAGGGGGGCGCGCAACCCCGAGGAGCGGATCAGGGCACACATGCTGGCAATCCACCTTGCTCTGCTCGCAGGCAGAAGACTGCGGGCAAGGCGTCATCTGCGAGCACTCGAGAGCAGAATTCCCACCTTTGTACTGTTGCCGCTCAAGGCTCGCCTGGCGTTGTTGGACGGCAAGGCCGGCGAGGCAACACAACTCTGCGATACCGCTCTTGACTCCCTGGAATCCGATGGCAGCATCTCCCTGCGGGCCTCGCTTCTGCGGCAGCGCGGCCTCATCCGGCTGCAGGCGGCGCAGATCGCTGAAGCGTTTGCCGATTTGTTCGAGTCGCTACGTCTGGCCAAGATTGCCGGTGAAAAAGAAGCAGCGGTGGAGACGCGCCTGGATATCGCGGAGGCGGCACTGGCCTTCGGCGATACAGCAACGGCAGCGAAAATCATCCCAACTGGAGCTGAGTTACACGGTAGGTTCCTCTTAAGAGCCAAGAAAATGGAATGGTTGCTTGCAGGCGCATGCGAGCCGTGCACCTCTCCGGTAAGCATCAATAAACCGAAAACGTTTCACGAAGCCGAACATCTCCTGGAAAGAGCTCGAATCGTGGCGGAGCAGACTGATATCGATTCCGCGCAAGACGCTCTGTTGTTGCTGGAAACGGGAGGATGGCTTGAAGCGGTAGAGCAATATCGTGGCGAGGCTAACTTACTCGACGCGGAGATAACACTTGAATCCGGTGAGCCGGAAAAGGCATTGGCTCTGGTCAGAGAAGCGCGCTGCACTCTTTCCCCCGGCCTCACCATACGCCTGGATCCCGCTCTAAGATGGCTTGAGGTAGGGGCATATATACGGCTGGGAGATCACGGAGCGGCGCTTCGGCTGGGAAGAAAACTGATCAAGGATCTCGAACTGTTACGTGCGGGATTGTTTGCCCTTAACCACCTCCGGCGGTTCTCAAACGACTGCGCCGATCTCTACCGGGCGATAATCGCACTAGAAATTCAACACGGGCAGGCAAAAAAGGCTTTCGAAGCCTTACAGCATTTCTCGGCAAGAGTTTTGTTGCGCAAGGCGGGTGCCGCACCGGCAACCGGAATTGCAACAATTATGACAGCTTCGCCGGAAGGCGAAACGGGCGGTTGGGTGCTGCGGAATCTATTCCGGCACGGCAGGTTACGCGGCGCCATGACGCCGAATTGGCGGAAAACGATTGAAATTCTGACTAGCCTGGGTTCAGAAGATGCTGAATAGCAGCCATATTATCAGAACTACGAGCGCAAGGATCATCCCGTAAAAGCCGAACTTAATTCCGAAGCCGATGCTTGCCGAGTCTGAGCGCCGCCGATCGATCTCGGCCTTCTGCCTCTCCTTCTCGTTCTCAAGCGCATTTATCTCCGAGTATTCCCGCGCAAGCTCCGGAACGTCGAACGTGCGCCTGCGCAACTCCAAGCCCAGCTCGCCGAAAAGGGGTCTCATTTCCCGGCGAAGCTTGCGAATATCGCGTTCGATTTGATGTCGGTTGGTCTGCAACTTGTGAAGCGAGGCATCGAATTGTGCAGTTCCCTCGCGCTGCTGCTTGCGTAGGTCGGCGATGTGGTTGTCGTACTGCGCGACAACCTTGCCTGTCCGCTCGGCACTTTGCGACTTCTCTTCCAACCGCACCTTCAGGAATGCCACCTTCTCCCGCTTGAGTCCGATTGAACGCTCGATGAATTGAAGCTCGTGGCGGATCTCCGAAAGCACATACTCTTCGCTCCCCTCGCCGTTCTCTTTCTTCGCCTGTTCAAGGCGCTTCAACTGCAATTCGTGCTTCCTCTCGAGCGAGATAATGTCGTCCTGCGTCAAGGCCAGTTCGCGTTTCAACCGCTTGGCTTCAACCAGCAAACCGGTGAATTCCTCTTCTACCGGCTGCCTCTGCTTCATCTGCTCGTTTATCTTGTTTTGGTAGAGGGTCAGGTGTTCCTGCCGTTGTTTCTGCTGGTCCCCGATCCGCGCCTTGAATTCCTCCACAGCATTTTGCTTCGCCGCGATGGCCCGCTCGAAGGAATCAATCTTGTCGACAACAGGGAAGGCATCAATAGTGAGTATTTTCAGGGACCAAGCTTTGCGGCCGAGCTCAACCTGCCTGGCGGCCATTGCCTTTTCCAGCTTGCGAACCCGGGTCCCGCGAACAAGGCTGGCAATTTTATTCGCCATGTCGCGCCCACCGAGAGAGAGAAAACCCCCGACACCCTCCCAAAAATCCCTCATCGATTCGGCAAAGCGGCCCATTTCATTTCCGTTCCTTATCGGTGCTTCGCAAGGCGGCAACGCTGGCTGCCAACTCAAGGAAGGCCTTGCGCGTACGCTCGTCCCCAATTATAGCAGCAGTCTCTGCCACGTCGCGCGGTGGGGCCGCATTTTTTATCTCTCGCTTCGGCCGGGCGCCCGGCCTCTCCTGCTTGGGAAGCTTTCCCAGCTTGAAGACAATCCGTTTCACAACTCCGCGGCCGAGCAGCCGGTTGAGTCTTCTGCGTATATCTTCAGCACTATCTCGCCCCCCGGAAAGCCAGCGCTCGTCAGCCGCAATCAGGGTGAGCTCCCCCTCATGGTAGGAATGCGGCTGGATTCTGCCGGCGGCTGTTCCAGCAACCGTGGCGAAGAGGCCCCGGATAAGGATCAACATCCTCACATCATTCCTCCGGGCGAATGCCAGAAGGGAGTCGGCGCCTTCGGAAACTGATTTCATAAAAGTACTATTTCACGACCTTGATGCGTGCGTCAACCGCCACGCAGCCGCCAACACCGGCCATCAGGGGATTGATATCAAGCTGCTCGATTCGCGGGTGCTCAGTCACCAATTGGCTGACACGGGATATTACGTCGGCAATCGCATCAATATCGACACCCTTGGAGCCGCGCACGCCTCGCAGTATCGGCGCGGAACGCAGGCGCCCGAGCATGCGTGCCGGCTCGTCGCCATCCAGCGGTGCCAGGCTGAAGGCGATGTCCTTGAGCACCTCCACGTAGACACCGCCGAGACCGCACATGATCAGAGGGCCGAAACCGGGTTCGCGGTTTACGCCGACAATGAGTTCAGTCTCGCCGAATGCCATTTCCTGCAGTAGAAAACCTTCGATCTTTGCTCCTGCAGCGTTTTTGTCCAGCGCGCCGAGCATGTTGTTCTTTGCCTGCATCAGCTCATCGGAATTCTGAATACCGACGATCACGCCGCCAGCGTCGCTCTTGTGCAGGATGTCCGGCGAGACAACCTTCATCACCAGCGGGTAACGAAGTCCGCCGGCCTCGGCAGCGATGTCGGCGTCCGCTGCCACAACCTTGCTCCGCGCCACAGGAAGGCCGTAGCATTCCAAAACGACGAAGGCGTCCTCAGCCTCCAGCCAACTCTCCCCTGCCTTGTCGATGATGGCAGCAACCTTGTGACGCTCGACATCGAATGCTATCGGCGGAACCGCCTTACGCTCGAGCCATTCACGATAGCGTCTTCCGGCCACCAGCCCGGCTCTGACGCCCGGAGCGTGACTGAAGATCGGGATGCCCAGCTCGCCCAAGGGCGCGGCATCGAGCATTACGTCGCTGGCGCCCGAGAACATACCGATCACCGGAACACGGCTCTTCTCGCACAACGGTTTGATGGCGTCGACAACCCATTTCGTCTTGACCATCACAGGGGTGGTCCACAGCACGAGCAGCATGTCGATGTTCTTGTCATCGCTGAGCGCCTCCACAGCGATCTCGTAGCCTTTCGCGCCGGTGCCGGGCAGCACGTCGGCGGGGTTGGCGCACGAGGCTTCAGGTGGAAGCTGCTCTTTCAGCTTAGCAACAGTCCTTTCCTCGAGCTCTGGGAAGACGAAACCGGCGTTCTCAAGTTCGTCGGTGGCGATAATGCCCGGCCCACCGGCATTGGTGACCATCGCGATGCGGTCACCCTCGGGCAGGCGCTCTGCGCTGAATAACTGCGATACGGAAAGCAGTTCACCGACTGTATCCACACGCAAGGCTCCGCAGCTTGCCAGCAGTGCATCGACGGCGGTGTCGGAACCGGCAAGGGCACCGGTGTGAGAGGAGGCAGCCTTGGCGCCCGCCTCGCTGCGTCCCGCTTTGAACACCACCACGGGCTTGACGCGCGAGGCTTCAAGGCAGACCTCCCGGAAGCGTGCGGCGTCGGCAAAACTCTCCAGGTAGAGAATGATCACGCCAACCTCTTCGTCCCGGGTGAACACCTCGAGCGCGTCGTTCTCGTCAATGTCGCTCTTGTTGCCGATGCTGATGAATTTTGAGAAACCAAAGTGGCGCTCACTGGAGAAGTCGAGGATCTGCGCGCCCATCGCGCCGCTCTGGCTGATAAAGCCGACAGGACCGCGCTTGGGATCGAAGCGCGCGAAGGTGGCGTTGAGCTTTACCCCGGGGTAGGTGTTGAAAACGCCCATGCAATTCGGGCCGACCATTACTATCCCGGCCTCACGTGCGACGGCGGTTATCTTCTCCTCCAACGCGGCTCCTTCACCGCCGAGCTCCTTGAAACCTGCGGTGATTACGATGACGCCCTTGACGCCCACCTCGGCACACTGCTTCATCGCCGGCAGCACAAGGTCGCGTTTGACCACCATTATTGCCAGGTCGACCGGTTCGGAGATTTCGGCAATCGACGGGTAGGCTTGGATACCGTTTATCTCAGGCGCCTTGGGATTCACCGGGTAAACCGTTCCGGTGAACCCGAAGCGGAGTATGCTGTTCATCGTCTCCCAGCCGACCGAGAGGGGCCGCGATGAGGCGCCGACAACCGCAATCGACCGAGGGGAGAAGATGGGAGTGAGATCTTTCATGACAAATACCTATTGAAGTCTATTTATGATAACTGAGGACGTCCGCCTTCCCCCGGCGGGCGCCTTAAGTTAGCATAACATAGCATCCGGAGGCCGCCAACGGCGGCGGCCGCAAATTGCCAATGGAGGCGCGATTGAGGCTCTCGGACTTCGATTACCACCTTCAGCAGGAGAGAATCGCCCAGCATCCGGTCGAGCCGCGCGACAGCTCGCGGTTGATGCTCGTGTCGCGAGATGGAAGATTTGAACACCGGCGATTCCACGATTTCCCATCGTTTCTGAATCCCGGCGACGTGCTGGTGCTCAACGACACCCGCGTGATCCCGGCGCGACTTATCGGCCACCGCTCGAGCGGTGCGAAGATCGAGGTGTTACTTGTCCATCCGTTGAGCGAGAATATCTGGCGCTGCATGGTGAATCCCGGCCGCAAGGTTCGCCCGGGCGATACAATCGTCTTTTCGGATGAGCTCTCGGGCGAAGTGGTGAAGCGCACTGAGGGCGGCACGCGCGCCATCCGCTTTATCCACGAGGGTGAATTAGAAGAGTTGCTCCAGCACACAGGGCAGACTCCCCTCCCCCCATATATAAGGCGGAAGGAGCCGGAGGAGGGGGACCGAGAGCGCTATCAGACAGTTTATGCCGAAAAAGCCGGAGCCGTCGCCGCACCAACTGCGGGGCTGCACTTTACTGAGGAAGTCCTGGGCCGGATTCGCTCTCATGGGATCGATATCGCACGGCTAACCCTCCATGTGGGCCCAGGCACCTTTCAGCCCGTCAAGGTGGACGAGATCGATAAGCACCGGATGGACAGCGAGTGGTACGAGGTCAGCGATGAAGCAGCCATGATGATCAACGCGGCCCGCAGCGCAGGGGGCCGGATCATAGCCGTCGGCACAACCGCAGTCCGCACTTTGGAGACCGTTTGGGACAACAACACCGGCTCTGTCGGCCACGGCACCGGCTGGACCAACCTCTTCATCCGCCCCGGTTATAAATTCCGCGCCGTCGACGCCCTGCTGACCAACTTTCACCTGCCTCGCAGCACACTGCTAATGCTGGTTTGCGCTTTCGCCGGAAGGGAAACCATACTCTCGGCATACGAGGAAGCCAAACGCGAGGGTTACCGCTTTTACAGCTATGGCGACTGCATGTTTATACATTAATCAACAATTAGATGATTAGCAGCTTGTCAAAGTATGCCGGAACTGTTTTAATCTAGTTCAACCATCGAGCCCTAATATCAACATCTCGGCGATCCTTCACTGCCTTTATCCCTATGGGGAATGTAGGAGGTGTCGGCCTTTGAAAACACTGCTCGGCGCGAGGAGTATTATGAAATTAAAAAACATTTTCATTGGAATCTTGGCACTCCAAGTTCTCCTTACTTTCTCAGCGAACTTTCTCTATGCGATAGACGAGTCCGAACCTCCAGAAGCCGCCCTTGCGGAGATAATCTCTCTGGAAATCACGCCGACGAAGCTCGATACCAACCGGATAGATCTGCTGAAAGTCGTGTTTCAGTTTAATAATCCGGGGAATAACATATTCGGCGGCAGGGTGATAATTGATTACGATTTCTCTCCCTACACCGGCAAGATGAAAGGCATCGGCAACTTCCCGGCGGAATCGAAGATATTCAAGAAAAGCAAAGGCAAATTTACCACCTATATCTCCGTGCTCGCCGAGCGCTGGGAGACTTGCGATGTACGGGTAAAATTCGAGGACAAATTCGGTCGTATGACGGAACCATCGGAACCAGTCACCCTGACGCACGAAGTGATTCCCCAAGGCGAGAAGCAAGGCGTCAAGATAGGTGACCACGCTTACGACTTCGAACTGTTCGATCAGAACGGCAAGATGGTCAGACTTTCGGATTATAGGGGGAAGGTTGTCCTCCTCGACTTCTGCTCGTGGTAGTGCTCCTATTGCCAGAACGAGGCGCGCGACCTCGAAGCGCTTTACCAAAAGTACATGGACGACGGACTCGTCATGCTGACTGCGATCAAGGGCGACGAGAACGGTATGCGGGCGACGATCAAGGATTGCAAGCGCTGGGCAAAAGAATTCGACCTTTCGACTCCGGTCCTCCAAGATTCGCCAAGAGGTGTCTATTACATCTACTACTGGGGCAACAAGGTCTACTTTAAGGAATGGGTAACAGCACTGCCCTATAATTTCATCATCGATCGTGACGGGAAAATACTCTGGAAGAAGAAGGGATATTATCCCAAGAAATTAGAGAGGAAGGTCAAGCAGGCGCTGAAGAAAAATTAAATCTACTCCCGGTAGCATTCCATTCGGTCTAAAAAACGCCTTTTCATCGTTGGAGAATCCATCTGGAAATTGACCCGGACTCTGCCTTTCTGTACTTTGAATCAGAGGAGGACGCAAAATTGGAGCAATTGCCTGAACAGCTTCTGGAGACAGCCATCGAGGCCGCGAGAAAAGCGGCTGTAATTCTTCAAGAGAGCTTTACCAGCTTCACGATCGCAGAGGCGGATCTCAAGGGGCACAACGACTATGTGACCGAGGTCGACAGGGCGAGCGAGCAGGCGATCATCGAAACCATTCTCTCCCGCCATCCGGAACACACGATCCTGGCCGAAGAGAGTGGCTTGCGCGATTCGGGCGGCGGCGTGCGCTGGATCATCGATCCGCTCGATGGTACTACCAACTACATCCACGGCTTTCCCGTCTACTCTGTCTCAATTGCCGCTGAGGTGGACGGCAAAATAGCCGCGGGAGTTGTGCTTGATCCCACACGCGACGAACTCTTCACGGCCGTCCGCGGAAAAGGAGCGACCCTCAACGGCGAGCCGATCAGGGTCACAACGACAACAGATCTCGCGCCGGCCCTCATCCTCACCGGCTTCCCGTTTAAGGCGGCACAGTACCTTGAAGATTTCATTACCGTATTCCGCGAGCTGCTACCCGCCGCTTCCGGCTTAAGGCGCTGCGGCAGCGCTGCGATCGATCTCTCTTATGTCGCCTGCGGCCGCGCTGACGGCTTCTGGGAATTCGGCCTCAGCCCGTGGGACATCGCCGCCGGATCGCTCATCGTAGAGGAGGCCGGCGGCCTGGTGACGGACGTCGAGTTGGGATGCAGGCACATCGAAACCGGCAACGTGCTCGCCAGCAACGCCCGGATCCACAAAGAGTTACATGAGAAAATCACTCAACACTTTCCCAAAGACCACTTCTTCAGAAAGGCGACCGGGCGGTAAAAGATGGGGCTTACTTGGCACCCTTCTTCCCGATGCCCCAGAAGGCGAAGATAACCGCACCCGGGACGAGCACCAGGATGCCCATGGCGATATAGAGCAGTGAAAGCGAAAGGCAGGCGTATGCCGGCACGCCTGCGCGGGTGAAGAAGTAGATGAACGCGGCCTCGCGCACGCCGAATCCGCCGACGGAGATCGGCAGCAGGGTAACGACGGCGACGATGGGCATGGCGATGAAGTAGATTGAAAGATCGACCTCCAGGCCGAGGGCGGCGCCGCAATAAACGCCGAGCAGCACTCGCAGAACCTGGACGACCATCGAGTAGCTGAAGACGCGTACCAGCACCCGCTTTCTGCCGGCGTACTCCGACGAAGCGTTGACCAGCTTGGTCAGCTTGCTGCGGATCAGTCCTCCCTTGCGGAGCCGGGCGATGCTCGTGAACCAGCGGTAGGCCGTGCGACTGGAAATCAGTACGACACCGGCGAGAGCGGCAGCCGTTAACGCCCAGATCACGGCGGCATCAGTAGGGCTGACGTACGCGCCGATGGCTGGAATCAGCGCAATCGAGCTGATCGCCATCAGGCCGAAGACGCCGTAGGCCCTGTCAATAACCACCGAGGTAGCACTGCCGGCGAGATCGCGATTGATTCGGCTGAGCGAGAAAGCGCGGATGGCATCGCCGCCGACTGATGCCGGCAGGAAGTAGCCGATAAACGTGCTGATAAAGAAGATTTTCACCACCGGCAGCAGCGGCAGATCCGGCTCCCGCACCCGTAACAAGAGCATCCATTTCCAGGCGCTGAGAAATCGGTCGGCCAGGACGCAGAGCAACGCCAGGAGTAGATTGAAAGGATCGGCAGTTAGGAATACGGTGAGAATCTTCCCGAGATCCTCAGCCGGGATAGTCACCGTCAGCAGGTAGGCCAACAGGGCCGCCGAGACGACTACTCGCAGCAGTAGTTTCAGTCGGCCCGGCCACGGTTTGACGCGGCGCTCGGCGCCGGCAACCTGGTTTAGATCTTCAGACATGAGTGCTCGGTTTTATCGTGGGAATGTTCCTTCGCCTGTAGATATTGCTGTCGCTCATGCAGATCAGCATTGGAAAACACTGAGCATATTACGATCACCGGCGCAAGAGCGTGATTCGCTGGAGAGAGATCCTCACGCCCTTGTTGACGTAGAAGCGGTACTCGATGTCCTCGATGAAGCTGTCGAGCTCGAATTCTATTCTCGCCAGGATGTTCTTTTCTGTTTCGTTTGCAGATCCAAGTATCTCGGCCTTGGCAATGACACGTCTGCCGCCGGCATAACAGATATCTACGAAGCCCAACTTGCCCGCGGGCGCCTCGTCTATCGCGCCCATCCACTCGACTGCGTACTTACCCGGCTCGAGCGGCAGGTAAGGTCCCATTTGCAGGAAGCCTTCCTCGCCTTTGGAGCGCATGACTCCCTCGGCGGGCAGGCGCTCGCCGACATAAGTCTGGAAGCGGTTGTGCGAAGCTCTGATGCTGGCGATAACTCTACGCACGACCACCACCTGGCTGCGGGAGCCGAAGTTGTAATCGATAATGTCGAGCAGGCGCTGCCAACTGAATACCGGTCCGCGGATGATGCGCAGCAATCCGGCGTAATATTCGCGTAGCTGCTGGTCCTTCAGCACGCTCCTGCCCTCGCGACAGGATTCAACGTAACCTTCCGGGACCTCCCTCCGCACATTGCCGATCTGGAAATCGAATAAGAAATTGCCGGGTGCGGGCGTACGCGCCAGTAGCGGATCGGCCAGCGCGAAGGGATCGATAATGTGGACGCCGGGTCCGGCGTGGTAGCCGGTCATGCCGATGTCGTGGGCGACAAACACCCTCTTGCCGCTCGCCCTCAGGCTGACTCCCTGGTGGCCGTTGACATGCCAGTCGCGGTCGCGGACCCGCTTGAAGGGGTCGTAGAAGAGCAGGTTAGTGCCCTTGTGGTACGCGCCGCGCTCGTCATGGACGCCGTTCTGCAAACGCCAATTCCACGCCTGGTCGTAATCGGGACCAGACTTGATCGGGGCCAGCGGAGCGGCGAAGTTGTAGACCAGCAGGATCGCCAGTCCGGCGTAAACCACACTCTTTTCATTGACGAGCATCGCGACTATAAGCGCGCCCAGCAGGAATGGCGCAGCCAGGAAGCGGCCGGCCATGAAGTCGCCGCCGACACGCATCACATAGAGCAGATAAAGCAACGCAGAAGAGGCCGCCAGGATGAGATAGAGCCGGCGGTAGAGGATGGCGAAGCCGATCGCCAGCGCAATCACTGTGAGCGTGATCGGATCGAAGTTGATGCTGTTGAGCACGTAGGCAATGCCCTGTTTGAAGACCACCGACAACGGCATGCCGATAGCCACCTTGGCGTAGTAGGTGTTGGGCAGCGGAAAGCCGTAATAAACCATGGCAAACAACAGCCAGAGCGACGCCGGCAGCGTCCCCAGCAGGAAGACCCTGATCATCACCCACTTGAACTGCCTGATGCCCTTGACCAGGATGTGAATCAGCGGTGGCAGGTAGAGCAGGATGGTGTCCATCCTGTTGAAGAGCGCGAACGAGGCCACCAGTAGATAGACATATATATCGCCCCTGGTGAGCTCTTTGCCGGCCTCGAAGTCGTTCAGGTACTTGAGATAGAAGATCCCCAGCAGCATAAAAATCAGCGGGTTCTCGAGACCGGAGGAAGTGTAGTCGCAGAAAGCCTTCGAGCTGATGAGGAGGGCGAAAATAAACAGCATTCTGAGAGGATCACCCAACTGCCTGAAAACCAATGCCAACAAGACGACGCATGCGGCAAAGGAGGCAATCAGAACAGCATAGTAGGCATCCTGAAAGACGATCGTGAAACCGCTGACGACGAACATCCAGAGAGGATTTGTGTAGACTTGCACTCTCTCGGAGACGTTCCAGTTCGGACCGTAGCCGTTGAGCAGGTTGTCGACCACGCGGAAGGTTATATAGGCGTCGTCGCAGACCCAGGTATGCATCAGGAAGATGTAGGCGAAAATTATCGAAAGGGCGACTATCGTCAAGCCGGCTTTGCCAGGGATCCTCACCCTCCCCTTCTCCTGCTCTTCCATTGGAAAGCCTCTGCTTTATTTATTCTGTCAGCGCGCCAAGTTAGCATAGGCCGGTTCGGTGCTCAATAATAAGCTTGTTGCGGCAGCAGCGCTCAGGCACCGGCTTTTTTGGGTGTGGTCTGCTTGCCGTTCCGGCCGCCGAACATTTTCAGCCAGAAGATCTCGAAGAAGAAGCGCATGTAGGGAAAAACCTGCTGGGCTGCGCTGACGCTGGCCATGCACGGATTCTGGCAGCGGCGGCACTTCGCCTTGACCGTCCGGCGGCGCAAGCGCAGATTTTCCTTGTCGAGGTAGATCGCCAGCGGGTTGCGCTCGCGCACATTGCCGATGATCGATCCCTGCTCGCAGTAAAAGATATCGCCGTTGGGATTGAGCTGCAGACCCTGGGTCTGCATCGGGCAGGGCATGGTGCGGATGCCGCCGTTTCTCATCATCTTGGCGTAGTTGTGGTAGAGGTAGATGTCGCCACTGAAAAGCGAGCCCTCTAGTACCAACCTCTTGAACAAATCGGATATTCTCTCGGCGGCGTTGCCGCGGATCGATTTCTCCTCCTCCAGGTGGATGTTGGACATCATCGAGGAGGTGAAACGCGGCACGTTGAGCACGAGGTTGATGTCCTTGTCCTTAGCCCACTGATACATGCGCTCGGTCTCGTCGATGTTCTCGGGCAGGATGGTGTAGCTGATGCCGACGTTGAAGAAATACTTCTCGCTCAGCTCACGCAGGCGCTCGAGCGTTTCGACGGCCTTGCGGTAACCTCCCGGCACTCCGCGGATCTTGTCGTGAGTCTCCTCGAAGCCGTCGATGCTGACCCGGATGCCGATCAGGAACTTGCGCTCCTCGCCGTAGCGCACAATCTCCTCGGTCAGTGGCAGCACGCGGTCGCCCAGGAATCCGTTGGTGTTGATTGTCAGCTTGTGCAGCTTCGGCATGTTGTCGCCGCAGGCGCGCACGAGGCCGGGTAGGTCCTTGCGCAGATATGGCTCCCCGCCGGTGAGGCCGATGTTCCTGACTTTGCGGAAAAGCTTGTTGGCGAAAACCTCGCGTAGTTCATCGACAGTGAGGTCGTCCTTCGAATCGCGCTTCCAGTTGTCGCACATCACGCAGCGGGCGTTGCAATTCCAGGTGACATTGTAGATCAGCGAAGTCGGCAAGATCGGGCGGAATTTGGCCAGGATGCTACTCTTGAAAAACTCTATCGGAATCGAGGGCAGGCGCCTCAATGCATTCAGCTTGTCGTATCTCTTGTTTCCAAACATCGTGTCGCGGCTCCCGTTGAAAAGTCCGGTGATTATAGAGTGTACCACAAGGGTGGTCAAATCGATCAGTTCACAGGTAATTAACTCTGGCGCAACCCCTCGAAGCGAGCTCTTTTTTAAGGATTCTTTGCAGGCCGCACCGCCATCCGCTACAATTCGGCGTCGCCTATCAAAACGCCTGGAAAGGAAAGCAAAAGATCAGATGGCAAGCGAAAAGATAAACGTGATGCACATCTGCGACCACCTCGGCTGGGAGGGATCGCGGATGCACGGCGTCAAGCGTCTGTTCACATACATCTTCCCGCGCCACGATACCGAGCGCTTCAACCTCAGCCTGGTGTCGCTGCGCCAGCGCGACCTCAGCGAGGAGCGTCTGGAGAAATACGGCATCAATATCTACTACCTCGGCAAGCACAAGTTCAGTCCGCGCACCTACTGGGCGCTGAAGAAGCTCGTGAAGAAGGAGAACGCGCACATCCTGCACATGCACGGCTACGGCGCCACAACCTTCGGCCGCCTGGTCGGCTGGTTCAACCGACGCGCCACCATCCTGCACGAGCACGCCAACCTCACCGGCATGTACCCCGGCTACCTCGCACCTGTCGACAAGATCCTTGCCAGGCACACCGACGTTGCCATGGCCGTCGGCCAGAGCACGATGGATTTCACGCTCAAGTACCGCCACACCATCCCCGAGCGGACGAAGCTGGTCTACCTCGGCGCGCCGATGGAGGAGTTCTATCCCCGCAGCCCTGAAGAGACCGCCGAAAACAGGAAGAAATTCGGCGTGCCCGACGGCCACCTCGTCGTCGGCACAGTCACCCGCCTGCACCCCAATAAGGGCAACCAGTATCTCGTTGCCGCGGCCAAGAAGATCCTCGAGAAGTATCCCAACACGATCTTCCCGATCGTGGGCGAGGGGCCGCTGGAGGACGAGTTGCGCGCGCAGGCGGAGGAACTTGGGATTGCCGACAAGGTGCAGTTCTGGGGCTTCCAGGCCGATGTGCCGGCAGTGATGAGCACCTTCGACGTGATGGTCTACCCCTCGTTGTGGGAGGGCACGCCGCTGACCTGCTTCGAGGCGATGGGCATGGGCAAAACGCTCGCCTCGACGCGCTGCGACGGGCTGATGCAGGTGCTCGACGACGGTGAGACGGTGCTGATGTGCGAAATGCGCGATCCCGACGGGCTTGCGGATATCATCATCCGCCTGCTCGGGGATCCCGGATTAAGGGAACGCTTGGGCCAGGCGGCGTTGAAGGCCAGTGAGAAGTACGACATCCGCAACTTCGTGCACAACTGTGAGGATCTCTACGAGGAATTGCACGAGAAATATTTCGGTGAGGGGCAGCGCAAATGATCGATCCCAGGGAACTGACTCCGATTCAGATCAAGCAGGCCGCGGGGCGCCTGCGCGGTGGGCAACTGATGCGCTTCATCGATTCCACATTGCTCGCGCCGCAGGCGACGGCGGACGAGATCAACCGCCTGGTGGACGACGCCGTCAAGCTGCGCGCCCACCTCTGCTTCAATCCGGCGCACATGCAGCGCGTTCTCGAGCGGCTGGAGACTCATCGCGACCGCATGGAGAAAAAATCGCTGGTCTCGACCGTCGTCGGCTTCCCCCTCGGAGCGACGACAACGAAGATCAAGGTTGCCGAAACTGAAGAAGTGCTCTCGCTCGGCGCCGACGAGATCGACATGGTCGCCAACCACGGCCTTCTCAAGTCGGGCGACACCGATGCCTACATTGCCGACATTGACGCAGTTGCGGAGGCGATCGCAGCCTTCAACAAGAAGAGCGGCGCGCATCACCTGCTGAAGGTGATCATCGAGTGCTGCTTCCTCAACGACGGCGAGAAGGAGTTCGCCGCAGCGGCGATCAAGGATATAGGGCGCAGGCGCGGACTCGACGTCTTTGTCAAAACATCCACCGGCTTCGCTCAGCCGCCGGAAGGCGTGCCGGTCGGGGCCACGATCAGCGACGTTCTCCTGCTACGCCGCGTTGTCAGCGATTACTGCCCCAATGAAAACCGCGTCGGCGTCAAGGCCGCGGGCGGCATCCGCGACGCCACCGCAGCCGTCAGGATGCTGATCGCCGCCGGAGCTTTCGACTACGACCTCAATCTCAGGTACGAGACCTACCACTCCGTCCGCCTCGGCACCAGCAACGCCGCCGCCCTCGCCCGCGACTTCGACGACGTCTACAGCGGTTGGTGAAACAGGAGACGATCCTTGTCACAACGAACTTATTGAGTTACATTTCGTTCACTTCTATGGATTACGTTTCTCTTCTAATTCAGCGGGGGATTAAATATGTCATTGGTCAACTGCCCTGAGTGCAGCCAACAAGTAAGCGACAAGGCGGCCTTCTGTCCGCACTGCGGTTATCCCTTGATGGGCGAGGCGCCACCGGGTAAGGACTGGTTTGAGAGTAACTACAACCGGATCTTCAGGCTCGCAATCGGCATTCCGATCGCCATAGTCGGCGCGCTGCTCATCGCAGCAGTCATTTGGATTTTCTTTGTGAGCCGAGCAGGGATGATGCCGTAACAAGACAGGAATTGCATCTTCCTTCGCCTAATTATCTCTACAATAAAACAGGGATAGTTCCCTTCTAAATTACTTTGCACGACAGCGTATCTTATCTCGCTAGAAAATTACTTTCTGGTGTGATTATTGGGAAAATTCGACATTAAATAGGAAACCGTCCCTATTTGATCCTACCGACAATGGAAGCCAACACCTGTGAAAAAATCATCGAACCAAGACAGTTAAGGAAAAGGATAGCTGTTTTTATTTCTTCTTCAGCAAAATCTTTGCTTCTCGCACAATGTACTCAGGTGTGAGATGGAAATAAACCATCAGCTCCTCAGGGCCGCCGGAGCGGCCAAAGGTGTCGGGTACGCCCATGATCTTCATCGGCACCGGTGAATGCTGGCAGACCACCTCGGCGACGGCGCCGCCCATACCGCCCTTAATCGTGTGCTCCTCGATGGTGAGGAGCGCGCCGGTCTCGACGCAGGCTTTTACGATTCCGTCGACGTCGATCGGCTTGATCGTGCTGAGGTTGAGCACGCGCGCTTGGATGCCCTCCCTCGCCAGTTCCTCGGCCGCTTGCAGGCACTGGTAGACAGTATAGCCGATGCCGACGAGGGTGATGTCGCCGCCCTCGCGGCAGACGTGCACCTTGCCGAAGCGGAACTGGTAGTCGTCGGGAAAGAGCACCGGGAACTTGGCGCGGGAGACGCGGACGTAGACGGGGCCGGGAACGTCGATGATCGTGCGGATCATCGAGCGCGTCTCGATGCCGTCGGCCGGGCAGCAGACCTTCATGTTGGGCAGCACGCGCATCAACGTGAAATCCTCGATCATCTGGTGGCTGGCGCCGTCCTCTCCTGTGGTGATGCCGCCGTGACTGGCGACGATCTTGACGTCGAGGTTGGAGAGGCAGATGCTCTGGCGCACGACCTCCCAAGCACGGCCGGTGGCGAAGATGGCAAAGGTGGAGGCGAAGGCAATCTTGCCGGAGGCGGCGAGGCCGGCGGCCGTTCCCATCATGTTCATCTCGGCGATACCCATGTTGAAAAAGCGGTCGGGAAACTTTTCGCCGAAGAGTGCTGTCTGGGTGCTGTGAGCAAGGTCGGCGTCGAGGACGACGATATCCTCTCTCTCCTCTCCCAGCTCCACGAGGGTCTGCCCGTAGACGTTGCGTGTACCCAGCAGCTTGACTTCGCCGCTCACGTCACCGCCCCCAGCTCTGCGAGCGCCTGGGCGAGTTCCTCGTCGCTGGGAGCGTTGCCGTGGAAGCGCAGGTTGTTCTCCATGAATGAGACGCCCTTGCCTTTGACCGTTTCGCCGATGACCACTGTCGGCTTGCCGGTAGTATTCTCGAAGTTATTGAGCGCGTTGTACATCTGCTTCATATCGTGCCCGTTGATCTCGAGCGCATTCCATCCGAATGACTTCCATTTCTCGGCGATCGGATAAATCCCCATCACCTCGGAGACGTTCCCGTCGATCTGCAGGCCGTTGTTATCAACGAAGGCGCAGAGATTGTCAATCTTGTAGTGGGCAGCGCTCATCGCCGCCTCCCAGACCATCCCCTCCTGCAACTCTCCGTCACCGAGGACAGCAAAAACACGGTTGTCCTGGCGGTCCAAGCGCGAGGCGAGGGCCATGCCGTTGGCCGCGGCGAGCCCCTGACCGAGACTGCCGGTGGAGATCTCGATGCCCCTGACGTACTTGCGCTCCGGGTGGCCCTGCAGCCTGCTGCAGAGTTTGCGGAGGCTCATCAGCTCCAGCTTGTTGAAATAGCCGGTGCCGGCCATACAGGAGTAAAGCGCCGGGCTGGCGTGCCCCTTGGAAAGCACGAACCGGTCGCGCTCCGGCCAGTCGGGCTCCTCGGGACGGTGGCGCATCGCGTCGAAGAACAACACCGTCATCCAATCAATGGCGCTGAGGCTGCCGCCGGGGTGGCCGCTGCGGGCGGCATGGATCATCCGCAGGATGTCGATGCGCAGTTCGCGGGCAATGTTGCGCAGACGCTCTTCTTTCTCTTCAGAAAGCTCGTAATGGCGCGGTGTCTTTGGCATTTCGATTTGTGCAAAACGATAGTGTATATCTGATAAACAGGGTTGCCTTATTCCGCCCTGATAGTAGCAGATGAACCTTAAAACGCAAGGGATTAAAAGACAAGAAAAGTGGCAAAATCCGAATCTACCGGGCAAAGAATACGACGCCGCTCAGGATGCCTCCCTTAGTGCCACTTTGACAAAAGGCTTTTCGTTGGGAGGCATGTCGCTGTAGACGACTCCGGCGGCAGTGTTGTAACGGTAAATCACTGTCTCACCGCGGCTTATGGCCTTTGCCGCCGCATAGGAATTGTCGATCTGGCTGTTGCTGATTTCGCCGTCGACCCGGCTGTAGATGGCCGAGATTTTCTCGATGTAACGTTTGGTTTCCCGGTATGGCGGGACACCTCCGTGCCGTTGCACGGCACCGCGGCCGGCATTGTACGCTGCCAACGCCAGCTTGAGTTCGCCGTCGTAAACGCGCAACAGATCTGCAAGGTGGTGGGTCCCGGCTTCAATATTCTGAGCGGGATCAAAAACATTGGTGACCCCGTAGTCGCGAGCCGTCCCGTCCATCAGTTGCATGATCCCCTTCGCCCCGGCCTTGCTCACCGCCCGGTAGTCGAAGGCGCTCTCCACCTGAGCCACTGCCGCAACCAGCCCGGCATCAAGCCCATGTTTTTTAGAGGCGGCGTTGATCATCTCGTGATAGGGAACCTCGCTGCCGACTACGCGGGGCTTGGTTTGGATTTTACTTCCCGAGAGATCCATCTCGACGGCACCATCGCGAGGCATGTCGGTGAAGTGGATCGTGCCGTCTTCGTCGACGTAGGTGTAGACCCTCTCCTGCGCACCGGCGACTCCGGCCGACAGCAAAACAAGGGCTGTCAGGATTGCAGCAACTCTCACCAGGATTTCATCCTAACTTCTTGTGTGCAAACGGATTATACCAGATTTCGCCTTTATTTTCATCATTTTTCGAGAGGATTATGTCTATAAATATCTATCCTAAACAATGGCATTTCTCTTTTTGGGACATGTCGCAGACTTCAAGTAAAATGCAAATGGGTTCATTTCTCAGAAGTGCCTGGCAACACTGCCGTTAAACAGGTAACTGTCCCTGATTAATGCCATCCGGAAATCTTGGCCAACTCGGCAAGGTTGGCAACCACAAGGTCAGGCTTGACTTCCACCTGAGGCGACGGAGTCGCACCCCAACCTCTTCTACCCCGGCGGCGGTCGACCCAGACTGTCGCCAAACCCAGCGCCTTGGCGGGGACGTGGTCGTGGAACAGGCTCTGCGCCACGTGCAGGATCTCGCTGCGCCCTACACCCATTTCTTCCAGGAGATCGAATGCGAGTAAAAACGGCCGCGTGTCAGGCTTGTAGGCACCCGCGTCCTCGGCGGTGATGATAGCATCGAAAGTGACGCCCAGTCTCTCATTCGAACGGGCGAACGAGGCACGGTCGACATTGGAAATGATCGCCAGCTTGAAATTTTTCTTTAATTTGCTCAGCGCTTCCGCGGTGTCGTCAAAGGCAGGCCATTCGCCCACCGACATCGCAAGAGTCTCCGCAGTTTTGGAATCAGGAGCAACTCCATAACCGGCGGCCATTTCGTTCATCACTTCCTTGAGCAGATCGCTGTAGAGCCCGCCGGGCATGAATTCCTCGACCCTCGATTCTGCTTGCGCGTAATCCTCGAGCAGTTTCTCGTCGGTCACCTTGAAACCTTTGTCGTCGGCCCACGGCCGCAGAACATTGAGAATACCCGTCTCCCAATCGATCAGCGTGCCGTAGCAATCAAAGGTCAGTGCCTTGAACTGAGCGAGATCAATCATCAAACTACCCTACAAACAGTGTCGTAATCCTTCTCAGGAACAGGTGTCCTACAGGATCTGTTGCCTGACTGCCTAGCCCTGAGAAAGACCGATATTGAGTTAACTCCCTATTACACTAATCGCCTTCCGGAACTCCCACAGCCTACTCGCGCAATAACTGACCTACAAGTTTGTCATATCGAGAAACGGTGTCTTCGTCGGTCCACTTGTCGAAGTAGTACCGGACTTCCCCCTCCTTGTCTATCAGGCACACATAGCCGAGCAGACTGAGGCCAAAGAGCGATGGTGTTCTGACATTTTCGGGACCGGTTTCATCAAGGAGAAAGTGAAACGGCAGGCCTTTTTCTTTAACAATATCGGCAACCATCTGCTCTGTGGTCCGCTTCATCGAGATAGCCAGGAATTCAAAACCCTGGTCACGGTACTTTTCATATACTGGGGCTAGTAGTGGCAACTCCACCAGGCAGTGCCCTCAGGTGTGGGCCCAGAAGTAAATCAGAATCACTTTGCCCTTGAGAGACGCCGGTGAAACTTCCCGTCCCTCCAAATCGTTCAATGTGAACTGCGGGGCCGCCTTCGAGAAATCGAGGTGCTTTTGTATGAGATAACTATCAAATCCCTCCTTGTCGCCGTTGGTTTCGAGATAAATCTTCATCAAGTCGGCCAACGCCGCCTCATCATTCTTGACTGTGGCGGTATAAGCGAGCATGTCCATGGCCCCCTTCAGATCACCGGCGCCCTTAAGGGCGAGGCCCCAGTAATGATGAAGATAGCCGTCGTATAAAAGCAGAAGATTCGGCTGGCCCAGAACATCTCGAACAGCCATCTCAGCGGCTTCATCAAAGGTTGCCAATGAATCTGTATACCGCCCTGCATGGAGCAGGATAACCGCCCTTTCGGCAATAATAGACGCCAAAAACTGTTTCGCCCGTTCCTTGGCACGGTCCGTCTTCTGCTCGAAATCCTTACGATACGCCTCCTCCGCAACACCGTTAAGCTTCAGCGCAAATTCATGCTCGCCGCAGCCGTCCGCAAGTACTGCAAAGTTCCGATGGTTATAATCACTGGTGGAACCCGAGAAGGCTTTAAGGACTTCCTCAGCCAGAGGGCGAAATTTCTCTTTCTTGTTGGAATCGCTGTAAAAATTAAGGAGGACGACTTTGGCGCCATTGCGAACTCTAAGGTCCTCAATCCTCGGTAGAAAGGCTTCGACGATATCAATTGCCCGATCGGTGTCGCCGTCGATGGCCAGGACATTGTCTCTGATCAATCTCAATGGGTAGTAGATTCGCGGTGAGCTCGGGTAAGTATCGATAAACGAAACCAGCAGTTCGAGCCTCCGGCCGGGATCATCAATTGCATCGAGTTCCTTTGTCAGCTCCGTGTATGCAATTTAATCGGCGGATAGCTCCTGAGCAGGCGCAGTCAAACTGCAACTTATTAATACAATAAGGACTACAATCGCTTTTCTGATCATTTGATCACCCCTCCATAAAGAATTCAGAAGCATATCCCGGTAAAGACCAATAATCGGTGGATGGAGATAACTCCCTCAGGGTTACCTCTACCGTTCGCACTTCAGACTGTAAGCCGGAAATGAGCAGATTCCAAGGAGTATCAGCAAGAACCGTAAAACCGACGTTCTTTGCACTTATCCCCTCGCATCCACCGACTTGCAGGCAAGGTAATAGTCAGTTCATGGCATTTGCCGAACGGGCAGCCGGCCGGCCTCTTAATCCCATTCCTTCGGGGAGGTGTTCTCAAATAAAGAAGGGGGAACTGTCCCTACTTAAGCAGCCTCAACTCAATCACCTCTCGACCCTTATCCAGAGCCACAGGAAGGTTCTCCGCATCCTTACCACCGGCCTGCGCCATGAAAGGACTACCTCCACCACCGCCGCCGATGAATTTGGCGATGTCGCGGATCAGCTCGCCGCAGTCGATTTTGCCCTTGAGATCCTTCGTAGCCGCCAGGAC
>Ga0307378_10001597_pt1 | contig 36488 bp, 32 predicted proteins | sample UN1MG_FD_202238 | JGI IMG/M metagenome (GOLD analysis project Ga0307378, IMG submission 202238) | Soil microbial communities from Risofladan, Vaasa, Finland - UN-1 | ecosystem: Environmental > Terrestrial > Soil > Coastal area > Acid sulfate soil | place: Finland: Risofladan, Vaasa | collected... | reverse complement strand
AGGGCAGGCCATGAACATGCGGGATAATGATATCAGGGTAATTGTAGGGCAGCGGAAAGGGTAACAATCATTCAATTTCTTGTCTCTGATGCTGGTCAGGTGGCAACCTGGCCAAAGTTAAGGCCATACCTTAAAGAGGGAGATGCTCTCTTCTTTTCTCATGGTTTCTCCATTGTTTACCAAGAGCAGACAGGAGTTAACCCACCGGAGAATGTGGATGTAATTATGGTGGCACCAAAGGGATCAGGGCGTACTGTTCGTTCCAACTTTCTAGCGGGAAGCGTGATCAATTCCAGTTATGCAGTGTTCCAGGACTATACGGGTAAGGCAAAGGAAAGGACCCTTGCCATAGGGATTGCTCTTGGGTCTGGCTATCTCTTCCCCACGACCTTTGAAAAGGAGGTACACAGCGATCTGGTTGGGGAGCGAGGGGTGCTTATGGGATGCCTGGCCGGTGTTATGGAGGCTCAGTACAATACCCTTCGGAACCACGGCCACAGCCCGAGCGAAGCCTTTAATGAAACCGTTGAGGAACTGACGCAGAGCCTTATCCGCCTTGTGGCCGAAAACGGCATGGACTGGATGTATGCCAATTGCAGCACAACAGCGCAGAAAGGGGCACTGGATTGGAGACACAAATTCAGGGACGCTGTTGCACTCCTCTTTGAAAAGCTCTATGAAAGCGTTGTATCGGGCGAGGAGACCAGGATTGTGCTCGAGGCCAATAGTGCGCCCGACTACATGGAGAAACTCGGAAAGGAGTTGGATGAGATAGGGCTATCCGAGATGTGGAAGGCCGGTACAGCCGTACGCTCACTCAGACCGGAACGACGATCACAGCAGTAACATTTCTTGAAAAGGGATAGACCATGCCAAAAGAATACAACATTGCAGTTATTCCAGGAGACGGAACAGGTCCGGAGGTGGTAGCAGAAGGGATAAAGGCACTGGAACGCCTGTCTCAAAAATACAGCATTAAGTTCAGGTTTACTACCTATCCTTTCGGAGGAGAGCATTATTTGAAACAAGGGGAACTGCTCCCCGACGAGGTTATCAGTGAACTCAGGGAAATGGATGCCATTTACCTGGGTGCCATCGGGCACCCGGATGTAAAACCCGGTATACTGGAGCGAGAGATCCTATTGAGGCTCCGCTTTGAACTAGATCTGTATATCAACCTTCGACCAGTGACGCTTTTTCCGGGCGTAGACACGCCCCTTAAGGATAAGAGCCCTAAGGATATCGACTTCGTTGTCGTACGGGAGAACTCCGAAGGGCTCTACACCGGAAGCGGCGGTGTCTTCAAGAAGGGCACTCTTGATGAGGTGGCCATTCAGGAATCCATCAGCACCAGAAAGGGTGTGGAGCGGTGCATCAGGTATGCCTTTGAGTACTGCCGTAATAGAAACAAGAATAAACATCTGACCCTTTGCGGCAAAACCAATGTTTTGACCTATGAATCTGATCTCTGGCAGAGGGTTTTTCAGGAAATCCATAAAGAGTATAAGGATGTTACTACCAATTATCAACATGTAGATGCTATTTGTATGTGGATGGTAAAGAATCCTGAACAGTTTGATGTCATTGTAACCAACAATATATTTGGGGATATTATCAGCGATCTTGGCGCTATGATCCAGGGAGGCCTCGGTATTGCTGCCGGAGGCAATATAAACCCTCATGGTATTGCCATGTTTGAGCCAATAGGTGGTTCTGCTCCAAAATATGCCGGGCTAAATTCGATTAACCCCCTGGCAGCCATATCCGCTGCCCAGATGATGCTGGATTATTTGGGCGAAGAAGAGGCAGCCGATGCACTCCTCAGTGCCATAAAGAAGGTGGTTAAAAATAATTTAGAAAGCCTAGAAGCGGGAAAGATGGGGTATAGCACCAAGGAGGTTGGTGATCTGGTTGTCGATTATCTATGAGTATATTCAGCGGCTTTGGAATGCAACCCTATCCCCAAGCTAAGTCCCTCGATTCATAAATTCGATGACGTATTTACTTACTCGGGACTAAGTGCTGAGTGAACAATCGCAAAGATTATACTCATTAGAATACGTTATAGTATTTGCGAATCGAAGCACTAAGTAGATGGCTCCAGAAATTGCAATATTTTACTGTAATATTTTTCTGTAATATTTTTCTTGACATTAAATAGAAGATTAAGAGAATAAGAGGTTACGGTTGGGGGATCGTTCAGTGGCAGGACGGCAGGTTCTGGCCCTGCAAACCAAGGTTCGAATCCTTGTCCCCCAGCCATTTTGGTCCCATCGTCTAGCGGTCTAGGACGCCGGCCTCTCACGCCGGTAACACGGGTTCGAGTCCCGTTGGGACTACCAGGGAATATAAAGGGATTAGCCAATGATGGTTAATCCCTTTTGCGTTACAAAACATAATTCATTGAGACGACCTTAATTCTGGATAATGAAAGTTGTAGGATCTATCTCTCCCCCAAAAACAAGCATATTTGTTACACATTAAAAATCTTGGCCTGTTATCTTATTGTTTCAGGCACCGAGAAAAGTATATTGAGACAGAAGGTAGTGACAAGTTGAATAGAAACATCTAACAAATCGATACAACGTGGTAATATTCAAGACCAATACTACAAATAAATCAATTGCCATTAAATCGGAAATCGAGTAGAAAAAATCTTAAAGAGAGCAACATAAAATAATACGACACAACAAAAAAACAAAAACGGAGCTACAAATATGACTGCACCCAACTCAGCCCCTGCACCTAACTTTATTCGAAACATCATAGCTGAAGACTTGAAGGCAAACAAAAATGAAGGCCGGGTTCATACCAGATTTCCGCCAGAACCCAACGGCTATCTGCATATTGGACACGCTAAGTCTATCTGCCTCAATTTTGGGCTTGCCCAAGAGTTTGGGGGCCTTTGTAACCTGCGATTTGATGATACCGATCCAAGCAAGGAGGAGGTTGAATATGTGGAATCGATAAAGGAAGATGTCAGGTGGCTTGGATTCGATTGGCAAGATCGGGAGTTTTATGCATCTGACTACTTTGAGCAACTCCATGAATATGCTGTTCAGCTCATCAAAGACGGTAAGGCATACGTGTGCGACCTCAGTGCGAATGAGATCAGAGAATATCGCGGCACCCTAACAGAGCCTGGCAAAGACAGTCCGTATCGAAATCGTTCGGTTGAAGAAAACCTGGACTTGTTTGAACGTATGCGGTCAGGAGAATTCAAGGATGGCTCTCGCGTACTTCGAGCAAAGATTGATATGGCATCTCCAAATTTGAATATGCGAGATCCGGTTATCTACCGCATTCTAAGAGCCACTCATCACAGGACAGGCAACACGTGGTGCATCTATCCTATGTACGATTTCACTCACGGCCAGTCGGATTCCATTGAAGGAATCACCCATTCCGTTTGTACACTGGAATTTGAAGATCACCGACCTTTGTACAACTGGTTTCTTGACGAATTGAAAATTTTTCATCCGCAGCAAATTGAGTTCGCCCGCCTTAATCTTAGCTATACAGTGATGAGCAAGCGAATGCTTCTGCAATTGATAGAAGAGGGCTCTATACCCGGATGGGACGATCCACGGATGCCTACAATATCAGGTTTGCGGAGGCGTGGATACCCACCAGAGTCAATTAGAAACTTTTGTGAGCGCATTGGGGTGGCCAAGAGGGATAGCATGGTCGATATAGCACTGCTCGAGTACAGCGTCCGCGAATATTTGAATAAACGAGCACCCCGTGTTATGGGGGTATTGCGTCCACTTCGGGTGGTCATTGACAACTATCCAGAAAATAAGATGGAAGAGCTGGAGGCAGTGAACAATCCGGAGGATCCGAGTATGGGCACAAGGAAGATTCCCTTTTCACGAGTGCTCTACATTGAGCAAGATGATTTTCGTGAGGTCCCCCCAAAAAAGTTCTTCCGTTTGGCCCCTGGTCGTGAAGTCCGACTACGATACGCATATTTTATCAAATGCGTTGATGTAATTAAGGATAAACAAACTGGAGAAGTAATTGAGCTGCACTGTACCTATGATCCAAAGACACGAGGCGGGGATTCCCCTGACAGACGCAAGGTCAAGGCGACGTTACACTGGGTTTCAGCAGCCCACTCCCTTAACACAGAAGTACGCTTATACGATCATCTCTTTCTGAAGGCAAACCCAACCGATGAAAAAGATAGTGCTGATTTCAAAACGTATTTGAATCCGAACTCATTAGAGACATTGACCTCCTGCCGCGTTGAACCAACTCTCACAGGTGCAACGCCAGGAAGTCGGTATCAATTCGAGAGGCTTGGCTATTTCTGCATAGATCCGGTTGATTCTTCTGATGGAACATTGGTATTCAATCGCACAGCGACATTACGCGATACATGGGCAAAAATTCAGAAGGTCGAGAAAGAGACCACGGAAGTGCATAAAGAGGTCAGAAAAGACTCAAAACCTTCCAGGCAGGAAGAGATAACTCCTTTACCAGATAAACGAGACGACCTCACGCCTATCGACCAAGAGATCACCATTGATGATTTCTCAAAGATCGACATGCGAGTGGCCATCATCCGTGAGGCCTACCTCGTTGAAGGCTCAAAGAAGCTTATCAGGCTGATGGTTGACCTGGGCGAGGGTCGCTTGCGTCAGACATTCGCCGGCGTTCGCTCAACATATCCCAATCCTGAGGAGCTCATTGGCAAAAAGGTCATCATTGTCGCAAATCTGAGGCCCCGTCAGATGAAGTTCGGGCTTTCTGAAGGAATGCTCCTCTCAGGCGGTGACTCCGAACACCTTTGCCTCACCACCTTTGACGGCGAACCTCTCGCAGGGGACAGGGTTTCTTAAACTAACCGTCTACTGCAACGGCGCTATTTGCAGGGGGAATGCCCATAATGTTTACAGAGAATGGGGTATTCCGCTTCCCATGAGAGAACACCCCTTGATAAAACAAATCCTCTCCAACCAAAAAACCCATAGGTAGATTCGCCATCTTTTTCCATTAGTAATTTGGCAGGGTACCACGTAGTAGCCTGTTGCGTTCAATGAGCCCTGTTGGTTGCTATCACCGCATACGTTAGTCAAACATGTTCACTCTTTCGTTTGCTAACTCTGCGCTGGTTTTCCCCTACCAAACCACGGACAAGCTTTTTCAACAAACGGATGCATGGTTACCTATTCCAATCAGGTATGGAATTACATTCCTACACCATACAGTGTCTATGTGTATACGTCCTCCTATTTAGCGACATACTTCGGTGCCCTCTTGAAGGGGCTTTTATAATAAGGATCCTTCAAATAAGGGCAGGAATCGCCGCATGCCTTTAAAAGCCCACACTTAACTGTATAACTACCATCGTCCCATTTTACAACATACGCACCCACGTGCCTCAAAGAACAGTGAACACGTATCTTTTCAACTATTTTAGCCATTTAGTCTTCCTTACCGAGAAGTGACTTCAACGTTGATTGACGATTACCTCTTTTTTTGGCTACCATCTTAAAAGCTCTTGGAACATCTGCCATCAATGACTTTGATTGTTCTGCTGCGTCCGAATAAAATTTGATAATTTTTTCTTCTATCTCTATAGCATTGTCCAAGGTCTCGGAATAGCTTACCTTTTCTGCCAATTCAGCTTTAAATGAATACTCCGCCGGATCTATATTAAAGGCAAAACAACCTTCAAGTGCATCCGTGATAACTCCATAGTACGCCCTTTCAACCTGTACTATATTTTTCTCATTCTCCTTGACAAAAGAGAGGAAAATGCCCTCATCTTTCGCATATCTCCGAGACAAGTCTTTGTAGAACTTTGCCGAGTCTCCCTCAAGTTTTTTAGTAAAACTGATGACTTCAGATGCTGTATTTAGTTTCATCATAACCACCTTTGGATGACAACCTTACTTTCAGTGAAGAAACGAATGGCATCTCTGCCTTGTCCGTGCAGAACACCAAAGAAGGAGTCTTTCATTCCGCTGAATGGGAAAAATGCCATAGGCGCCACTATGCCAATATTTATCCCGACATTACCAGTCTCAATCCGATACTGGAATTCCCTGGCAGCCTTACCACTTGAGGTAAAGATAGCATTAGCATTACCGAAATTACTCCTGTTTGCCATTTCTATCGCTTCATCAAGGTCTTTGACTCGCATAACACTGGCTACAGGGCCAAAGATTTCCTCCTTAGCAATCGTCATTTCGGGGGTAACGTCAGCAAAAACAGTTGGACCCACGAAACATGTTTCAGGGTAATCCCCGATAATGTCTGCTTTTCTTCCATCGAGCAGGAGTTTTGCACCCTCTGCCATACCTTTTTCTATATATCCCAAGACCCTTTCTTTACCATCTATTGATTGCATGGGGCCCATCTGGATTGATTCATCAAGGCCGTAACCAACCCTAATCTTAGATGCTGTATCCACAAAGGCATCTAAAACCTTATTGTAAAAGGCGTCATCCTTGCCAACGATAACAAGGTTAGCGCCGGATAAACATCTCTGACCTGCATTACCAAAAAACGACGTCATCAAGGCTGGTATAGTTCCTGCTATATCTGCATCTGGCATCACTACCATAAAGTTCTTGGCGCTAGTTTGCGCACTAACCCTCTTGCCAACCTCTCCGCACTTTTTATAGATGTCTTTCCCTACTTTCGTGCTTCCAACAAAGGTTATGCCTTTAATATCCTTGTGCTCCGTAAGTATGGAAGCTGCTTCCGCTCCACCATGGACCACATTATAGACTCCAGGCGGTATACCTGCTTCATCTAACAGTTCGGCCAGTTTTACTTGACTAATTGGGTCTCTCGGCGAGGGTTTTACCACAAAGGTATTCCCGGTAGCCAGAGCAAAGGGGGAATACCAAAGTGGCACCATAAAGGGGAAGTTAAAAGGAGCAATATGGCCGAAAACTCCTAAGGGTTGATAAATTACATATTCATCTATACCAGTTGCGATATCCTCTAAATTATATCCCATCATTAGCGAGGGGATTCCAGTACCAACTTCAACCATCTCTATACCTCGTCTCGTTTCCCCTCTAGATTCATCTATCGTCTTTCCATGTTCCTGTGTCTGGACTCTGCTTAGCTGCTCAAAATTCTCCTCTAATAGCTCTTTGAGTCTAAACAAACATCTTACTCGGGCAAGCGGAGTTGTTTCTCTCCATTCAGGGAAGGCCTCCTTGGCTGCTTTTATAGCCGCATTTACCTCGTCTGGGGTTGACATGGGAACTTTGGATATAACCTTCTGTGTTGCTGGATTTACAATATCCAATATCTCGCCCGATTTAGACTCAACCCACTCTCCATTGATATAGTTCTTGAGTTTTTCTACCTCTTTTATTGGTTCTTCTAGAATCGCCATTTCTTGCTACCTCCTCTCGTTCTTATTCTGCTAAGCATACATAATTTCTTCAGCTGTTGATCCCGCAGCTCTTTAACTAGCTTAAACACTAATACAACTAGCTCCTCTCCTATAAAATAAGTTTACAGAAAGTTATAAATCAGGTACGGGGAAATCTTCCTCTCCCCCTCCCCACAACCACCTAGCATGAAGGTTCCCGCTAAAACCATTATCCTCAATGAACTGCTGTCAACAGAAAATGTTGCTGAGTAGAATCAATAGGCAGTTATACTAATCCCAATATTTCCCTCGCTTCTTGCGGTGACGCTGGTTCCTTATCCAATGCGCGTAATATGCCAAATGTCGAGTAATGGGTTGTTTAGAATAGTGGTTGTACCCAATCCGCAAGTATTGGAACACGAGGTCTGGGCAACGATGGGAATTACTGTAAATAACCGACTTGCTCACGAAGTACTGGATGCTATAGTCAAACATCCGGAGGTGTATCTCGCCTCTGTAGCCGTCGGTAGATTCAATTTAGTAATAGCTGCCCGATTTCACCATATCGATTTTATCAATCAGTTTGTCAATATTAAGCTCCCGGCGATAGAGGGAGTTAGTTATGTAGAGACCTTTGTACATAATAAGCCGCTCAAGTATCACAATATTCAATGGCCTATCTAAAGAAATGGGACGTGAGCCTTCTCCAATAATTGAACAAGTGCAGTGGCCATATTTTGGGCATTTAATTTAGGTCAAGAAATTCATGCTATCACATTTCATTGTGCCTAAAAGCGATCATTTTATGATGGATGATCAGCCAAGCCTCTTTTACAGAAAGCATCGGTTGACCACTACCCTCATCCTCAACTACCTTCACTAATACAAAAACATTGGCTTACCACTGACATGGCGGATCTTGGGCCGATATTCTTCTATATCATAGAGTTCTCTCACATCCACCCTTTTCTGGCCTGTCGTAATAGTGCTGAGGGGGATATCTGTATAGATTCCACGGCTTAGAGTTACAAGGCGTCCAAAAACACTTTTGAGAAAAAGATCAATAGCCGTATTTGCATAATTAACAGCTACCATCTGATCTAAAGAATCAGGTGTTCCGCTTCTCATCAGATAGGACAGCCGTTGATTCAGAACATCCTCTCCGGTGAGTTCCTTGAGAATGGCTCCGGTTTCCTCTCCGATTCCTCCCAGTCTTCTATGCCCATAGGCATCCGATTCCCCAGATAAAAACATCTCGCCTCCTGTCAACTTGGCCCCTTCTGAAATAGTAATCATGGCATAATTTTGGGGATTGGCTTTTTTATCTTTCATGATGAGCTCTGCGAGTCTTTTCGGGTCAAATGGGACCTCCGAAATAATAGCACGGTCTACCCCTGCCAAATATGCTGCTATCAAAGATGTTTCACCACAATACCTACCAAATAGTTCAATGACCGCTATACGTTCATGGGACCCGGTCGAGGTTCTTAATGCATGTATAAAATTGACACTTCTGGTAACAGCCGTGGAAAAACCAATACAATAATCAGTTCCAAAAACGTCATTATCCATTGTTTTAGGTATAGCAATTACAGGAAATCCTTCCCGGTGTAATCTTTCAGCAAAACTAAGGGTATCATCGCCTCCTATGGGAATAATGGCATCTACTTTTAAATATTCCAGGTTTTTTAAGACATGGGAGGTGAAATCCTTCACATCCTCCTTTCCGTCAAACTGTTTCTTGAGAAAATCGGGAACTTCCTTTTCCCTTGCAGCACTTGGATTTGTTCGAGATGTGTGCAGATAGGTGCCTCCTGAACGATCAATAGTCCTGACCTCTGACGGGATCAATTCCTGAATGCTCCTGTCATTGGTGGAGGGATCATCCGGGTTATACTCTAAGATCCCGGCCCATCCTCTGCGTATTCCCATAACCTTTATTCCTTCACTGGCTGCCCTGTAAACGAGAGTCTTAATGCATGGATTAAGACCTGGTACATCCCCGCCACCAGTAAGTATAGCTATTGTGGCTTTCCCCTTTCCCTTCTTTTCCATTTAAAACCCCTTTCTACAATAACCAAGATTTCCTCAAATTAAATGAGTAATTCTTGTTACTTTAATCTAATTTCCATTATTATGAAAGGAATTATTTCCTGGTTTCACCCCTCATACTCAGATTCCGTTCAGTAATAATTCGGGTTTGCTTTTCATTTACCTTTTGCTATCCTATAGTATCAAAATTTTCAGGATGACAATATATTTAGAATGTAAGGTGTCTAATCGAGCATCGATGTTCAACCATAACCAAAGATAAAACACTACGAGCTTGGTAAAGGCTCATATATCTTCAAAAAAGGGGGTAAATGTATGGAAAAAATATTTACCAAAAAAGCTCCAAAGGCAATTGGACCTTACTCACAGGCAATCAAGGCAGGGGATTTTGTTTTTTGCTCCGGGCAAATTGCTATTGATCCAAAAACGAATGAGTTTAAACCAGGAACAATTATCGAAGAAACAACAAGAGTTATAGAAAATCTAAAGGCAGTGCTTGAACAGGCTAATTCAGGTCTTGAAAAAACAATTAAGGTTACTGTATACTTATTGAACATAGATAATTTTACAGAAATGAATAAAGTGTATGAAAAATATTTTTTAAACAAGCCAGCTCGATCAACTATAGAGGTTTCAAAACTTCCTAAAGGAGCTAAGGTTGAAATCGATGCAATTGCAGAAACCTAAGGGAGATCTGATAATATGGATCAAACATATATCAAAAAACTGATGACAAGACCTAAAGTCTACATGAACGAATCAGAAGGGATAGTGAAAGAGGTACGGGGTGAGAAGGCATGGGTTATAACGGACAGGCAAGAAATGTGTGCTTCATGTGTGGCAAAAAATTTCTGTCATATGCTTGGTGATGGGAAAGAAGTACTTTCCGAAACAATAAACCCTGTTGGTGCTAAGACTGGAGATATGGTAAAGATAGGCATACCTGATGGTGCGGTCACAAAGGCCTCATTAATCGTCTATATGGTCCCTGCAATAGGCTTTGTAGGAGGGGCAAGCCTTGGATATTTTATCGCCAAGTTATATAGCTTAGATTTAAATATATCTACCCTCATTGGAAGCCTACTCGGATTAGGCCTTTCAATGATTTCCGTGAGATTCCTCAATAATACATTAAGCAAAAGACCATACTATCAGCCGGAGATTACTAAGATCATTAATCCTGATAGTCGAGAATGCGAGGATTAGAGTCTTCCTTTTGCTGACAGAAAAAATGCAAGTCACTACACTTTATTATTAATTGATTGTTTTAGTTATAAGAATTTTTGTTTTCTAAAATCAATAACCCAACCACACATAGACCTCTCAATCGTTCTTTATCATTTTTACTAATATGCCTGATCTCTGTTTTTAAATATTCAACAGGCCGGAATGAATTAGTCGTGTAGTATTTCAGATTTAATATGTCACCAACTTTTAGGTGATTCAATAAATCAGAATCTTCTCTTACCAATACGCAGATTTCTTTCAATGATGCTTTGCGGATTTTGAATTGATATACAAAAGCGCATCCACTGAGCGAAAATTCTACGCTGTAGTATTGATCCACTTGTTTTATAGGTTGATAGCTTCTCTCTTCTGCTTTGTTCGTCATAACACACTCTTTCATGCCTTCATTTTTTTAAATTATCGGCTTATCCAAAATAAATACAAGATTAATGCCAAAATAAGATAGTATGAAAAAGTTCCTCACGCCCGGGTAAAGCCGATGATAATCCGCAAGGTAAGGGCTGAGTTGCCAAGCCATCAACGTAAACTACCGGAAGAGGTCTCAGGCCTCGTATAAAGTCTGATTCTCTGTAAACTTTTTTGCATTTCACTGTCTAATATTTCATACACTTTTAATGACAATATCATCAAGCACAACTCGATCTCAAAACCTTTCATTTTATTCAAGGCATCAATAATGAGATAATTCTGGAATTATTTTATAATGCCCTTGAAGTGGTTCTGCTCTGTTTTCTTTTGCAATGTTGTTGCCCAGTTTAGGATATGCATAGATGAAGAGATCAATTATGTGAAAATATGAAATGAATGTCTTTTTTGGGAAAACGAGAGAAGAGGAGTTGGAAACCTTTTTAAAAGGCTCTATTGATAACTTATTCTGAATTTCTTCTGCATATACTCCACGTATTCGTTTCCATACTGAACGTTCAGGACCCATGCCTGATATTGCTTCTCATAGGGAATACTATTGGATTTAATGTAGTCGAAGGGATAAAATAATATAGGAACCCTGTCCGTATGATATATATCAGTCAATTGTGAAATGGCAATGGTTAGTATATTCCAGGGTAGAGCTTCAGGATTGGTCACCAGAATCTTGATACCATTGAGGAGTTCAGAGAGATTAAACCCTAGGTCTGATTGATTAACAATCAGGACTGCATTTAGTTCCGCCTTATGTTTTAGTGCATATACCCTACATTTTCGCACAAAACCAAGCTGGCTATAGAGTTCTTCCAGAGATTTATCGCCAGTATCCTTTTTATCCAAAGCCAAGGCATTCAGGAGCAGTCCTCCAGAGTGATACCCATAAAACCTATTCAGTTCCCACAGATCAACTTCTGAGCATTCATTCAGCGACCACCCATCTGGAAGTTTGGCACCCAGGGACAGGCTAGTATAAGTAAGATAGGAAAAAAGATCCATAGAGCAACCTTGAGGATTTTTCAGTGTCCTTGCAAAACCACCGAATACAAAATCAGGAAACCTGTTCTCCGGGCGAAAATAACACATCACATAGTCCATGTGTGCGGAAGGAAGGCGATACATATCATTCATGTAATACATAATTTGCTTTAATACCATAAAACCGGGGCGTTTGCTGTCCATAATCCTTGCAGCATGGTGATGAATCATCCAGGTCCTCTCGTATGCCCTAATCATTGAAATGTGGCCGTATATCCGGCCATTCTTCTGGTAGGTAAAATGCCTCGAAATCTCCGAATTCTCCTTGTAAAGCTTCCTATACATCTCTTTGAAACCTTCCCTATGAGACTGTATAAGACGATACTTCATATGGTAGATAAAGCCTGTATTAAAAAAGAACTCCCAAAGAGCGTCCATATCGACCTCACTGGAATCATAGGCGTGGGGGTCCAGGGCATTAGTCAATATATGAGCCAAACGACTATAGCTCTTAATATCCATGTCCAGAATTGCAAGGCCACAGCGGATGCCCCCGCCCTTCTCTGCCAAGCGGTAGATTACCTGTGCAACACAGGGCATACTCATTGCGCCGGCAAAATTTATCATCAGCTCTGGAATGATCATGCCCTGCATAAGAATCCCGTCGTCTGCACTCTCATATACAGAAAATCCTGAAGTGGAAATACCTGTAACCTCCAATTGCACATGCTTTTTTAAAAAGGGATGATCGAAAATAACTGTTGGTGGTGGTACCAAGCGCTGACGAGGATTGCGGATCTGCCTTTTTTTGAACTGATTGATCTTTGTATCCGCATGAGTCAGTACAATCTCCCTATTTAGGAAATCATCCTGTTGGCGAATACACTTGCAGAGGCCAGAAAAGAGAATATGCTGATTACGTCGTAGATGAACAATGACTAATGCATCTGGATCAAACCAGTGAAAGGAGCAAAATGACACTGGTCTTACCTTAATACGAAATCCACGCGGGTTAAAATCTAATAATTTTCCTTGTGCTACAAAACCGCTCTGAATCATCTCGACAACAACATCATGACAGGTATGTCGCCTCGCCTGCCGCTGGCCCACAGCGTAGCTTATTTGTGGTAATTGAATCGTAACACGGTTTCTATGTATCTCCTGAAATACAGCTGGAACTAATATCATAGATCGACCATCATCAATGACAAGATGCATAAGTTGATAGCTCTTCAGATCAAGGCCTGAGAGGTTCTTATTCGACAAACGGCATGCGAGTTTTTCGCCGAGACAGGGCTCTGGATATGCCCTTATAAGAATACTTTCTTCGTATTTCGGATGACGTAGCTGGAGCAAGATAGATTCTTCCATAAAATGGATGTGATTAAGCGTATTGATCAGGGTCTCTTTATCAACCTGTTGAGCACTTTCAAGTACATGAACCATCTCCTGATGATGGAATAAGCAGGGCGGAAAGTTCCATCCTTCGCCAAAGGCAAAGGTAATAATACCCTTTTCTTTTGGAAATATTTCTGTCTGTCTATTTGTGGCCATTTTTCGTTTCTTTATTCCCCTCACGTAAGACATGTAAGCGCCTGTAAAAGTGTAGGCAGATGACACCATTTTCCCAAATCTGACACTCTGAAGGCTATATTTTCATGGACCCACATTATTTAATAGATACTTATGCCTCTTCTGAATCTATCCTTTTATTATTCCCTGATTTACAAGAATCATACACACAATCTATATCTCATTACCAAATTGAAGCAAGGAGTGTGCCTTTATGCCTAATCTAAATAACTTATTGAAATTATGGAATTTTTCCGATAACCAAGCAAGGAAGATATGATAAATAGTGTATACAAAAGATGACACCTTATGTCTTACGATTACGCGAGCTTCTCTACCCTGCTATCTTTTGGGGTCAAGAAACAATTATTAAACCTAAAGGATTAATTGAATTGTAGAATAATGTGCGTTTATTAAGATTGTTTTGCAGAGTGTATTCTGATGAAAGAAGGATTCACAATGACATGATCATCCTATCAATGTTAGTGTGAGGAATTTTGAAGGCCTTTAGGAGCGCCGAAGCTATCTCCTGAGAAACTTAATTTGGAACAGAGCATGTAGTGTCTTTTTTTGCTTTATGCCCTTAAAACAAGGTCCCGTGCTCGGGTCCGGATAATCGGGATTTATTGCCTCTCGGCTCTGAGCCTTTCGGCAGTGAGCTCAAGGCCGAACTGCTCGAGGCCGAAGGGCAACGTGACAATAACTATTATAATCTCCGTCTGGCAAATCCCGATTATCCAGACCACCCCTGTGCATTTATGAGGGCATAACAAAAAAAGACATCTGCATGCTCTACGTAGAGTTTCTTTCATGTATAACCCTGAGGCAAAGCGTTGGGGTCATTTGGTAAAATGTAAACAAAAACGAATTGTGTGTAATCCGAGAATAGTGGGAAGCCTGTTGAGCAGACTTTTTAGAGTTGATACTTGGATATCAGTCTGGATAGGTAAGTCCTTTGAACATCCATCACTTTTGATGCCTTGCTTCTATTGCCTCCAGTATGTTTCAGGTTTAAGGCAATGAATTCTTTTTTAAAGGCTTCCATAGCCTCTTTGAGCGTCAATCCTACCTGCATGCCCGGATGGCTTTCTTTTGGACCCCAAATGGGCAAGTCCTCAGGCAAAATTTCCTGACCGTTACCCATCACCACGGCGCGCTCCAGAGCATTACTGAGTTCCCTTACATTACCAGGCCAGTCGTATGCGAGCATCTGCTCCATGGCATTTTCTGAGATCGTTAAATGGAGGAGTCCCTTCTCTTGCGTAAATATTTTCAAGAAATACGTGGCAAGGAGGGATATGTCTTCTTTTATCTCTCTTAAGGCAGGCATGTGAATTTGAACTACATTGAGCCGATAGTAAAGGTCCTCTCGAAACCTTCCATCATGAATTTCCTGGGAAATATCTTTATTTGTAGCTGAGATGATCCGAACATCCACCGATATGGGAGTGTTTCCACCCACACGATAAAATAGTCCCTCTTGCAGCACTCGAAGAAACTTTGCCTGCATTTCTGGCGTCATTTCTCCTATCTCGTCAAGGAAAAGACTGCCGCCATCAGCCAGTTCAAACTTTCCGATTTTTCGGCTTTCAGCCCCAGTAAAGGCCCCTTTTTCATGACCAAAGAGTTCAGATTCTAGGAGGGTTTCAGGTAAGGCCGCACAATTAAGCACAATCATGGGCTTATCTTTTCTAGGGCCAGCCCTGTGAATTAACCTGGCGAGCAGTTCCTTCCCCGTTCCGCTCTCACCCAGTATCAGTGTGCTGCTCTTCGAATTGGCCACCTTGAAAGCATCGGATATAACTTTCTGCAGCCTCTTGCTCTCACCAATAATTTGGTATTTGTTCCCAAGCTCTTCTTTTAGATCCCGGTTTTCTCTTTTGACTTGATCGATTTTTCGTGCATTGCTGATTGCCTTGGAGGCCAAATCAGCGAATACTGTCAATATTTTCATATCTTCAGTTTGAATTGGACTCCCATCTTCTTTATCAATTATTTCCACAACCCCTATTATTTCGCTATCAACCTTCATTGGAACACAGGCTATCGAATGGGTCTGAAATCCTGTGGATTCGCTTATTTTCTTGTACCACCGTGGGTCCTTACTGACATCGGGAATGAGAAGTGGTTCCCCTTTTTCAGCTACAAAGCCCGCTATTCCCTGGCCCACGTCAATCTCATATTTCCTGACCTCTTCTTTTTTTTCTCCGACGGCTACTTTAAAGTAGAGTTTCCTCGATTTCTGATCCAATAACAGGAGAGAGCTGGCCTTAGCCTGCATCATCTGTGTGGCTGTATCTATGATAAGCTCTAGAAGTTGATCCAGGTCAAGCACAGAGGAAACCCATGAAGAGATTTCCTTCAAGCGATCTATCGGCGAATCATGAGTTAATGATCTTCCATTCATTTGTTTTTCCATAATGCTCACAATGATGTTATGATTTGACCATTAGAACAATAAAGATCTATATGGATACCCTTTTTTTTTGAATAGTTCAAAAAAAGGATTCTCTATGTATCTAAATTTATACCCTTTTAAAAGGTTAAAGAGCAAAAGAAAAACGTATCGTGTATAAAAGTGAAGCGTAATTAACCTTTTCAAACCTCCTAGTCTTTGTTATCCTGTTCGACTGCATTGATCAATAACTCAAAGACATTTGGAACAGCAGAGATAACCCTGTTCCAGTTCGGTACATGTGGAACATCAAAAGGTGTTTCGAGAAACTGCTGTCCAGCGCTAACGATACACCCGACAAATGCCTCAGCCGAACTGCCTTCTTTATGCCTGTCATATTTTAATCCGTTGATCTCAGAATCGTATTCATACTGAGCAATAAGGTCCTGTGCAATCCTCAAATAGCTCGACCTCAAGGTTACAAAAAACTCATTTGTGAGTGTGTATCCCATACTTGCCATAGTTCTAAATATGGATTTTGCAATGTCTGTTCCCATCTTCAGTAAACCCTTATTGGGATCTTCCAGGGTGAGGGATTGATGCTTGTGTTCATAATTATCTGAAAGGTCAACCTGACATATTCTAGACAGGGTGCAATGCCTATGAACTTCAGCAAGAACCCCAACCTCTAACCCCCAGTCACCGGGGATTCTGATCAGCCGTGCCAAATCTATATCCATTGAAAATTCCCCAGCAAGGATATATCTAAAACTATCAAGATAATTTAAAAACTGATTAGATCCCAAGGTTTCTTTCAAGGCCCTAATAAGAGGTGTTACAAAGATCCGGGTCACTCTTCCGTGCATACTATCCGTAACCCTACTGTAGTATCCTTTACAAAAGCCAAAGCCAAAGTTTGGGTGTGCAACAGGGTAACAGAGGCGTGCGAGAAGATCTCTATTGTAGGTAACAATATCACAGTCATGTAATGCAATAACCTGACTATCTTCGCGAGCAAGGATATATCCATAAGCAGTCCATGCAGACCTTCCCTTGCCGTCATCACCAACATTGATCCCATTTTCAGCCATTATGCCATATATATTGTCAATTGCCGGACCTGTACACCAAATTAGTTTAGGTTTTGAGGGAAGATCAGACAAAAATTCCCTTGCCTGTCTAAACTCCTCTGCATTTGCCCTTCCTATGGTTACAATGATATTTTTAAGGTATTTTACATTCCTGAGTTCTTCGACAATCTTAGGAAAACCTGGCCCTTGTAACTCAACTGGAATGTATGGAAGGACAAGGGAAATAGGCCTATGCCTCGTTGCCTCGTCAAGTTCTCCCTCAAGTTCTCTGAGATCCCTCTTTTTTAGTCTATGAAATGTTGCTATTTCACCATTTTGAAAAAAATCTGACATTATCTTTCCCTCCAATTTTTTTAAACTTCATCCTCTTTTTTAAAGTGTGAGTCAAAAAATTAAAAAATGCGGGGATAGGCAGCTTGCTGGGTTTGTTCTGATTACCGAATAATTGCTGCTGGTTACTTATAACGATTTAATAATCAAGTATTCAGTATTCAGATTACATTACCTTTAGGCACTTTAGTCGTCATTGCCCGTAGTGGAATCAAAGTTATAACCGGCCTTTTTATAATTTTCTAAGGCCCTCTCTTTAAGAAGACTGTCTTTTCTTTTATGCGAGTATTTATCAGCTAACTCTGCGGCATGACTATACAGGCCTGCATGTTCGTACTCAGTTATCTTTTTTTCTGTCCGGCTGTGTTCTGGTGATGGATCAATAACTGCAGCATGACACCATGAAATAATCTTTTTAACTCTTTTGCCACAATTTGGACAATGAGAAAGGGGTTTTTCATCAACACTCTGGATATACTCAAATACTTCTCTGCACATCGTGCACCCTTCTTCAGGAATTTTCGCATGGTATTCGTAAATAGGCATAGAATCGACACCCTTTATACTAAAAAATTTCTATAATTCATTGAAATTAAAACTACTTTAGCGGCAACGTAGTTATTCTATTTGTATTAGATCCAGGCTTACTAAGTTTTTTTACCACAAAAGGTCACAATAGTCTACTTTCTATAAAAATAGCTTACGATAACTCAAAATACATGATATTGATAATCACTCTAAATCCGCATTGACATTTTTAGTTTACGGTCTTATATATAAAAACCTTTTTTATCTACCCGTTTAAGTGACAGGTTTTTATTGACTTTGATCTATAGTTGCGGTAGCTTAAAATTATTCTGAAATATTGGAGGGTTAGAATGTATGCGGTCATCCAAACAGGCGGCAAACAATATAAGGTAAAGCCAGGCGAAGAAGTAAGGGTTGAAAAAATGGATGGTAAGGTGGGAGATGAGGTCTATTTTGATGATGTGCTGCTTGTCTCTAAAGATGATAAGGTAACTGTTGGGAGTCCTGTTTTGGAAAATGCCAGGGTGGTAGCCAAGATTACCAGACATGACAGGGGGCCAAAGATAGTAGTATTTAAATATAAAAGAAGAAAAGGATACAGGAAGAAACAAGGCCACAGGCAAGATTTCACAGGAGTAAAAATAACTGAGATTGAGGCTTAGATTTTCTTGATAGTCACTCGTTTCTGGTTACTGGTTAAAAAATGGCTAACGAGAAATGAGAAAAGGAGATAATAATGGCACATAAAAAAGCAGGCGGTAGCTCAAAGAATGGCAGAGATAGTGCGGGAAAGAGACTGGGTGTAAAAAGATTTGGAAGCCAGCTTGTGAAAGCTGGCTCAATCCTCGTCAGGCAAAGAGGAACGAGTATCCATCCAGGAAATAATGTCGGTGTTGGAAGAGACTACACGCTTTTTGCAAAGATCGATGGAATAGTTACCTTTGAACGATTGGGTAAATCCAGAAAACAAATAAGTGTTTATACCCCTTAACAGACAGAGAAGAAGTGCCTAAAATTTTGTTCGCTGTGAGTTTGAAAAGAATAACCAGTAATGAGTTAGCAAGAAACGATAATGAAATTTGTTGACGAGGCCGATATCACCGTAAAATCAGGTGATGGGGGGGCTGGTTGTGTAAGTTTTAGAAAAGAGAGATTTATATCAAAAGGGGGGCCTGATGGTGGAGATGGAGGAAAGGGTGGAAATGTTCTGATCAGGTCCACAAAAAGACTCTATTCCTTATATGATTTTAACTCCAGGCGTTCCTTTAAGGCCCAAAATGGCGAGCCTGGGAGAGGTAAAAACAGGTCAGGGAAAAAAGGCAGAAGTATTGAAATCCTGGCCCCTATAGGGACCATAGTAAAAGACAAGGAAACAGGAGAACTGCTCGCAGATTTAGTTCACGATAACCAACAGATAGTATTAGTGAAGGGCGGAGATGGTGGTAAAGGGAATAAACACTTTACTACCTCAATAAATAGAGCTCCCAGATTTGCTCAAGAGGGTCAACAGGGAAAAGAAAAAAGACTTAAGCTGGAACTCAAACTTATCGCTGATATAGGTATTATAGGCTTACCTAATGCTGGCAAATCCACCCTTTTATCGCGTCTTTCTAATGCGCACCCTCAAATAGCCGACTATCCATTTACAACCCTTGCCCCTAATTTAGGGGTCCTTACTTTTGATGACGAACAATCATTTACCATTGCTGATATCCCAGGCTTGGTAGAAGGTGCCAGTGATGGCAGAGGTTTAGGTCATAGATTTTTACAGCATATTGAGCGGACCGGGTTTCTTTTGCATATGCTGGATATATATCAACCAAGTTCTGGAGACATTCTAAAAGATTTTTTTATAGTACAAGAGGAATTAAAACTATTCCATCCATCCCTGATGAAAAAGAATCAGGTGATCGTCCTTAACAAGATTGACCTAAAACCAATCAACGGTAAAGGTATCGATAAAATTTGTCATTCCTTTAATGATTTAGGCTACGAGTGCCTGGCAATCTCTGCCCTTGCTGGAGAAGGATTAGAGGAACTCAAACAATTACTAAAAAATCAAGCCCTTTCGTAAAAAAGTGCCTAAAGTGAGCCCGCCCTGGTGCGACGTGATTTGAATATACGCTTGATTCAGATATATCACCAATCCTGGTTTATCTTTGCTGAGCCAGCTTTTGTAGGTCTGGGCCAGGGCTAAAGTGCCTGCCCGCGCCCCAAGCCCGACTGCCGCTTCAAAACACAGGCGGGCAGAGGTCTTGTGAGACAGACGGGTCTAACGTGAGGAGATTCATGAAATATCCAAGAAAAGATATGCTGCAACCTGTCAAGAGGGTAGTTGTAAAAATTGGAAGCGGTGTGCTGACAACAAAAGAGGGGCTAAACCTGGATTTGATAAATGCCTTGAGTGAAGACATCTGTCACCTTATGGAAAAAAGAGGGTTAGAGATTATCCTTGTATCTTCAGGTGCCATTGCCTCTGGTCTAAAAAAAGTAGGGCTTTCTCAAAGACCACAATCCATTTCCCAACAGCAAGCGCTTGCAGCAGTTGGTCAAAGCTCCTTGATGCTTGCGTATGAAGAGGTTTTCAGAAGACACGGACGTAAAGTGGCTCAGATATTAGTTACCAGAGATGATCTCACTAATAGGAAGAGATACCTCAATACTCGAAATACCCTTTTTACCCTTCTCAATTGGAAGGTTATCCCAATCATCAACGAAAATGATACCGTCGTAGTAGATGAGATAAAATTTGGTGATAACGATAACCTTAGTGCTATGATAGCCAATCTTACGGGCGCTCACCTCGTTATCAACTTAACCACTATTGATGGGCTTTTTGATGACGATCCGAGGTCGAATAGCAATGCACACCTGGTTTCTTTGGTCGAAAAGGTGACAAGCAAGATAGAAAAAAAAGCAAGCTCCATCCCAGGTGCCTTAGGAAAAGGTGGCATGGGAAGCAAGGTAAAAGCAGCCAGGGACGTAGCCATATGTGGAATTCCGACTATTATTGGCAATGGTTTAAAAAAGAACATAATGAGGAAAATCTTTCAAGGAAAGGAGGAGGGAACTCTCTTTTTACCTCAACCTACCCCGATGCGGAGTCGTAAGCACTGGATTGCCTTTACAAAATCTCCGAAAGGAAGGATAATGGTAGACAGTGGCGCAGAAGATGCCTTGGTAAAGAATGGAAAAAGTTTACTTCCTTCAGGCATACTTGCTGTTTATGGGAAATTTAACCTTGGAAATTCTGTAATGATAATCAATAGAAAAGAAAAAAGCCTTGCAGTTGGCCTTGTCAATTATCATTCAACAGATGTGGAAAAAATTATGGGACAAAAAAGTTCTAAGATAGAAAAAATCTTAGGATACAAACATTATGATGAAGTTATTCATAAAGATAATCTTGTGTTAATGAATAATCTTTAGAAAATATGCACGGTTATGGACTTTCATAAAGCAATACAGGCTATGGCAAAAGACGCCAAGCAATCTGCCAGGTTTTTAAGGGTTGCTAAAAGAGCAGAAAAGGATGCTGCATTAGAATTCATGGCAGAGCGAATTCTCTCTAAGAAAGAGGAGATAATTACAATAAATGCCAAGGACACTACATTAGCCAGAAAAAATGGGTTGAATCCAGCAATGATAGATAGATTAACCCTCGATGAAAAAACAATTACCTCAATGATTGTTGGATTACAGGAAGTTGCCGCCCTCCCTGATCCGGTTGGTGAGGTAACAGGCATGTGGAAAAGACCAAATGGATTACAGGTCGGCCGGATCAGGATCCCACTGGGAGTGATAGGCTTTATTTATGAGTCCAGACCTAATGTAACGGTTGATGCAGCTGCTCTTTGCATTAAATCAGGGAATGCAGTGTTACTAAAGGGGGGGTCTGAGGCTATGCATTCCAATTTAATCCTTAACGAAATTCTATCAGAGGCACTGAAAAAGGCCAATCTGCCAGGAAAATCGATTCAGGTAATCCCTTATAAAGAACATGAGGCAGTTGGTATTCTTTTGAGTATGGATAAGTATGTGGATATGATTATTCCCAGGGGTGGCGAGGGTCTTATTTCCTTTGTTGTTGAAAATTCAAGAATTCCAGTATTAAAACACTTTAAAGGTGTCTGCCATGTCTACGTAGATGAATTTGCTGACTTAGAGATGGCTCGAAAGATATGTTCTAATGCCAAGGTACAAAGACCTGGTGTCTGCAATGCGATGGAAACAATGCTGGTACATAAAAATGTAGCCTCCTCTTTTTTGCCGGGCATGATAGAAGAATTTACCAGGGCAGGTGTTGAAATAAGGGCGTGTGAGAATACGCTCAGACTAATCCCTAATCTTATCTTGGCAAAGGAGAGTGATTGGCCAGCCGAGTATTTAGATCTTATACTGGCGGTCAAGATTGTCGAGGATATGAATGAAGCAATAGATCATATTGAAAGATACGGCTCTAATCATACTGAGGCAATTGTTACGAATGATTATAAGAGATCTCAAGAATTTCTGGAGAGGGTAGATGCCTCTGTTGTGTTGATAAATGCCTCTACTCGATTTAATGATGGCTTTGAGCTTGGTTTAGGTGCAGAGATCGGGATCAACACATCTAAATTACATGCCTATGGACCAATGAGTCTCAAGGAGTTGACCACCACAAAGTTCATAGTATATGGATCTGGACAGGTAAGGACGTGAAATTAGGTATCCTGGGAGGGACCTTTAATCCGATTCATTCAGGTCACCTTAGAGTTGCAGAGGAGATAGGTGAAGAGTTAGGATTAAAGAAGGTCTATATAATACCATCTGGTATGCCACCGCATAAAGAACCCTACCCCCTCGCTGATTTCCCTCATCGTCTTGAGATGGCAATACTGGCAAGTAAAATCTCCCCTCTACTTGAGGTGTGGGATATTGAGGGGAAAAGGTCTGGTTTATCATATTCCATAGAAACACTGCAATTATTCCACTCCTATTTTGGATCCAACCTTGAATTATTTTTTATAATCGGAACGGATGCCTTTATAGAGATAAAGACCTGGAAAGAATATCAAAATCTCTTTAATTTTGCCTCATTTGTTGTTATCAATAGACCAGGTTATAATAAAGAAAAATTTTCTACATTTCTTGACTCTCTTAATGTTGGATTTACATGGGACCAGAAAAGAAAATGCTTTTGCCATCCATCGGGAAATGTATTGCTTAAAAAGGATACAACATTGATGGATATATCAGCGACTCGAATCAGGGAAATGGTAGCCAAAAAAAAATCTATTCGCTTTCTTGTGCCGGAGGTAGTACGAGAATATATAGAAAAGGTAGGTTTGTACCTAAATTAATGAATCCTCTTGATAAGGCCCTTCTATGCGTTAGCATCATCCTTGAAAGGAAGGCAGTTGACCTCGTCCTTTTTAAGGTTGCAACATTAACTTCCATAACCGACTATTTCCTTATTGCCAGCGGTAAATCCAGCAGGCAGGTCCAGGCCATTGCCCAACATCTAAAGAGAAGAATGAAAGAAGAAGGCTTCACCATTTATGGCATAGAGGGTGAAAAGGATGGTCACTGGATCTTATTGGACTATAATGATGTTGTGATCCATCTATTTTACCAGCCAATAAGAGAATTCTATGACCTTGAAGGGTTATGGTTTGAAGCACCAAGGATAGAGATAGATAAAAAAGCTGTGAAAGATGGAAAATGAACTACCTCGCAGTCCCGGCAGGCGGGACGGGGAATTAACCCTTGTCCGCCTTTGGTGGATTAAAAAGCTCCTTATTTTCTTAACAGCCTTATTAATAATTTTTACCCCTTTGGCAGAATCACTTGCCTCATTGCTATCACCAGAAGAGGAAACTGAACTTGGAGAGGGATTTCTTGCAAGAATTAAATCTCGGTATGAATTTGCCGACTATCCTTACATGGTTCAGTATATCAATAACCTTGGTAACTTCATTGGCCGTCAAATAGAAGTGCCTTATTTCCCACTTCATTTTTATGTGATAAAAGACACCTCCATTAATGCATTCGCAGCCCCTGCAGGTCATGTATTTTTCTTTTCAGGACTGATTAGGATAATGGACAATGTAGATGAGCTGGCCTCTATACTCGCACATGAGCTTGGCCATGTAAGCGCCAGGCATCTGGCTGTAAGGATAGAAAGATCCAAGAAGATTGGAATGGCCACAATGGCTGCCATCTTAGCAGGAGTTCTTATTGGTGGTGAGGCAACAGGTGCCCTTATGACAGGATCAATCGCTGCCGGAGCTCAGGCTGAACTCGGCTACTCTCGGGAGGATGAAAGGCAAGCTGATCAATTAGGATTTAAATATACTAATGCGTCAAGGTTTAACCCTGAGGGAATGATAACCTCATTAAAGAAAATTCAAAGGGAAAATTGGTACGGCGGTCAGAATATACCGCCTTACCTTCTTACCCATCCTGGTGCACCGGAGAGAATGGCTAATATAGAGGCAATGGTACAAGGATATGATAAAATACCCGAGCCTAATAAAACAAAAGAGCTGCGATCCTACTTTCCAATTTTTCATACTATGGTTATAGCCCTATGTGATGATAAGGAAAATGCAGCACGGGAGTTTAAAAAGAGGCTGCGTGTAGATCCTGAATCTATTTTGGCCCATTATGGTCTTGGTCTTGTTCTTGAAAGAGATGGTAAAATACATGAGGCCCTCGATCACTTCAAAATAGCATTAAGGGTAAATGAAGATTCTATCCCCATTATGTTTTCTATGGCTAAGGCCTATCAGACGATTGGCCAATACGAAAAATCTGTATCTATTTTGCAAAACGCCCTTCAGCTGTCCCCTAAAGATAAAGATATTTTATATCTTTTGGCCCTGTCGTTTCAACATCTTGAACGATATGGTCAGGCATCAAGGATCTATGAAAGGCTAACCTTCCTTCCACCAGTTAAAGACAGGGTCTATTATAACCTTGGCTTGGTCTATGGTCGACAAGATAAATTAGCTCTGGCTCATTATAATTTAGGGATATATTTCAGTAAGCTAAGAAGGGAAGAAAAGGCCCTTTTCCATTTTAAAAAGGCACAAGAGCTTGCAGAGAGCAAACCAGAGCTACTGGAAAAGATTAATAAGGCCCTAAAGGGGGCTGTTAATCGTTAATTGTTAATCCTTATCTGCTATTAGGGAACGAATAACAAGAATATTGACGACATGGTACATATAGTAATGGATACACTATTGTTTTAAGGATCTTATCTAAAGCCTTAAATGAGGAGAAAAAGATATGGCACTAATGACACCGGAGGAGTTCGAGGAAAGCCTAAAGGATGTTAAACCAAGAGTCTTTATGAACGGGAAAAGGGTTGAAAATGTCCTTACCAATAGAAATACAAGGACAGTTGTAGAGGCGAATAAGGCAAGTTATGAATGGGCCCTTGACCCGAAATACAAGGATATTATGTCCTGCTATTCTTCGCTCATCAATGATATGGTCAACCGTTACACCTATGTCAGTGCCAGTATCGATGACTTGGTAAAAAAGGCTCAGGCAGGTACCTTTACTGCAGAGATGCTGGGTACGTGTATTTACCGATGTGTGGGTTATGATGCCTTTCATGCCTTAGCTAGTACCTGCTGGGAAATGGACAGAGATTTAGGCACAGAATACAATCCCCGCTTCATAGAATACCTCAAGATGGTCCAGAAAAAAGATCTCTCTGTGGCAGGAGCGCTTACCGAGCCGAGAGGGAGGCGCAGTCAAAAAACCTTAGACTGGCCTGACCCCTATCTTTCACTGAAACTGGTGGATAAAAACAAAGATGGTATTGTGGTGCGTGGAGCCAAAATAAACATCAGTGGGGCCTTTGCCAGCCATGAGCTTGTAGTTTTACCCCAGGCCGCACATTTCGAGGGCGAGGAAGACTATGCCATAGCATTTGCTATACCCACAGATACTAAAGGAATAACCTATGTCTGCCAGTATTCACCTTATTCAGCGGAAAGAGATCAGTCCGATGATCTTGAAGAACTGGGAAATCCCCTCTACGGCCAGAGGGAAACATCTATGGTCATCTTTGACAATGTATTTGTACCATGGGAAAGGGTGTTTCACTGCGGTGAGTATAGGTATTCCATCAAGTTTGTGACCCGGTTTGCTAAAACCCACCGTATGACCTGCGGCGGTACATGCAAGGTAGGTTTCATGAATCAGATCATTGGGGCCACAAAATTGATCCAAGAATATAAGGGGTTAGAGAAAGCCGCCCACATAAATGACCAGTTGATGGAGATGGTGGTTTTGAGGGAAACAGGACGGGCATGCGGCATGGCCGCTGCCACCAAGGGCGCGGAAGAACCCCCCGGTTCAGGTGTGTTTTTGCCAGACGAAATGATGGGCAATGTTTCCAAGCTGAACATCTGCAACGCCTTCTGGCGGGTTATGGCTTTAGCCGGAGACATAGGTGGCGGCCTGATCGTTACCCTACCCTCCCTCAAAGAACTGAAAAATCCTGAAGTCAAGGATTACGTTGAGGAGTTTTATAGCTTTGGCTCGGATGAACCCACAGAAAATATCATGAAGGTTCATAAACTCTTACAGCACTGGACGGCAGGCCAGCATGGTGTTGCTACATGGCATGGCGCTGGACCCGTTATGGCCCAAAAGATTATGCTCCAGAGGGTTATTGATTATGAGCATGATAAGTGGCTTGTAAAAAGAACATTGAACTTAAAGGAAAAGGAAGGCAAAAAGGGCAATGGCTGAGAAGGCAAAAGAGTAATCAGGGAGGAGAAGATGATCAAGGAAAGAAATCCCAACGTGGCCATCATGCTGGGTGGTGCACCAGTGACCAAGGACATTACAGAATTGTTTGGGGCAGATGGTTATGCGGAGTCTGCCGGTAACGCCGTCCAAGAGGCTATTAAAATGATCAGCCGATTGAGGGAAATACACAAGTACTATTGACTATTGATGATTAATTATTGCTTATTGAAGCTCAAAGATCGTAAATTAAAAATCATCTATTTTGAATCATAAAAGGAATTTGCTTAATGGATGAAGTTGAAAAATCCAAAATCATCTTTCAGCCCTCTGGCCGGAGAGGGGAAGTGAAGAAAGGTGTGACCATCATCGAGGCCTCAAGGCAGTTGGGGGTAGACATTGAGAGCCTATGCGGAGAAAAGAAGGTTTGTGGTAAGTGCAAGATACGAATAGAGGAGGGATTTTTTGAAAAATATGGCATTCAATCGAGCAAAGATCATGCAGGTGAGTGGCTTATGGAGGAGGAGAAGTTCATCAATAGAGAGCAAAGGGAGGCTGGTTACCGTCTGGGTTGCTGTGCAAGGATTGAAGGAGATCTCCTGGTCTTTGTGCCTGAGGAATCGAGGGCCGGTAAGCAAATAGTGAGTAAGGCAGCCAGAGATATCCAAATTGAATGGAATCCTGCAGTCGAATATTATTATGTTGAGTTATCAGAGCCCACAATCCAAGAGCCCACTGGTGATCTGGAACGCATTTTAGAAGCACTCAACCACAAATACGGTCTAAAAAACCTGGATATCGATTATTTGACATTACAAAGACTTCCAAATCAACTTCGTAAAGGCAAGTGGAAGGTAACGGTAGCCATCTGGATGGATAAAGAGATACTACATGTTTTGCCAGGCAAGATAAAGGACTATTATGGTATGGCCATTGACGTGGGCACGACTACTGTAGCTGCTTATTTATGCAATATTGCGACTATGGAGGTATTGGATACTGTCTCCATGATGAATCCCCAGTGCAAATACGGCGAAGATGTAATGAGCCGCATCACCTATCATATGATGCACCAGGATGGTCTTGCCAAAATGAGTGCAGATATTATTACGGGATTAAACAGCTTGGTTACCCAGGCCTGTGAGGCTACGCACCCACCAAAGAAAGGCAAGAAGAATGGGAGTGACAAAGAGGAAACCATAAAGACCGAGAAAGACACACAATATCTCTGTCTTAACCCCACCGATATCATCGATATGACAATTGTAGGCAATACAGCGATGCATCATATTCTATTAAAGCTCAATCCAAAATATGTGGGAATGGCCCCTTTTCCGCCTGTAGTCCACAAAAGCATGGATATTAAGGCGAGAGATTTACGGATTCAGATACACGAATCTGCCTATGTTCATATCTTACCAAATGAGGCAGGATTTGTAGGGGCAGACAATGTAGGAGTTCTTATTGCTGAAGAGCCGTACAAAAAGAATGAGATGCAGCTCATTATCGATATCGGCACCAACGGGGAGTTGGTCCTTGGGAACAAGAAAAAACTCATATCTTCATCTTGTGCCACTGGCCCTGCCCTTGAAGGTGCACAGCTCACCTTTGGTATGAGGGCCGCTCCTGGGGCTATTGAACGTATCAAGATTGATCCTGATAGTCATGAAGTAGATTACAAGGTAATTGGGAGGGATACCTGGAAGACGTATTCAAAAAGTGAGGAAATGCAGACCAAGGGCATTTGTGGCTCAGGTATCTTGGATTTATTTGCAGAACTTTACCGTTCCGGAGTAATCCTGAAAAGCGGGAAATTTAACCCCAATCAGAAGAACAGTCGTTTTCGAAAAAATTCTGACAATAATCAGCCAGAGTTTGTTATTGCCTGGGCTAATGAAACAACTATCGGCAAGGATATAGTTATCACCCAAAAAGACATTCGCCAGATTCAGCTGGCCAAAGGAGCACTCTACTGCGGATGTAAACTGATGATGAGGCGAATGGGCATAGACAAGGTAGAAAAGGTGAAGATAGCAGGGGCCTTTGGCACCCATGTGGATCGGGAAAAGGCATTGATAATGGGGCTTTTTCCCGACTGTGAGATAGATAAGATCATCTCAATTGGAAATGCTGCCGGGGATGGGGCACGGGCAGCACTTCTCAACCGGGAAAAGCGTGAGGAGGCCAATTGGGTCTCAAGAAATGTGGAATATATTGAACTGACCGTGGAAAAAGATTTTCAGCAGCAATTCATGGAGGCAATGCAGATTCCCCACATGAAGGACCAGTTTGAACACCTTAAAGGGATAGTTCCTGATGAAATCCTCAATCAGTAGCTGGATTTATTATATTATCTATTATAAACTCTATACAATCGATTAATACTCTATTCCTTTTCTGGCCTGAATCCCTTTGTGAAATGGGTGTTTTATTTCCCTCATCTCAAATACGGCAGATGCGTGTTCTTCCGTCTCCGGGTGGGCATTCCTGCCGCTTAATAGTAAATGCAGATCCTTCGGTTTTAAAAACATCATCTCTCGTACCCTGTCTGGACGAACAAGACCTAAATGGGTTGCTATATTAATTTCATCTAAGATAACTAAGCGATTCTTGAGAGAAAATATCTCTCTTAAAGAGGCTTCCCAGGCTCTTCTTGCAGCATCTAAATGTTTTTTTGATGGCTTAGATGATCCAAATATAAATCCTTCACCCATGGTCTTAATCTCGAGATTTGGAAATTTTTTAATAGCAATAACCTCCCCATAGGCCCTGGGTGATTTTATAAACTGTAATACGCTAGACCGGATTCCATTGGCTGCAAAAAACATCGCCCTTCCCAGGCAATAGGTAGTCTTTCCCTTGCCGTTTCCAGTAATTACCACAACACATCCCTCCTGGTTGCTGCCATCGATCTTCCATGAGCCTTCCTCTTTCTTATGCTCAACCATCTCTGTTACAAGATCTGCCTGTTCGATAATTTCGTTTTTTGCATTCCTGCCAGTTAAGATCAATTCTACGTTGGCTGGTTTTTTTTCTATAAGGTTGATAACAGTGCTCACAGGAATAATGCCCAAATCAACGATGTGGTTAATATCCTCAAGGATAATAATATCAAAGACACCGCTCGAAATTATCTCCTGAATATGTTCAATGGAGGTATTAATTTTATCTATGTCGCTGCGATGCAAGGTTTCATCAAAAACTACATGTTTTAATTGTAAGCGTTCAACCACCACGTGAGGCTTAAGAAAGGAAAGTGCCCTATCCTCTGTGTCTACAAAGGGATGGGGAACAAATCCCATGATAAAGGTGTTAAGATTTTGCCCTGTTGCCCTAAGACTAAGACCTATGTGTGAAAGATTTATCTCATCTGTTTTTCCTGTATATACCTGGACTAATCCTTGCTTTAGCATCTGCTTACCTATTCTCTTTTCACCATTCGCACATTACAATTCACCTTATGTCTCTCTGATCTATAAATACCTATCGCTTACAAATAAACTATATGACCATAAGAAAAAATCTATAACATTTTCTTTACTAAGACACAATTCTTTAGCCCATGGATTGACATGAACATTTTAATTAGTTAAAAGATGGAGCAATTAAGGTATGCTGGATCTCAGATTCGAGGTTCAGTTTCTATATAAATAATGGAAAGCACTATTAATGAAAAAAAAGCATAATTTCGGGCTCGTTCAGATTTATACAGGAGGAGGAAAGGGAAAGACAACCGCCTCCCTCGGGCTCGCTATGAGGGCTGCCGGACATAATTTTAAAATTGCTATTATTCATTTTATGAAGATATGGGATTATGGAGAAGTAAAAAGTCTCAGAAAGCTTGGGATTGATCTTTTTCGCTATGGAACAACAGAGCTTATTGACCCCAATAATCCATCAACTATAGACTATGAGGAAGCCAATAAAGCACTGCGAAAAACTGAAGAGCTTATGGAAAAAAATAACTACGATATCCTCATTTTAGATGAAATCAATGTGGCTATTGATTTTAGCCTGATTCCCTTGAAAAGGGTAGTCGAGCTTTTAGATAAAAAACCAGAGAGTCTCGAGCTGGTTCTTACCGGACGAAACTGTCCTCAGGAGCTCATTGAAAGGGCGGACCTTGTTTCATTTATCGATGAAATCAAGCACCCCTATCAGAGTGGGATAGAGGCAAGGAAAGGGATAGAGTTCTAACTAATTAAAGGAGGCCAGGTTATATGTTCATCACGTTAATGAGAAAGCATACGAAAGGTATCTTGGTTAAGGTAATGGTTGGCCTTATCGCCGTTGTCTTTATCTTCTGGGGTGTCTACGCTATTCGGGAAAAACCTGGTTCAAAGATCGCCTATGTAAATGGCGATTTAATCACAGGGATGGAATATGAGGCAAAATACCGTGAGATGCTCGATGCACTGCAAAAACAATATAAAGAGTACTGGAATGATACACTCATTAAGGCATTTCAAATCAAGCAAAGGGCTCTAAACAGCCTAATAGAAAAGAGATTAATCAGTCAGGAGTCTGCGAGAATCGGCCTCGGGGTTACAGATGATGAGGTAGCTAACGCTATTGTTACCTACCCTGCCTTTCAAGTAAATGGCGAGTTCGATGAGGGAAGGTATAGGTCTCTTTTAAGTTATAACAGAATGGAACCAACGGACTTTGAATCAGCAATAAAATTAGAGTTGTTAGGCCAAAAAATCCGCCACTTTATCAAATGCTTTTTCCCGCTCACAGACATGGAGATTATGGATTATTATACCTATCAAAAGGAAAAGGTTAATAGTGGTTTTGTCTCTTTCAATCCCAGAGACTTTAAAGGAAAGACAGAGGTAAAACAAGATGAGAAAGAGGCATATTTTAAGGCACATAAGGAAAAATATAGGATTCCAGAAAAGATAAAAATAGCCTATCTTGTCCTCGCGCCATCTGATTTCTTAGACAAGGTAACTATTGCAGAAAAAGAGATATCAGATTTCTATGAATTAAATCAAGAAAGCTTTAAAAATCCGAAAAAGATTAAAGCAAGGCATATCCTTCTTAAGCTATCGCCAGATGCATCGGAATCAGAAGAGACAGAGACAAAAGAGAAAGCGCTTTCTCTATTAAAAAGACTAAGAGATGGTGAGAATTTTGCAGCACTGGCAAAAAAATACTCTCAAGATCCTGCTGCATCAAAAGGAGGTGATCTTGGTTATTTTACGCGAGGTCAAATGGTTAAACCCTTTGAAGAACTTGCCTTTAGCCTTAAAAAGGGAGAATTAGGTGGACCGGTAAAGACCCAATTTGGCTGGCATATAATTCAGGTAGATGACATCAAGGATGCTACCGTTAAAACCTTTTCTGAGGTTCGAAATCAAATAGTAACTACAATAAAAAACGATATAAGTAAGGAAATAGCACATGAAAGGGCCCTCACCTTGATGGATCAGATGCCCTATGACATTGATTTAGCTACTTATGCAGCTCAGCATGGTCTTACAGTGAAGGAAACTGATTATTTTCCTAAAAAAGGGACTATTCCAGGGCTGGGAGAGGATGAAAGACTTACAAAATCTATATACTCATTAGAAAAGGGGGAGACAAGTGAGATCATCGAACATAAAAATAAATTCTATATCATCCAGGTGGTTGACAATAAAGATTCTCATATTCCAAAAATGAGTGAAGTCTCTGTTCAATTACATAAAGATTTTGTAGATCACCTATCTCTTGTTGCAGCAAAAAGGGAGGCGGAAAGCTATCTTGAGGGATTAAAAGGGGGTGCTGATTGGTTTGAACTGGCTAAAAATAAAGGATTAAAAACAGATGAAACAGGCTTTTTTACCAGGAGAGAGAATATCCCAAAAATTGGTTACTCACCATTGCTATCTGAGGTCACCTTTTCCCTCTCATCTCAAAAGAGATATCCAGATGAGGTCTTTGAGGTAAATAATAAAGTTTACATAATTAGATGGCTTACGAAAGAAGACATAAATATGAAGGATTTTGATAAAGAAAAGAAATCCTTTAAACAAATGCTTCTTTTAACAAAAGACAGGAGAATATTTAATGCCTGGCTTCAATCCATAAAAGAAAAGGCAGCGATAAAAATTGTTACCCCTATTGAGTAAAAATACCCCAATTGTTGGGAATTTTTCCTTGACATAATTTAAAAATAAATGTTTATCTCCAGTGTAATTTGAACTTCATGGTGAATAAGAAAAGGAGAAATACAAGGTGATATCTCTAAAAAACGCACTAATGATTTTAATTACTTTGTTACTTGCACTTCTGATCAGTCCTGTTAATGCACAGGCAAAAGACGTGGTTGAGAGCTCCTATCATGGGCAACTTGGAAGAAGCCCGACACTTGGTGGTTGTGGTAATGGTTTGGGGATGCTGGAGAAGTGGTGCCCTATCACAAATTTTAGCTTTGAAAAACAGGGAAGGATAAAGGGATGGAAGAAACAATGTGGTAAATGCCACACCTCCACCTATAGAGATCCTGCAACAGGAAAGACCGATTGCAGGCTCTGCCATAAAACAAAGGATGGTAAAGGGCAATCAACAATAGCCCAATGTATAAAGTGTCATATTTATGATACGATCAAAAGAGGGGATATATTTGATGAAGAGCATGATAGTCATATTGCAATGGGAATGGGGTGTAGTGATTGCCATGAGAGACTATCGGATGCTAATAGCGATCACCAGTTTGCAAGGGGATGTGCTGCTGATACAACAGAGGCGACAATGAAGGGGACCCTAACGTGTACCAAATGCCACGAGAAAAAGCCACATAGCGGTGTTGATGAGGGTGAAACCTTGGACACCAGGCATGTTAATAAAATAGCATGTGTCACCTGTCATACTGGCAGGAGGCCGGAGAAGGCCTTGAAAAGTAGAAGCTGGAATAAATTTACAAAAGATGGCAAACCGGTAACAGAAGAAAAAAAACCTGGATGGATTCCGAAACATAAATGGTACACTGGAAGATGTTTAGATCATCTTCCTATTTTTGGGGCCACAGATCTCATGACCAAAATATATCCTTTTAATTTGGTTACATTTACGTGGTTTATCGAAAGGGGTGATGCTGCACTTAATGATATTATTATTGTACCTGAGGTCAAGGCAGCAGATGTCAACAAAGATGGAGAAACAACGGTTGAGGAGATGCGGAAATATGAGAAAGGAAAATACAAAGATGCCACATTGGTCACCAAAGAGTTTAATTATAGCGTAACTCACTCCATCGTTCCAAGCGACCAAGCCTTTAGTTGTCAGGATTGCCATGGAGAGGAAGGTTATGTCATCAATTGGAAAGAGCTCGGATATGCTGAGAATCCCTATGAGTTATAGCCTTCTCTGAACACTGTAAACCTCTGAGCCCTCCCTCCTTTAGAGTGGAGGGCATTTTTATATGATATTGAAAAAGATACAATGTCCGTTGAATGTAGTCAGTTGTTTGTAGTAATAAAGAGAAAGAAATATGGCAGTCTATGATTATTTGTTCAATCGTAAAAAAGCTTGCTAAGCTTAAATAGCTGTGGCTTTGGATGAAAAGGTTTTTTACAACAGACCACGGACAAATAACAACTGACATTACCGAAAAAGGAGGGCCCATGGGAACAAAGGAAAGTGTTGGTAAGGTGTTAAAAAAGGCAGTGAGAATCTTGCCAGGAGTCGGCTCTTACCAGGATAAGGAATCCCTCAGGGAGAGCGATAAAAAACTTAGAGATCATATCAGCACCCAATTATCTTATTGCGTGGAAACTATTGAAAGGCTGAAGACAGGTATCTCTCGAAAAGGGTCATTATCATTCCTTAAAGATCTCGATGACATATCACGGCAGATGGATACATTATCTCGAAACATTACCTTTGCCTCCAGGGGATACAGTGGCGTCTTTGACTCAAATCTGGTAGATGAAAAGGCCCTTTCAAATTTATTTGAATTTGATCAATCTTTCCAGAAAGAGGTGGATCTTTTGGGCTCTTTAGTAGCAAAAATATCGAAGAACAAAGAGCTCGACTCTACAATATTTGATGAGGTAGGGGATCATCTTTTAAAGATTGAAAAACGGATTAATGAGCGAGAAAAACTTTTAAAGGGTCCATCCGATTAAGGATGGTGTCATTCGTTGGTTGTCAGATGTCCTTGGCAATAAAGATAAAGAAAGATGGTAGTAGATGCTTATTAGTGCAATCGGAAAAATGCCCACCACTCTTTACTAGTTGTGACTCTGGATTGAACGATTTTTTTGCAACGAACCACAGACAACTGACAACGGACACTATATCATTAGATATAGGAGGCTATTATGGTATTTATGGAGATCTTGGAATGGTTTGATGAGACCGGACAGGAGATGGTACATAGGGTTCCCGAGAAGGGCTCTGCTGACATCAAATTTGGTGCACAATTAGTTGTGAGGGAAAATCAGGCTGCAATATTCTTCAGAGACGGTAAGGGACTTGATCTATTAGGGCCCGGTAGGCACACCCTTTCCACCCTTAACCTTCCTATAGTAACCAGGGTTCTGAGTCTCCCCTTTGGTTTCAAGAGCCCATTTCGGGCCGAGGTCTACTTTGTTAATCTGAAGAGTTTTGTCAATGTCAAATGGGGGACCAAGGAACCGGTAGCCTTTAGGGATAGCGAGCTGGGGTTGGTCAGACTTAGGGCCTTTGGTGTATACGCAATGAGGATTGTTCAGCCGCTGCTTTTCATAAATACCCTGGTAGGAACCCAAGGTTTCTATAATACTGAGCAGGCGGGTGATTACCTCAAGGAGATTATTGTCTCCAGGTTCAACGACATGATTGGGGAGATACTGGATACTATCCTTAATCTACCAAAATATTACGATGAACTCGGGGTGGCGCTCAAGGCAAGGGTTCAGGAGGACTTTGGAAAATTTGGGATTCATCTTGAGGATCTCTTTATCAATTCCATCACACCGCCTGCTGAGGTCCAGAAAATGATCGACGAAAAGAGTGGTATGGGCGCTGTAGGAGACCTGGATAAGTTCATGAAATTTAAGGCTGCCAAGGCCATGGGTGACGCAGCCAGGCAGCCAGGTGATGGCGGCGCTGCTGGAACAGGTATGGGCCTTGGCCTTGGTGCCGGCCTTGGTATGATGCTGCCAGGCATCCTTCAGCAGTCTATGCAGGCAACAGCAACGGGTAAGGTTCCAACCATAAGTTGCCCCAAGTGCCAGGCCCAGATTGATCCCACTGTACGTTTCTGCCCCCAGTGTGGTCACCAGATCATTAGGGAAAACACCTGCCCCCAGTGTGGAAAAAATCTTCCTACTAAGGCAAAATTCTGCATGTTCTGTGGCACAAAGGTAGAAAAGATTAAAGCCAAATGCCCTCACTGCGGGCATGAGATCCTTCCTGGTTCCATATTTTGTAATAGTTGTGGAGAGAAGATTACTTAGTGCTTCGATTCGCAAACACTATAACGTATTCTAATGAGTATAATCTTTGCGATTGTCTTCGACCCAGAGACATGTCGACGAGCTCATGTCGAGTCGCTCAAGGCCGAACTGCTCGAGCCGAATGGAGTAAATAAATACGTCATCGAATTTATGAATCGAGGGACTTAGGAAATGTCAGTAGTTCATTGTTCGTGGTCTGTTGTATATCTGGCAACAGTCAACGGAAACTATCAAATAGTATCCTATGAACATCACTATTACGTGCCCTCAATGCGGCGCTGAGGTTGAACTTGCCGAGGAGGATACCGTTTTTAAGTGCCTCTACTGCGGCTCAATACTTAAACCTACAGGTC